>Ga0208863_1000163_pt1 | contig 80958 bp, 85 predicted proteins | sample RifOxyD3_FD_184040 | JGI IMG/M metagenome (GOLD analysis project Ga0208863, IMG submission 184040) | Soil microbial communities from Rifle, Colorado - Rifle Oxygen_injection D3 (SPAdes) | ecosystem: Environmental > Terrestrial > Deep subsurface > Rock core/Sediment | place: Rifle, Colorado... | reverse complement strand
GGTTGCGGTAGGGACGGAGGTCACCCCCCGCCCCCCGCACAGATCCGTACGTGCAGAATTACCGCATACGGCTCCTGCCTCAGGTATGTGACGCATAGAAGCGCTCTTCTGGATAGGGATGCATCTTGCGGACGGTCGGAATGAAACGCTCGGCAATCCGGCTGAACCTGGGCCACGGCAAACGGTGTCGCTGGCTTCGACGCATCAGCGCGTGTCGCCAAGCGCGACCAATTTCGCTGCGCATTCCTGCCAAACGATACAGATTGCCCGGCACAGCGTGGTAGTTGAAGTACCCCTGAACCACGCGGTTTAGCCACTTGCCCACAATGGCGACGGATTCATGCCGTCGTCGCATCAGCTCTGCCCGGATGGCTTCGAGTGTCGCCCGCATTCGCTTCTTCACCGTCAAGCGTGTGACCTGAAATCGGCCTTGCCTGTCGGTGCCACAACAGTGGGTAAATCCAAGGAAGTCGAACGTTTCAGGCTTGCTTTGCCCCCGACGTTTGCGATTGGTTGCTGCAAATCGACCAAACTCGATCAGCCGCGTCTTTGTCGCATTCAGGGACAGCCCAAATTTGGCCAGCCGCTCCTTCATTGCTGTCAGAAACCGTCTGGCTGTTTCTTCACTCTTGAATCCGAACACACTGTCGTCGGCGTAGCGCACGACAATCACATTTCCCCGTGCATATCTGCGACGCCATTGCTGCGTCCATTGATCGAGGGCGTAATGCAGGTAGATGTTCGCCAGCAATGGCGATATCACCGCGCCTTGGGGTGTGCCCTTGGTCGCCGCTACCCTGCACCCGTCCTCCATCACCCCCGCTTTGAGCCATTTACGAATCAGACCTAGCATTCGCCGATCCGCAATGCGGTGTTCCAGAAACTTCAGCATCCAGTCATGATCGATTTCATCGAAGAATGACGATATGTCTGCATCCAATATCCAGTTCACGTTTTGGCTCTTGATTCCGACCGTCAGCGCATCCAGTGCATCGTGCTGGCTACGCCCTTGCCGGAACCCATACGAGAATCCGAGGAAGTCCTCTTCATAAATCGTATTCAGTACGGTGACCACCGCCTGCTGCACGACCTTATCCTCCAGAGAGGCGATTCCAAGCGGGCGCTGTCTGCCATCGGCTTTGGGTATGAATACCCGCCGTGATGGTTTGGCTCGGTACGCACCGGTATGAATTTCCCGGTGCAGTCCGTGTACTCGCTCGTAGAGTCCTTCCTCGTAGTCTCGCCACGTCACGCCGTCCACGCCCGCCGCCGCGTCATGGCGTAGCGCATAAAAGCACTCCACCAGTAGCTGCGGCGTTATGTGGTGCAGCAATGCCGTGAAACGCACCGTCTTGTCCCGACGGGCAACTACGCGTACGCCTTCAAGCCCCATCGACGCGCAACTGTTCCGGCGCTGAGTCCGGGACGCGGGGTTCTTGTTGACGTTTCCCTTGGCTACACCCCTTTCCTCCACCACCTCCGCCGGGTCATCCCCTTTGTTCGGCAGCTTCTTCGGTACTACGGGCGTATCCGACTTCTCACCTGCGTGAACGACAGGGTTACGGCATTTAGCCTTGCCTGTCCCGCCCGTGCCTCGTGGCTCGGGCGCAGATGAGATCTCCCAGCTTCTGTGCAAGAAACTTCCCGGCGTGCTCAGGGTCTTCGACCGCGTGGGATCAGAGCATGACTTGCGATTGACGTCATGCCCCGTATTGCCTTCTGCTTCGCTTAACAACATCGGCATCCCAATTTCCTGATTTCGCGGCTCAATGGCTGGCCCGCCGGTTTCCCCTGTCAACGCTTCGCCCCACACCTCACGATGTGTAGCGCATGACTCGGGGCCTGATTGATTCGCCATTTCTTATCAGTATCAAACTTTCATTGACTATCTCTTGCCAGCTTTCGCTGACGCACTAAGCGTCCAGCCAACCCATCTTGAATTGAATTCTCGTATCTCGCAAGATCGTGTGCACGCAACCCATCATGCACACCATGCTCAAAGAACCCGCCCTTGCCAGAAATTCGAGTCGGCCTACCCAAGTCCAGGAGTCCCTGCTGGGGAGTTCGGCACCTTTTCACTCGAACGGCATCAGCCGCCCCATATGAATTCACGGTCATGCAGACCGTGATATTCGCAACCAAACGGTCAACGCACCGTTCCTTTTTTCTCATTGGGCGACTGAGTGACCCAAGCAGGACCAGACCGTCAGGCCGCTACCGCAGTCCCGGCAGGCTCAAACCAGGCCAGCTCCTGATGCAGCTTGACCACCTCGCCCACAATCGTCAGGCAGGGTGATTTGAGGCCCGCTTGCGCCACCCTTTCCGCCATGTTGGACAGCGTCCCGGTAACAACCTTCTGTGTTGGCAAACTGCCGTCCTGCACCACCGCAATGGGCAGCTCGGGCGATGAGCCGTGTGCCACCATCTGCCGACAGATTTCCGGCAGGCCGCCCAGGCCCATATAGATCACCACGGTCTGGTTCAGGCGCACCAGGCTGGGCCAGTCCAGGTCGGCCGTGCCATCTTTGAGGTGGCCGGTGACAAACAGGCAACACTGGGCGTAGTCGCGGTGCGTGAGCGGAATGCCCGCGTAGCTCGACACCCCGGAGGCGGCCGTCACACCGGGCACCACCTCAAACGCCACGCCAGACGCCGCCAGCGTTTGTAATTCTTCACCGCCACGGCCAAAGATGAACGGGTCGCCGCCCTTGAGGCGCACCACCTGTTTGCCCTCTTTGGCCAGCTTGACCAGTAGCGTGTTGATCTGCTCCTGGCGCAGGGTGTGCTCGTTGCGCCGTTTACCGGCGTAAATGCGCTCAGCCGTGGGTGACACAAAGGCCAGCACGCCATCGGACACCAGATTGTCGTAGACGATCACATCGGCTTGTTGCAGCAGGCGCACGGCGCGCAGCGTCAACAGCTCTGGGTCACCCGGGCCGGCACCGACCAGGTAAACACGTCCAGAATCAGGTTTGAAGTTTTTCACATCGGCTTTCAATGGGTGGTCCCCTTGCTGCCACAGCCGCCACTACCGCAGCTGCCGCTACCGCAGCCGCCGGTGCTGACTGAGCCGGAACCGCATGTTGGGTGGCTGGTGGGAACAAATATAAAGTTGAATTCGCCCGGATTCAGCTCAACAAAGTCGAGCACGGTGTCGAACAGCAGTTCCTGGGACTCGCCTGCAATCACCACGGCCACACCTTCCAGGTCGAGCTTCATGTCTTCGTCTTTGGGGTCGTCAAAACCCATGCCGTACTGCAGGTCGCCGTCGGCATCTTTTTTGGCGGCCACGCGCAAGGCCAGCTCGGCCGCGCCACTGGCTTGGGCTGCTTGCTGGATTTGCTGGGCAGCGGCAGGGGTAAGGTTAAACATGGGTTGTGCTCCTGTAAAGATTAATGTTCGCCCTTGGTCTTTAACAGACCGGCCAATCGGTTGCCTTGTTTTTGCGGCCCCCCAATCGGAAAAAGCGCATGCAAATGGTGATTGTTGCCCAACTCAGGCCCCCACACTTTGGAAAAATACTGGATCATGGCGCGCACCTGCGCCTGCACCCGGTGCTCATCAAAGTAAGCGCGCAAGAAATAAATCAATTGCCAATGGGCCTCGGTCAAGACCAGGTGCTCTGCCTCGGCCTGGGCACGGGCAAAGTCTTCGGACCAGTCGTCCAGGTTCTTCAAATAGCCTTCCACGTCGGTCGCCACTGGCTGGCCCTTGACTAGCAAGGTGCGTGCCGCGCCGGGACTCTGCGTTTGCTGTTCCATGGTCTTGCTCCGCACAAAGTTGACAAACTGGTGCGCCCAGTCCGAACCAGCGCCCGTGCGCAGGTGCGCATACGAGGCCAGCACGTTGCGATAAACCACACCGTCACGCGCACCGTCAATGCCATGACCGCGCAGCACCTTGTAGGCAAATTTCAGGCCGGGCTGAACATTTTCAAGGCTGGAATAATGAAATTCATGGCCGCGCAGGGTTTGCCCGGCAGGCGCGGTTGCGGTCAACCACGGCGCGTCAAAGGTGGTTTGCAGCGTGACATAACCCCGGCCCACGGGGCGCTCGTGCATCAGCACATCCACCGGCAACGCGCCCACCATGTCCACCTGTTGCTCTTTCCAGCGCAGTGTGCGCGCCAGGTACATCAGGCCACCACATTCGGCATAAACCGGCAGATCGGCCTCAATGGCACGGCGGATGTTGCTGCGCAAGGCAGCATTGGCCTGCAACTCAGGCATAAAGACTTCGGGGAAACCACCACCGATGAACAAACCGTCCACGGCCGGCAAGGCGCTGTCCTGCAGGGCGTTCACCGGCACCAGCTCGGCGCCAGCGGCTTGCAGCGCCAACAGGTCGTCAGGGTAGTAAAAACCAAAGGCCTTGTCGCGCAGGATGCCCAGTCGCACAGGCTGGCTGACAGCAACAGGCGCGGCAGCCACGGCGTCAGCGGCCACGGCATTGGCAAATACGGCACCCGCGGCCGTCTGGGTGCTGGCTGGCTGGCCGGGCAAGGCGGGGGCACTGTGGGCCAGTTCAATGATTTTGCCCAGGTCCACCTGCTCGGAAATGCGCTGGCCAATGGTCTGCACATGCTGCGCGGCATCGTCACATTCCTGGTTTGGCATCAGCCCCAGATGGCGTTCCACCAACGCCAGTTGCGGGTCGTGGGCGATGGCGCCAAGCACGCTGACGTTGGTGTAATGCTCAATGACGGCGCGTAACTTGGCCTCGTGGCGGCTGCCGCCGAGCTGGTTCAAAATGACGCCGGCAATGCGAATACGCGCATCAAAAGCCTGGTAGCCCAGAATCAGCGGGGCAATACCACGCGTCATGCCGCGTGCATCCAGCACCAGCACCACCGGCAGTTCCAGCAACTGCGCCAGCGCCGCGTTGCTGTTGCTGCCGTCCAGCGCCAAGCCGTCGTACAAACCCTTGTTGCCTTCGACCAAGCTGATGTCGGCAAGAGCCGAAAAACGCGCAAAGCTGGCGCTGATCTGCTCAGCCGTCATCAGGTAGGGGTCAAGGTTAAAACAAGGTCGGCCGCTGGCCTGCGCCAGCCACATCGGGTCGATGTAGTCCGGCCCTTTCTTAAACGCCTGCACGGTCAAACCGCGTGCCGTCAAAGCGGCGCACAGGCCAATGCTGACCGTGGTTTTGCCCGATGACTTGTGCGCGGCGGAAACCAGAAAACGTGCCATGGCCAAGGGTCGTCAGGCAACAGCCGGGCTGGGCGGTGCGGGTGCCATCTCCAGCGCGGCATCATCCATGCGCTCGGGCAGAAAGCCCATCACCCGGAGCGCCAGCATGACGATCAGCCCCACCACCGCCAGGCCGCCCAAACCCAGCAACAACTCCGGCAAGCTGGGGCTGTAGCTGGCGGTGACGCCGTCAAAAAAGCTGCTACTCACCTGGTAGCCCGGAAACAGCACCAGACCAAAGGCCTGACCACCGATGATGGTGACGTACATCTGCGCAAAACCGCCCAGAATCACCAGTCCGGCGCTGGCCGCAATCCGGCTGCGCAGGGCGCCTATGCCGGGTGCCAGCAGCAAGACCAGCGGCAGCACCGTGCCCAACACGACTTGACCGAGCCAGAACATGGCGGTGTAGATACCACCGTCGAGCAAGATGAAGCGCTCAAACTCATGGTGCTTGGTGAAGTACATATTGGTCAAGTGGTAGACCAGCACAAAATAAAAGCCGGCGGCAATAAAGATCACCTGCAGGCGTGCCAGCCGCGCCATCAGCACGTCACCCAAAGCCCGCGCACTGCCCCGGCTGACCAGCATCAGCACCCAGATGAACACCGCCAGGCCGTAGCTGAGCGACAGGGCAATAAAAAGGGGCGCCAGCAACGCCGAGTCATAGGCCTGGCGTGCCACCAAAAAACCAAAAATAGAACCGGTACCGGTGGTCAGTGCCATACGCCAGATAAAGGCCATGAAGCCGGCCAGCGGCGTGAAGCGGTTCATGCGCCGCTCCATCATGGTCCACAGGTAAGCCACCACAAAACCGACAAAGCCCGAATACAAAAAGATGTTCATGGCAAAGATCGACTTGAAATTGAAGTGCGTCATGGCCACGATGAGTCGGTCGGGGCGACCCAGGTCAAGCATCAGCACCATCAGCCCACCCATCAGCAGCGCAATGGCCAGCAGCGCCGACAGCGGTGCCAGCGGCTTGAATTCGGTCTTGCCAAAGACCGAGGACATTGAGGCAATGTTGAGTGCACCCGATGCCGCCACCACCAGAAACACCGCAAACACATGGGGCAAGCCCCAGACGATCTGGTTGTTCATGCCGGTGACGATGTGGCCGTAATGCTCGATGTAGCCCACAGCACCCAGGCCCAGGGCCAGCAGCGCTGAAAAAACGCCGAGCAACAGGTAAAAACCTTGGGGTGTGTCTTTCACGGGGCGCAAAACAAATTTCATGGCCTGGGGTCTTTCTTCAGATGCCGCTGTAACGCACGCCGGTGTTCAGGTTCAGGTCTTCGCGGATCTGGCGCGACGGGTAGCTGGCCACACGTTTTGAAATCTCGCTCTCGGGGTTGTTCAGGTCGCCAAACAAAATAGCGCCATGGCCGGCGTCCGAGCAGGCCGTGACACACGCAGGCCGTTCACCCTTGTCCACCTTGTGCACACACATCGTGCAGCCCTCGACCGTACCCATGCCGCGCGGCACGTCGGTTTTCTGGTTGCTCAGAGGCTCGTGCACAAACGAGCGCGCCTTGTACGGGCAGGCCATCACACAGTAGCGGCAACCGATACAAATGTGTTTATCCACCAGCACAATGCCGTCCGCGCGCTTGAACGAGGCGCCAGTGGGACAGACATCCACACAGGGCGGCTCGGCGCAGTGCTGGCACATCATGGGCAGCGACTGGGTCTTGCCGGTGCGCACTTCCTTGATTTCGATCTTGCGAATCCACTGCGAATCGGTCGGCAGCTTGCCGCCCGACAGGCCGTTTTCGGTATTGCAAGCGGTGACGCAGTCGGTGCAGCCACTGGCGCACTTGCCGCTGTCGATCAGCATGCCCCAGCGCACCTTGCTGCTGGCGCCGACGGTTGTCGGCGCGGCCTGGGCAATTTCGATCAGGCGCACGCCGGGTGCCAGCAAGATGCCGGCCATGCCTGCAGCGGCAACACCCAGGAAACCGCGACGGCTGGGGGCCTTGGTGGCCGGCTCGGAGCGGGGGCTAGTGCGATCATTGTTCATGGTTTGACCTGTGGCTGTGCTACCGCGACATGGGCGCCAGCGGCGGGCGGCTTGCTGGCATGGCAGCCAAAGCAATCAATCTTGACAGCGGCAAAGCTGTGGCAGCTCTGGCAAAAATCGCCGGCGTCAGTGCTGACACTCTGGCTGGCCTCACTGGCGTGGCAGGCCACGCAGGCTTTCAGCGAATACTTGCCGCTGCGCACACCACCATGCATCGTGTCGTCGCGCTGGTGCTTGAGCAATTGCATGTGGTTGCGGCGCATAAAGACCGGATCGTCCACACACTGTCCCCCGCGCGCCTTGGTCACCAGCGGCCCCAGCCCCTGGCTGACGCCCGCAACGGTTTGTGCTGCGGCCGACAAAACGGCGACCACCAACAAACTCACAAGCAGTGCCAATTGGCGCATAAGACCATGGAAACGCAGGACACCGTGGAACCGGCTTCGCCGGGCCGCTGGTGTCGCCCCCCCGCGGGGGGAGGCGCCGAAGGCGACACAGGGGGGAACCATCACTCCCCCAAGCCCATCTGGATGTAGCCGGTGGGGCAGACGTCGGCACAAATATGGCAGCCAATACACTTGCTGTAGTCGGTGTCAACATAACGACCGATGGTGGACTTGGCCTTGGGCACTTTGAACACCGCCACCTGCGGGCAATACACCACGCAGTTGTCGCACTCAAAACATTGACCGCAGCTCATACAACGCTTGGCCTCGCCCACCGCCTGCGCTTCCAGCAGGGGTTGCAGGCGCTCCTCGAAGTTGTCCAGCGCTTCTTCGGCCGTGAGCGACACAATGCCCCGCTTGTTGCGCGGCGCAAAGCCGAAGTGCCCGAGGAACAGTTCCTTGTGCGAGATCACATAGCGGTCCGAGCGGTTGTCAAAATTGTGAATGGCTGCGGTGCTCTTGTCGGTGCCACGGGTGGGTTCATGGACTTCGGTCAGGTTCATACCCTTTTCGATCAGCTTGCGCGTCAGATCAAACGTGTGCACGTCGATCTTGGGGCGTTTTTCCATGGCTTCATGCTGCAAGAAGCGGTCAATGCCGTCGGCCGCAATGGCGCCGTGACCAATGGCGGTGGTCAACAAGTGCGGACGCACCACGTCGCCGCCCACAAAGAAACCGGGCTGGCCCTGCACCTGGTAATTTTTGTCGGAATTGATGGCACCCTTGCCGTTGTTGAATTCTTCCAGACCGGTAAAGTCGACCGACTGGCCGATGGCCGACACGATCAAATCTGCCGGAATGTCTTCCTCGGTGCCTTCGATGTTTTTAATGTCGAGCCGGCCACCGACCATCTTGGCCTCGCAGCGCATGATGCGCAGTGCCACGGCGCGGCCGTCTTCGCCACGGATCACCGCCACCGGGGCCATGCCGCCACGGATGGTGATGCCCTCGGACAAGGCGTGCTCGACCTCGTGTTTGGAGGCCTGCATTTTTGCGATGTCAAAAATGGTGGTCAACGTGACCTCGGCCCCCTGACGCACCGAAGCAGCGGCCACGTCGTGGGCCACATGCCCGGCAATGGCGTGCTCGGGACGGTCCGACTCATGGACCTTGTCGATGTGCCCCAGGCGGCGTGCCACCGTGGCGACGTCGATCGAGGTGTCACCACCACCAATCACGACCACGCGCTTGCCCACATGGCGCAAACGGCCGTCGTTGAAGGCCTTCAGGAACGAGGTGGCGGTGACGCAGTTGGGCGCGTCCGCGCCTTCCACCGGCAAGGCCCGGCCGGCCTGCGCGCCCAGACCCAGGAACACGGCTTGGAACTGCTCACGAATCTGCGCCATGGTGATGTCGGTGCCAATGCGGCAATTCATGCGTACGTTGACGCCCAGGTCCAGAATGCGCTGGATCTCGGCGTCGAGCACATCCCGCGGTGTACGGAAGCCCGGAATACCATAACGCATCATGCCGCCCAGCTCGGCGCGCTCGTCAAAAATGGTGACCGAATGGCCCTTCAGCGCCAACTGGTAGGCAGTCGACATGCCAGCCGGGCCGCCGCCGATCACCGCAACGGTCTTGCCGGTCAGTTGCGCTGGCTTGTTGTAGGCCAGCTTGTTCTTGATGGCATAGTCACCCAGGAAATGCTCGACCGAGTTGATGCCGACAAAATCTTCAAGTTCGTTGCGATTGCAACCTGACTCGCAAGGCGCCGGGCAAACCCGACCCATCACGGACGGGAACGGGTTGGCCTCGGTCAGGCGGCGAAACGCGTACTCTTGCCAGACCATGCCTGCTGGCGGTTTCTCAATGCCGCGCACAATGTTGAGGTAGCCACGAATGTCTTCACCGGCCGGGCAACTGCCCTGGCAGGGTGGTGTGCTCTGGATGTAGGTGGGGCATTTGTGCGAATGACCGGCGTCAAAAATCTTGGCCTGCCAGGTCTTGACCTTGGTGTCGCCGTCTTTGTAGCGGCGAAAGTTCAAGGGTTTGACAGCAATGGTTTCGGGGTTCGCAGACATGTCGGAGTCTCCTGGTTTTATGCTTGAAAAGTAGGAAGGCAGAACTTGGTGGGGCAGCGCTATTTGTCGCCCAGGCGGATCGCCTTGCTGACCAACTGGTGAACACCGCCCACCATGCTCATGTTGAAGCCGTAATATGGCAGGACCTTGGTAAATTGGGCTTTGCAAATGGCGCAAATGGTGGCCATGAAATTGACCTGGTGTTCGTCCACCAACGATTTGAGGGCTTCCATACGCGGCAAGGCGCCCTTGACCCGCAGTTCCATCAGGTCGTCGGTCAGCAGGCCACCACCACCACCGCAACAAAAGGTGCTTTCATGGATGGTTTCGGGCGCCATGTCGTAAAAATGGTTGGCCACCGAGGTGATGATGCGCCGCGGAATGACAAACTGGCCGCCCGCCATGTTGCCCATGCGAGAACCCCGCGCCACATTGCACGAATCGTGGAAGGTGATGATGCGGTCGTCGTTGGCTTCTTTGTCAAACTGAATGGCACCGCGCTGGATCAGGTCGTCGGTGAGTTCGCAGATGTGCTGCGGCACCGGGTAGCGCTGGTCGAGGTAATCAAACGGGCCAATCAAGGTGTTCCAGAAGCTGTAGGCCACGCGCCAGGCATGGCCACACTCGCCCACCACAATGCGTTTCACGCCCAGCTCAAGTGCGGCCTCCTTGACCCGCATCGAGATGTTGCGCATCTGCTCATAATTGCCGATGAACATGCCAAAGTTGCCCGCCTCGGAGGCATGTGAACTCAGCGTCCAGCTGATGCCCGCAGCATGAAACACCTTGGCGTAACCAATCAGGCTTTCCACATGCGGCTCTGAGAAAAAGTCGGCCGACGGCGTGATGAGCAAGACCTCGGCACCTTTAACGTCAATCGGGAACTTGATGTCAAGCCCGGTTTCGTCCTTGGTGTCTTCTTCCAGGCCTTCAAGCGTGTTGATCAGCGCCGGACCTGGCAGACCCAGGTTGTTACCAATGCGGTGCACCTTGCCAATGATCTCATTGGAATATTTTTGCCCCAGGCCGATCGAGTCCATGATCTCGCGCGCCGCCATGGTGACCTCAGCGGTGTCAATGCCATAGGGGCAAAACACCGAGCAGCGACGGCATTCGGAGCACTGGTTGAAATAGCTGTACCACTCGTCCAGCACCTCACGTGTCAGGTCGACCGCACCCACCAGCTTGGGGAAATGTTTGCCGGCAAAAGTAAAGTAGCGGCGGTACACCTTGCGCATCAGGTCCTGGCGCGCCACCGGCATGTTTTTGGGATCACCCGAGCCCAGGAAATAATGGCATTTGTCGGAGCAGGCGCCGCAATGTACACAGGCGTCCATGTAGACCTGCAATGAGCGGTATTTACCCAGCAGCTCGCCCATTTTGGCGATGGCTTTTTCCTGCCAGTCTTCGGGCAGTTCCTCCGGAAAGCCCAGGGCTTTCTGGATCGGGCCCGAGGCCGGGAACGACTTGATGTGCGACATCGCCCCGACTTGCACCAGGGGAATGACCGGGTAGCTCTTGAGCTTGGGGGTTTCAAACTTAGCAGTTGCCATGGTGTAGGTGCTCAGGCTTTTTTGTCCAGCGCGGCTGCCCAGGCCGAAATATGGCGAACTTCGCGGGCGTTGTCAGCCTGGTTGCGGGTCGGACTGAAGAACAGGCCGGGCGCATGTAACAGCTTGCTGATCGGGAAAATGAGCATGAGCAGGGCCACCAGCGCCAGATGCACCAACAACACCGGGTCCGCCGGCAGCGGCTGCCAGTCAAAACGCATCAGGCCCAGCACAAAGGCCTTGAGCGCCACAATGTCAGTGTGTGCGACAAAACGCATGGCCAGACCGCTCAGGCCAATGGCCAACAGCAGTACCAGCATCAGGTGGTCGGACGGGGTGGAGATGTAGCGCACCCGGTCGACCAGCCAGCGCCGCGCCCACAGCCCGCCTAAAGCGGCGACCATGGCAAAACCGGCATAGGTGCCAAAGGGTTGCACCAGCACCACGGGCAGCCAGACCGGGTCCTGAAAATAGCGCAAATGGCGCAGCGTGACCAGCAACAGCGTCACATGAAACAACCAGCCAAAGATCCAGGTCCATTTGCTGGACTTGAACAGGCTCTCAAACAACACCACCTCACGTGCCATGCGCCAGCGCACGCCGGCAGCCGTGGTGGGCGCGGGTGTGGTGGGAATCTTCAGGGGCGCCGGGGTTTTGGCATAACTACGAATCTTGCGGGCCACGCCCAGCACCAACACCGCAGTAGCGACATAAAACAGCAGCGCATAAATGACGGTCAGGATGGACATGGGTAAAGCTGCAAGTTCGTTGGAATCAAGTCAAGAATCAGATGCAACCGGTGGGCTTGGGCAAGCCGGCAATCTTGCAGGCCTGTTTGGCCGGGCCATAGGGGAAGAGGTCGTACAGGTACTTGCTGTTGCCTTTTTCTTCGCCAAATTTCTTGCCAATGGCCTTGGTCAACACACGCACGGCGGGGGCAATCTGGTACTCGTTGTAGTACTCGCGCAGGAAGTTGATGACTTCCCAGTGGTTGTCCGTGAGCGGCACTTTTTCTTCTTCGGCCAGGTGAACTGCGGCCTCGGGGGTCCATTCGGCCAGGTTCAGCAAGTAGCCTTCTTCGTCGGTTTCGTAGGTTTGGCCGTTGATTTCAAAACTCATGGTGTTCTCCAGTTAAAAATAAATAAGGGGGCAGGATCGGGCTTACAGCCACGATTGTGAAGTCGGGTATTTTTCGACCAGGTCGACAAAACCGGCGTAGTCCACCGGGGTGATGCCGTCCTGCAGCTTGGCCGTCATGCCGCGGGCATCCAGGTCGGGCTGCAGCACAAACAGGCTCAGTTTGGTACCGGCCTGGCGCATGCGCTCAGTCGTGGCGTTGCCTTGCGTGGCGGCGTAAACGGCGTCTTCGATCAGCAACACAGCGTGGCCGGCTTGCGCCATACGCAGGCAGGTGTCCAGCGCGTTGCTGGCAAAGGGAGATTTGTTAATGATGTGCAACATGGTTGTTACCTTTTCTTAAAAGCTCAGGATCACGTCTTGCTGCGCCATCAGCTCGCCCATTTGCTGGTCGTTGAGCACCTCGACCGGCACCAGCAGGTCAGCTTCGGTCAGGCCGCGCTGGTCCAGCGAAGCCTGGTCAACATAGAGCTTTTCGATGTCGTAGCCTTCCAGCGCGCGGTAGCTGGGCGAAAAGTTCTTGATGCCAATGCCTTTGGTTTGCTGGCCTTTGGCCAGTTCATAAACGCCGTCATCAATGAACACCAGGCTCACGTCCTGGTCAAAGGTGGCGGTGATCAGCACCACCTCCAGGCTTTCAAGGGCATAGATGGTGCCGTAGGGCGCCTTGCGGTTGACAAACATGAATTTCTTCACTTTGGGGCCGCTGGGGGCAGTGGTTTGTTGTTCACTCATGGTGTGTTTCTCTTGATCGGGTTAATCGCCAAAGGTGACCAGGCGGTCCGCCTTGATGCCACTGTCCACCAACTGACCCAGACCCGAAATACGGAAGCCGGGGGCCAGCACCTCGTCCTTGATGCCGCGGCGCAAGGCAGCAGCCACACACACCACCAGGTCGACCTTGTGCTCGGTCGCCAGGGCAGACCAGCGGTTCACAATGTGGCGGTCGTCCTGCGGCGGCTCGGTGAGCCGGGTCGCGTTATTGACGCCGTCATGGTAGAAAAACACGCGCTGGATGGTATGACCCTTGGCCAGGGCGGCCACGGCAAACTGGTAGGCGCTGTCAGACGCCTGGTGCGTGTAGGGACCTTCGTTGACGAGGATACCGAATTTCATGGGACTCCTGATACTTTGCGGGACAGATCTTTAGCTCTGTCCTCAACTGATTAAGACTTTGCGGGACAGATCTTTAGCTCTGTCCTCAACTGTTTAAGATTTTGCGGGACAGATCTTTAGCTCTGTCCTCAACTGTTTGTCGGATGTTCAGAACCGAATATGGGTCGATGCGTTCAGGCTGGAGCGTGAACCGCGCCAGTCGTCGATCAGGTACTTGGTAAACGGCAGGTCGCATTTTTCAAAGAAGGCGGGCCAGCCGATGCGCTCGATCCAGTCGGAGACACGCTCCCACGACCGTGCGTCTTCCTTGTAGGTGTACAGAATCTTCTTGACCATGGCCGACACTTCGGGCCAGCGTGGCGGGTTGTTGGGCAGGCCCGAGGCCACCATCTTCATGAAGGTCGGTTTGCCGCGTGCGTTTGAGTTTTTGCCGCCCACCCAGATCGCCAGCTTGCTGTGCTCGGGGTCGTTGATCTGCATCGGTGGGCAGGGCGGGAAACAGGCGCCGCAGCACATACATTTGGACTCGTCAATTTCCAGCGAAGGCCGGCCGTTGACCATGGCGGGGCGAATGGCCGCTACCGGGCAACGCGCCACCACGGTGGGGCGCTCGCACATGTTGGCCACCAGGTCGTGGTTGATCTTGGGCGGCTTGGTGTGCTGCATCACGATGGCAATGTCAGCCTGGCCACCGCAGTTGATCTCGCAGCAGGAGGTGGACAGGTGCACGCGGTTGGGCATGTCTTCCTTGATGAACTCGGCGTGCAGGTCATCCATCAGGGCTTTCACGGCGCCCGACGCGTCGGTACCCGGAATGTCACAGTGCAGCCAGCCCTGGGTGTGGGCAATGGCCGACACCGAGTTGCCGGTGCCTCCCACCGGGAAACCGTTGTTGGTCAGCGCATCCACCAGCGGCTCGACGCGCGCCGGGTCGGTCACCATGTACTCGATGTTGGAGCGGATGGTAAAGCGCACATGACCGTCGGCATATTCGTCGGCAATGTCGCACAGCTTGCGGATGGTATAGAGGTCCATCTGGCGCTGGGTGCCGGCACGCACGGTCCAGATCTGGTCGCCGCTGTGGGCCACATGGTGCAACACACCCGGACGGGGCCGGTCGTGGTATTTCCAGTTGCCATAGTTTTTGGCCATCAACGGATGCAAAAACGGCTTGTTGTCTGGAACGCCGCTCTCAATGGGGGTACGCATAGTTGCCATGGTGATCTTTCTTAATCAGTTGAGGACAAGCCGGCTTCAGGCCGCTTTGCGGGCGTTGATCCTGGCCACTTCATCGTCCCAGCCGTCGGTGCGGACGTAGGGGTTGGTGCGTGGTGTGGAGACCATGTTGGGGTCGATCTCGACGCCGATGCCTTCCAGGAAGTTGATCAGGCCAATACGCTCAATCATCTCGCCGGTGCGCTCGTGCTCAAGGGCGTTTTCGGCAAAGAAGTCGATCGACTTCTGGCCCAGCTCAACCAGTGCCTCGTAGTCCTCGTCAGTCTTCATGGGCATGAAAGGCATGACCACGGTGCCCATCAGGTCGCCGATCTTGAGGGTGCGCTTGCCGCCCATCAGCACCGTGACACCCTTGTCGACGCCAGTGGCCAGCGCGCCGGTCATGACGTTGATGCAGTGCATACAACGCACGCAGTTGCCGTTGTCGATTTCCAGGCAATGGCTGTCGCTGACAGCAACGCTGGAAATCTTGTCACCGGTGGCAACGTCCTTGACTTCCTTGAGCATGATCGCCTTGGTCGGGCAGCGGCTGACCACGTCGTTAACCAGTTCGGTCATGCCGTGTTTTTCATACCATTTGCGCGCCAGGGTTTCGTCGGTGCGGATGTTGTCGCGCCAGGTACCAATGACGGCCATGTCAGCGCGCTGGATCGAGTTCATACAGTCATTGGGGCAGCCCGAAAACTTGAACTTGAACTTGTAAGGCAAGGCCGGACGGTGCATGTCGTCCAGGAAAGTGTTGAGCACCTGACGGTGGGCACGTGCCTCGTCAAAGCAGGACTGCTCGCAGCGCGCAGCACCGACGCAGGACATACTGGTGCGCACGGCCGGACCAGCACCGCCGAGGTCAAAGCCGAGTTCGTTGATTTCGTCAAAAGCACCCTGCACGTTGGCCGTGCTGGCGCCCTGGAACATGATGTCACCCGACTGGCCGTGGAAGGCAATCAGGCCCGAACCATGACGCTCCCAGATGTCACACATCTTGCGCAGCACATCCGAGGTGTAATGCATGCCGGCCGGTGGCTGCACACGCAGGGTGTGGAATTCCTTGGAAGCCGGGAACATCTCGGCCACTTCGGAAAAACGGGGGATGACACCGCCGCCATAACCGAACACACCCACGGTACCGCCCTTCCAATAGCCCTTGCGGGTTTTGTAAGAGTGCTCCAGCTGACCCACCAGGTCGGTCATGTATTCGCTGTCTTTGGCCAGTCGTTTCAGACCGGTGACAAAGCTGGGCCATGGACCGCTTTCAAGCTGGTCAAGCATGGGGGTGTCGTGTTGCTTAATGCTCATTGAGTGTCTCCTGTCAAGGGCGCGCACATCTTGCGCTGATTCGTCGAACCGGGTGTGTTGATGCATCGCTTGTCTTCTGCGTCACTGCCTCAACCGTGGGGCAAATAGTACGGGCCATGACAGGGGGTTTGCTATCCCCCTCGTTGGGTATTTGGGGCTACCCATATGGGCTATATGCCCCCACCCGTCCCGGTAATAGACGACCGGGCCCGACTTTGCGCCCAATAGCGGTGTACGTGCTGCCGGGTGATTGCGACCCTTTGAGCCCCGACAACACGCCCTGAACTCTTGCTTTTGGTTTCATTTTTTTACAAGCGACGACCCACACCATGACCACCCTGACGCCACTGGCGAAATTCACAATTCCTGTGGGTTTGCAGGTCATTGAGCTGCAACAAGTTGACTTTGAGGGCGGCAGCATGCGCCTGCTGCGCACCCGCATCCGCGAGAAAAGCCGCTTTACCGTGTTTGACATCGACCCGCAGTCGGCCCGGCTGTGGGGCGAGGCCCTGCTGCGCTGGGCCGCCGAGCAGCCCGACAACCAGATCCTGCCGGAGGCGTCGGCATGACCCCCGCGACCGAGCTGTGCCCCACGGTCGACCTGATTTTTCCGATCAGCGGACGCTTTTTGCCGCGCGACCACGCCCAGGCACTCAAGGACGCCTTGTGCCACGCCTGGCCCTGGTTAGAGGCCGAGCCGCTGGCCGGGGTGCAGGGCATCAAACTGGTGCCCGGTCTGGAGGCGCAGGCCATGCTGTCGGGGCGGGCCAAGCTGTTGCTGCGTTTGTCACGCGGGCGTGCCACCGAATTGCTCGGCGGTGCGGCCATCGACCTGGAAGTGGCGGGTCAGGCCCTGCGACTGGATGTGCCGCATGTGCGCGAACTGGTGCCGCACACCACGCTGTATGCCTACCACGTGGCAGCAAACGATGCTGATGAAGTGGGCTTCATGGCCGATGTCACGCAGGCATTGTCTGCACTGGGTGTTGGCGGTGAACGGGTCTGCGGCAAACGCCAGCACCTGACACTGGCCAGCAGCAGGGTGACCACCTTCAGCCTGATGCTGCACGGCTTGGCACCCGAGCCTTCATTACACCTGCAACAACGCGGCATCGGCCCACACCGGCTGCTGGGCTGTGGCATTTTTATTCCGCACAAATCCGCCGCCGCGGTTTAAACATTTATCAACTGCAACAAGGAGAAGTTTCATGGGCTACACCATCAATGGCACCGAGTTTGAGACCGACGATCAAGGTTTTTTATTGGAGCCACTGTATGAAGATGACGCGGTACGCGTCATTGCCGAGGCTGAAAACATCACACTGACCGATGCCCATTGGGAAGTGATCAACTACCTGCGTGAGCAATACCGCGAACACGGCCACACCCCCAATTTCCGCAACATGCTCAAGGGTTTTGCCGAGATTCACCCCGGCGTGGACAGCAAGTACCTCTACGACCTGTTCCCCATCGGGCCCGCCAAACAGGGCCCCAAGGTCGCCGCCTTGCCGCAACCGCTGGGCAAGGGCGGGTATTGAGATGCCCCTGCGTTTGCCCGTCTTGCGGCCCTGCCAGCTACGGGACGACCTATGGCCAAGCTGAGAATCAAAAGCCAGTGGTTTCGCGACAGCGCCGCCAAGACGCCGCAGCAAAACGCCAGCGCCATGGCCTTCATCACCTGGCGCGTGGCGCAAAACACGCTCAAACAAATGCGCACGGCACGGTTTGACATCGAGATCGGGCCGCAGTATTTTGCGTTCACCCACGAGGTGCTGGTGTTTTTGACCCAGGTGATCGACCGCATGGCCCATGCCCGCATGGAGGACGCCGAACGCGCCGAATTCATGACCGCCCTGGTGCAGCGCGTGGCGCAAATCCTGCAGGACAACGAAGACGGCCTGATGGGTGTGCCACCCGCCGGGCAAGCCAGCCACTACGCGCAGTTCATTGACCTGTTCAACGAATTGTCCGAGCACTACGCCGACTTCGGTTTTGATGCCAAGGGCCCTGACTTTGCCTTTGTACGCTACCTCGGGCACCGCATTGAAGCGCTGATGCCGCAAAAAGACCAGCGCTGGGTGGTTGACCAGATCATGGCCAGCGAAGTGCCTGATGCGCTGGACATGATCCAGCGCGGCATGGACGGCGTGTTGTCCACCGAACCCCGGCCCAAGCGCGCGTCGCGCGCTGGCGTTTCGGGCGACTGAAGCAGACCACCATGAGCAACCCGTTTGACCTGGCGCAGCCCCTGGCCTACCAGCGCTGGCGCGACGCCAAATTAGCCAGCCAGCCGCGTCAGGCGGCCGACCTGATCGTCGATGTGGCCAACCCCCGGGCCTTGTCCGCGTCTGAGCGCGCGGCGCTGCTGCAGCGCTGCGATGTGGCCAACATGGCGATCTACCGCAGCCCGGTCGCATCCCAGGACAAGGCCATTCCGATCCAGCTGGCACGCCAGCTGGGTTTGCACCAGCTTGACGGCAACTGGCTGGCCGACGAAGACGGCATTTCGCCGATTGCGGTGGCGGCACCCACGGGTGAACGCACCGCCTTCATCCCCTACACCAATCGCCCCATCAAGTGGCATACCGACGGTTATTACCACCCCGAGACGCGACCGATCCGGGCCATGGTGCTGCATTGCGTGCGTCCGGCACGCCAGGGCGGTGACACCGCGCTGATGAACCATGAAATGGCCTACATTGCCCTGCGTGAGGCCAACCCCGACTGGGTCCGCGCCCTGATGGCGCCCGACGCCATGACCATTCCCGAGCGGCTTGACGATGACGGCATAGCCCGCCCCGAACAGGCCGGACCGGTGTTCATGGTCGAGGCGCTGAGTGGCCAATTACACATGCGCTACACCGCACGCACGCGCAGTATTGTCTGGAAAGACAATACCGCCACGCGGGACGCGGTGGCGTTCCTGGCTGATCTTTTGGCCAGCGACAGCCCCCACATTTTTCGCTTGCGACTCGAAGCCGGCATGGGGCTGGTGTGCAACAACGTGCTGCACGACCGCGCCGGCTTTGATGACGACCCCCAGGCGCCACGTTTGCTGTACCGGGCGCGTTATCTCGACCGTCTGGCCCGGCCAGCCACAGGAGCCATGACACCATGAGCCACCAGGTCAGTGTTTGGCGCGCCGCCCAGTTGCTGGGCGTGGCGCGTGGTGTGCTGCAGCAAAAGGTGCGTGACGGCAGCCTGGTATTGAACGACGGCTGGGTTTCGACCGACGTGTTGCTGCAGCTGTACCCGGATGTCCAGCTGGAAGAATCCGGCCTGCTGGAGCGGGTGACGCAAATCCGCGACGAAGCCTTTGGCAAGCGCCTGCGCGAACGCTTGCTGCCCAGCCAGGAGGTGCTGGCGCAACGCCTGTTTGCACAAAGCCAGGAACTGGCCGATGTGCGCAAACATCTGCAGCGCTACCACGCGCTGGTGGTGGGCCTGCAACAGGAAATTCGCCAGCAATTGGGTCAGCACCCCGGTGCCGCCAGTTGGCTGGCACTGGAACAACACATCACGCAGGGGCTGGCACAGGCGCTGGCCACCGAGCCGGTGGACATGTTGGAGGTGATGGACGATATGCTCAAAGTCATGACGGCGCAGGTCACGGTGCGCCCCAGCGGCCACCAGTTTCCGGTAGAGGGCCGCGCCAACCTGCTGCAGGCGGGTTTACACGCCGGGCTCAAACTTAATTACGGCTGCGGCAACGGCAGTTGCGGTATGTGCAAGGTGCGCGTGATCTCGGGCGACGTGGCCAGAACCCAGCACTTTGACTACCCGCTGTCCGAGGCCGAAAAAGCCCAAGGCTACACCCTGATGTGCTGCCACACCGCCGCCAGCAGCGAGTTGACGCTGGAATTGCTCGAAGCCAGCGACCCGCGCGACATTCCCGTGCAGCTGATTGCCACCCAGGTGCGCGCCATCACCCGCCTGGCCCCAGACACCATGTTGCTGCACCTGCAAACCCCGCGCAGCCACCGCTTGCGCTTTCTGGCGGGCCAGTCGGTGCAATTGGGCTGGACGCTGGCCGGGCATGAGGACGCATCAACCAGCTGCCCGATCGCCAGTTGCCCTTGCGACGAACGCAACCTGCTGTTCTTCATCACCCGCAATACAGCCGACAGCTTTGCCGAACGCCTGTTTTCCGGTGACATCAAGCAAGGCGCCACGGTCACCGTGCTGGGCCCGAGCGGCGAATTTGTGCTGGCAGAAGGTCACCGCCCGCTGGTATTTGCCGCCTGCGACGCCGGCTTTGGCCCGATCAAAAGTCTGATTGAACACGCCTTGTCGCTTGACGCCTCGCCTTCGCTATCGCTGTTCTGGCTAGCAACACGCCCGGACGGCCACTTTTACAGCAACCAGTGCCGGGCCTGGTCGGAAGCGCTGGACCAGTTTGAGTATGAACTCGACACCGACCCCGACGCCGCCCTGGGCGCCTGGCAGATCGCCCAGGCCATGCGGGCCGACCTGTTTGACATTGACTGCGACTTTTATCTGGCCGGCCCGGTGGAATTTGTTCGCGCCCTGCATGACGAATTACGCACCTCCGGCGTGGCCGAGTCCCAGATCGCCACCGTGGTGCTTTGACCATTTTTAAAGCCCAAACACCCATGCAAACCCAAGCCCATGATGCCAGCAACACCTATGTTGAAGCGACCCAAACCGCCTTTGACGCAACCTTGCCCGAATGCGCTGGTGGCGAGTCGTTTGCGTTGATGGTGCAAGGCTTCAGCATGGCGCCGGAATTCCTGGAAGGCGAAATCATCCTGATCGAACCCGAAGGTCTGGCCCGGAGCGGCTCCTACGTGCTGGCCATGCATGCGCAGGAATGGACCTTCAGACAACTGCTGCGCACCGCAGACGGCTGGTTGTTGCACCCGCTGAACCCGGCTTTTCCTGATACCGCCATTCCTGACTTGACATCCATACACGGCGTCATCATTCAAAAGGCGCTGCCCGGACGGCGCCGTGCCTCCAAACATTACGTCTGACACCACCCGTCAGCATCAACATCTCCTGCCCTTGCCATGCCCTACTACATTTACCGCGTCAAACCCTTTGCCCAACTGGACCAACTGAGCGCCCATGCCAGTTTTGCCGAGGCCTCCGGCCAGGCAAAAACGCTGCGCCTGCAACCGGATTTACCGGCCACGGACAAGATCAAGGTGATTTTTGCCGACACCCCACTGCAAGCCGAGGACCTGCTGTGCCAGGTGCGCACGGCCGGCCCCAAGGGCGACGACTGAGGTGCTAACACATGGTGGATGAAGCGGCCTTTCACGCCTCGCGCGCGCGCCTCAACCCCACCCCCTGCGTTTTTTCCAAAGCCATCCTGGCCGGCTGCGCCAGTTGCAGCCTGGCACAGCGCCAGGCCTTGGCCGAACGTGAGGTGGTGGCCTGCACCATGACGGTCGCGCACATCAACTGCAACACCCTGAAAGACCTGTTTTACGAGCGCGCCACCTTTGTGCTGCGGCTGCCGCGCCCGGCCACCGAGATTCCGCACCAGACTGCGATGAAGCTGTCCTGTGGCGGCCTGCACGGATTGCAATTGGCGCTGGCAGCCCCAACGGCCGATGTACACGCCATGGTGCAACTGGCGCAGAGCCGGTTTGACAGCATGCTCGACCTGCCCTGGCAAACCATTGTTGCGCACATCGCCGCCTGGCAGATCCGGCGTCGTGCGCCTATTGGCGGCAAGTCCGAGGGGCCGTGAAACCTCCTCTCGTTTGATTTTTTTGTCTGGGCGTTGTAGATCGTCTCTCTTCGAGCTTGATGGGTGCGCGCGGCGCGGTAACCGGCAGGGGCAGCCACCTCATACTGAGGGGTACCAGAAATCGGTGACTGCCCCTGCCGGTTACCACACCATGGTGTCGGTGTGCAGAGGTGATCGAAAACCAACTGCAAACTGATTTTTCGGTATTTGGATTTTTTTCAGAACGCACACCAGCGCAGTGGCTGGCTTTGGCGGCTGACGATTTCTGGTACTCCAGTATGAGGAGGCCGCCAAAGCCTGCCGCTGTGCGGGTAGTACACAAGGATCGACGATCCAGCGAACCTTCAAATCGGCCAGAAAAAATTCGCCAATTCAAATTTCATCTCGCCAAAACGCAGTCAAAGCGCCTAAGCGAAGCGCAATCCCAAGAGTCCCTAAACGCAGCCCGTAGGTTTGGGCAGACCACCGTACTTGGTGATCGGCTTCATCGGCCCAGTCATCCACAACTTGAAGACACTGTTCTGGTCTTCCTCGATGTATTTGGCAAATTTACGAATGGGCGGCACGCTGCCGAACTCTTCGTAATAAGCGCGCGCCTTGAGGATGTGTGACCACTTGACATCGTCCAGCTCATAGCCGTCGGCGTCGGCCATGGCACGGCCTATTTCGTCGGTCCAGTCACCCATGTCGGTCAAGTAACCGTCGCCGTCGCGTTCTGGCAAGTTCATTGTGCATTCTCCTGTTGGGATGGTTTGGCATGGTGTGCCAGCAGTTGGTCCAGAAAACGGCGCAAAAAGCCTTCGGTTTGCATGCCGTGAAAGCGGTCGGTGACCTGACCACGGCTGTAGCCGATCACGGTCGGGAAACCCTTGGCCTGGTGCCGCCCGGCAATACGCATGTTTTCGTCGGCATCGACTTTGGCCAGCACAAAGCGCCCGGCGTAATCCTGCGCCAGACGCTCCAGCAGCGGGGTCAGAACCCGGCACGGGCTGCACCAGTCGGCGCCAATGTCGAGCAAAACCGGGAGCTGGTGTGAGCGCAGTACCACCGCGTCATCAAAATCTGACTCGGTGGCGTCGACAACAACGGGCATCGGTTTCAAGCGCGCCAGTTTTGGTAATGCATGGTGGCAGCGGCACCCCCAATGATGCCGGCCAGCACAATGAAGGAACCCAGCGCCAGGGTCGAAATGCCCGTCAGCCCCTGACCGACAGTGCAACCCAGAGCCGTGACACCACCAAAACCCATCAGCACAGCGCCCAGCAACTGGGTGCGCAGATCTTCCATCGAGGCAAAGCCTTCCCAGCGAAACTGGCGGCTGGCCAGCGCATAGGCCAACGAGCCCAGCACCACACCGATGGCGCTGGCAATACCAAAGCTCACATGCAGGGATTGGTCGGTCCAGAGCATCAACAACTCAAGGCTGAAGGCGGTCGGTGCCACAAAGCTGAACGACTCAAGGGTGCGGGTATTGGTGGCAAAGTAAACCATTTCCATGGTCTCGGGGCTTTCACCATGACCCAGGTGACCGGTCAGGTACCAACCGGCAACAATCAGCAAGCCCAGCACCACGGCCCCCAGCCATTGCACCACATTGCCACGAAAACGCTTGTCTTTCAGGGCAAAAGCAGCCAGCCCCAGGCTCAGCACAACCGCGCTGGCGAGCAGTGCCGGTTTGGCTGCCAGGCCGGTCAGCTTGGCCAGAATTTGCGGCAGGGTTTGACCCGCCAGGCCCCACTGCGCCAGGTCCAAAGTGACCGGGTCCAGGTAGCTGGCACGCCACTGCCCAAACAAACCTTTAAGGGTCATGTAGGCCGAAATCGCCACAAACACCAACACCACCAGCGAGCGCAAGCTGCCCGCGCCCAGGCGCACCAGGTTTTTATTGACGCAGCCCGCGGCAATGGTCATGCCAATGCCAAACACCACACCGCCCACCACCAGCGACAACCAGGGCAAGCTGGGGCGGACATAAATCGACTTCGACAGGTCAATCAGCCCCAGTTGGTACAACAGATTGGTGCCGAGCATGGCGACCGCCATCGCCAGCAGCCACATACGCATGCGGCCCCAGTGTTCCATGTTGACCACGTCCGAAATCGCGCCCATGGTGCAAAAATTGGTCTTGTTGGCCACGGCGCCAAAAACGAAGGCCAGGGCAAAGCCGCCCCACACCACCATGCCACTCAAATCGCTTGCCTCGTTCATCTATGGCTCCTGGAAAGGATTTAAATTACTGACCCGGGGCACTGGCCGTGGCCAGTCTGACCATGGTGTTGCGAACAGCTTCAGGCGCATTGATGATGGTCATGAACTGGCCCATACCCAGTGCCGGCCAGGCCAGCGCAATGCGATAACGCGCATAGAGGGCATACACCTTGTTGTCGACAATGAACAACTCGTAGGGCAAGGCCGCAGGATGGTCAGTACCTATCTTGTTCACCCACCAGCCTTCGCCATCGCCGCTGCTGTTCATGGCCACGCCGAACACGGCCATTTTTTTGTCGGGCATAACCACTTCATAAACCTGCCGGGTATCGCCCAGACCCTTAGCCAGATTGTCCTTCACGGCCTTGAGCGCCTGGTCGAAACTGGCGTAGCTGCTGAGCTCGGAATTGGCTGAATCAAAACGCTCCATGCCAAACATGTAGCGGTAGTCGGTCAATTCGGCCTGCGGCACATCGCCACCAAAACCGGTGCCTTCGCCCAATGCCTTGACCAGACGCTTCTGCACGGAATTAACGGCCTCTTGCGCCCCCGAGAACTTGCCGCGCAAGTAAGCCCGGTACCAGTAATCAGGATTCATGTAAGACACACTGCCATCATCGCCAATCCCAACGCGAATACCTGCCGCGACGATGCTGCTGCTTGGTCCCGTGGCGCGAATGGCTGCCAGCATGGCAGGGTCTGACACCACCACACTGGCCCGCCCGGCGATGCCCTTGGGCATGTGCTGCCCGATGACGGTAAAGCCTTCGGCCTGGAGTTTTTTCTCGACCTGGGCCAACTGGGCCGACAGGTCGGCCGCCGCCAGCTTGCTGGCGTGGGTATAGGGCGACAAGGCCAGACTCAGCTGGGCCACACACAACAGGGCAGTGCCCAGGAGCAGTCGTTTCATCATGGCTTAAATGAACAGGCAGACGTCGGATTCGCCGGCAAACTTCATGAACGTGGCGGCACCGCCGTATTCAATCTCCTTGATGAACTCGCTGGTGTCAAACTCAAACAGGTCCACAGTCATCTGGCAGGCAACAAACTTGACATCGGATTCAATGCAGATGTCGCGCAGCTCCTGCAGTGACGCCACGCCCTTGGACTTCATCTTGTTTTTCATCATCATGGTCGCCATGGATTCCATGCCGGGCAGCATTTGCACCATCACAGGCATCGGTACCGGCATCGGCATGGCCGGATTGGCCAGCGGGCTGATCTTGATGTCATCCAGACTTTTCCGCAGCAATTGCAAGCCGTAGAAGGTAAAGAATATCTGCACGTCCCAGCCCAGCGCGGCGGCCGTAGAGGCCAGAATAAACGGGGGGTAAGCCATGTCCAGGGTACCCTTGGTGGCGATCAGGGCCATTTTTTTAGCTGCCATGCGTGAGCTCCAAATAAAGTTGCGGGGTTACCGGGATCAGGCTTTCTTGAGGAAAAACACAAATTTGCTGTTTTCGCTGCCCTGCTCCAGCAAGTCATTGCCGGTTTGCTCGGCAAAGGCCGCCATGTCGCAGACCGAGCCGGGGTCGGTGGCGATCACTTTCAATACCTGACCCGACGTCATGTCTGCCAGTGCTTTTTTGGTGCGGACAATGGGCAGCGGACAAGAAAGGCCGGACGCGTCAAATTCTTTGTTAAATTCCATGGGATGTCTCCGTGAGTTAGTGGCTTGCAGCCGAAAAATAGATTCAGAACACCACCGACCTCATGTGGCAGAGATGGCATTGCGACTGGTGGATTTTTGATGAGCTGGCCCAAAGCGTCTATCACCGCAAAGGGTGGGGCCAGGTAGCCCATATGGGCTATGCGGCAGCTAAAGCCGTCCGGCCGGTGTGCCGTTTATCTTGCGGTTGATCTCGTGACACACCGCCTCGCAGATCGAGACAATACGCTGGTCAATGATGCGGTAAAAAATTTGCACCCCTTCCCGGCGTTTACCCAAAATGCCGGCCTGGTACAAGGTATTGAGGTGCTGCGACATGTTGGGCTGGGTAGTTTCGACCTGGGTCAGCAGGTAGCTCACATTTTTTTCGCCTTCACACAGGCAATTGATGATCTTGAGCCGCATGGGCGCCGACATGACACGAAACAAGTCTGCAGCCGACTCGAAAGTCTGGTCGGTTTTGACTATTTTTTTTGTGTCAGAAGAAATCGGCTGAATTGGCATGACGCTGTGTCCTTATCTTTCATGGGGCGACGTTGAAATCTGTGCACGACGCTGTCAAAAGTGTCTTCACGATTTTCCAAGCGCTTACAAGGGCAATTTTACGTTCAAGCCGGGTTTGACCTGAGCGTGCGGCTGAGTATGATGACCGGAATCAAGCCGACCAGCACCAGCGCCAGCGACGGCAGCGCCGCCTCCCCCAGACGCTCATCACGCGCCAGCTGGTAGGCCACCACTGCCAGGGTGTCGCTATTAAAGGGCCGCAGCACCAGGGTGGCGGGCAATTCCTTCATCACATCCACAAACACCAGCAACAAGGCGCCTGCAGTGGATCGTTTAAGCAACGGCCAGTGCACACGCTTCAACAACCCCCATTCACCACTGCCCAACATACGGGCCGAATCGTCAAAACTCACCGGAATCCGGGCATAACCGCTTTGCACCGATTGCAACGCCACGGCACCAAAGCGCACCAGGTAGGCCCATACCAGGCCAAAGGCCGTCGCCGTCATGAGGTAACCCGCGCCTGTTTCCGGCCACCGGGCCTGCAGCCAGCCCACCGGCAGCAGCAGGCCCACCACAATCACGGCACCGGGCACCGCATAACCCAGACCTGCCAGTTGCACCGCCCAGCGGGTAGGCGCGTCGGGGCGCCGCCGCACGCTGAAGGCCAGCACCAGCGCCAGCGCCACCGCCAGCACCGCGCTGAGCAGTCCCAAACGCACACTGTTCCAGGCCCAGCCCAAAAACGAGCCCCAGGACAACACCGACCAGTCGGCCATCAGCGGGCGCAGCATGAACAAGACCGGCAACACAAAACCGGCCAGCACGGGCACGCCACACAGCAACCAGGCCAGCAGCAGCGGCCTGCCGGTCAGTTTGAGTGGCCGCGCATCCATGGAACCGGCCCGGGCGCCACGGCTGGCAGCAAACCGGAGTTTTTGCTGGGAACGGCGCTCCAGGAACAAGAGCAGCGCCACCATCATCAGCAGCATGGTGGCCAGCTGGGCGGCCGCCAGCCGGTTGTCCATTGACAGCCAGGCCTTGTAAATGCCCGCAGTAAAGGTCTGAATGCCAAAGTAGCTTGACACGCCAAAGTCGGCCAGGGTTTCCATCAAGGCCAGCGCGGTGCCGGCTGCCACGGCGGGGCGCGCCAGCGGCAAGGCAATCTCCAACACACGTCGGCGCATGGGGGCACCCAGCAGGCGGGCGGCTTCCATCAAGTGCACAGCACGTTCGCTCAGGGCCGTGCGTGCCAACAAGTAAACATAGGGGTAGAGCGAAAAAATGAAGACCCAGGCGGCACCGCCCAGGTTGCGCACTTCGGGGAACACCCTGCCCTGCCAACCAGTAAGTTCGCGCACCATGGTTTGAAACGGCCCGCTGAACTGCAAAAAGTCGGTGTAGGCATAGGCCACCACATAGGCCGGCATGGCCAATGGCAACAACAGTGCCCACTCAAAAAAACGTCGGCCGCTAAAGTCAAACAGCGTCACGGCGGCGGCACAGGACAGGCCCACCGCCACCACGCCCAGGCCCACCAGCGCGCTCAGAAGCAGGGTGGTGCCCAAATAATCAGGCAATACGGTTTGCGCCATCTCCAGCAAAATCTGCCGGGCGGCGCCGTCGGCTTGACCCATGGACAGCCAGGAAGCCATGACCGCCAGCACCGGCAGCATGAAGACCGCCGTCAACGACAAAAACAGGAACTGACGCAGTCTGAGCAAGCGCATGGGTGGGAAAAAGGGTTAGCAGAGCAAGCGCGAATTGTAGGCACCCACCAAGATTCTGATGCGGCTTTCGGCCGTGCATACGAATGCGCAGTTCGGAAACTCGCCCGACATGCTTGGCAACACACTGATACACAGCGAGACGTTGCCGAAACGCAGTGGCAACAGGCGCGCTGCACCATACAGCTACCGGCAAAAAACACCATGACAACACCCACATCTATCTTCTTTTGCCACCGTTCGACGCAGTGTCTGGCGCGCAAGCCCGGTCACGGCTTCACGCTCGCAAAGCGTTGCTGGGGTCGGCAAGAGAATTACAGCTGGGGTGTGGTCGTGGTAGCCGGTACGGCGCAGGCCGTGGTCGTTTATTGGTTTATCAATCTTTCAGGAGTATCGTCATGACATCATCCAAATTCACACTGGCCACAGTTGCCATATTGCTTGCCTTAGGCACATCGGCCTATGCCAAGGGACCCATGAATGGGCAGGCTGCCGGTGCCGGTGCCGGTGCCGGTGCTGGCGCGGGGACACACACCAGATCGGGCAACCCCGAAGCTGGCAATGCAACACGCACCCAATCCCAGGCGCAATCCCAGGCGCGGACAGACGCACAAATCCGCACCCGCCTGCAAGACATGGATGCCGCCAGAGTGCCAGGGACGGGCGCAGCAGCCGGTACACCGCGCGGCATTCATACGCCTGGAACAGGTTTGACAACCCCTACAACCACCGACAGTTCGGTGGTCAATGTCCAATAAGGCGCGTACCGCGCCCATTGGCTGCGGGTGGGCGTTGAGACCCCGCAGCCAAACCAACAACTGAGACAGAGGACGTCGGGAGAATTGTTGGCATCTACAATGATTTTCATGTTTTTAGAAGTCTCTCAACTCAGCGTCACCTATGCCGGTCAAAAGTCACCGGCCGTCCATGATGTGTCTTTTGGTCTGCCCGCCGGCGACATTGGCGTGTTGATCGGGCCGTCCGGCTGCGGCAAAACCACGCTGTTGCGCGCGGTGGCGGGTCTGGAGCGTGCCAGTGCCGGCGTCATCCGCCTGGGTGGCGAGGTAGTCAGCCAGGCAGGTCTGTCGCTGTCGCCGGAGTCGCGCCAGGTGGGCATGGTGTTTCAGGACTACGCGCTATTTCCGCACCTGAGCATTGGCCGCAACGTGGCCTTCGGCATTGACCATTTGCCGCGTGGCGAGCGCCAGGCCCGGGTGGCCGAGGTGCTGGCGCTGGTGGGACTGGAAGGCCAGGAAAACCGATTCCCCCACGAATTGTCAGGCGGGCAGCAGCAGCGTGTGGCGCTGGCGCGGGCGCTGGCCCCCCGGCCGCGCCTGTTATTGCTCGACGAACCCTTCTCCAACCTTGATGTTGACTTGCGCGAACGGCTGGCCTACGAGGTGCGCGGCATCCTGAAAGCCGCCAACGCTACCGCGCTGTTTGTCACCCATGACCAACTGGAAGCGTTTGCCGTAGGCGACACCATTGGTGTCATGCACCAGGGCGAATTACACCAGTGGGACAGCGCCTACACGCTCTACCACCGGCCGGCCTCGCGCTTTGTCGCCGAATTCATTGGCCATGGCGTTTTTGCCCCGGCCGTGATCCGCGACGTGGCAGGCCAGGTGGTGGTGCAAACGCCACTGGGCAACCTGACCGACATGACTGAATGCCCGCTGCCCTGCGCCCACTCGGGTGGCGTCTGTGACGTGCTGCTGCGCGCCGACGACATCGTGCACGACGACGATGCACCGGTCAAGGCGCAAATCATGCGCAAGGCGTTTCGCGGCGCCGAATTTTTGTACACACTACGCCTGGCCACAGGCGAGACCGTGATGGCGCTGGTGCCCAGCCACCATGACCATTCACTGGGCGAGTGGATCGGCATTCGGGCCCAGGTGGACCATGTGGTGACCTTTAACCGCGACTGCCCGCAACATGAGGGCCGCATGTGCCGCATGCCCTGCGAACACACCACGCGCCCGGCTGACCTGGGGCAGACGGTACAGTGGCACACAGCCAAACCGCCGGCTGCTGGCGCCATGCGTGACGCCTGATCCGACTGGCATTGACGTCAGCATGCGGCAAATAGAGGTCACAAGGTCCGCATGAACTACGGAGATAAACTTTACGTCTGGCAAGCGACTGACGCCTGACGCGCGTTCAGACTGGCGCATGGCGTGACGATGCGACTGGGCCGATGCAAGTCATCTCGGGTCAGGGGCGGCGTCAACGCGTGCACTTTGAAGCGCCGCCTGCGACCCAATTACCCGCAGAACTCAACCGATTCCTGAGCTGGGTGATTAGCGCGCGCCGGCTGGCCCACAGCGCTTTTACAGCCTGTCGGCGCAAATTCAACGGGAACGCAAGGACTACTACGACGTGTTGGAACGCACGCAAAAAGGCACTCTGGACGTGACCGATTGATTGCTCTGGTATCTTGGCGCGTTACACCGTGCGGTAGACAGCGCCCAACACACGCTTGACGCTGTCCTGATCAAAACCAGATTCTGGCAGCGCTGGTCTGGCACACCCATCAATGAGCGACAGATCAAACTGCTCAACCGACTGCTGGATGGTTTTGATGGGCAGCTCACCAGCAGCAAGTGGGCAGCCATTGCCAAGTGTTCCCCCGACACCGCCCTGCGCGACATCAATGCATTGATTGCGCTGGGCGCACTGCGCAAGACGGCGGATGGCGGACGCAGCACCGCCTATGAAATCGTCCGGTGAAAAGGGTATGAGCAGCAACAAGGGCGTCAGTTTAGAAAAGCGCGTCATGTCATCATGGGCGGGGTGTCGGGCAAAAGAACGGCCGACAGACGCGGTGTTCACACGGCGCGCGGTTCAAACTGATGTGCGGTTAAAACACCTTGAGGCAGGGTGATTGGGTCATGTGACCGGGCTTTGGGGCGAAAAGCGCGCGCAGAAAGCACTCACACACCAATCAGCACCGTCGCGCGTGATTTCGCCCCAAAACCGCATGCGCATGAGCCGATCGCCATGCCGTGGGTGAAAACCGCCTGTTAATGCCCAGGTCGTCCCCCCTGGTTTCCTGATGTAAGCCTGGTTCATGTAACCACCGTCCGGCTAGGGCGCGATGCTGCGCAGATACGCGCGCCAGCCACCCAGGTGGCTGATGTCAAGCGCCAGCGATGTCGCATAAGCCTCACAGACAAAGCCCTGCACCTGGCTGCCATCGGCCAGTTCAACCGAACCAATGCCCAGCGGCGCCGGAATACCCGCCACAAACGACCCAAACGCGTGTGCTGGTAACTCCCACACCTCCAGCTCAATGGCGGCGCCGCCTTCCGCCACGCGCAACATGCCGGGCCGATACGGTGGCCCGCCAGGCAGGGCAAATAACTTGTAGCAAGGCGCGCTGTGGGTGGTCTGCACCAACCGGGCGCCGCGCTGCGTCAGTTGCCAGTTCAGAGGCAGACCGCTCAAATGGGCGCCACACACCGCCACGCGCACCAGACCCGATGGAAAGACTGCCGTGTCGGGTGTGGCACTGGGCAAGAGGTGCGGTGCGTGTGCCGTAGCACCAACGGTCGGCACGGTGCTCGCGTGCAGGCGCGCGGCCAGCGACAGCAGGGGCAGGTCCTGCCCGGCAGGCGCCACCAGTGTCACGCCCCAAGGCATGTTGGCCATGGCCGCACTCATGAAGCCGGTAGGCACGGCCACCGCAGCCAGATCAAGCAGATTCACAAAGTTGGTGTAATGCCCCAGGTTGGAATTGAGCCGGATCGGGTCCGCCTCTACCGCCGCAATGGTGTAGGCCGTGCTGGCGGTGGGCGTGACCAAACAGTCGATGTGCTGCCAAACGGGAAGTGTTTGCTGTTGCAGTTCCTTGAGTCGGTAGAGCGCGGCAAAAGTGTCGGGGGCGGATATCTGGATGCCTTGCTCGGTGATGGCGCGCGTCACCGGATGCAGCGCTTCGGGCTGGGCCTCGATAAAAGTCCGGATGGCCTGATAGCGCTCAGCCACCCACGGGCCTTCGTAAAGCAGGGTCGCCACCGCGCGAAACGGTGTCAGGTCCACTGTCACCGGCGTGCCACCCAGGGCGACCAGCTGCGCCACCGCCTGGGCAAACTGGGCCGGGCCTTCCGGGTTGCCATGAAATTCCAGATCTTCCGCCCGCGGCACGCCAAAGCGGAAAACACTGGCGGTGCCAAAGTTGTGGCCGTGTGGGGGCAAAGTACGCGAATAGGCATCCAGCGGGTCCTCGCCCTGCGCGGCCGCCAACACGGTGGCCGCGTCACCCGCCGTGAGCGCAAACACCGACACCACGTCCAGCGTGCGACAGGCTGGCACCACACCGGTGGCGGACAGTCGGCCGCAGGTGGGTTTCAAACCCACCAGGTTGTTCAGCATGGCCGGCACGCGGCCGGAACCCGCGGTGTCGGTGCCCAGCGAGAAACTGGCCAGACCGCGCGCGACGGACACGGCGGAACCAGCCGACGAGCCCCCCGAGATGTAATCCGGGTTGATGCTGTTGCGGCACGCGCCATACGGCGAGCGCACCCCCACCAGACCGGTGGCAAACTGGTCCAGGTTGGTCTTGCCCACGGGTATGGCACCCGCCGCCATGAGGCGCTGCACCACGGTGGCGCTGGCATCGGGGGTGTAGGCAAACTCGGGGCAAGCCGCCGTGGTCGGAATACCGGCCAGGTCGATGTTGTCCTTGATGGCAAAGGGAATGCCGTACAACGGCAAGGTGTTGGGATCACGCCCGTCCAGTGCGGCTGCAAAGGCACGCATTTCATCCAGCGTGAGGCGGTGAATCCAGACATGGCGATCCAAGGCTGCGTCTTCTGCCAGCATTTGCGCATGCAAGGCCTCCACCAGCGTCATCGGAGTCAGGCTGCCATCCAGGTAACGGGCCCGCAGCGAGGGAATGGACAAATCAAGCATCTTCATTTCCTTCTAAAGTGGTGGATTCAGGACTGGCGCATCAGCACCAGGGCTTGGCCGGCGGTGACCGCCTGGCCTTCGGTGCACAGCAGTTGTTCAATACAACCGTCGCAAGGGGCGTGCACCGTGATTTCCATCTTCATCGACTCGATCACCAGCAGCGCCTGACCAGCCTTGACCTGCGCGCCCACCGCGGCCTGCACCGACCAGACTCCGCCCGACACTTGGGACGCCACCACCTCACCGTCAAAAGCCTGGGCAGCTGCGGCGCGGGCAGCAGCCTCGTCGGCGGCACCGGTATCGGGCGCCTCGGACACACCCGCGAGCCGCCAGCGTTCCCGTTCGGCCTCAAAGGCGGCTTGCTGGCCCTGCTTGAATTGGGCAATGGATTCGGCGTTGTCAGCCAGGTAGCGCTGGTAGTCGGACAGGCGGAAGCTGCCCTCGTCGATGCGCAAACCGACTCTTCCCGCAATGAAGTCCTTGCGGTAGTCCAGCAGTTCCTGCGCCCCCATGGGGTAGAAGCGGATCTGGTCAAAAAAGCGCAACAGCCAGGGCTTGCCGGCGGAAAATTCGGGCGTTTCGCGCCAGCGGTTCCACATCTGCACCGTGCGACCAACAAACTGGTAGCCGCCGGGACCTTCCATGCCGTACACACACAGGTAGGCGCCGCCAATACCGACCGCGTTTTCTGGCGTCCAGGTGCGCGCCGGGTTGTACTTGGTGGTGACCAGCCGGTGCCGCGGGTCCAGCGGTGTCGCCACCGGCGCACCCAGGTAAACGTCGCCCAGGCCCAGCACCATGTAGCTGGCCTCGAACACGATGTCGTAGACCGCCTGGATATCGGGCAAGCCATTGATGCGACGGATGAATTCGATGTTGCTGGGGCACCAGGGCGCGTCGGCACTGACCGACTGCATGTATTTTTCAATCGCCAATTGGGTGGCCGGGTCGTCCCAGGACAAGGGCAGCCAGACCGTGCGACTCGGGACTTCGATGTCGGTGCTGGCACTCAGGCCCGTTTGCGCCTGCAGCAAGTGGTCCATCAGATGGGCCAGCGGCAAGACCAGCGGGTCGTAATGCACCTGCAGGGATCGGATGCCGGGCGTCAAATCAATCACGCCGGGCAGTTGGCCGGCATCACGCACAGCCTGCAGCCGCGCCATCAGGGCGTGCACCAGAAAACGTAACGTCAGGTCCAGTTGCAGCTCGCCAAACTCGACCAACACATAGGCGTCACCGGCGCGCCGATACACCACCTCGACGCTGTCGCCCTGGGCCGGCACGCGGTGCAGCACCGGGCCGTCCAGCGGCTGGCTGCTGACGGCCGACCCTGGCAAGGTCTCATGCACGTTGAGGCACGGCACCGCCAGCGCCTGCTGTTGTGCGCGCAACATCGCTGCGGCATCGGCGTGGCGCAGGGGCAAAAAACGCACCGTGTTGCCGGGCGCGAGTTGGCCCAGCTTCCACAATTCGGCCTGCACCACCGTGGCCGGGCAGACAAAGCCGCCCAGGCTCGGGCCATCGGGCCCCAGGATGACAGGCATGTCGCCGGTGAAATCAATCGCGCCAATGGCGTAGGCGTTGTCATGGATGTTGGACGGGTGCAGCCCGGCCTCGCCCCCATCACGGCGCGCCCAGCCAGGTTTGGGGCCGATCAGGCGCACCCCGGTGCGGCTGGAGTTGTAGTGCACCTGCCAGTCGGTGGCAAAAAACATGGCCATGTCGTCCGAAGTGAAAAAGTCGGGCGCGGCATGGGGCCCGACCAGAACCCCGATGTCCCAATGGCTGCTGTAGCCGGGCACCAGGGCCGCGGCGGTCAGGGGCGCCATGACGGGCAAGCTGGCACGCTGGCCGACATGCAACACATCGCCGGCGCGCAGCACGCGCCCACCATGGCCGCCGAACTGGCCCAGTGTGAAAGTGGACTTGCTGCCCAAATAATCGGGCACATCGATGCCGCCCGCCACGGCCAGGTAGGCGCGACAGCCGGCACCCGTGATGCGGCCCATGCGCAGGGTCTGCCCCGCCTGCAGCGTGACGAGCGTGTTCATGGGCAGGGGCGCACCATCCAGCATCAGCTCAATGGGCGCACCGGACACCGCGACTTGCAAGGCACTACGACAGCGCAAGCCCGGACCGGTCACCGTGATTTCCAGCGCCGCCGCGCCTTCCGGGTTGCCCACCAGGCGGTTGGCCAGGCGCAGCGCCAGCGCGTCCATCGGGCCCGAAGGCGGCACACCCACATCCCAGTAACCCAGGCGGCCCGGCCAGTCCTGCACCGAACTTTGCACGCCCGGGCTCAACACGTCGATGGCATGGCTGGGCGCGCTGAACATGGCCAGGCTGCGCGTGGTGTGGCGCCCTGCCGTGAACGGCGCGAAATGCATCACGGCGCGCAGGTAGTCGAGGTTGGACTCCAGACCGGCGATGTGCGTCTCATCCAGCGCCCGGGCCAGCTTGTCCAGCGCCTGCGCACGGTCATCAGCATGCGCGATCAGCTTGGCCAACATCGGGTCGTAATGGGCGCTGACCTCGCTGCCACGCGCGATCCAGGTATCGACCCGGATGTCGCCCGGGAAACTCACCTCGGTCAACAAGCCGGTGGCGGGCTGAAAGTTTTTGGCCGGGTCTTCGGCGTACAGGCGGGCCTGCACCGCATGGCCGCGCGCCACCACCTGCACCGTGTTGAGGGCGGGCATGTCACCGGCGGCCAGGCGCACCATCCAGTCCACCAGATCAATCCCGGTCACCGCTTCGGTGACACCATGCTCTACCTGCAGGCGGGCGTTGACTTCAAGAAAGAAAAACTCCTGGGTGGCCGCATCCACGACAAATTCCACCGTGCCAGCCGAACGGTAACAGGCTTTGCTGGCTAGTGCGCGCGCGGTGTCCAGCAGCGCCTGACGCACATCAGCGCGCAAATTGGGTGCCGGTGTTTCTTCCACCACCTTCTGGTTGCGCCGCTGCAGCGAACAGTCACGCTCGCCCAATGCCAGCACCTGGCCGGCGCCATCGCCAAAAATCTGCACTTCGATGTGGCGCGCATCACTGATGAAGCGCTCCAGAAAAACCCCGGCATCCGAAAAATTGGACTGCGCCAGCCGTTTCACGGACTCAAAGGCGGTACGCAGCGTCTCTGCATCGGGGCACATCTGCATGCCAATGCCACCGCCACCGGCGCTGCTCTTGAGCATCACCGGGTAACCAATGCGTTCGGCCTGCGCCAGCGCCGTGTCCAGGTCGGCCAACAGGTCGGTGCCGGGCAGCAAGGGCACACCGGCATCAAGGGCGAGCGCGCGGGCCGTGTGCTTGAGGCCAAAGGTGCGCATTTGCTGCGGCGTGGGGCCGATAAAGGCCAGCCCGGCCGCCTCGCACAGCTCGACAAACTGCGCGTTTTCCGACAGAAAGCCATAGCCGGGATGAATGGCCTGCGCACCGGTGGCCAACGCGACCTCGATGATGCGGTGCATCGCCAGGTAGCTGCCCGCCACCGCCGCCGTGCCCACACACACAGCCTCGTCGGCCATGGCCACGTGGGCGGACTCGGCGTCGGCCTCCGAATAAATGGCCACTGCACCGACCCCCATCTGGCGCAGCGTGCGGATGATGCGGCAGGCAATGGCACCGCGATTGGCTACAAGTACTTTTTTGAACATGGTCAGATCAGATCAAGGGGCTGGTCGTCCAGCCGGGCATGAACACAGGGCCGGTCGTCCGGCCTGCAAGTTGGGGTGTCAGGCCGGGTTCCAAACCAGGCAGCGCACCGGTGTCGGGTTGTAGGCGTTGCACGGGTTGTTGAGTTGCGGGCAATTGGAGATCAGCACCACCACGTCCATCTCGGCGCGCATCTCGACATATTTGCCGGGGGCCGATACGCCGTCCTCAAACGTCAGCCCGCCTGCTGGCGTGACCGGCACGTTCATGAAGAAATTGATGTTGGAGGCAATGTCGCGCTTGTGCAGGCCATAGGGGCTGTTGGCAATGGCCGCCATGAAGCTGTCACGGCAACTGTGCATGGCGCGCTTTTCCAGGGCGTAGCGCACCGTGTTGCTTTCGCAGGAACAGGCGCCACCCAGCGTGTCGTGGCGACCACAGGTGTCGGCCACGATGGTCAGCATGGGCCGGCCTTCACTGGACATCAAGACGCTGCCCAGGCTCAGGTACAAAGCGCCCTGGGCCTGAATGGTGTGCGTGAGGCTGTAGTGTTCTTCGGCGTCATCGGCGCTGAAGAACAGGGTGTCCACGGCCTGATTGCCTTCGAGGTCAACAATGCGAAAAATCTGGCCTTTGGCAAGTTTTTGCAGCCAGGGCTCGCCCGCTGGCACGATGGCATCCACAACGGAATGCGCCGGGTCAAGATCGCTGAGTTGAAGGGAGGCGGACATGGTGTTTTCCTTGGAATGAGGGTTCAGACAAATGGACAGTGTGGCGTGCACAGGTTCACAGAAACCAGCGCTCGGTGTTGATAAAGCCGCGGCCGTTTTCCGGGCACAACAGGCGGCAAGGGTCGGCGGCGCCCGCCGTGCCCGAGCGCCAGGCGGTCAGTTGCAGCGGCCCGGGCGCATAGTCAGGCGCTGGGTCCAGTGGGTGCGGCGCTGCCGACAGCATCACCAGCACATTCATCTCGAAGCGCAAATCCACATGCTGGCCGGCTTGCCGGTGTGCCGTGTCGAACTGCAGCTTGCCATCGGCATCGGCGGTCACTTTGCTGAAAAAGTTCACATTGGCGTTGAGGTCACGGCGGCCCAAACCCCATTTGTTGAGTTCCACCACCAGCCCGTCCCGGCCACTGCGGAACATGCCGTTGCGGTGTTCCTGGTAACGCGCCTGGCCATATTTTTTTCCCACGCCAGCCGCATCCAGCACCCCGGAAAACGTGTCGTGCCAGCCGCACGTGTCTTCTGTGATGGAACACAGCACACGCCCCATGTCCGAGTAGCACACATGGCCCTGCGTCAGGTAGGCCGTGTGCTGCGCCTTGAGCGTATCGGGCATGTTGTAGCGCTCGGTTTTTTCTTCCTGGTTGAAAAACAGCGCGGACACGTTGGTCTTGCCGTTGAGGTCGGTCAGGCGCAGGGTGGTACCACGGCGCAGCAGGCCCGACCAGTGGCAGCCCCCCGGTAACGATTCCTCCCACAGCACCAGCTCGGGCGACAAGGGGGCAGAGGCGTCGGGCACGGCCGCACGGGCCAGGGCAGGTAGATCGTCGAAAGTGATGGGCATGATGGACTCGCTTAGGTGTTGGGGTTAAGGATGTGCGTGCTGGTCTCAAACATCGGCGCTTTGCAGATTCAGCTGCTCCAGCATGTCCAGGTCAGTGGTGATGCCGGTGCTCTCGCGAATACGCGCCAAAATCTCGGCACGCAAGGCCCGAAACGGCTCGCTGTGCTTCATGTCCTGGCTACGTCGTGCAGGTAGTGGCACCGGAAAAATGCTGTGGATGCACCCAGGGCGCGGCTGCATCAGCACCACGCGCTGGCCCAGGTAAACCGCCTCTTCCACGTCATGGGTGACAAACACAATGGTGGTTTTTTCGATGCGGTGAATGTGCAAAATCAGGTCATGCATGACCTCGCGCGTTTGCGAGTCAAGGGCGCCAAAGGGCTCATCCATGAGCAAAATCTCCGGCCGCCCCATCAGCGCGCGGGCAATGGCCACGCGCTGCTGCATGCCGCCCGAGAGTTGGTTCGGGTAGGCGTCACGCACCTTGTTCAGGCCGATCAGATTCAGCAAGGCATCAGCCCGCCCCGAAGCGGCTTCCACATCCGACGATGTCAGGTTTTCACGATTAACCTTGAGTCGGCGACTGAACTTGATGTTTTCCATCACCGTCAACCAGGGGTACAGGCTGTAGTGCTGGAACACCATGGCGCGGTCAGCCCCGGGTGCAGAAATGTTGCGGCCATCGCAGAACACCTCGCCGCTGGTGCGGTACTCCAACCCGGCCAGAATGCGCAAGAGCGTGGATTTGCCGCAGCCGGAGGCCCCCACCAGCGTGATGAACTCGTTGTTCTCAATGCTGAGGTTGACGTTTTCCAGCGCCGGAACCGGGCTGGCAGAACGCTCGAACACCTTGCCGACGTTTTGAATGATGACTTTGGACATGGCTTGATCTCCTCATTAACCGCGTGTGTGAGCCCAGGGGTACAGGCGGCGATGCAGCCAGCGAAAGCCCTGGTCAATGACCAAACCAATCAGGCCGATCAGGATGATGCCGCCGAAGATGGTGTCGGTCTTGAGGTAGCGCTGCGCTTTCAGGATGGCGTAACCCAGCCCCGAGTTGGCTGCCACCAGCTCAGCCACCACCAGATAAGTCCAGGCCCAGCCCATGGTGATGCGCAAGGTGTCCAGAATGGCGGGGCGGGCCGATTGGGCCAGCACCAGACGGATCATCTCGAACCGCGTGGCGCCCATGGTCAGCGCCGCCTCGATTTGCGCCAGCGGCACCAGGCGCACGTTGTCGGCCACCATCAGCACCATCTGGAAAAATGTGCCAATGAAAATGATGGAAATCTTGGCGCTCTCACCAATGCCCAGCCACAACATCACCAGCGGGATGAAAGCCACCGCCGGCATATAACGAATGAAGTCGGTCAGAGGTTCGAGCAGGGCCTCGACCGGACGAAAGGCACCAATCAACAGACCCAGCGGCAGGGCCAGCGCGGCAGACAGCGCAAAACCGGCCGCAACACGGTAGGTGCTAATGAGCGCATCACCGGCCAGGTCGTCTTCCAGCAGCCAAGTGAGCAAGCGCGTCAGCACATTCCAGGGGCCAGGCAGGAACATCGGATCAACCCAGCCCGACGCGGACAACATCGCCCAAGCGGCAAACGGAAGGAACAGGCCCAGAAATGCGAACAACCAGTATTGGGTGCGCGACAACTGGCCAGCAATGCGCCAAATGCCTGGACGGGCCGGGTGCGAAAAGGTGTCTGTCATGCGGGCTCCGGTGGTTAGAGAAACAAAGCAAGAGAGGACGGTGCAGCACACCATCTCCTCCCGGGCTTTTGTCCCTCCGTGGAGCCGCAACGAAAAGCGGCCGACAGCTCTCGGACCAGACAGCGCCAAAAAAATTGGCGCCCGGAACCCTAGCGGTCTAGTAAGTCAGGCAACGTGCCATGCACAGCGCCCTCTCTTGGGTTTATTTAAGCAACTTGAGTGCCAGGTTTGAACACCAGTGATTGGCATTGGCTTGCGATGTCACTCCTGCCAATGGCGTGGGAAAGCGAATTCGTCTGGCGTTTGTGCACCAAATTGGTGATTAGGCACGGTCTGGGTGCATTGCGGGTGCTTAACCGCAATTCCCTAGCGCAAATGCCCACCGGTAGCGGACAAATGACCGTCCAGCGTAGGACGCACGGCGGTTAAAAAGTTGCTCAGCGACTCGGGTTGCGAGGCACCCTTGCGCCACGCCAAACCCACTTCCAGGTGCGCCAGCGGATTGGCCAGGGGTCTGGCTTCTATCCGATCCCCTTCCAAAGACCACGGACGGTAAAGCATGTCTGGCAACACGGAACACCCCGCGCCGGTGGCGACCAGACTGCGCACGGCTTCAACGGATGAAGTTCGGATCAGCACATTGGGGTCGGTGCCGCCCGCGTTCCACAGTGCCGTGGTGGCATCGCCCAACTCATCAACTTGCAGCAAAATCAGAGATTGTTCCGCTAAGTCTGCTGCCTGAATTTTTTCTTCTGTAGCCATGCGGTGGTTCACCGGACACCACACCCGCCAACCTGAACGCAAAATGGTTTCGGTTTCGAGCGCGCGGTAGTTTTGCAACTGCGACACCACAATCAGCGCCACATCGAGTTCGCCACTCACCAATAAGTGCTCCAGATAGTCACGCCGGTCTTCCGTGATCTGAACTTGGATACGCGGAAATACTCTGCGAAAACGATCCAACAAAAACGGCAGGTAATAGCCCACCATCAGGCTGGTCACGCCAATATTGAGTCTGCCCGTCACCGTATGCGGTCTTGACGCCAGCGCATCCCGTGCGTTGCGCATGGCCACCTCAATCTGATGGGCGTGGCGTAAAAACTGGTGGCCCGCGTGCGTGAGAGACATGCCGCGCGCCCGGCGCTCAAACAATAACGTGCCCAAATCCGCTTCGATCTGTGCAATGGCGGTAGACACCACCGATTGCGACACGCCCAACTCCTGAATGGCGGTCGAAATGGAGCCCGACTCCGCCACCGCTATGAAATACCGAATGCTCTTAAAAGATGTACTCATGCCGTCGTTTCATCATTTCTGGCACCATTTCGGTTAATTTAAAAGGTAAACCCAACATTGCACCGTTTTAGAACCTAGGGTAAACCAGTAAATTGGCGTATTTTGGTGCGAGGTTTCTGTTTTACAGATAGATTGTATTGGCTGGCCAAGGTAGTCAAGGCTATGTGCAACCCCTAAGATTCAAAGCGAGCTGAACTGCACGTAAGCGTCCAGCTGTTTATCCTTCCATTTCGCACCAGGAGAGTTCTTATGTCTCAAAAACGCGCCATCACAGCAGGTCTGTTTGCCGCCTGCACTGCAGCATCCACATTCGCAGCCCCACCGGCAGCCCTCGGCAAAGGCGAGGGGCAACTCAACATCATCGCCTGGGCTGGCTACATTGAGCGCGGCGAGTCCGATAAGGCCTACGACTGGGTCACCGGATTTGAAAAAGAAACGGGCTGCAAGGTCAACGCCAAATCTGCCGCCACATCCGATGAAATGGTGTCGTTAATGAAGCAAGGTGGCTACGATCTGGTGACGGCCTCGGGCGATGCCAGCTTGCGCCTGGTGGCCTCCAAACTGGTGCAGGAGATCAACCCGGCGTTGATACCCTCTTATAAAAATGTCGACGCGCGCTTGCAAAACGCAAGCTGGCACACGGTGGGCGGCAAGCATTACGGCGTGCCCTACCAATGGGGCCCCAACGTGTTGATGTACAACACCGATGTGTTCAAAAAGGCGCCGGAATCCTGGTCGGTGGTGTTTGAGGAACAAAAGCTGCCTGATGGCAAGTCCAACAAAGGGCGTGTGCAGGCCTATGACGGCGCCATCTATCTGGCTGATGCTGCCCTGTACCTGATGTCCAAGAAGCCTGAGCTGGGCATCAAGGACCCATACGAACTCAATGAAAAACAATATGCCGCAGTGCTGGAATTGTTGCGCGGCCAAAAGAAACTGGTTCACCGTTACTGGCACGACGCCACGGTGCAGATGAACGACTTCAAAAATGAGGGGGTTGTGGCTTCGGGTTCGTGGGGCTACCAGGTCAATGCCCTCGCGGGCGAAAAGAAACCCATCGCCTCCACCCTTCCCAAAGAAGGTGTGACGGGCTGGGCCGACACCACCATGCTGCATGCCAGCGCGAAGAACACCAACTGTGCTTACCGTTGGATGGAGCACTCACTGAGCAACCAGGTGCAAGCCCCGTTGGCCGAATGGTTTGGAGCCAACCCCGTGATTGCTGCGGCCTGCAAGGCCAAGGCACCCGGCGGCGGTGACTTCTGCAAAGACAACGGCTATGACCGGTTCACCCAGGTCAAATTCTGGAAGACACCCCAAGCCAAATGCACAACTCAGGGCTCTTGCGTCCCTTATGCCAAGTGGACCATGGACTACATCGGCATCATGGGTGGTCGGTAATTTTTAGTTATAAGGTCAGCATGTCAGTCGCCATCGAGTTCAAAAGCGTTTCCCGTCACTACGGTGAAGTCAAGGCGCTCAACAGCGTCAGCTTCACCGTGCAGGAGGGTGAGTTCTTTTCCATGCTGGGACCATCTGGCTCCGGGAAAACAACCTCGCTGCGCCTGATGGCGGGTTTTGAGCAGCCCAGCAGCGGCAGTTTGACACTGCTGGGCGTTGAGGCTTCTGGCACACCGCCCTATGCACGGGATGTGAACACCGTGTTCCAGGACTACGCGCTGTTTCCGCACATGAATGTGCTGGACAACGTCGCCTACGGTTTGATGGTGCGCAAAATGCCCAAACCCGAGCGCTACGCCCTGGCGCGTGAAGCGCTGGCCATGGTGGCACTTCCCGACCACGGCGAGCGCACCCCCGCGCAACTGTCCGGTGGCCAGCGCCAGCGGGTGGCACTGGCCCGTGCGCTGGTGAACCGTCCACGCATTTTGTTACTCGACGAGCCACTGGGTGCACTGGACATGAAGCTGCGCGAACAAATGCAGGTGGAACTTAAAGTGCTGCACCGCAAGCTGGGCATCACCTTTGTGTATGTGACGCATGACCAGGGTGAAGCACTGTCGATGTCAGACCGTGTGGCCGTTTTCAACCGAGGGCAAATTGAACAAATCGCCACACCGCGCGAGCTGTATCACCAGCCGCGCACCCGTTTTGTTGCAGACTTTGTGGGCAGCTCCAACGTGGTCACCGCGGATCTGGCGCGTCGCATCACGGGGCAATCGCAGTGTTTTTCCGTGCGCCAGGAAAACATCACCCTTTCCCCTGTCGGCACCACTGCGGCACCCGGACGTGTGCAGGTCGAAGGTGAGGTGCTGGCCATCCAATTTCTGGGAGCTAACCAACGTATTGAGGTGCAAGTGGGCGGGCAAATCATCACGGCCCTGCAGCAGGACGTTGCAGCCGCTAGTGATCTGGCCGCGCATACGGCACCCGGCCAGCGGATCGCCCTGCACTGGGCTGCACAACACATGGTGATGCTCGATGCCTAAGCTCACGACAGTGAGCCGAAAGCTCTCAAATGTGCTTTACCAGCGCCGCAATCTGACGCTGCTGCTGATGCTCACCCCGCCCCTATTGTGGTTTGGCGTGGTGTATGTTGGCTCATTGCTCACCTTGCTGGGTCAAAGCATTTTTACATTTGATGACATGGCCATGTCAGTTGTGGCCGAGTTGACTGCAGATAACTTTCGCAATTTGATGGTGCCGGCAAATCTGGACATTGTGCTGCGCACCCTGGGCATGGCCCTGGCGGTCACGCTGGGCACCACGCTCATTGGTTTCCCTATGGCGTATTACATGGCCCACTACGCTACACCCACTGAAAAGGGTTTTTTCTTTGTCGGCGTGATGCTCCCCATGTGGGCGAGCTACATCGTCAAAGCCTATGCCTGGACGGTGCTGCTGGCCAAAGGTGGCGTCATGTACTGGACGCTGGAAGGTCTGGGGCTGATCGGCGTGCTTGAAGCCGTGCTGCGCCTTCCCGGCATTGGCGGCGACACGCTGGCTACGTCCAACATCGGACGGTTTCTGGTGTTTACCTACATTTGGTTGCCATTCATGATTTTGCCGATCCAGGCAGCCATTGAACGTGTTCCGGCCAACCTGCTGCTGGCCTCCGCCGACTTGGGTGCTCGCCCGTTCCAAACCTTTCGCACGGTGTTGTGGCCACTGGCTTTTCCGGGCGTGGTGGCGGGCTCCATTTTCACGTTTTCGCTCACGCTGGGCGACTACATCATTCCCCAATTGGTGGGACCGCCTGGCTTGTACATCGGCAGCATGGTCTATACCCTGCAAGGCACGATAGGCAACATGCCCATGGCCGCTGCTTTTACCTGCGTACCGATTATTTTGATCACGGTGTATTTGGCATTGGCGCGGCGTTTGGGGGCTTTTAATGCGCTCTGAATCCAACGCACGTCCGTTCAAAATGCGCCTGCCCAGCGGTGTCGCTGTGTTGCGGACTGCCGCCTACACCGGGCTGGTGCTGTTGCACCTGCCGCTGCTCTTTATTGCGCTGTATGCGTTTAACAACGATGACAGCGGCTACAGTTTTCCCCTCAGCGGTCTGACCCTGCGCTGGTTTGCCCGGGCCTGGGAACGCACGGATATTCATGAGGCAATTATTTTGTCGCTGTCAGTAGCGACCATGGCCACCCTGGTTGCCATGGTGCTGGGTACGCTCACCGCCGCGGCCCTGAACCGTGACCGCTTTTTTGGCAAAGATGCTTTCACCACATTGCTGATCATGCCCATCGCCTTGCCCGGCATCGTGACCGGCATTGCACTATTGGCCACCTTCAAGCTGATGGATGTCAGCCCTGGGTTTTGGACAATTGTCATTGGCCATGCCACTTTTTGTGTGGTGATTGTTCACAACAACGTGGTCGCCCGTTTGCGCCGCCTGCCGGCACGGCTGATTGAAGCATCCATGGATTTGGGCGCGGACACCTTGACCACACTGCGTTACATCATCTTGCCGCAACTCAGCACCGCGTTGTTGGCCGGCGGCATCCTGGCCTTTGCCTTGTCGGTGGACGAGCTGATCGTGACCACCTTCACCTCTGGGGCAGACAAAACCCTGCCAATCTGGCTGCTCAACCAACTCAGCCGCCCGCGCGAAGTCGCCATTACCAATGTGGTTGCGCTGCTGGTGATGCTGATCACCATGCCGCTGATTCTGCTGGCCTGGCGATTTACCCGCGACGGTGATGCCAGTCCGGGTGGCCGGTAAACCCCATTTATTTTTCAATTCTTGTCATCAACTCTCTGGACTTTCATCATGGCAGCACCACGATTTCCAACCCAACTCCTCATCAACGGCCAGGCCGTCACTGGCGATGGCCGCGCCGAGAGCGTACTCAACCCCGCCACCGGCGAGACCCTGTGTGAGGTGCGCGAAGCCAGCGCCGACCAGTTGCGTCAGGCCGTCGATGCTGCGAGCGCTGCATTTCCTGCCTGGGCTGCGCTGACACCCAAAGAGCGCAGCGCCTATTTGCTGAAAATTGCCGAGGCGATTGAATCGCACGGTGATGAATTCGCCATGCTGGAATCGCTCAACTGTGGCAAACCCTTGAGTGCCGCACGCAACGACGAAATTCCCGCCATTGCCGATGTGTACCGCTTTTTCGCTGGTGCCATTCGCAATCTGTCGGGCTCGCTGAGTGGCGAGTATTTGGCTGGCCACACCAGCATGATCCGCCGCGACCCACTGGGCGTGGTGGCCTCGATAGCGCCGTGGAACTACCCGCTGATGATGGCCGCGTGGAAACTCGGCCCAGCCATTGCGATGGGTAATACCGTGGTACTCAAGCCCTCGGAAAATACGCCGCTGACGACCCTGCGTCTGGGTGAGCTGTTGGCCAACATCTTGCCCCCCGGCGTAGTCAATATTGTGTGCGGCCGGGGCGACACGGTAGGTGCACCACTGATTCGCGACCCGCGCATTCGTATCGCGTCGCTCACGGGCGACGTGTCTACCGGCAGCAAAATCATGGAGGCCGCCGCCCGTGGCATCACCCGCACCCACCTCGAATTGGGTGGCAAGGCACCTGTCATTGTGCTCGACGATGCCGACTTGCCCAGCGTCGTCGAAGGCCTGCGCACCTTTGGTTATTACAACGCCGGACAAGACTGCACCGCCGCCTGTCGGGTCTACGCCAGCGACAAAATCTACGAGCGACTGGTAGCGGACCTCAGCAGTGCGGTTTCCACCATCAAAGTGGGTCTGCAGCAAGAACCGGGCGTGGAGATGGGTCCACTGATATCGGCCCGCCAGCGTGACCGTGTTGCCAGCTTTGTCGACCGGGCCAGCCAACTACCGCATGTCGAAGTCACTACAGGCGGTAGCGCCTGGGGTAACAAAGGCTTCTATTACAAACCCACGGTGGTAGCTGGCGCACTGCAAGACGATGAAATTGTGCGCAGTGAAGTGTTCGGCCCGGTGGTCTCCATCACCCGGGTCAAGGATGCCGAACAGGCCGTGGCCTGGGCCAATGACTCCGAGTACGGCCTGGCCAGCTCGGTGTGGACGTGTGACGTGGGTCGCGCCATGAACATCGCCGCGCGCCTGCAATACGGCTGCACCTGGGTCAACACGCATTTCATGCTGGTGTCCGAAATGCCGCATGGCGGCATGAAGCACTCAGGCTATGGCAAAGACATGTCGGTGTATGCGCTGGAAGACTACAGCTGCGTGCGCCATGTGATGGTCAAACACAACGCATAAACCAGTTTTACAACCAGGAGAAAACAATGAAATTTTTAAACCTTCCCCGCCTTGGCCGCCTGGTGCTGCTACCGGCCCTGTTTTTTGCGGTCCATGCCTATGCCGCCGACGCCCCTCTCAAAGTCGTGCAGAAGTACATGGCTGCCTGGAATGCCCACAATGCCAACGAAGCCGCCTTAAGCTTTGACTATGACGTGGAATACTTTGATGCGTCGGTCGGTCAGTCTCAATACGGCGTTGTGCCTGCGCGCGATAACGTTATCAAATTTTTTATTGCGGCCTTCCCCAATCTGCAATGGAAAATGGAAGGTGCACCATTGGTCACCCAAGACGCGATCGCCTTTCAGTGGGTCTTCACCGGCACCAACACCGGCATTCCAGTGGACTGCGACAAGCCCACCGGCAAGCCCATCGCGTTTCGAGGTGTGTCGATGATCCGCCTCAAGGGCGGCAAAATCACCTACCAGGGTGACTACTACGATGCGCTGACCTTCCGCAACCAGGTTGGTTTGCCAGCGGTGTGCCCAATTGTGGCCGCCGCACCAGCAACGCCTGCAGCACAGTAGGCAAACGCCGTTTCAGTGTCAACGGATACCGCATGCGCAGAATTTGAAGCAGGTCAAAGACGGCGTTCGCCGCAGGTCCACTCCAGTATCTGCCAATGACCACCGCAAACCGGGCTGTCGATGGCGGCTTGTGTGGCATTGCGTTGATGAACAAGCATGGGCATACACGCCCCTTTGAGCGCCGGCAAGGTCGATTGCGCAATGGTCCACAGACCGGCCTCCAGCGTGCCGAAAGAAATCTCGAAATCCAGCAGCGCGACTGCATGCGCGGGGTGCTTGACCAGCACCTCATGCAAAGTTTGCCCGGCTTGTGTGTCGTGCGGCCAGGCAAGGCGCCGAGGTCGCACATGTATGGCATAACGGCCCGCCACCAAAAAGCGTTCCTGGGTGTCGCCACCCGCCTCGTCCTGCCCGGCCAGCGCGATGAAACGCCCGGTGGAGTCCGGCAGCCGTTCCCAAATTTCCAGATAAGGCGCGTGCACACCGGTCTCGATCACACGTTCAGACGTTTCAAACACCATGAAACCAGCATCGACATCGGCGCGCGGGGGCTGAAAATCAAGACGGCGCTGCCAGGTGCAAACCTCGCCTTTTGCTTGTCGCTCAACCTGGGTCACGCCGCAAAATCCTTGCTGGCTGGCCAGCTGGGTCTGCGCATCAATTTCTGGTGCCAAGGCCGGGATGCGCAAGTCGGCGTGCCAAAGGCTGGTCTGCAACCAGCGCACAAAGGTACTTTCATCACGCTGCTGCGGGGTTTCCAGCAGCCGGCGTGCCCAGACACCGCGGTAGTGGTCCGGCACCGGCATCATTCGCAAGCGCCTGGAAACGGCGGCAGGCTGCGGTAGAACGCCATGTCATGGTTCGGCCAGATCACCGCGCCGGTGTCGCGCGCCAGCGCCTTGAGTTTGCGGATGCTCGCCACCGCCTGGGCTTCACGGCCTTGCCACAAGGTGCCGGGGGCAATCTCATCGTCCAGGTTTTCCTGCAGGTCGGCGGCGTCACCCGCGAGTAAAACAGGCGGCCCCTTGGGCAGCTCAATCAGCAGCGACATGTGTCCGATCGTGTGCCCCGGCGTGGCCACGGCCTGCACGCCGGGCAGCACGCTGTACTCGCCCTGCTGCAGGCAAAAGGACAAAGGCGCACCTGCGTCGTCCACCAATTCATCGGCAAAGACCGCAGGGTCGGCGCCACTGCACGCGGCGCTGACCTCGTCGTGCTGCACATGAATTTCGGCACCGCAGCCGCAACGCTTGAGGTCCTTCAAACCACCGGCATGGTCAAAATGCAGATGACCAATAAAGATCACGTCCACATCGGCCGGGGACAGCCCCAAACGCGCCAGGTGATGGGGTATGCGCTGCTGCTCACACATCTCGGGCGCCCCGAACGCGAACAACGCAGGGTTGTAGTAACGGGCGCTGGCGACAGGGTCATGGATCTTGGCGTGGTCGCAACCCACGTCATACAAAATGCGGCCATTCGCGGTTTCAATCAGGTAGGCCAGGATCGGCGCTTCGATCTGCTGCCCGTGCCCCCGATTCAGGGTCGAAATGGATTTGTCGTAGCGATGGGTGGCGGTGAGCAGCGGCCACATTTTTTTAACTTGTGTCATGTGATTGTTCGCTAGGCAGGTGTGACTTGCAGGGCCAGCAGCCATTGATCCGTGCTGGCGACCTGGCCAAAAATGCCGCCCTCGACACCCATCATCGCCAGCGCCGGCGCCTGCAGCGCGGGGTCGCTGGCGGCGGTCGCGTCGCCGACGGTGGTGCAACGATAACCGCGGTCCACGGCTTCGCGCAAAGTGGAATGCACACACACCTCAGTGGTGACGCCACACAGGACCAGTTGACGGATGTTGCGACCGATGAGCACACCTTCCAGATCGGTCAAGTAGAACGCACCGTAACCCGGCTTGTCGATCACCACTTCACCGACCTGCGGCTGCAATTCGTCAATAAAGTCATGTCCATATTCGCCACGCACCAGCAGGCGCCCCATGGGGCCAGCGCTGCCAATGGGCGCCCCAGCCCGCATGCTGCGCCGCATTTTCTCCGGCGTGCAGTCTGACAGATCCGGTTGATGGCCTTCGCGCGTGTGTACCACCAGCATGTCGGCCGCTCGCGCGGCCATCAGCAGGCGATGGATTTGGGCAATGGGCCGAGCCAGCCGGGCGACATCCAGACCCGCGCGCGCCGCGTAACCGTTCGGGCTGCAAAAGTCCCGCTGCATGTCGATGACCAGCAGTGCTGTGGCGGCTGGTTCAATGTGCCACGCGTGTGCCATCGTCGTCACGTTGTCGGCAAAAATCCGTTTTGAATGGCCTGGGCAATGCGCACGGCAACTTCCTGCGCCAGCAGGCGGCCTTTTGCCGCACTGGAACCTTTGGCAGAGGACAACACCCCCGACGTAGGCACCCAGTCGGTGCGTGTGGGGTACATGTCGTAAGGCGGAAAGTCCGCCGGTCCATCGTCAGGAATCAGGTCCAGGCGCACCAGCGACGGGTGGTAGTGCAGCATCATGGACGTTTCCAGCACAGCCGCATGCTCCAGCGCAAAACCGGGAAACCCCTGCGGGAACACGTCCGCCAGGGTGTCGGGGGTCATGAAGTCCCAGTATTCGAGCCGCATGACCTGCAACTGGGTACCGGGGCCGGCGTCGCGCAGCCCCAGGTCAATGCCCTCAATCAAAAACCACTGGTTTTCGTAGTGGCCGTTGACCACCACCAGCTTGGTGACGCCATGGCGGGCAAATTCGCGCACGGCATCCCGCACCGAACCAATCAGGGTGGCCGCATCGACGCTGGTGGTACCGCAAAAATGCTGGCCACCACCACACTTGGGCTGGGACTTGTAGCCGTAGGACAGCGTCGGCGCCACCAGGCCACCCACACGCGCGGCCGCGTCAGCCGCCACGGAGGCCGACAACAGGCCATCGGTCCCCAGCGGCAAATGGGGCCCGTGCTGCTCCAGCGCACCGACCGGCAACAAAATGGGCGGCTGGTCACGGCTGATACGACTTTGGTAGTCAAGCCAGGACAGTTGATTCATCCAGACAGTGCTCATGGGGTTTCCTTTTTCAAAATGGGGGTGGCAGGTGTTGGCGACCCGGTGTCGGTGGCCTCAATCAGTGCGGCACAGGCGATCAGCGCGCCGCCTACCCATTCCTGCGCGGACAAAGCTTCACCACCCCACCAGGTGGCAGTGAGCACGGCCACCAGCAGTTCCGCCAGCATGACCACACCAGCACGACCACTTTCCATGTGGGTGACACCAAATTGCCAGGTGGCGGTGGCCAGCAGCAGCCAGCCAAAGCCATAGGCCAATACTGCCAGGGACACCGGCAATGACAGGTCGGGAACGGGCGACCCGAGGCCCAGCACCCAGAGGCCGGACAGCACCCCGCAGCCCAGGAACACAGCGGCTGTTTTGGAGCGGATCGGAATGGCCTGGCCGGCCCGCGCAATGACGTTGTTGCCGGCAAACGCCAGCCCCGCCGTGAGCGCCAGCACGTCGGCCACACTCAAGGCAGTGCTGAAGGCCTGCGCCCCGCCCAGCACCAGCCAAAGCCCTGCCAGCGCCACGGCCACCGCCAGCTTGCGCCGGGCACCGACGTGTTCTTTTAAAAACAGCCAACCACCCAGCACCGACCACACCGGCGACAGGTAAAACAGGAACATGACACGCACCACGTCGCCCAGCATCAAGGCGTTGACAAACGAGGTGTTGGCCCAGCCGCCCACCAGCGCCAGCGCGATCAGCAACCCGCTTTGCGTGCGCCACGCGCTGCGTTCGCGCCACAGGTAAGCGGCCAGCACCAGGCCCACCGGGCCATAGACCAGCATCGACAGCACCGGCCCGCCCAGACCAACGTCGACAAACTGCTTCAAAGGCCACCAGGACAGGCCCCACAGCGAGGACGAAAACAGCAGCACCAGCAAAGGCAGCGTCGGGGATCGTGGGGACGCGGAAGCAATGGTCATGAAAAATAGTACCAGCTCATGGCATCACCGAGCCGCCATTGGGCCCGAGCACCTGGCCGCAATAAAAACGCGACAGATCCGAGGCCAAAAACAGCGCCGTGGCCGCGATCTCTTCAGGCTCGGCAAAGCGCTGCTGGGGAATGTCGAGTTCTTTTTGAATCGACTCGGCGCTCATGGTGGCCAGCGACACCATGGCCGTATTCACCGGCCCCGGTGCAATGGCGTTAATACGAATGGCTGGCGCAAACTCGCGCGCCAAAGACCGGGTCAGGCCGATCACACCCGCCTTGGCCGCACAGTAGGGGGCCAACTGGGCGCGCCCCAGAATGCCCAGGTCCGAGGCGATGTTGATGACCACGCCCTGCTGGCGCGCCACCATGACCGGCAGGAAAGCGCGCGCGGTCAGAAACACCGATGTGAGGTCGGTCGCCAGCATACGATCCCAGTCGGCTTCGGTCGTCTCCAGAAACGGCTTTTCCTGGATGATGCCCGCGTTGTTGACCAAAATGTCGAGCGCACCACAAGTCGTCTGAACTTGCGCCGCCAGCCGGGCCACGTCCGCCGCCACACTCACATCGGCTTCCAGCGCCCAGGCCAACACGCCAAAACTTTGCAATTCGTGCACCAGCGCCTGAGCCTGCGTTGCTTGCCCCAGGTGATTCACCACCACGGCGGCACCGGCTTGCGCAAAGGCCAGGGCAATGGCACGGCCAATGCCGGTCGCGGCACCGGTGACCAGGGCGGTACGTCCCTTGAGGGACAGGTTCAGGGCAGCGGCCATCAGCCCATCACCTCGCCGTTGCTCACCACCATGGTCTGGCCGGTGAGCGGGGCCGCATCGGCACTGGCCAAAAACAGGTAGATGCCGGCAATGTCGGCTGGCGCCAGCATGCCGGGCAAGGCTTGCTGGGCCAGCAAATCGCGCTCAACCTCGGCCTCGGTGCGGCCCTGCTGCTGCGCCATGCTGGTGAGTGAACGCATGGCGGCATCGGTACGGATCCAGCCCGGGCACACCGCATTGACACGAATGCCACGCTCGCCCAGCTCAAACGCCAGCGAACGGGTCAGGCCGATGACCGCGTGTTTGCTCGCCACATAAGCCGAAAAATCAGCGACCCCGGTCTTGCCCCAGATCGAAGACTGGTTGATGACGCTGGCCCCGACAGGCATCAGCGGCAGCAAGGCGCGTGTCAGCCGCACCATGCTCAGCACATTGTTGTCGAGCAGACTCGCCCAGCGCGCCATGGCGTCCGGCGCCGGGTTGTCAATGGGGGTGGGGTATTCCACCCCGGCGTTATTGACCAGCACGTCCACCCTGCCCCATTGGTTTTGCAGGCGAACGGCCAGCGCAGCCACCTGCGCATCGTCGCCCAGGTCGCACACGGCGGTCAGCACCTCGGCCTGGGCAGGCATCGACTCGGCGAGCGCTTGCAGCGCCGGTGCAGCCCGGTCCAGCAGCAGCAGGCGCACCCCCTGGGCGGCAAAGGCATGGGCCAGCCCCTGGCCAATACCACCCGCCGCGCCGGTCAGCACCACCGTTTTGCCTTGTAAGGCGTAGTCCGGCTTCAACTCACACCGCCGTCAGAAAAGACACGCCAACCGCACCCAGAAAACCATCAGCACGGCCGGGTGTGCCGGGCGCCTGCACCTGGCCGTAATCGCTGGCCAGCACACGCTTGACGCGGTTGATGTGAAAGCTGCGCAGCAACTCACGCACCGGCGTCACCTGGGCATAGTCGGCTGCATACAACTCGCGGTGGAACGCCGGCAGGCGGTGCCACGGCGCCGTGGGGCGCTCATGGTGCGCGTTGTGGTAGCCAAAGTTCAGCCACAGCAGGTTGAGCCAGGGGTTATTCAGGCCCACCACATTGCTGAAGGTATTGGCCTGCTCGTAGGCGCGGTCACGCAGTTTATCGGCCGGAATGGGCTTGTCATCGAGGATCGGATAAGCGTCGTAGGTGTGCTGAAAACAGTCGGCAAAACGCAACACCGTGACAAACACCAGGTAAGCCAGAAAGTAGAGCAACAGCGCCTTGGGCGACCACCAGCCCAGCAAAACAAAGGCGCTCAGACGGAGCGCAGCCACACCCAGAATCCGGCCTCGGGCAGTGCGCTTGCGCTCATCCCGGAACGGCAGCGCCAGCACAAAGGCCCGCATCAAGAATTCAACCGCCGGAAAATAGGCCCACTCCAGCGCCAGCACGGCGTTGCGAAACCAGGCCGGTGAGCGCAGCAGGAAGTTGCGCACATCGAACGTGATGACGTCGGCGCGCTCCACATGGTGGCGCATGTGTTTGCGCCGCATGTCGGCAAAACTGGCGTAACAACTGCCGTTGACCCAGCTCATCAAAACACCCCAGCGCTCGTTGGCCGCTGCGGTCTTGAAGATGGCGTTGTGGGCAAATTCATGAATGAAATAGGCCGACCAGACCAGGGTTTGGGCCACCAGCGCCAGGCCCAGCGCATTAAACACCCACGAGGCAGACCCCAGCAAAGCCAGACCGGCCGCATAACCCAGCAAAGTAAATGCCAGTGCCGCCACGTTGGGCCACACGCCATCGGGGTAACGAAAAATTTGCGCCATCAAGAACCTCTTTAGCAAAAAATCAAGGGTTGCAGAACGCGATGGAACCGGCCATCGGTTCTGCAACATGTCAAACCGAAGCTTATTTCTTGGTCAATGCGGTAACAAATTGCGCGTCAAAGGTGGACTCTGCCGCCGGGATGGCTTTGATCTGACCCTTGGCCTTGAGCAGCTCGCCAATGATCTCGCCGCTGGCGTAATACGAGGTGGTTTCCTTGGCCTTCATGAACGCCTTGGGCATTTCAGCCAACGGAATGGTGTACACACCCGAGAGCTGTTCCTTGACTTCCTTGGCCGACACACCCATGAACTTGCCAATGATCTTGGCAGATTCATCGGGTTTGGCCTTCATGTAAGCCACGCCGTCGAGGTAAGCCTTGATGATGCCGGTGATCTCGGTGGGTTTGGCCTTGATGACCTTGTCGTCAAAGACCATCACGTCGGCGATCAGGCCCGGTGCATTTTTGGATGAAAACACCACCTTGAATTTCTTGCCGCCGCCCTGTCCCAGAATCTGCGACAGGCTGGGCTCATAGGTCACGCCAATGGGCAACTGGCCGGAAGCCATGGCAGCAGGCACTGCTTCGGGCGTCATGCTCACGGGCAAGATGTCCTTGTCGGTCATACCGTTGATTTTGAGTGCGTACGACAACAAAAAGTCAGAGGGTGACAGTGGGTTAAAGCCCACTTTTTTACCCTTGAAATCTTTCACTGTCTTGATGCTGCTGTCAGCCACGATGGCATCACCACCATTGGAGTAGTCAATCGGCATGACCACCTTTTGCGCGTTGCCCGACGCCACCTGCCCCACCACCTGGTCATAGGTCAAATGGCCGCCATCGACAGCGCCCGAGGCAATGGCGGAGGGAATCAGCGCCGGGTCATTAAAGACCTGCAGTGAAACTTTCAGGTTGTACTTTTTGTACAGGTCCAGCGCTTCAGCCACGTAAAAGGGGCCGTAGCCGATCCAGACCACGGTGCCAAGTTTCATAGTGGTCGGGCCAGCCGCAAAACTTGACGCAGCGGCCAGAGACACCGCCAAACCCAAGGCGGGTTTGAACAAGCGACTCAGCAAAGAAGATGTGCCGGTGGCAGGGAGGGAAAAACTTGATGAACGCATGACAAAGCTCCTGGAGTGAAAAAAAAGGCGCAGGAAGAGACGATTTGTACATCGTTCTCCCGGGCTTTTATCCCTCCGTGGAGCCTCTTGCGAGGCCGGAGCACTCTCGGACCAGACATTATGCGAACGCGACATTCGTCAACCGGAACCCTAGTGCCCCTACGCTAAAGCATTTGCGCATCATTGCACAAATCACCTTTCTTGCTCTGGTGAATAAGCAAAACACGTGCCATCCTCTTTTTGCTGGAATATTGGGAAATTTGCCACCACAGGCTTCACGCCGTGCCTTGCTGCATTTGCTTTGGGATGAATTGGTGCAGCCTTGCGTGTATTTGGTGCATGCGCACGGTGCCTGCAAATTGACGTTGAAAGTGCTTTCAGTCAACACTGGAGCAACCCAGCGGTATCGACATAGTAGATTCCCAGCTTGAACCTACCGTGGGCCAAGCTGGGTTCGTGCAAAATAGTTGAGTTGAAGAAAGGACAATCATGATTGAGCGACGCAAGGAAGACGCAGACAGCCGGTTTCTGAAAGAAATCGAGTTTGTGGCGTCGTTGGGTGCTGAATTCACCGAATCCATCGAGCTTGACGAGACCTTGCGCAATACCACCTTGCGGGTCATGGAGCATCTGGATGCGCAAGCAGCCTCGGTGTTTTTGCTGAACCCGCAGGGTACCCACCTGATTTGCCGCTTTTGTGCCGGCCCGATAGATGTCACCGGTTTATCTATACCGTTTGGCAAAGGTATTCTGAGCCGCGCGATGATCAAAAATTCTCTGCAAACCGTGCTGGACGTGACGAGTGACGAGGACTTCAACCAAGCGGTCGATGTCACCACGAATTTTGTCACGCGTTCGATTTTGTGTGCTCCGCTGGCCATGAAGGGCAAACCCTTTGGGGCGATTGAAATCATCAACAAAACCGGACCGAGCCCGTTGTTCACGACCAAGGAGGGTCGCTTGTTATCGGCGCTATCGTCATTGGCGGCGTTTGCCATTCACCATGCACGCATGACCGAAGAACGTCTTGCCCAGGAGGCTTTGCGCCAGGAGATCGCATTGGCCGGGCAGATTCAGCGCAGCCTATTGCCAAAAGACCCGGCACCCAACTTCCCGCTGTTTGGCATCAATGTGCCGGCACAGGAGATTTCGGGTGATTTTTATTCGCATCTGCTGTTGCCCGATGGTCGCATTGCCTTTAGCTTGGGCGATGTCTCAGGCAAGGGCATCCGCGCCTCGATGCTAATGTCCAAAACCATCAGCCTGTTTCAGTGTCTGTGCAAGACGCATCTGCAACCAGGCCGCTTGTTGGCCGCGATCAATGACGAAGTGATTGAGACCAGCTCACACGGTATGTTTGTGACCATGATTGCCGGACTTTACGATCCGCAAGATCAATTGGTGGTATTTGCCAACGCTGGCCATTTACCGCCCATTTTGCGTCAAGCCGACGGTGTGTTTGTCAATTTTGATGCCGACATGCCGCCGCTGGGCATTCTTGGCGGCATTGAATTTGCCGATGAATTCGTGGCTTTGCAGGGCGGCAGTTTGTACCTGTACAGCGACGGTGTGACCGAGGCCGGCGGCGAGCAAGAGTTGGGGGATGCAGGCTTGAAAACCATGATCAATGCGTTTTCCAGCTACCCCCTGGCACTCCGACTACGCCGCATGGTCGAGCAACTCAAGGCCGGCAGCCAGCCCCTGAACGACGACATCACCTTGTTGACCATCGAAGCACCGGCGCACACCCACCTCGCTAGCTTGAACTATCCAGCAGACCCTGCCTGCCTGAAAGACATGCGCCACCGGGTACGCCAACTGGTGACCGACGCAGGAGGCTCTGAGTCGATCACTGAAGCCATCGTGGTTGCCTTGAACGAAGCCTGCATGAACGTGATTCAGCACGGCTACCAGGGTGATGCAGAGCAAGAATACGAACTCCAGGTAGCCTACAATAAAAATAGGAATGTTATGGTTTTCGAACTGCTCGACCATGCCCCAAGGGTCGATCCAGCCAGGATCAAATCGCGTTCACTCGATGATGTCCGTCCGGGTGGTTTGGGGGTTCACTTTATTGGTGAGTTGATGGACGAAATGGCTTTTTGTGAACCACCACCCGGATACGGCAATTTGCTCCACATGAGCGTGCGTTTAGATAAACAGACTCCTTTGGAGATGCCATGACTAGCACAGTGACAACCAGCGGCAAGCTGCACATTCTGGCCCTGCAGGGCGAGATCGACATGCATTCATCGCCGGCGGTGCGGCAGGTCATTCTTGATCTGGTGAAAAAAAAGGTTCCGCTGGCCGTGGATCTGTCACAAGTCAAGTACATGGACAGTTCGGGTGTGGCCACGCTGGTCGAAGGTTTGCAAAACTCAAAAAAACTGGGTCAGGGTTTTGTGCTGATGTCGCCAGTGGGCAGTGTGCTGGGGGTGATTAAGCTGGCCCGTCTGGACAAGGTGTTCCGCATTGTCACCAACGTTTCCGAGTGTGCCGATCTTGCGCTCTAGTGTGTTGTCCGCCCCCCTATTGATGCTGGAGTGGTTAGGTCGGCAAGCCACCCGGTTTGTCCACGAGATCGGTTTTGCCAGCGCAATTCTTTATGAAAGCCTCTACTGGCTGGCGCTGGGGCATTGGCGTAATCAGCCAGTGCGGATGGCCGCGGTGATGCAGGAAGCGGTAGAGGTGGGGGTGCGGGCCATTCCAATTGTGGCTATTGCCTGTTTTGCCACTGGCACCATGTTGGCCATGCAGGGCATTCACACCCTCAAACAGTTTGGTGCCGATTCCCAAGTGGTAATGGGTATTGCCTATTCGGTCAGCCGAGAATTTGCACCGCTGATCACCGGCATTTTTGTCGCCGGCCGCACTGGTTCGGCGGTAGCGGCTCGGATTGGCACCATGATGGTGTCGCAAGAGGTGGACGCCCTGCGTGTGATTGGCATCAATCCGGTGCGCTACCTGGTGGCCCCCCTGCTGGTTGCCTTGACTTTCACCATGCCGTGTTTGACCGTGCTGGCCAATCTGCTGGCCCTGCTGGGCGGGGCCTTGTATTGTCTGGCAGCACTGGGCATGCCGCTGGAGGTGTTTTTTGACCGCAGTTTTGCCGTATTGACCGTCGCCGATGTCGCCGGTGGCATGTTCAAAAGTATTGCCTTTGCCATGCTGATTGCGGTGATCGGGGCGGTTAATGGTTTTCAGGTTTCCAGTGGTGCCCAGGGGGTCGGGCGCGCGACGACGCGTTCGGTCGTGTTATGCATTGTGTCAATTATTCTGGCTGACATGATTTTTACCGGATTTTTGAGTCGCTGAGGTGTCCATGGTTGAAACCCCCGCCATTGAAGTCACGCAACTAGTGTCTCACTATGGTGAGCGCGAGATTCTGCACGGCATTGACATGTCGGTGGCGCGGGGTGAAATCATGGTCATCATGGGCGGCAGCGGCTCTGGCAAGAGCACACTGTTGCGCCATTTGCTTGGCTTGCATCGGGCGACTTCAGGCTCAATCAAATTGCTTGGGCAAGACATCACGCGCATTTCTGCCGCTGAAATGTTCGCCCTGCGCCGTCAAATGGGGGTGTCATTTCAGGGCGGCGCGTTGTTCAACTCGATGACCGTCGGTGAAAACGTGGCTTTGCCGTTGCGCGAGCACACCCGGCTTGACGACAACACGATCCAGATCATGGCGCGCATGAAGCTCGAAGTGGTCAATTTGAACGGCTTTGAAGACCTGATGCCGGGCGAGTTATCAGGCGGCATGCTCAAGCGGGCGGCCTTGGCGCGTGCCATTGCACTTGACCCGCGTTTGCTGTTTTTTGATGAACCTTCGGCCGGGTTGGACCCGGTGGCATCGGTTGAGCTAGATGAGCTGATCCTGAACCTGCAGGAAGCCATGGGCATGAGCATTGTGGTCGTGACACATGAACTTGAGAGTGCCTTCAAGATAGCTGATCGCATCACGGTGCTGGATCAGGGACATATCCTGATGATTGGCACAGTCGACGAGGTTCGGGCCAGCGATCACCCTCGCATTGTCAGTCTGCTGCAGCGGCAACCGCGCCGTGACGAGGTCGATGCAGAGGCCTATCTGGAACGTCTAACACGGCAACTTGTCTAGGGAAAAAGCATGAAACGCGACAGCATCAATTACACCCTGGTCGGCACATTGGTGCTGATTTCCATGACGCTGCTGCTCTACGCGATGGCACGCTTGAGTGGCAACACCGACCAACACGACGAGTATTTCACCAGTTTCCCAAACGTTGCTGGCATTGCAGACGGCACACCAGTCACCTTTGACGGCTTTCAGGTTGGCCGGGTGCACGCAGTTGAACCACTGGCCAAAGAGGGTCGGCTACAGTACCGGGTCAGTCTGTTTTTAAAGCAGCACTGGAAAATCCCTATCGACAGCAGTGCCAGCATCAGCGCCTCCGGCCTGTTGTCGGGTCAACTGATTGACATTGCCCAGGGCAAAAGCACAAACTATTTAAAACCGGGTCAGGACATTGTGGGTGTCGATGCGCCCGCACTCATGGCGGGTTTGGGCGGTCTGGTCAGTGATCTGCGCGATATTGCCCATGATGATGTTCGCCCGATGCTGAAAAACGTCAGCCCGGTGTTGCAGGATCTGCGTCCGGTGCTACAGGACGTGCGCATTGTCCTGAAGAACATCAATCAGCAAACCACCAGCGTGAGCGGTCTGATCAAGCAAAAAGGCACGCTCACACTGGATCAGGCCAATACGGCGCTCACCAAGCTGACTCTGGCCGCCGAGAATCTGGGCCAAATGCTCAATGCTGACAATCGTCAGCATGTGGACAACATCCTGAAAAATGGCGCCAAAACCACTGAGCAAGTCAGCCAGGCCCTTGCCGACTTTCAGCAGACCGAGTCTGACCTGCGTTATGCCATGCAACAGACGCAAACCATACTGGCCAACTTGGAGCGCGCCAGCCGACACATGAATGAGCTGTCGCGCCAGTTGCATGAAAGCCCGTCGGCGATTTTTCGCAGTCCGGCCCCTGTTGAACTGGTGGAGACTGAAAAATGAATCGCGTATTCAAAACCCTCACCTTGAGCCTGGTCGTGCTGTTGTCAGCTTGCCAGTCGGCACCGCCCGTGCCGCAAGACAAATACTATCGACTGACCGTCACACCCGGTCCGACTTGGACGCAGCCATTGTTGCGTGATGCGGTGTTTGTCGCGCCGTTGCGCGCAGAAGGCTTGTATGCCGAACGTGCCATGTTGTACGCCTCAGTGCAGCGTCCAAGGGAATTGCTGCAGTACCACTACCAGTTTTGGAGCGAACCCCCGGCCTTGCTCTTGCAGGAGCACTTGCGCGCCAGCCTGGGGGCCAGTCACCTGGCCGCCCAGGTGACCGATGTAGCGTCGGCCAGCCGTGTCGGTTATTGGCTCAACGGAAAAATCTTACGGCTTGAAAAACTGACTCATGAACATCAGTCCAAGGCCATTGTTGAACTGCGTTTTGTGCTACAAAAAACAAAGCCATTTGAGACCCTTTGGGAGCGCAATTACGTCGCTGAGGAATTGCTCCTCGATGGCAGTCAAAATGCGTATGTCATTGCGACTGAATTGGCCTTGCAGCGTATTTATGGCCAGTTGGGTCAGGACGTCAAAGCCCTTCATTGAATTTTTGTGTTGTTTTTATTTAAAAAGGCCTTCATCATGGATACAAGCTTGAATCATTCGGATTTTGATGTCAGCAAAGAGCGACTGATGCTGGATCTTCGTCTGATCGTGGCCGACGCTGAAGAGCTGTTGCGCGCCAGCGCTGGCGAAGTCGACGAAAAAGTTTCTGTTGCCCGGCAACGCATTGAAGAGCATTTGGGATCTGCCAAAGCGCGGCTGGCGGATGCCGAGGCTGCGATGCTTGAAAAAACCAAAGCAGCGGCACAGACGGCCGATGAATATGTGCACGAAAACCCCTGGCGCGCGGTCGGTATCGCAGCAGCTGTGGGGCTGGTGCTTGGCATGTTGATCTCGCGCGGCAGATAAACATGCGTGCTGACGGCCCAGAATTCACGGGCTCGAGCAAGCAGACAGCGCATTTTGGTGCCGCTTGCACAGCGACAAGCCTTCAATTCGTTCAAAGGGTTTTTCCATGAGATGGTTTGAGCGAGCACCACGCCTTTCGTCTTCTGGCCAACGGATGGTCAAGATTGAGTTGTTCAGTCAATTAACTGACCGTGAGCTGGCGCTCGTGACGAGTTTTGTGCACTGGCGCGAGTTGCTTGCCGGCGAGGTTATTTTTGACGCGGGTGAAGAGGGGCAGGCGCTTTATGTGATTGTCAGTGGCCAAGTAGCCATCTCATTGCCGGGCTGTCATGACAGTCCGCTGGCCGTACTGCAGTCCAATGACTTTTTTGGTGAACTCGGACTGCTGGACGACTGGCCACGTTCAGCGCAAGCCCGGGCTGGAGCTCCGACCGAGCTGGCGGTCTTGTTTCGGGGGGATTTTGAACGACTGATGGAGTCACACGCCAGCATAGCGGCCAAAATTACCAAGCAACTGGCCCACCACCTGGGGAGGCGTTTGCGCCAGATGCTGGCACAAAGCGCTGAGCGAGGGAGTGTGCAATGAATGTCTCGGCTGGCCAGTACCGTGCTGGCCCGGTCGTCTGGGCGGCCAATATTGCAGGCACTTGCCTGGTTCTTTTTCTGTTCCAGAAGATCCTGTGGCTGGTGGTGCCGTTTGTACTCGCGCTGGTGATCTACTACGCCTTGCTGCCACTGAAGCTCCGTCTGGTGCTGGCAGGAGTCTCGCACGACGGGGCGGCAGCCTGGGTGAGTCTGGGCACTTCTGTGTTGTTGGTACTGGTCGCCATGCTGGTGTTTCCGATGATAGTGGCCAAAGCGGTGACCTGGGAAACTTCCACCACACGCTATCTCAGCGGTGGCATTCAGATGTTGGCAGCCATCATCACTCAGCTTGAAGCGCGTTTTTCGATACTGGCCCAAGCCCACGCGGGTGCAGCTTTTGCTGCCCAAATTGCCGAGTTTTCCTCCCATTTTGCCGACAAGTACCTCAGTGTGATTGCCTTCACCGTCGCGGCCTGGTCACCAGCCTTGTTACTGGCTCCCTTTTTGGCTTTTTTCATGTTGCGTGACGGTTGGCGTTTTCGTAAATTTTTAATTCGCGCAGTACCCAACGCCTACTTTGAACGTTGTCTGTACCTGTTGAACCAGGTAGACCGCACGGCACGCCTGTATTTTGTTGGGTTAATCAAGCTGACGGTGCTCGATACTGCGTGTCTGGCGGCTGGACTGATGCTGCTGGGCGTGTCGGAAGCGGTGCTACTGGGCTTGCTGGCAGCCGTGCTGGCCTGGATACCTTTTGTCGGCTCAATCGTCGGGTGCTTTTTGCTTGTATTGATTGTGGCGACCGACTTTCCTGGCAATCCAGACATGGTGTATGCCACCGTGGTGCTGTTTCTGGCGGTGCGCCTGCTCGATGATTTTGTATTTATGCCGCTGACCATTGGCAAAAGCCTCAACATGCATCCGCTGCTGACAGTGTTGATGATATTCGTTGGGGGGCCGTGGCGGGTGTGCCGGGCCTGATGCTGGTGTTGCCGGTGCTCGGTGTCATCATGATGCTGGGTGAAACGGTCGGCCTGCTGGTGACAGACCCGCGACTACGTGCCCGCCACGCGCATGAACGGGCTCTGCAACAACAGCTTGTCACGCGCGACCTGCGCGTAAATTAGCACCATGGAGCAGCGTTGGGCAGCTAAAAATGGCACCTCTCCCCTAGCCTGAAGTTTGCCCTCCTTCGCTAGAATACCTAGGGTTTACCCTATATCTTGACTGCAACCCGGTCATTTCCAGCGCATCTGGACTTTTCAAGAAGTGAGTTTCAATTGACCAAGACCATTGACATCACCGAGCTGTGCCTGCGCGATGCGCACCAGAGCCTGCTGGCCACCCGCATGGCATTGGAAGACATGGTGCCGGCTTGCGCCGACATTGACCAGGCGGGTTACTGGTCGGTGGAGTGCTGGGGCGGCGCCACCTTTGACGCCTGCATCCGCTTCCTCAACGAAGACCCGTGGGAGCGGCTACGCACCTTTCGCACCCTGCTGCCCAACTCGCGCCTGCAAATGCTGTTACGTGGCCAAAACCTGCTCGGCTACCGCCATTACGAAGACAGCGTGGTGGACCGTTTTGTCGACAAGGCGGCTGAAAACGGCATGGACGTTTTTCGCATTTTTGATGCGCTCAACGACATCCGCAACATCCGCCATTCGGTACGGGCCGTGCGCCGCAACGGCAAGCACGCCCAGGGCACCATCTGCTACACCGTCAGCCCCTTGCACACCACCGAAACCTTTGTCGAGATGGCCGAGCGCCTGGTCGAACTGGGCTGCGACTCGATCTGCCTGAAGGACATGGCGGCCCTGCTCAAGCCGCAGGCCGCCTATGACATCGTCAAAGGCATCAAGACCCGTTGTGGTGAAGGTGTGCGCGTGCATGTGCATACCCATGCCACCACCGGGGTCACGCTGGTGTCCCTGATGAAGGCCATCGAGGCCGGGGCCGACGGTGTCGACACCGCCATCAGTTCACTGAGCCTGGGCCCCGGCCACAACCCCACCGAAAGCCTGGTCGCCATGTTGGACGGCACGGGTTACGAGGCGCGCCTGAACAAGGATTGCCTGCACCGCATCAAGAACCATTTCGCTGCGTTGCGGCCGCGCTACCAGGCCTTCATGTCCAACATCCACGGGGTCGAAACCGACATCTTTGACAGCCAGATTCCGGGCGGCATGATCTCCAATATGGAAAGTCAGTTGAAGCAGCAAAACGCCGGGGACCACATCGACGAGGTGTTCATCGAAGTGCCGCGCGTGCGCGAAGACGCCGGGTTTCCGCCGCTGGTCACGCCGTCGAGCCAGATCGTTGGCACCCAGGCGGTGTTCAATGTGCTGATGGGGCGCTACAAGGTGATGTCGAGCGAGTTTGCCGACCTGATGCTGGGTTATTACGGCAAGACACCGGGCGAGCGTGACCCGGAGGTGCTGGCCATGGCCGCTGCGCAGGCGCACAAACCCGCCATCGAGGTCCGCCCCGCCGACCTGCTGCAACCCGAGTGGGACAGTCTGCAAACTGCGGCCAGTGCCCTGCCCGGCTGCAATGGCAGCGAAGAAGACGTGCTGACCTACGCCATGTTTCCGCAAGTGGCTGCGGCTTTTTTTGACAAGCGCGCGTTAGGGCCGGTCAACCTCGGGCGCGCGCCGAAGGCTGCAGATCAAGCCACGGCATCGGGTTCAGCACCAACATCGATACAAGCACCGGTCACCTACGACGTCAAGCTCGACGGCCGCTCACACCGGGTATCCGTAACCCCCATCGAAAAATGAACAGGCGACACCATGACGGACATGCAACAAAAAATTGAAGAACTCCATCGTCGTCAATCCCTGGCTTTCCTGGGCGGTGGCGCTGACAAACAAGACAAACAACGCCAGGGCGGCCGCCTGACGGCACGTGAGCGGGTTGCGACTTTGGTGGATGACGGCAGCTTTGACGAAGTGGGATTGTTTGTCACCCATCATGCCGCATCTTTTGGCATGCAAGAAAAAAATCTGCCAGCAGACGGTGTCATCACCGGCGCCGCATCAGTCCATGGCCGCCTGGTACACCTGGCCAGCCAGGACTTCACGGTAGCCGGCGGCTCGGCGGGTGAGATGCACTCCATCAAAGTCGCCGACATCATGAAAGAGTCGCTACGTACCGGGTCGCCCTTTGTCTTCATCAATGACTCGGGCGGCGCGCGGGTGCAGGAAGGCATTGCGTCCCTGTCGGGTTATGGCAAGGTGTTTCATGCCAACGTGCTGCTATCGGGTGCTGTGCCACAAATCTCATTGATTTGCGGTCCCTGTGCCGGTGGTGCGGCCTACAGCCCGGCGCTGACCGACTTCATCATCCAGACCCGCCAGGCCCAAATGTTCATCACCGGGCCGCAGGTCATCAAACAGGTCACCGGCGAAGACGTCACGGCCGAAGAACTTGGCGGGGCCGAGGCCCACATGGTGCATTCAGGTGTGATCCACTTCATTGCCGACGACGACCGCCATGCCATCTCGCTGTGCCACAAGCTGCTCAGTTTCCTGCCGGCCAACAACCTCGAAGACCCGCCGCAAACCGAGGGCGACCGGTCGGTGGAGCCCAACCCGGCGCTGGAAAACATCCTGCCTGAAGAGTCCAAAAAGGGCTACGACGTGCGCGCCGTGATTGAGTCAATTGTCGATTTTGGGGACTTTTTTGAGGTCCAGACCGGCCATGCCATGAACATCGTGGTGGGTTTTGCGCGCATTTGTGGCGGCTCGGTCGGCATCATTGCCAACCAGCCCTCGGTGCTGGCCGGTGCGCTCGACATCAACGCCTCCAGCAAGGCAGCGCGTTTCATCCGTTTTTGCAACGCCTTCAATATTCCGTTGGTCACACTGGTCGATGTGCCGGGCTTCATGCCCGGCGTACAACAGGAATACGGCGGCATTATCCGCCACGGCGCCAAGTTGCTGTTTGCCTACGCGGCGGCCACCGTGCCCAAAATCACCGTCATCCTGCGCAAAAGTTATGGCGGCGCCTACCTCGCCATGTGTGGCAAAGACCTCGACGCTGACCGCGTTTTTGCCTGGCCCACGGCCGAGATTGCGGTGATGGGAGCCGAAGGTGCCGCAGAAATTGTTTTCCGCAATGAAATTGCCGAAGCAGCCGACCCGGCCCAGCGCCGTGCCGAACTGATTCAGGATTACCGCGACACCTTCTCCAACCCCTATGTGGCGGCTGAGCAGCGACTGGTGGACTCGGTGATTGAGCCCAAGGACACCCGCCGCCACATCGCCCAGGCGCTTGAATACCTGCGCATCAAGCGGGTGCCACGGCCGCACAAAAAACACGGGCTTTCGCCCCTCTAGAAAGCCCGCCATGCAAACGCAAGACAACGAAACGCTGGCCTTGATCGCGCAACTGCGCGAGGAATTGACCACCCTCAAACGCCGCGTCGGTGACCTGGAACGCCAGGCGGCTAAAGCAGCAATGGCGGCGCCTAGCGAGGAAGAAATGCTGGCCATTGCCGCGGCCGTGGCGGCCTTTCTCGGTGTGCGTGCCCACATCCGCCAGGTGCGCCTGGTTCACTCCAGCGCCTGGGCCCAGGTTGGCCGCATGGGCACACACGCATCGCACCATACCCATTGAATGGACCCAAATTGAAACTACGCATCACCCTGGACGACAAGACATTCGAGGTGGAGGTCGAGGTGGCCGAAGCTGACCACGCCAGCCTGCCCCCGGCCTACCCGGTGGGTTCCGCACGGCTGACAGGCAGTGCGACTGCCAGTACACCCCAAAAAGCGACAGCAGGCGCCGGTAATCCTCCGGCCACCGTGGCGGATGAAAGCAAAGCCTGCCGCAGCCCGGTGTCCGGCGTGGTGGTAAAGGTGGTGGCAGCTGCCGGCGCCAGCATCAACGCCGGCGACTCCATCCTGATTTTGGAAGCCATGAAAATGGAAACCAACATCACCGCGCCGGTCTCGGGCGTGATTGCAGATATCAAGGTGGCACAGGGTGACCGGGTGCAGACCGGGGATGTGCTGGTTGAGTTTGTCTGAGATGACGCGAAACGCCATTGGGAAAAGCGGCAAGACGAATCAAGGTGTCCGAAAAGTCTGACCCAGTGCAAAAACCGAGTTAGGCACATTGGGGCGAATGGTCTGCTGAACTGGTTTTTTGAACACCCCCCGGTTTGGCAATGGCTTTTTCTCAATCGTGCCACCCAGGACGCGTTGGTCAAGTACCAAACGCTTCAAAGTGACAGATTGCATGAAGCTGAGCAATTTGGCGTTCATGGCGTCCCACAAATCTTGCGTCATGTCTTGCGCTGGTGCAGCGTCTGGCTGTTTTGATTTTAGTGATGCATCTTCGACGGCATAAATAATGTCTGCCACTGTGATGTCATCAATACGCCGACCTAATGCGTAGCCACCACCCGGTCCGCGGGTGCTGGTGACCAATCCCTTCGCGCGCAACTTACTGAACATCTGCTCAAGGTATGACAGCGAAATTTGTTGCCGCGAGGCGATGTCTGTCAGCGGCACCGGCCCGAGGACTTCGCGCAGCGCAATGTCAATCATTGCATTCACTGCAAAACGGCCTTTGGTACTTAAACGCATTTCGAAACCTCCTGCCAGTGCATAAAACCTTGGGAAAAACTTTGATTCATCAAGGTGCCTGGTCACAATGTAGTTGCAGTCAAGGGTGGCAGTTTGTTCGGTGGCGTACTGACCGGTTATGGATGAACAAATAGTATTGGCCGATAACCAACCAAGGCAACACCATGACCAGCACAGACGTCTCAATTTCGCGGGAGTCCCTCGTCACTCCGCAGTTTCTTCATCGTGAAGCTGCCGTCCAGCTGAAAAAGGCCGTCAAGCACCATCGGCAAGCGGCTTTGCTCCACGATGCTGGCGACGCCAGGCAAGCAGAGACTCATGGAAGCATTGCCTACAACCATACTGCGCAGGCACTGGAGGTCAGTGGCCGGGCATTAAACGTCCTGCTTTGGTAGCCCGTTGCGAAGTGAAACTCATCGCCCGGCTGCCGCGCAGCTGTCCTGGCGATGAGGTCAGATCACCCGGCCTGGTACGCCACGCGCCCACCCACCAGCGTGCAGCGCACGCGTCCGGGCAACTCGTAGCCTGAGCGGTGCGGCCCAGCCTGATCTAACTGTCCAGCAGCCCCTCAGGTCGCAGCCCTGCATGCATCACCACACCCTGCCATTTCTCGCTCTCTGACATCAGCAAGTCATGCAACTCCCCGGGCGATGAGGTCTGCACTCGGGCACCATCGGCTTCCATGCGGGTCACAGTGTCCGGATCTGCCAAAACTGCGTTAAGTGCCGTATTGAGTTGGCGCACGACCGAGGCCGAGGTTTTGGCTGGCGCAAACAGGGCATACCACTGCGTCAACTCAACGCCCGGCACACCCGCTTCCAGCAGCGTCGGCAACTCAGGAAAAGCGCCAAGCCGGGTGGCACCGGCGACGGCCAAAGCCCTGAGTTTGCCGCTGCGCAAATAGGGTTGGGCGGTAAACAGGCTGGGGAACATCACCTGGACCAAGCCGCTGGCCACATCGGCAATTGCCGGTGCCGCGCCAGAAAAGTCGACGCGCTGCAATTGGGTGCCAGTTTGCAGCTTAAACAGTTCTGCGGCGAAATGGGGCACCGTGCCCTCACCTGCAGAGGCATAGCTCAGCCGGGCGGGCGATTGACGCAGCAGTCGTACCAATTCTTCAACTGAGTGAACTGGCAGGTCGGCAGGAACCACCAGCAGCGTGGGTGAATAACCAATCAGGCCAATGGGCGCGAAGTCGGCCACCGGGTCGTAGCGCAGCTTTTGCAACGCGGGGTTGATGCCGTGGGTGGCGATGTAACCAAACAGCAAGGTGTGACCATCCGGCTGCGCTGCCGCCACATACTCGCTGGCGATGGTGCCGTTGGCGCCAGCCCGGTTGTCGACCACCACCGCCTGGCCCAGAAGGGGGCCGAGCTTGCGGGTCAGCGTTCGGGCCATGGTGTCGTTGCCCCCGCCTGAACTCGTCGGTACGATGATGTGAATTTCCTTTTGCGGAAACTGTCGACGTCCCTGACTTGCAAGGACCTCTGAGGTGTCGGTGGAGGTTGGTGGGAATACATAGCCCGGCAAATGCAGCACGCCCTGCATGATCTTGCGCACGGTGCGCACCAGGGCTGCGCTTTGCAAGGCAGCTTGCTCTCCTTCGCCCTGTAGATCGACCTCGACATCAATCTGACCTGCCGGGTGCAACACCACCAAACCATGGCGCCCCGGTTTCATATTGGCCCCACTGGCCACCGTGCCGGGCAAGGCAAAGGCTGTTGCCACACCAATGGCGCCCGTCACCGCGTGCGACGCATGGCATTTACGGGGCGTGAAATAGCGCGAGGTGATGCTGTTGGGCGCATCACCCGCACTGACCAGCACCGGCTTGGGGACCACGCTGCCAGACACATCGCCCAGCCCCATGCGCAGGCCCGCTTGCAGGCGAAGTGATTCAAGGCGTGCCAGCAGCGCCGGGTTGGCATCCAGCTCGGCTGGCCGTTCGCGCCCGCTCAGCCCCAGATCGGAAGCACGAATAATCATCAAGGGCATCGCTGCATCAATACAGGTCAGTGCCACACCATCGATCACATCGATGCGTTGACCGGTCGGAAAAAGTTGTCCGGTCACGGAACCCCAGGCGTCCAGAAAGTTAAGCAATACCGGTGCGGCGGTGCCTGCCACACCATCAATGCGAGCATCCCCTTCGTAGGTGACCTTGCCACCGGGTGTGCACACGGTCACGTCGATGCGGGACGCCGTGTTGACGTTGAACACCCGCACCGTGGTGAGTCCGTCCTGCGCCGGGATCAAACCCTGGTCAATGGCAAAGGGCGCCACGCCCGAAAGCATGTTGCCGCAGTTGGGGCGTGTGTCCACCGACTGGTGACCCACGCCGACTTGCGCAAACAGATAGTCCAGGTCGCAGTCAGGCTGGGTCGAGCGTGACACGATGGCGACCTTGCTGTTGAGCGTGCTGCCCCCGCCGAGTCCGTCGAGTTGCAGCGGGTCCGAGGCGCCAATGGCACCAATCAGCGCCTGGTTGCGCGCCTCGTCGCCCTCGGGCAACCAGTCGCGCAAGAAAAACGGGCCGCGCGAGGTGCCAGCACGCATCAGTACACAGGGGATTGAAAGTGTCATGTCATTCGTCTCCCAATGCCAGAGAACTGGGCTGGCGTCTTTCTACGGCGTATCGCAGCAGCGATGCCGTGCGGAAAATGCCGTGTGCAAATTTGCCATACGGCAAGGTGGCAAACAAGGCCATCACCACCCCCAGATGCAATGCCAGCAGCAAGGCCAAAGCGGGTGTAGCACGTGCCAGCCACAACAGCATACCGGTGGCGCTGGTCAAAAACAGCAGCGCGATAAAACCATAGTCCATCGGCTTCTGTGCCGCATCGCCGTGCAAAGGATGACGGCGCAGCTTGAGCCTGAACAGACCCACCGTGCCCAGCAGCAGACTCACACCGCCGACCACGCCCAGCAACTTGGGCAGACTCGGCAGGTCATACGGCGCGTGCCAGCCCAAGGCGTAGTGGTAAACCGTTGCCAGGCTCGTCGCCGCAAAGCACAGCATGAAGCCATAAAAGGTCAGGTGGTGGGCCCGGCTGCGTGACAACGTGTACGCATCGTCTTCGTTGTGACACCCTTCGCCATGGCCACCGTCCAGGTACTTGAGCTTGAGCACATCGTGGGTGGCTTGCAGTGCATCACCACCGGCCATGGCTTGCCCCGTGGTGGCTGGTGCGACGTCGCGCAAAAAACGCGTGACACCGATGCCGAGCGCCAGTGCCGCCCACAAAAAGACCGGCGCAAACATCGACACCAGCAGGTTGTGCGGGAACACCTTGTAAAAATTGCCCTGCAATGACCCGCCCCACAGGCTGCCATTCAAAGCCAGCGCCAACACAAGAAACAGCGCCAGCCCAGCCGCCAGGGCGAGTGATACGGTCAGGCCATTGCCCTGGTACAGCTTGCCCAGTGACGCAGGCCAGGCATAGGCCACGTAGGTTTCGCCACGCACCTGCGCCATGGCCTGCGGCACATTGACGGCAAATGCATGTGGCGGCGCGTACTGGCAGGCGTGTAAACAGGCGCCACAGTTGTGGCACAGATTGGCCATGTAGTGAATGTCAGCCGGGCCAAATTCCAGCCGTCGGGTCATGGCCGGGAACACCGCGCAAAAGCCCTCGCAATAGCGGCAGGCGTTGCAGATTTGCATTTGGCGCGCCACCTCGGTCACGGCGGGTGATGCCGCGCCGTGGCCGGTGGCGAGCTGCCGGGCGTCGTGAATCAGGGTTTCAAGCGTGTGCATGATGTGCTCCTGACTGAAGCGCTGCTTGCGCAGACTGTGTTCCGGCGATACGGCCAAACGCGGTACCAATCGACATACCCACACCCGCCGTGTAGCCCTTGCCCAACACGTTGCCAGCCATCATTTCACCCGCCACAAACAGGTTGTCGCTGGCCATATCACCGAAGCGCACCGCGGCAGTTTCATCGGTCTTGAGGCCAAGGTAGGTGAAGGTCACGCCGGGGCGCAGTGCGTAGGCGTAAAACGGCGCGGTGTCGATGGGTCTGGCCCAGTGAGTCTTGGCGGGTGAAACCTGTTCGGTATGGCAGTCGTCCAGCGCGGTGTGGTCGAAGTTGCCCACTTGGCAAGCCTGGTTGTAGGTATTGAGGGTTTGCATGAAGGTGCTGACATCGAGTCCGATCTGGCTGGCCAGCTCGGCCAGCGTGTTGGCCTTGACCCCGGGAAACACCGGTGGCATGAAGCGGCCGATGGCTTTGGCATCGATAATGGAATAAGCGATCTGCCCCGGTTGCTGGGCCACCAAACGGCCCCAGATGGCATAACGCTTGGGCCAGAAGTCTTCGCCCTCGTCATAGAAACGCCTGGCCTCCCGATTCACCACCACACCCAGCGAGACGCAGTCGATGCGGGTGCAGATGCCACCGTCATAAAGCGGGGCGCGCGCGTCAATGGCCACCATGTGGGCTTGCGTGGGGTCACCAATCGCATCGGCCCCGTGGTCGTTCAGCAGGTGGCGCAGCAGCACCCCTTGATTGAACTGGGTGCCGCGAATCAAAAAGTTGTCCGACGGGGTTTCGCCCCGCTCGTTGGTGCCCCAGGCCTCGCGCAGCCAGTCGCGGTTGGACTCGAAACCACCCGCAGCCAACACACAGGCGTGGGCCGTGATGCGCTCAAAACGCACACGCCCATCCGGCTCTTTGGCCTCCACATGGGCAGCGACAAAGTGGCCGTTTTTAATCTCGAGCCGAATCACCGGCGCGTTGTAGCGCACCTGTACACCCAGCTTCTCGGCGCTGCGAAAGTAAGCGTTGACCAGCGCCTTGCCACCGCCCATAAAAAACGCATTGGTGCGCGCCGTGTGTAACGCACCCGAAAGTGACGGCTGAAAGTGCACGCCGTGGCTGCGCATCCACGTGCGGCAGGTGCTGGAGTCGCGGATCACGCGCCGGGCCAGTTGTTCGTTGGTCAGGCCACCGGTGACCTTCACAAGATCTTGCCAAAACTCTTCTTCGGTATAGGCATCGACCAGCACGTCTTGCGGCGCGTCGTGCATACAGCGCAAGTTGCGGGTATGGGCCGAGTTGCCGCCGCGCCATTCTTTGGGAGCAGACTCCAGCAGCAGCACGCTGGCACCGGCCTCGCGCGCCATCAGCGCGGCGCACAGGGCAGCGTTGCCGCCGCCAATCACCAGCACATCCACGTTGGCTTGTTTGTCAGGGTTAGGCATGGGGGACATCGTGGGTCAGGCTCCCCGGCGCGCGGCCAGTACCCGGTCGACCATTACACCAGCCTGGCCGAGGTGGTTGATGGGGTCACACATGGCCTCCAATTGGGCGCGGGTCACATGTTTGTTGATCTCGGGGTGTGCGTCCAGAATGTCGATCAGCGGGCGGTTCTCTTTCAAGGCCTGTCGGCACAGGTCGTACACCAGGTCATGGGCATATTCGCGGCCAATGTAGGGGCCAAGGCCCATCATCACTGCCTCGGACATGACCAGGCCGTTGGTGATGTCCATGTTGGCGCGCATGCGCACGGCATCCACCTCCAGGCCTTGCAGCACAAACTTGGTTTGTTTCAATGCGCCCGACATCAGGCAAAAGATTTCCGGCAGCGACACCCATTCAATTTCCCACGGGCCGGTGGAACGCTCATGGTCCGCCACCATGGCATCCATCAGGGCGGCAGCGTGTTGCCGTGCCACCGACACATTGGCGTGTATGTACAGGCAGGAGATCGGGTTGCGTTTTTGCGGCATGGTCGAAGACGACCCGCGCCCTGGGGCATACGGTTCAAACACCTCACCCACTTCGGTCTGCATCAGCAACTTCACGTCCATGGCGATCTTGCCCAGCGACCCACCGACCAAGCCGAGAAAGGCACCCACTTCGGCAATGGTGTCACGCACCGTGTGCCAGGAAATCAGCGGCTGCGCTAGCCCCAGCTCTTTCATCAGGCCAGCCTGGGTTTCCATGGCCCCGGTCTCCAGCGATGAGAGTGTCCCGGAGGCACCGCCAAACTCACCCATCAACACACGCGGTTTGAGCTGGTTCAGGCGCTCGCGGTGACGTTCAATGCCCGCCAGAATGCTGGCCATCTTGTAGCCAAAGGTGATGGGGGTGGCTTGCTGCAGGTTGCTGCGGCCAATGATGGGTGTGTCGCGGTAGGTCTTGGCCAAGGTGGCCAGCGCGTCAGAAATGTCGGTCAAGTCTTGCTCCACCAGCGCCAGGCCTTCGCGCATTTGCAACACGGCCGCGGTGTCGGTGATGTCCTGGGTGGTCGCACCCCAGTGGCAGTATTCGCCCAGGCCGTCGCGGCAGTTGGCGTTGATCTGGTTCACCACGGCGATGATGGGGTAACCAATCTGCTCGGTCTTGGCCTTGAGCTTGTCCCAGTCGATCATCGACAGTTCGCAGTGTTTGACAATCTCGTCGGCGGCTTCTTTGGGGATGATGCCCAGCTGACCCTGCACTTTGGCCAGGGCGCGTTCGATGTCGAGGTATTTGGCGGTGCGGTTTTCGTCCGACCAGACATCACGCATGCGTGCATCGCTGAACATGTCGCCAAAAATCCGGGAGTCAATGATGGTGGAGGCCATGAGGTTTCCCCTGTCTGTAAAAGTTAAAGAGATTGAGATGGGCCTGCCAAGGCCAGAATGCGTTCGGCGCGTAACAGCACCGGTTTGTCGACCATCTTGCCGTCGACCTGGATGACACCCGCCCCGTTGGACTGTTGCCATTGGGTGACCACGCGCTGCGCCCAGGCGTGTGTTGGTGCGTCAGGTCTGAAGGCCTCTCGCACCACGGCCACCTGGGTCGGGTGGATGCACATCTTGGCGCCATAACCCAGCGCCCGGGCATGTGACAAATCAGACTGCACCTGGCCCGCGTCCAGCTCGGGCGTGACCCCGGCCACCGGTGGCGGCAAGTTGGCGGCGCGGGCGGCCATGGCAATGGTGAGGGCCGCACTGTCCAATGCAAAGCCAGGGCCGGGCAAGTCCAGATCAAGCAGGTAGTCCAGCGCGCCAAAGGCCAGCCGGTCCACCTGCCGGGCCTGTGCGATAGCCACTGCGGCCAGCACGCCGCGCACGGTTTCGATCAAGGGCAACACACTGGCACCGGGTTGCATGTGGGCCAAAACCCCGGCCACTTGTTCGGCCGATTCACATTTCGACAGCATGGCGTGTTTGATGTTGGTGCGCTGCAGCCACAACAAGTCATCCGCGTGGTGGGGGCTGGTCAGGTCGTTGATGCGCACCAGCAGCCGGTCAAGCTCGCTCGCCGCCAGGCTGGTGACCCAGCTGGCGATGGCGTCACGCGCCTTTGCTTTGTCGGCCGGTGCCACCGCATCTTCCAGGTCCAGAATGACACGGTCCGCACCGCTGGCCAAGGCCTTGGCAAAACGCTCGGGCCGGTTGCCGGGCACAAACAGGTAGGTGATGGCTTGTCTGGTGTTCATGGTGCTCACACCGCCCCTTCGGCGCGCAAGGTGGCCACTTGTTCGGCGCCGTAGCCCAACCCGGCCAGAATGGTGTCGGTATGCTGACCCAAGGCGGGCACCGCATCCATGCGTGGCGCACCTTTGTTCCAGGAACCCGGTGGCAACAGGGCGGGCACGCTGCCCACCGAGGTGTCCACCGTGGTCCATCGATCGCGGGCCTGAAGTTGCGGGTGCGCCCAGACCTCGGCCATGGTGTTGACCTGGGCGTTGGCGATTTGCGCTGTTTCCAGTCGCTGTACCACCTGTGCAGCGGTCAAGCTGGAGAACGCCAACACAATCAGTGCATACAACTCAGCTCGCTGCGCCACCCGCTTGGGGTTGCTGGCAAAACGCTCGTCTGTGGCCAGCTCTGGCTGCTGCATCACCTGCGCACAAAACGCTTTCCACTCGCGCTCGTTTTGCAGGCCCAGCATCACGGTCTTGCCGTCTCCGGCCGGGAACGGGCCATAGGGGTAAATGGTGGCGTGGCTGGCGCCGGTGCGTTTGGGTGGCGGGGCGCCGTCCAGGCTGTAATACAGCGGGTAACCCATCCACTCGGTGAGTGCTTCCAGCATCGAAATATCGATGTGTTGGCCTTCGCCGGTTTGCTGGCGGTGCATCAGCGCCGCCAGGATGTTGGTGTAGGCATACATGCCCGCCGCAATGTCGGCAATCGACGGCCCGGCTTTGGACGGTGTGTCTTCGGTGCCAGTGACGGACACAAAACCGGCTTCGCTCTGGATCAGCAGGTCGTAGGCTTTTTTGTCGCGGTAGGGGCCGTTGTCGCCATAACCCGAGATGTCGCAAACGATGATGCCAGGCTTGGCCGCGCTCAAGGCTTCATACGACAAGCCCAGGCGTGCCGCAGCACCGGGGGCCAGGTTTTGCACCACCACGTCAGCGTCTTCTTCAATGATGCGTTTGAGGATTTTTTGTGCTTCGGGGTGTTTGACATCCAGCGTCAGGCTTTCCTTGCTGCGGTTGGTCCAGACAAAGTGCGAGGCAATGCCGCGCACCCGGTTGTCGTAACCACGGGCAAAGTCGCCCACGCCGGGGCGCTCGATCTTGATGACACGTGCACCCAGATCAGCCAGCTGGCGGGTAGCGAACGGAGCCGCAATGGCGTGCTCCAGGGTGACAACGGTGATGCCTTTAAGGGGTTGCATGTTGGCTCCTCAGGCGATGACGGCGGTGGCATCCATGGTCAGCCAACCTTCATGGTCTTTGGCCCACAGATGAATGGTTTTGCCGTCGGCCGATGGCGCGCCGCAGACATAGAAAGGGTTGATGTCAAACACCGGGCGCACGGCGCGGAACTCGTAGCGCAGCACCTGGGCCTCGGGCATCTGATGCCGCAACAAGTCAAGCAGCAGCGTGGCCACCATCGGGCCGTGCACGATCAGGCCCGGGTAACCCTCGACCTCGGTCACGTACTTGCGGTCGTAGTGGATGCGGTGGCCGTTGAAGGTCAATGCCGAGTATCGAAACAACAGCACGTCGTCGGGCACCCACTTCTTTTCCCAAAGGGAAGTGATGGGTGCGGCTTTGGGTGGCGGTGCCACGTCGTCTGGCCGGGCGGCTTCGCGGTAAACGATGTCGTGGAACTCGGTGAGCGCGATGTCGGATTCCCCGGCACGGCGAATCTCGTGGCGCACTTTGACAAACACCAGCTTGCCGGTGCGGCCGGACTTCTCGGTCACGTCAGCAATAGTCGATGTGCGTTCCAGCGCATCACCAATACGCAGCGGCTGGTGAAAGGTGAACTGGCTGCCCGCCCACATGCGCCGCGGCAGCGGCACCGGAGGCAGAAATCCACCCCGTTTGGCGTGGCCATCCACGCCAATCTCGGACTGACGGTAGAGCGGCAAAAAGTACAGCCAGTGCCACAGCGGTGGCAGCGGCGTGCCGGCTTGCGGACGCGTGGAGTCGCGGTCAAAGGTGGCGGACAACGCGGCGTAGGGGGTGGGGGTGGCTGTGTCGCAAACGGTTTCCGAGCGACCAATCCAGTCTGTGATGTTCATCAGAAGGTTTCTTTCTAAAAAATGGAACGACTGGGGCTTGTGTGCTGCGGACACAAGCCCCTGTTGTCACATCATTCCAAGCGTTTTAGGCAGCCACAGCGACAGGGGTGCCCAATAGGTGACGATCATCAGGAACACCAACATGGTGAGCAGCCATGGCCCGACGGCCTTGCTCATATCGGTGAGTCCCAGTTTGGAGATGCCACTGGCCACATACAGGTTGAGCCCAACGGGTGGCGTGATCATGCCGATCTCCATGTTGACGGTCATGATGATGCCGAAGTGAACCGGGTCGATGCCCAAACTCATGGCGATTGGGAACAGGATCGGCGCAAAAATGAGGATGATGGAGGCAGGTTCCATGAAGTTGCCAGCCAGCAGCAACAGCAAGTTAGCGACCAACAAAAAGCCGATAGGACCTAGACCGGATTCGATCATCCACTGCGACATGGACTGTGGAATTTGTTCACTGGTCAGCAAGTAGCTGAACAAAACTGCATTGGTGATGATGTAAAGCAGCATGGCGCTCAGATTGGCCGAAGATAACAACACACGCTTCAAGTCTGAAAGCCGAAGGTCTTTGTAGATGAATGTGGCGATCACAAAGGCGTACACAGCACTCATGGCAGCGGCTTCAGTGGCAGTAAACACACCTGAATAAATGCCCCCCATCACGATCACGATCAGCATCAAACCCCAAACGGATTCCCTGAATGCCGTCCAACGCTCGCCCCAGCTTGCCCGCTTGGCTTTGGGATAGTTGTTGCGGCGGGCAATCCACCATGTCGTCAACATCAGCATCGAGGCTAAAACCAAGCCGGGGATCACACCTGCCATGAACAAAGCGCCGATGGAACTGTTGGTTGACACGGCATACATCACCATGGCGATAGAGGGCGGGATCAAAATGCCGAGCCCACCCGCAGACGCCACGATGCCCGCGCCAAAGCGTTGTGGGTAACCCGCTTTGACCATGGCGGGTAGCAGGATCGAGCCAATGGCCACGACGGTGGCCGGACTGGAGCCAGACACGGCGGCAAACAGGGAACAAGCCACCACGGCACTCAGTCCAAGCCCCCCTGGCAAGTGCCCCACCATCGCGGTCGCAAAGGCAATCATGCGCTTGGCCACCCCGCCGTGTGTCAAAAAATTGCCCGCCAGAATGAAGAACGGAACCGCCATGATCTCAAACTTTTCGATGCCGGTGAAAAGTTTCAGTGCGACGCTTTCAATCGGCACACTGGTGAAGAAGAACAAGAAACTCAGTACAGTGAGGCCCAATGAAATTGAAATGGGCATGCCGGTGATCATCAACACCAGCAGCAGGACAAAGATGATGCTGGCAGTCATGAGCGATCTCCGGTGTTTTTGTTGGGCTGCATATCTTGCGGGTGCAGGTCATCAGCCACATCGGCGTCCTGGACGGCCTCCACACCTTCCACAACACTGTGGTCGTGGTGCGGCAACTCCCCGGTTTTTAGGAAGGCGACGCATACTTGCATGAAGCGGAAACACATCAGTGAACTTCCCAAGGGAATGGCCGAATAGACCATCCAGGTTGGCATTTCAAGGTCCACCGTTGTGGGGCCTTCGAGAACCGCATCAGTACCCAACCCCAAGGCATGGAAAATTCCGTAATGCGCCCCGTTTTCCCAGACAAAGTGCGCTCCCAATGCGGCCACAATACCTGTGAACACCGCACCAGCCAGCAGGCCGAACACGATGAACTTGAAACGCATATCTGGCTTCAACCGATTGATCAGCACATCCACACCCACGTGAATGCCGGTCCTGACGCCATAAGCAGCACCAAACTTGGCCATCCAGACAAACATGATGATGGTGAGTTCCTGGGCCCAGGACATGTCGATCGAAATCAACCAGTCCGTCAAACCGGGAATACCAAAGCCAATGGTGTAGCGGTGAACCACGGCTGCAAAGGTAATCATCGTCGCTGCGCCTATGAGCAACGTGACTATCCACTCCTCGAGTGAATCAAGGATTTTCATTTTTTTGTCTCCTGAATGGCAAAAATAATCCACAGCGCCAGTCGATGGACCGGCGTGTGGATGTAGCGGCTTATTTGGCCTGCGCTTCCTTGCGGATCGCGTCAATCAGATCTTTGCCGATGCGCCCGGCCATCTCATCCTGTACCGGCATCATGGATTTCATCCAGACTGATTTTTCGGCTTCGCTGGGAACGTGGATCTGCGTCTTGCCGGATGCCTTGATGGCCGTCATGGCTTTGGCGTTGTCTTCTTCAGTGACCTTGTCGTTGAAGTTGGTTGCATCGTTGATGGCAGTTTGAAGTTGGCCACGGATGTCCGCAGGCAGCTTGTCCCAGAAAGGTTTGTTCGCCACAACCACATAACCGCTGTAGGTGTGGTTGGTCATCGTCACATGCTTCTGAACCTCGTACTGCTTTTGTGTGTAGAGATTGGGCAGATTGCCGTCTGCACCATCCACCACGCCGGTTTGCAGGGCCTGATAAACCTCAGAAAAGGCCATGGTTTGCGGCAGTGCACCAATGGACCGCATGATGGACTGGTTGACCTTGGATGCGTTGATGCGGATTTTTTGGCCTTTGGCTTCTTCGGGGGAGCGAATCGGCTTGTTGGAACTCAACACCCGAAAGCCTGCATCCCAATAGGTCAAGCCCATCATGTTGCGCGGTTCAAGCTTTTTCAGCAACGACGCACCAATCGGTCCGCGAGTCACGCGGTGCAAGGCGTTTTCATCAGGGAAGATGTAGGGCAAGTCAAACACCTCAAATTCCTTGACGCCAGCGGGACCAAATTTACCCGCCACAGGTGCGAGCATGTGCACAGAGCCCATCTGCAGGGCTTCAAGCTCTTCCTTGTCCTTGTAGAGCGTGCTGTTGGCATAGATTTCAACTTTGACCTTTCCTTGAGTCAGCTCTTCCGCCCGCTTTTTAAAGAATTCAGCGGCCTGGCCTTTTGGAGTGTCTGTCGCCGCAACGTGCGAAAACTTGATCACGATAGGTGTTTGCGCCGTTGCGGTAGCGGGTAGGTACAGGGCCGAGCTTGCAATCAAGCTGGTGATGGCAGTAGCCGCCACGCGGCGGTTGATAAGTGATGTCATGTCATGTCTCCTGTTGGTGTCATTTTTGCCAAAGATTGGGTTGAAATGCCCTGCATTCTTTTATCCAAAGAGCTGCACAGCATGGATGCGATCATCATGCAGATAAGAATGTTTGTGAATTGCACATTTTTGATGGATTGATCCACAATATGCATCAATAAACCAGGAGACGATGAGATGGCGATGAACTTTGACCTGAATGACCTGTTGGCTTTCAGGGCCGTGGCTGACCTGGGCAGTTTCCGCAAGGCCGCCGAATCAGTGCATATCTCGCAGCCTGCTTTTAGTCGGCGTATAGAAAAACTAGAAGAGGCCCTGGGCGCACGCCTGCTGGAGCGCACCACGCGCCGTGTCAATCTGACGACCGTGGGACGTGACTTTGATCGGCAGCTCAGGCAGATACTTGACGCACTCGACACCACTTTGCTGGGCATTCGCGGCGTAGCTGCCACCAGAATGGGCGAAGTAACTGTGGCATGTGTGCCCTCGGCGGTCAACTATTTTCTTACCGGTGTGATTGCGCTTTATCACCAGTGTTATCCAAAAATTCACGTCAAGATCATGGACGACAGCGCCAACGAAGTGCTTCTTGCGGTGGCGCGCGGCGAGGCCGATTTCGGTTTGAACTTTGTCGGTTCGCAAGAAAATGATGTGGAGTTTGAGCCATTACTGGAAGAACACTTTGTGGCCGCTTGCCGACGTGATCACCCATTGGCCAAAAGGTCACAGGTCACATGGAAGGAACTAGTTCAATACGACTTCATCTCGGCCGGCAAGACATCAGGCAATCGATTGCTGCTGGACCAGGCGCTGGCTGGCGTCAAAGATAAGCCCCGGAGCATGTACGAAACTCAGCATGGCACCACGATGATCGGTCTCGTCGAGGCCGGTCTGGGGGTGGCCGTTGTGCCCGCCATGGCAATGCCAGCCGCAGATCACCCCTTGTTGGTTAGCGTGCCACTTATTGACCCAGTGGTTAAGCGCAAGATGGGACTGATCAAACGACGCTCTTCAATGCTCACGCCAGCAGCACAACAGCTATACAAGTTATGCGCAGAGAGTCAGACGGCGACTCCATCTGTAAAAATCGAACACGGATCTTGAGTTTTCTTGCTCATCGATAAACTTACTTTCCCCAACTAGTAGATCGTTCCATCAATACAGTTACTAAATAGATGATAATTACCATGTTTACGCTTCAACTCATGAAGGTGGTGATCATGGCTAGAAAATCCGAACGCCCGCCGTTGGTGCTGACGCAAG
>Ga0208863_1000160_pt1 | contig 81365 bp, 106 predicted proteins | sample RifOxyD3_FD_184040 | JGI IMG/M metagenome (GOLD analysis project Ga0208863, IMG submission 184040) | Soil microbial communities from Rifle, Colorado - Rifle Oxygen_injection D3 (SPAdes) | ecosystem: Environmental > Terrestrial > Deep subsurface > Rock core/Sediment | place: Rifle, Colorado... | reverse complement strand
TCAAGGCGGCGAAGCAACGTGAACGGCAAGATGATCTTGCCGAAGTCGGTGTGCTTGAAGTCGCCCCAAAGGTCTTCAGCGTTTTTCCATATGAAATCCGCTAGTGATGCACCCGAGCCAGCCAGTTCTGCCATTCCGTCCTCCAACCATGACTTGCACAAAACAGACTAGCAGTATCATGGAGCATGTCAACCATGTTTTGCACGAAACGGAGAAATTTCAAACTATTTAGGCGAGGACCGATCCAACCTCGGAATGCACATAGCCGAAAAACGCAAGGCCCTGGATTTCGTTTTGGATTTTGTCGCGTGGCAACGGCGCTCATGCCGCCCCCCCTGAGTTCTTCAGCGCGAGTCCCAGATGAGCCAGCCCCTTCGGCGTAAGCATGATCTGGTCACTCCATTTCCGAGTGCTATCCATTCCGGCGAGAGATTCGCTGGTATGGAAATGGCCATCGGACACTCTTTCTGGCGCGGAGAAATAGCGACCATTCGGGGTTTTTTTGTAAAGCCAGCCCTGATTTTCCATCCATAACTGAAGCTTGATTAACTCCTGCCGGAGGAGCTTGGCCGCGTTACGGAGCGTGAATGCTCCTTTCGCTTCGACTTCTTTGGGGGGGCTGGAGGTGAATGGCGAGGGCTTCTGGCCCTCGATCCCTTCCTGAAGCGCTAAGCGCCGTTCTTCAGCCTCGATTGCGAGCTGGATGATCTCTTTCCGCGTCCGCGCTGGGGCGCTGGCTGCGACGTTAAAATTCTGGGTTGGATCTGTTGTCGGCAAGGCGTGGTCAAGATGTGCTTCGTCCATTTTTTTCTTTAGCCTTTGACGTTGACGATAGGCCGCACATGGTGCAGCACATCCACCAACTCGCTTTGGAGTTGCATTACCTCGAAAATGTCCTTGTAAGCCATGGGCGATTCGTCCAGGGTCTCCTGTCCCACTCGCGCCACAACGCCGGATTCCCGCATCGTCTTTTCGAATTCAGACGCGCTCAGGCATGCCTTGGCTTTGGCGCGGCCCAACACCCGCCCGGCACCGTGAGAACTTGAACGGAGGCTTTCGGGGTTGCCTTTGCCGCGAACAATGAACGAGCCGTCCCGCATATTGCCGGGAATCACTCCCAGCATGCCGTCCTCGGCATGGGTCGCCCCCTTGCGGTGAATCCAAAGTCCGTCTTTGTACTCGGCGTGATTGTGGTTGCGGTTGATGAGCCCGCTCCAGTCGCCCTCCCCTTCGCATTGTTCGGAGAGCGCGGACAGGACTCGGGCCAGAATTTCTTCCCGGTTTGCGAGGGCGAATTCCAGGCACCATGCCTGATCGTTGGCGTAGGAGCGCCCCAGGTCCGTATCGGCGCGTAATCCGAAACAGCCCTCACGGGCCTTGCCGTCGCCTGACGCGAGCTGCATGAATTTTTGAGCTACGCCATGGCCTGCTCCACGGGAGCCGGAGTGGATGATGATCCAGACTCTCTCGCTCTCGTCGGCACCCACCTCGATGAAGTGGTTCCCCCCGCCGAGTGAGCCGATCGACCGGAATCCCTTGCGCACATCAAATGCGCTCCGACCCAGAACGGATAGATCGTCGGCATTGAGGCCGCAGTCCACGGGATGCGGATTGACCTCGAACCCGACCGGTACGCGGCGATAGATGCCCTCGAAGATCGCTCGTGCCGTTACACGCACATCCGTCGCGCGGAAGGATGTCGGCAGGGCACCTACTCCGCATCCGATGTCGTAGCCAACGAATGCCGGGAACACCATGTCCTGGGCCGCTACCACGCCCCCAACGGGCAGGCTGTAGCCCTGGTGGGCGTCCGGCATCAGCGCGCCCCGTACAATCGCGTCGTGCTCCATCACGGAAACGAACTGGTCGATGGCGCCGGAATCAAGGTATTCGGCGAAGATGCGATAGGGCTTGCCAGTGGCATCGAGTTTTTTCAGGCGCATCAATGAGTCCTCCCGTCCGGCATTTTATCCAGCACTTCCCATGCGTCTCTTATCCGGCAGAACTCATCAAGGCTGACGCTTCCGCTTTCCAGGGAGCGAACCAGGCGCCTCCACCGGCCCGTCCATTCCAGCACTGACTGTGCATTCGTTTGCGAGGGAAGACATGCGCCATAAGTTGTCGCTATTCTTGCGGCCTCCCACAGCGGCAGATATTGCAGCAGCCAGTCTCGCAAGGCTGTCCGCGCGCTTGCTGCTCGCGGTATTTTGACGCAGAGGTCTGCTGCGACTTTTTCAGCGACATCCAGCATGTCGCTGAGTCTTCTTTCTGCATCCGCGACCGCGTGCGGCAGCGCGGTAAAATCGAGCCCTGGAATGTCGCCGTGGTCCAGTGCGAGGTCTTCCAAAAAAAGATTTTTGACCTGTGCGGGATCGAGTGTTGGATCGCTGATGGCGCGGGTAAGGCTGTTCGCGTAGGCGGGGGCGAAATTGCTGCGAGACAGTGAGCGCGGAATTCCTTCGAGAGCCCAGTAGCCTGCGTGCTGCTTTCTCTTCTGAAACAGCGTTTCATCTTCCGTACACCAATTGCCTGCTGCCATCATTTGGTCACGTTCCTCGATAAGGGCGAGGGTGATTGCGGCGTCGATTACGTACTTGGCTCGCCAGGGATAATCGTCCCAGTGAGTCATCGCTCTGAACAGGGCTGCCCTGTTATTGCAGAACAGCAGCCAGCCTGTCGGCAACAGGTCGTTTTCGCCGTGGCTGATCGCAACGTAATCGCTGCATTCGCGGTGCGTGTCAATCATTTCGTCTCGAACCGCCTGATCATCGCTGTGCAAATACAGCACGCCATCGACAAAAGATCCCGGTTCCGGCAGAGGCAAGTCGCACGGCAAAAGTGTCCCGGTGGGTTCCGCGCCAGAGCGCGGCGTATCGGTTTTGCACAAATGCATCAGGAATGCTCCCGGACGGAAAGCGTAAGGGATTCGCCGTCGGACAGTGGACAGGCGCCGCGCGCCTGCGTCGAGCTGCTTACGCAGCGATTGCCGACGAGATTGTCGGCAATCTGGAAGCGCATTTTGACGCGGCAAAGGCGAATGCCACCCCAGGTCGAATCCGAAACGCTCAACAGGCAGTCCTGGACGCTTGTCGTTACGCGCATCGGGCATGTTCCTTTTTCCGCAGTACCGGCAGCTCCGCAATGGCGCGGCGAAGTTGTTCAGCGCCGGGAATATCAGCATGCGGCTGCATGCCGGTCAACGCGCCCAGCTCCAGGATGACCGTATCGTTGTACCGCTCGACGCCGACGAACACGGCATAGGAGGCGTGCAGGCATTCCGAGTGCAACTGGTACTCCAGCAGTGCATTCCAGTTCTCGCCGACGATGCCAGCGGATTTGCTGGCGGAAAGGACAAGGCTGTCCCCGGCTCGCCCGAAAATGGCGCCGGCCTTGCCGAGTTGTTCGAGCAGCCGCTGGATCACGGCGACGGTGCGGGCGTTGGCGAATTTTGCTTTGCTGTGCATGGTTTTTTTCGACCTCTCGGTTTCGCGCGGGATTGCTTTAAGCCAGGTTACCTGGCACTGGAAAAATGCAACCCGCCCGCGATCTAAGCAGGATTCCCTGCATCCAACAGCCAGGCGGCTCGCAGGCGCGCCATTTCCCGGCTCTGGACGCCGCATCCGCAAGTCAATTTTTGGTACAGGACCTCCCATGTCGCGATCCATTCGTTCAGCGCAGAGCGAGAAGCGCCGCTGGGACGCCGGATGCCGAGCAGTTCGGCAATGCGACAGGCCCGGTAGTCGGGCGTGTGTTTTCCGATCCAGCCACTCAGCTCTTTTGCCGAGAGGCCGCTGGGAACTGTGTCTCCGATGAGTGCCGACATTTGACGGGCCAGGTCGCAACGAAGGCGCTGCGACTCATGAATTGCGTCGACGGCATTCTTGGTGGAAGAGATGGTCGGGATAGACAGGAAGCTGATCCGGTCGTCGATAAAGCCCTCCAAAAACGCATCCTTGACGGTGGATGGGTCCATCGAGGGGTCGGTCAGCGCCCCCGGCTCGCCGTCTTCGGACAGGAGTTCGTAGGCGAACCCGTCCGGAAGCGGCCCCTCGATCTCCCACACCCCGGTGACCACGTCCTCTCCGTCGCGAACAAACACGACGGACCAGTCGGGCGAGTCCCAGCGTAGGAGCACACGCGCGATCGCCTTCCGGTCATCGCTGAACAAAAGCCAGCCGTGCTGCAAAATATCGCTGTCGTCGGTAACTTCCGCGACGAACGCATAGTCGCTGGCGTGTGCCAGTATCAGGCTGTCGCGCTCGTGCCGGGCCTGCTCGAACAGACAGAGCACGCCATCCACAACGGAACCGGGCGCGGGCATGGGGGGGTCGAGAAGAGGCGTGTGGCTGACCGGAATCCGGCTCGGATCTTGGTCTTGCATGGAGTGCTCCTGTGGGGCTTGTTCGTGTTCGGGCGGGTCGGTCCTGGAAAGACGCCGTCCGCAATTTCGAATACCGAGCAGCGCGAAAATGGTGCTGGCTTGGTATTCGAGGCTGTTCGCCGCGACCCACTCGTCCAGCGCCCTTGGCGGCATGCCTGCGGGGCTGGGCAGACCAAGGCGTCCGGCCGTTTCAACTGCGCTTTGACGGCGATAAATCCGGCTTTCAAGGACCGAGCGCGCCACCTGATGCACCGGGGCAAAATACCAGCCTTGCTCCTCGGCATTTTCCAGCCAGGCATCAAAACCCTCCTCCAAGAAGCGCTTCCGGGTCATCGGTGAACTGTAGCCTGTTGGCCAATTGCACAGCGCCCAGGTGTCCGGGCTGGTACGCGACATTCGCCAGTTGTTTTCGTCCCAGTGAGTTAGCGCCTCGAACAGGGCCATCTTGTCGTTGCCGAACAGCATCCAGCCGTCTGGCAGGAGGTGGTTGTGGTCGTGGACCTCGATCACGAAATCGTGGAAGCCCTTGTCGCCCAGGATCAGTTCTTCCCGCTCGAAGGAGTCGGGCTCGAACAGGTAGAGCACGCCGTCCAGGATCGAGCCAGACACGGGCATGGGCAGGTCGCGAGGAAGCGGGCGTTCGGCTGAATTTTGGCTCGGAGATGAGTTTTGCATGCTGTGATCCTGTGACATTGCTGGCATTGATGGGCAGATGGTACGCGCCGCAAGTGGTGACGAGTTCGCCGAATAACGGCTTTTAACGGGGTTATTCGGGTTTTCTGCAAGGTCCCCGTCGAACCAGTGGGGTCATCCCCCTCCGAGGGATCTGTGGCGGACTGGGGCCGCTTGGCGGCCCTCTTTGGTTATAGAATGGTTAAAGAAAGGTTAGAGGCAAAAAAAATGGCCTTTTTCATTATTAAATTCAATGAATTGGAGTTATCCACCGTGTGTCATCTGTCACGGTTTCGTGCTTCATCTGTCACGGTTTCGTGCTTCATCTGTCACGGCATTTGGCAGTATTTCGTTCAAAGGAGGCGGTAATCGTGTGTCATCTGTCACGGAGAGTGTGGTTTTTTTGCGGAAAAGCGTAACCATGGGGTGCCGGACCGGATTGAGTTAGAAAGTTATTAACAGGCCGTAAGCGATATGATCGCAGCCATTGCTCAATACGGCTCTCTTGCGTGACAGATGAAACATGAGCATCAGTGCTTGACGTGTGTCATCTGTCACGGACCGTGTGTCATCTGTCACGGCAAGGCGGCCAAAAAAAACCACCGGCCCGTGCGCGGCAATCAGGATCGCTTGCAGTGGATGTTATCGCTGTCGCCGAGGAGAGCTAGATCCACGATGCCTGCATCCTGTATTTCCACGCAAGCGCCACGAACTGTCCGGCGCCACCCGGACAAGCTGGAGTCACTTGAGTCGCACATCCGCCGGAACTTCTCCAGGGGAAGGGGGAAGGGCTGTTGATGGCTCACGACGTAATCCGCCAGGCGTCGCGCCACCGGTGAGAGCTTTCGGTATATGTCCCAGGCATGCCTGGCGAATGTGTTGCCCGCGAATAGGACGATCATGTTGGGATCGATCCATACCCGGTAATGGGCCTGTTTGCCCTGTGCGTCATTCAGAGACTTGTAGTCCTTGATCAGCGAGAAGCGCCCGCTGACGCCAAAGGCTTTTTCATTCAGAATCAGGATCTCGTTTGCGCTGATCCTGGAAATGCACTCGCGAACTTTGTCGTAATATTTGCCGTTTTTGTGCCAGCCAATATCAATGGCAAGATCCTTGATAGAGAACTCAAAGGGCAGCCCCATCGGCACTCCTTCTCCGTATTGAAGTATTTGCATCCAGATCAATTCATCGTCCTCCGCTCTCAGCTCAATGCCCGTGTAGCGGATGGAGATGTTTTCGTTGTAGTGGAACAGTTTTTCCCTTACAAGGGTGCGCCGCGCATCACTTTTGTTCCGAGCAGTAAACAAAGCCGACCGAGCAAAGTCATTGGGCATGATTCGCTGATTCTTCCCGGTCCCCGGGAAAAGCAGGTCCATTTGTATGGGTTGCCGTGTGTTGATGCCTCGCTTGCTGAGGTAGGCATCGCGGCGCATTTTTTCAAGCCTTGAGGGCATCTCGTCAGCGCCATCGGCTTTCGGCTGGCACTGACTTGACTCCGGCTCTGAGTCGTTGACGTAGTGAATTGGCTGCTTCATGCCCGTCATTATCGTGACGAGCATGTGGGAATGGCGGCGGAATAACCCCGTTAAAACGTCTTATTCGAGAATTCGCGGTGCTTAGCGGTAGGAATCCCCCGGCTTTAGCCGTGGGGAGGAGGTCAAGCACGAATCTGGTAAAAATTGCTTCAAATCGCGAATTCTTCGCGCAAAAACTGCACGATTTCCATCGCCGTGACCCTGTCGAGATCCAGGCTGATTTCTCTGTCGCTGTACCAGGAATCAGGCGAGTGTTCGGTGTATTCCAGGGCCACGTCCCTGATGCCGTTCCCGTAACGGGTCGCCACAAAATGGCAGGACGGGCTAATTTCGATTTTTCTTTGTTCCACGGCAAAAGCTCCCCGGTCAGTTGTATTCCGTCCCGCCGTTGCGCATCAGATAGTCCGCTGATACGGACTTCAGACAGACGCGGCCGATGGCGGGATCATGGCGCTCGATGACCGGCACCATAACGATTCCCTCGCGGATATGGCCTGCGTCCAGCGACGTTCGGCCATCTGTATATTCGCGCATGATTGCCTCTGAGAAGGGGCCGCGATACAGCACGGGGACCGTCTCGAATCCGAATCTTTCCCGGAGCGATCCTTCCACAAAGCTCCAGCTTTGGTATCGCTGGCTGCCGCGATAGCCGTAGGCTGCCGCGAATACCCGGAAGCCTATTTTCCGTCCATAGGCAAGATCCTGGACACCGAGGCCGAACGTCTCGCCCAGGATGAAATTCGGCACGAGAACGCCTTCCGGGTTGTCGCGCTGAGCTTCGTCGATACGTTCAATCAGGTCGCGCGTGGACCGGACGTACAGGTTGTCCCGGTTGCGGTCGTTGTTCTTCAAAACCAGTCCCTTGGCGCCCAGCCCCTTGCTGAATATCAGGATGTTCTTCTTCTCGCCGAAGGCCTCCGGATGCGCGTCGGCGTAAGGCAAGATTGCGAGGCCGGTAAAAGAGCCGTGCAGCTTCTCGGTAAAGATCACCTCCTCGCCATCCCGCAAAATGCCGGGATAGGATTTCCAGTTCTCCACGTCGAAATCCAGAGTCAGGTTCGTGCCAACATTAAAAACCTCACCCGCCATGGATACAGGAATGGGCGGCTCGTATTTCACGATGCCGAGAATCCCCGCCACATCATCCCCTTCGGCGACATTGGCGAATGCTCCACCGCCAGGCCCCGCGATGATCTGCCCTGAACTGGCACTATCCTGGACAACCGAATAGCAAATACCTTGCGACAGTTCGCCGCGCAGACGGATTGCCTTGACTCGATTGCCCGCCTTGCCGCTCAGTCTGCCCTTGTTTTTCTCAGCATCCCAGAAACCCAAGTGCTTCAGGAGCCACTCTGGCAGTAGTGATGCCTCGGGGAGATAGGCCACGAGGTCGCCTTGCTGGAACTGGTCCTTTTTGACGACGCTGCGATAGCCGTCGATAACGGCGAGTTCTATGGCGTCCGCGTTGGGATGCGGCTCAGTGGCCAGGATGCGCTTGATGGGGACTGCGAATGTACTCATGTTTTTTACTCAGATTGGTGTTTTACCAATCCGAAATAACACGGGTTTCGGAAATCGCAAGCCCCCAAAAAATCAGTCGAGAAACCAGTGCAAACAGGTCTCGATCAGCCACCAGCCGACGGCACCGCTGGCTGCGATAAGCGCAACTTCCCGTCCCGCTCCGAACATCCAAAGCGGAATGGCGCAGAGAAGGACGAGAAAAATGGCGAGATTGGAAGCAAACAGCCATGCTCCGCCAGGCTCGTTCCAGAATTTCCATGGAGGGACTTTGGGCGGCTCGGATCTGCTGAGTTTCGCCGGGAAAGAGGCGGTTGTACTGCGGGTTCGCACAACAGCTTTGAATTGGATGGACACTGGAAGCTCCCCTTACTCTTTGTTGTGCCGCTGAAGTTCTTGTTCTTTGAGGTCGTTTTCCAGCTTCAGACGACGGGTCCTTTCACCGACCCAATCTGCGCCGCCGGCCAACCAGAATACTATGCCGATGGCAAAAACAGTGCCTGCAGCGTCAAATGCTATATCCACAAATAATCTCCGCGTTGGTATTGGAAGCGTTGCGCGCCACTGGCGTCAACAGGAGGCGCGAGACATGTGGCTGTGAAATGCCTAACATGGAGGCGATCTCAGATTGTGTGCGTCCCTCTGTGCGCAGCGTTTTTGCCCTGGCTGCGAGCGCGTCGCTTTTGGCTCTTCGCTTCTGATTGTTATCTTCTGCGCCGCGTTTTTTTCTCCGATACCATGTGGATCGACTGATCCCCTCGGCTTCCCATGGCTCGCCTATAGAAGGCCTTCCCCCTAGCCGGCCCCTTTGGCGCTGAATTTCCGAAAATGCAGGATCACATTTTCCGCTCCCCGCTGAATATACGTCCCAAGCCCAGTTGGCGAGTGATTCCACAGTCGATCTCACATGCTCGTCGCAGAGGGGCAGATTACAATTAATGATCGCTCGGGCTTTACTTTCAACAGCGACGCGCCAAGTGGCGCTGTCGCCACTGCTTCGGTAGTGATTTACGTTGGCGCAAGCCCACTTTCTAAGCTTGCAATACAGATCTTGGTTTCTTTTTTGGTTACTTTCCGCCACGGACCGCTCCTGCAATTTCTTCATACACCTCACGCGCCGAGATCAGTTTCTCCAATCCCGTCCCCCGAAGACCTGGCGCTGTATTGAAATCTATGGCGTAAAGCAAATTTCCCGCATGCACGAAATCCACTGCGAACAGGGGATAAGGGATGGCGACGCCCTCGTCCTGCGACCTTGACTTCTTTTCACACAGGACCTCGATCTCCACCTCGCCGCAATTGGAGCGCCAGTCGTCCAGACTCGTATATCTGAGCCAGAATTGGCGCTTCCCGATGCGGAGATACCGTAGCGTCCGTCCAAGGCCCGTGGGCGTGTTGGCGATGTGCTCGCTTGCCAGGTGCTCGGGGTACTGCGCCAGCGCCTCGTCCAGGGTGACCTTTACCTTCCCCTCCCCGGTATGGGCCTCGGGGTCGATGTAGACCACAACCTCGGCGAAGGGCGCGGCCACGCCGCAGGCCTCGCGCAGATGCGGCACGAGGTGAGCCACTATGCCATAGCGCGGCGTCGTGAGGCCCAGGGCGGACATGTAGGCGAACATCTCCTTGCGGTCCATGCCCTGGGTCGAGACGCGCTCGAAAACGCGCTCGGGCCGCTGCCAGGACGCGGCGAACTGGTGGTCGTAGTAGTCGTGAAAATCGGTGTGTAGTCCGACGGAAGTGGCGGAGGGTTGTGTGGTCACGGGAAATGCTCCTTTGGCTTTGTTCTGCCCCATGATCCACGGTCTTGGAAAAACGCAATGGGCAACAAAAAACCCGGTCCCCTGCGTTATACGGCAAGGAACCGGGTTTCGTTTTTTTGGATGCAGAAGCTGCGGGGTTTTGGGGCTCGCCAGGCCCCGTGTTCGATTTTCCCCCGGTGGCGAGCCGGGGGGCATTCGGTGGCGCCTTCCTTGCGCCTACTTTGGGTAACTATACCAAAAAACTTGCACTGTAAAGCGGAGAATAACGGCTTTTAACGGGGATATTCGAGAAATTTTCGCTCAAAGCTCGATTACACAATCCGGCTGGAATCCCTCGGTTCGCTCGTGCTGATAACCCCGCTGATTACTGATCACTCGACAGCCGTTTCCGGAATAGAAATCGATCCTGTGCTTGTCCATCAGCCAGGCCAGGTCCGTTACGAAATAGGGCGACAATGCACTTTTCTCGAACCGAGGCTCCGCGCAGTTCCGGTGCGGCGCAAAGTGAGTCAGAACGACAGTTTTGCCGTCGAATGGCTTGGCGAGTTCCCGGTCCAGCCAGGATACCGACCCGCAGTGGAGGTCCAGCGTGTCCTGCGGAAATAGCCGCTTTCCGCTCTTTGTACCGATGAGCCGGTAGTCGTTTATGGAGAGAAGGGCCGCGTGCATGGAAGTCGGGATCTTGTCCTCGCCGTGCAGATCGAATCCGCTCCAGAGCGTACAGCCGAGAACGCGCAATCCTGGCATTTCGAAGGTGTTCCGTTCGAGAAGATGGACGCCTTTCCTGGCGTATTTGCGACGGAGCGCCGCGAGCGGCATGAGGCGCGAATGGTAATACTCGTGGTTGCCGACGACATAGGCGACAGAGCGCCGCTGGAAAGAACTCGCCGCCCATTCGAGCCCGCCGGCAAGGCTGCCAATATCGCCCGCCAGAAGCACGAGATCCACGTCCAGCTCAGGTGGTTGCCAGCATCCCCAATGCGGCTGTTCGAGGTGGAGATCGGAAAAAAGCGCGAGACGCATGGTTATTCCGCTTGGATATTGGTTTTTACGAGGCATCGGTGCTTTCTCGCCGCCGCTGTACAGAACGGAACCCTTCCCGCCAGATGGCTGCCAACGACTTGCTGTCCGGATCGTCGAAGTCGGCATAGGGATTCGATGTCTCACCAAAGCCAGATTGCGCCGCCTTCTCCCCCTCTTTCAGCGTGATGGCGTCCATGGCTTGCTTCCAGCTTTCCCGCCAGTCTGCTGTGGACTCGACAGGCTTGGGATCGGACGACGCGGGAGTTGCCCGGTCTAGGAGTGCATGCAGATTCCGCCGTGATGGCGCATTTTCAGGTATTCCCGCCTGATCCAGCAGATCATTAAGCTGCCGGATGGCCTTTTCAGCAGCACCCAGGGCAAACACGGCTCGCTTGGTCAGGGCGATCGCTTGGGCATGGGTAGCGGGCAGGCGCTCGTGAACGCTTGCCATGACTCATTCCTCCGGGCCGGAAATCCGGCGCCAATGAGTGACGCTGTTCAGGACCTTGAGCACGGCAGGGCCGCAGAAGGGATCGAATTCCCACCGTCGCCAGGTGCTGGACTCGGTGTCCCACCAGCAGTCCGTCAGCCGGCGCTGCCCATAATCGGCCCACAGGTCAATGGTCGTTCCGTCTTTAGGCGCGGTTTCGATGGGCTGCCATCCGCTCTGATCCGGGACGGATGGCGCGGTCTTGCGGGAGGGCCTGGTGCGCCGGGCGGACGGATGCACGGACGGGGTGCGAGAAATTTCTTGTTCGATAATTGACATGGGCGGCTCCGATACAGATATACACCAGAATATCCCTGTCTGAAAAAATGCAAGTGCCAGGCTGGCTAAGGAAGCGTGCGTCCGAGAAGCTGATCATCAACAAAGGGGGGGACACGACCTTCGAGGAAGATTTGGCCAAAAACGTGCTGGAAATCATCACGGTGTTCTCGGCGAGGCTCTACGGCAGTCGGTCACGCAAGAACCAAAAACTGCTCGACGGCGTGAAGCAGTCCGTGGAGGCCGCCGCATGCTGATCGCCCACCAGATCGCGCTCGATCCCGGCAATGTGCAGGCGACTTATTTCGTGCGTGCGGCGGGAACGGCGCGCTTCGCTTACAACTGGGCTCTGGCGGAGTGGCAAAAGCAATACCATGCCGTTTTCAGTCCTCTTAGCCAAAAATAGAACAGCCGGAAATGAAGCCGCACGCCAGGAACAAAGGCGATCCGAAGACCCCTATAAAGATGGACACAATCCCCGCAATAGCGATGGCCCGCATGATGACGGATATAGCAGAAGTGACGGCGATGTTGTTTGGGCGAGTTTTGAGCATTTTGTTTTCTGTATTGAGCATTTTGTTTTCTGTATTACGTTGTTGTTGGTGGTTTATCGGCGGACGAATTGTATCCTCCTTCCGAAAAATGCAAGCCGTTCGCCAGCTTGTGCCGCTTCCACCATGCGCGCACGTCGTCCGGCACATACCACACCGCCGGTCTTCTGCCACGGGTGAACATTTCGGGCTTGGGCGGGTTCTCGGTCGAGCGCTGCATGTGTCCCCGCAACTGCTGATGGCTTAGCCCGAATTCCGCCGCCATTTCGCTGGCGGTTCTCAGCGGTTTTCGTGCCGGTCCGTGGTAATGGTTGCGTATGTCTTCGGCTGAAAAATGGTGGTGCAAGATGGCCCCCAGGGTCAGTTGAATTATCGATTTCCGGCGCAGAAATTCAGGTCCCGCACGGAGTTTCGTCGGACATTTGCGCATACAGCGGAAGGCCCGGAGCGGCGATGCTCTCCCTGCCCTGTATCGCCGACAGCTTCGCTTCGGACTCCATTCGCAACTGGTGCGGTGTTTTCCCCGATACGCGCTGGAGCGTAACGAGAAAGCACTCGCCGGGCAGAGTTGACCGCGAAATGAAAGTCATTTCCAGATAGTTGACGGCACCGGATTGCTCGAATTGTTCTGCGAATGTCTCGACCAGAATCCGAGCGGCTCCGCCACGAAAACCCATGGTGATGCCGTCCGACAGCGACATCTCGGTCACCAGGGTCTCTTCCATTACCCGCTGGACCAGTTGTTCCCGGAGCTTGCGGTTCTCGTCTTCGAGTGCGGCGATGGATCGCCCGCTGCGGGTGGTGGCGAAAGCAAAAAAGGCGCGAATACGTTCAAGCATGGTTGGTTTCCTTTCGCGCCTGGATTTCGCTCATCTCATGGGGACCGCTCGTTTTGCCGGATGCGGTGCCGAACTTCCGGTCCAAGAAGGACAGCCAGGACGTATCGATGGCGATGGCTAGTGCGGCTGCAACAACAAACGTGAGGAGGTCGAGCATTTCAGGGGCCTCTGGGTAAAAAAAACGGACCTAATGGACGCGTTTTTCTTCTTCAACGGGACCGGAGAGCGGCAGTTGCATCTGGTTAAGGTTTTGCGCCAGAACCGACAGCCCCAGAGGGGTCACCAGCACGCTACCGACCAGCTTTTCCGTTCCGTCCTCGCGCTCAATGGAGGCGACCTTGTGCTCCAGGTATCCGGACTGGATTTTGTCCTGGTATCCGATCCATCCCCCGCGTCCGCCGCGCCGGTAGATCCAGTGGTGATGGCTCAGGTGGTTGAAAAGCTGGCGGGGGCGAAGCTGGAGGTTTTTGGCGGCATCGGTGATGCAGAGGGAGCCGTCCGCCTTGGCGATGCGGTCCAGGGCTCCGGCCTTGGGCTTGAGTTCGCAGACTTCGCTTTCGAGCGCGATAACCTTCTCGGTGTACATGAGCAGCAGCCCGCGCATTTGTGCGGGATCGGACAGGATCTTTATCGGATCGAGTTCTTGTGCCTGTTTGACGCGGCGCTCGCACTCTATGAAATAGCGGCGGATCTGGCGTCCCTTGCTGTTGTTTTCCACCATGGACAGCTCTTTGGCTGTATCAAGAGACAAGAAATAGTCGCAGCTAACCACCTGATTTCGCTGGTTCATAATTTTATGAACAATAAAATCAACGTCTTGCGTGAAGCTGTATTTTTCAATTCTGTTCTTAATCCAGTCCGCGAATTGCTGCTTGCTTTCCACGAAAGTCCATAGATCGCGGGCATTAACGGTCTGGATCTTGCCGCCCCCTATTTCGCGGGGCTCGATCTTAATCAGGTCAATTGCTGGGCCGGGTTTCAAATTTAGCTCTGTTTGCGAAGCCATTGGCTGTTCTCCTGGACTGTGTTCTTTCAGCATACGGGGGTCCGAAAAAATGCAAGGCCCCCAGGAGAAATGCTACAGATCGAAAGTGTGAAAATGCGGCGGAATAACCCCGTTAAAACGCGTTATTCCGCCGCATATTCTCTTAAACCCCCGCTCACGCGGGGAAACCTCTTGCCGAGAAATGCTACAGGTCGAAATTCACGAAAGGCGTGCAAATAACCGCGTTAAAACGGGTTATGTTGTTGGTTAGAAATCTGGCTCGGATGTCGATCTATCCGCGTTCTTGCGCAGTCCGCACTTGCGGCAGATGAACTCGCCACGATGTAGCTTTTCAATCTCGCCGGCAAGGCGGTCTAAATCATGTCGTAGCAGGGTCATCTGCAGGGCGTAGGAGGGCGGCTCGGTTGGATCGCCTTTGCCGTTGGCGAGGATCGAAAAAAACTCGGTTTGTTTGGGTTCCGGCAACGTGCGAGCGAGGTCCTTCAGCCGCTCGAAGCGTGTAGCGAACCACTCCTGGGTGAAGGTCAGGTCCTTGTGCAGGGTCTCCGCTCGCTCGCCCATCCCTTTTATGCACGCCCGCTTCAGGTCGATCTCATCCTGAAGGGCCTCGATTTCTTCGGTGAGGACGCTATTGGCATCGCGCTCGGATTCGATCTCCGCTTCCAACGCTGCAACTTTTTGGTCGCGCTGGGCAAAGGCTTCCATGTGACGCTTGATGATTTCGATTCGTTCGCTGGCAAACCATGGCGAACTGTTCCTGTGCAGGTCGTTCAGGCACTTCTCTGCTTGGTGGGTGGCGATGATCATCGTTTGTCGGTCTCCCTGGTTGTTTATGTTCAGCATACGGATGTCCAGAGAAATGCAAGGCCACCATGGGGCTACGGGTCAAAAAATCGTGATATTCGGCGTCGCTTGCATTTTTTGGCGGTCATGTAACCTGGAAGTGAACATCAACAAAAGGAGCCGCCATGTACGCCAATTTCACTTCAACCGCCGGACGATCTTCCGGAGCTATTCCCTGTTCCTGTCGCACAGCTCGCCCTGCAAACGACGGCGCGGCGCCCGTCAATACAAGCAACGCCGAAGGGCCTTGTTACACCGGCAAGAAGGGCGCTGTCCGTGTCGTGATTACCAATCATGCGCGAAGTCGGTTCCGTGAGCGCTGGTCTGCCGCCTTCCCCGGCAAGCCCTCGCCCAACAATATCGACAACGAGATTACCGGCCGCTTCAACCGCTCGCGCCGAGTCACTGACCTGGGCGAGAAAGGCAAAAAACGACTCAACCGTTACGGTGCCGATACCCTCTTTTTCCGGGCGGACGGCTTTACGTTCGTGGTGCAGGACCGGTCCATCGTGACCATCGAAATCAGCGACAAAGACATGCGCCACCTGAACCGAAGCCCGCTGCGGCTGGCGTCTTGAGGGAGGTGGCATGAACCAAAACAAAAGCGTCCGGCGCATCCACATCAGGCCCGGCGAGATCATTGAGATCGTCGCAGATGGCACGGTAGAAATGCGGGTGATGCTGCACGGGGCGGATGACCTCCTGATCCACGTCATCGCAGAGCGAAAAAACATTGATTCGACCGGATACGCCAAGCGTGCCATCAATGCGGCAATGCAGGCGGCGAGACAGGAGTCCGATAATGCCGCAGGCTGAAACTATTTCCGTATATTGCGGCGGTGAACGCTGCGAGGTTTTTGTCCACTCCAGCGGACTGCCGCAGCTCGTGTCACTAAGGAGCGAGATGCCCGTGCTGCGCAAAGTGGAGGACATGTAATGCCGCTGATTCGCAAAGACCAAACAGTAATTGTGCGAGGACTGGTCGGGTTCGAGTGCGACCGCTGCAAGAAGCGGTTTGGCGGGGGCGATGCTGTCGAAATGGACGAGATGTTTTATTGGCACCATGAGTGCGGCTACGGGTCGGCGTGGGGGGACGGTGCCACGGTAGATGTCACTCTGTGCCAGGGCTGTGCGCACGAACTCTTTGCGGGGCTCGCCGGGGGGCCTTCGACGCCCGGCGAACCGACCCTCGACGATGCAGGGAAAGACGGCGGCCATGGTGGCAATTAGACGACGGACTCTCGCCAGCATCCCGCCGGTACATCCGCATGCCGTTCTGGACCGGATTTACCGCGCCAGAGGTATTGCGTCCCCCGCAGATCTTGATAATCGCCTGTCCGGACTGCTGCCTCCCAACTCCTTGAGGGGCGTCCGAGAGGCTGCGTTTCTCCTTGCAAACGCCATCCGTGATCAAAAGAAAATCCTGGTGATCGGTGACTACGACTGCGATGGGGCCACGGGCACGTCCATTGCCGTAGAAGGACTGTCACTGCTCGGCGCGGAACAGGTGGACTTCCTGGTACCGAACCGCTTCGAGTTCGGCTACGGACTTTCGCCCGCCATTGTCGAGCTGGCGTCCCAAAGAAAGCCCGATCTGATACTCACGGTGGACAACGGCATCTCCAGCCTGGAGGGGGCTTGCGCCGTAAAAGCACTGCCCTGGGGCTGCCAATTGGTCATCACCGACCACCATCTGGCACCGGACGTTTTGCCCGAGGCCGATGCCATCGTCAACCCGAACCAGCCTGGATGTTCGTTCCCCAGCAAGGCGCTGGCGGGTTGCGGGGTAATGTTCTATGTCTTACTCGCACTGCGGGCAGTGCTGCGGGACGAGCGGGGCTATTTCCAGGACGGAATCGCGCCCAGTCTGAACGGTCTTCTCGACCTGGTGGCCTTGGGGACCGTTGCGGACGTGGTACCCCTGGACAAGAATAACCGGGTCCTGGTGAGTGCCGGACTGCGACGCATCAACGAGGGTCAGGCCAGGCCCGGCATTCAAAATCTGCTGAACCTGAGCGGTTGCAAGCCGGGTCAGGTTACCTCAACTGATCTGGCCTTTCGCATCGGACCCCGGATCAATGCGTCCGGCAGGCTGTGCGACATCAGCACCGGCATTCGCTGCTTGCTGGCGCAGAGTCCCGGGATCGCCGAGCCCTACGCAGCCGAACTGGACGCCCTGAATCGCCGGCGCAAAGAGATTGAGGCGCAAGCCAGAGACCAGGCCTTACTAGGCATTGAAAGTCTGGCTGAAATCCCGCATGGGATTTGCCTCTACAATCCCTGCTTCCATCAGGGTGTGGTGGGCCTGGTCGCTTCACGCATCAAGGACGCACATCACCGCCCAACGGTCGTTCTGACCGACGACACGGGGAAGGACGGCATGGTCAAAGGATCGGCGCGGTCAATATCGGGATTCCACCTCCGGGACGCGCTGGAGGCTATCTCGATACGCCATCCTGGACTGATCGCGAAATTCGGAGGCCACGCCATGGCTGCGGGATTATCGCTGCCCAGAACAAGTCTGCGGGCCTTCGGAGAAGCGTTCAATCGGGAGGCCATGCGCCGGTTGTCCGATGACCAGCTCTTGGACGTTACACTCACGGATGGGGATCTGTCCGCACATGAGATCGGACTGGAGACGGTCGAGCTATTGGCTCGGGCGGGACCCTGGGGCCAGGCCTTCGAGGAGCCGCTGTTCTCCGGATGGTTCAAGGTAATCGATCATCGCGTCCTGAAGGAGAAGCACCTGAAGCTGGTGTTGCGGCATCCAGACGGGGGAGACGCGATCGAGGCCATCGGCTTCAATCTGGTCGTCGAAGGATTCGAGGGCGTTCCGCGCCGGATCGGGATTGTTTATCGGCTGGATGTAAATGAGTATCAGGGGAAGCGACGAGTACAGTTGCTGGTTCAACAGTTGCTTTAGCTAATCACGGCGTTTCGATTCTGCGATGGCGCTTTGCCACAGCGGACAAGGTAGCGGAGAAGATTATGACGTTTGACGATTTTTGGTACAACGAGACGGGGCCGGGGCATTTTGCGGGAAAGCCAACGCCGAAAGATTTGGCGCGAGCGGCGTGGAACCGGTCTGCGGAATTGGAGCGCGAATTGTGCGCAAATCTTGCGGAAGTTTGCGATGACCAAGAAAGCGCTGCGAGGTTCATAAGAGCGCGCTCTACCGCTGGAGATAAGCGGAGCGACGACTAGGAGCGAAGCGATGCAGGCGGCACGTCTGCTTGACCGAATTGTTGTGTGGCTGCGCTGCTGGTGGTTCGGCCACGAGCAGCACTCGCAGGACTCGGCTCCGCCGGAAAGCGCGACCTGCATGCACTGCGGTGATTATGTGACATACGGCGACATGGATGGCGACACACGCCACAACAGGACAGTTGAGTCGTTGCCTCGCTGGCAGCGGGAGTGGCACCATCCGCATAACCTATGGCACTTATTTGGCGTCGGCTCGACCGTTGGGTTAGAGCGCGGCGGCAGTGGCCCGCGTTCTGCCGCTTTCCGCGCCGGATTATGATCGCCTTGGCGCGACAGGCGATGTCCCCGGAATCGGCGCGGGGGATCGTGGTGGCCACGGAATGTAAGGCGATGCGGCAAACAGAGTAAGTACGCCCTCCGCTTTACTGGGGCTCATCGCGCTGTAGCCAATAACTGTCTTGACGACAAAATGGCGCTCCTGTTCATCCCAAGCGCAGACCGCGACGCCGTTATTAAGACAGAAGGCAAGCGTTGTCGTTGTATCGCGTACATTGCGATTCAGGATGGCCAAACACAGGGCCGCCCAGTTACGTGGCCCCGCTTGGGCCATTGCCTTCGCCAGGTCATCCGTGCGCTCCATTTGCAGCAACCTGGCGATTGCGTGGCGTCCCATGACCGCGAAGGTGGCTTCCTGGATTAAAGGGTCCTTTGCTTCCAGCATGAAGAAGCAGAACTTTACGACGCGCTGCGAAGCATCGTCGTCGAGTTGCGCGTACTCCCAGGTCCAAAGCTGCATCGCGGTCCTTTTGTCTTTGCCGTCCTGTTTGCCGGACTCCGCCATTTCCAGGACCTGGTCGCGATGCGTATCGAGGAGGTACTTGCGCGTGGCGCGGTAAATAGCGGCGCGCTTCATCGCGCCGGGCCTGTTTGCTGTCCGTGCAATCAGGGCTGCGGACCGCGCCGATTCTGTGCCGGATCTTAGCGTGTGATTCGCAATGCCGTGCGCTAATGTCTCTCCCATCGTGTGCATACCTACCTCCCGCTCCTCTGGCTATGCGCACATTTTCCTCGGATCTCCGTGCAATATTTCTCCGAATAAGGGGTTTTAGGCCGGTTATTCGCGGATTGTGTGGATTTTGGAAGCCGCGCCGTGATTTCGGCAGGGATAGGCCCTGGCCCGTCAAATATCACCCGGTACGCATCGGAAAAGACGACCGCGCCACCCCAGTGAATCGAATCAAAAGATCGAGCCTTGGCAACCACCGTAGGAACAAAATCTGGATCTTCATAGCCAAAACGAATGACCCTAAGCTCCCTCTCGTTAACCGGAAAACGATCCCCGTCAAACGATCTAAGCGCTTCGATAACCATATATTTGCTGGGCATGGGGTGGGTCCTTGTTGGTGGTGTGTCTTCTATTTTCCATGGACCCATGAAATTGCAAGTTCTCTGGCTGAGTGATTTCTCCTGGATACGGGAATATCCCAGAACACCGCACGGGGATCGGAATGGCCGCGACGGTACACGCTGCGGCGTGCGCTGCATCCGCGCCCGTGAGCAGTGCATTATTGCCTGAAGTACCATTCCTGATCGGGCAAATTGTTTACGGCCCAGTCCTTTATGGGTTGGGCGGTCTGCGGGGCCACAAGCGCAATAATCCAGTATATAGCCAGCAACGCCAGTTCTCCGACAATCGCTATCGGAAGCAGTGTCAGTCTCACTTTACCCTCCCCTTTTTTCACCTGGGTACAGCGTACCACCGTCCGAAATAATGCAAGTCCGTTACTGCGTGCGTCGCATCCGCGCTCGCAAAAACGCCGCCTGATCGGACAGAATGTTCCTTCCTCGCAGCAGCAGGTGCTCGGCATAGCAAGGCACATAGGGCACCGCCAGCAGTTCCATGCCCCACTCTTCCGGGGTCCGCGCTCCCTTCCTCTGGTTGCAGCGACGGCAACTGGTCGCCACATTCGTCCAGGCATCCGTTCCGCCTCGACTTCGAGGAACAACGTGGTCACGGGTCAGATCCCGGATCGGGAACACCTCGCCGCAGTACAGACACAAATGATCATCCCGAGCGAACAGCGCCTGGTTGGTTAGCGGCGGCTGATACTCTTCGCGCCACAGATGCGGCTGGACCCGCGAGCGGGTGAGCAGGATTGAGGAAACTTCGACATGGGATTCCCGTCCGGTCCTGGCGTTCACTCCGCCCCGGAATGCGCGGACGGTCTGGCCCATGGGTGCAATCACCCGGTCGGTGGCGATCAGGTGGATGGCGGTCTCGTGGTTGATCCAGCGGCTGGGATTGCCAGCGCGGTCAAGCGCCAGGAAAAGTGCGGCGGCTCGCATAGCGGGCTCCTTTTATTGCTGTAGGTCTCGTTCCTGCTCGGAATCGGAAATGCTGTTTTGGCGCCCCCGGAAGGATTCGAACCTTCGACTTCCGGCATCGCAAACCGGCGCCCTTGTCCAACTGGGCCACGGGGACGTGGAAATGGAGCCGGGTGTCGGACTCGAACCGACAACATCCTGCTTACAAGGCAGGCGCTCTGCCATTGGAGCTAACCCGGCTAAGGACTGGTGCGCGAGGCGGGACTTGAACCCGCAAGGGCCTTTCGGCCCGGCAGCACCTCAAGCTGCTGTGTATGCCGTTCCACCACTTGCGCAATATTGGTACCGAGGGCGGGACTCGAACCCGCAGGACCGTGGTTCTAAGCCACGTATGTATGCCATTCCATCACCTCGGCATTGACTGGTAGGGACGGCGGGACTCGAACCCGCACGGGCACCGCCCAGGAAGGTTTAAGCTGCCTGCGTCTACCGTTCCGCCACATCCCCTCTTGCTTGGTCCCCAAGGCGAGACTCGAACTCGCAGAATCCTGTTTTTGAGACAGGCGCGTATGCCAATTCCGCCACAGGGGGATGTCCGGAAAAATTGGAGCGGATGACCAGGGTCGAACTGGCGACATCGGACTTGGAAGGACCGCGCTCTACCAACTGAGCTACATCCGCATGAATTTGGTGGGTCCGGCGGGGAACGATCCCGCGACCTCGCGGTTATGAGCCGCTTGCTCTGCCAATTGAGCTACAGACCCGGATTGGCTGGCCGTGATGGATTCGAACCACCGCTCCCGGAGTCAAAGTCCGGTGTCCTGCCGCTGGACGAACGGCCATCTGTCTTTCGATATTGGCGCCCCGAGAGGGATTCGAACCCCCAAATCGGCGGAATAGAAGTCCGCTGCCTTATCCAGCTTGGCCATCGGGACGTGGTGGGAATGGGGTTCTCGATGGGTGCCGCATTCGGTCCCATGGAGAACGCCACTCCTGGCGAAGCGCGGATTTGTCCTGCTGTCGTCGCGCCTTGTCGCTCTTGCCGTGGACTGCACACTTTCGCAAAGGGGGCGCATCGTGCAGAGGGTTGCGCCGCTTCGCCGGTGCGCTCGGTTTTTGTTTGGGCATGGGGCCTCCCGTGTGCCAATGGTTCGCAATACTTGGAGTGGGCTTGGAGTGGGCGGCGAGATTCGAACTCGCCATCTTCCGGGTTGCAACCGGACGCCTTGGACCACTTGGCCACGCCCACGATCTGTCTTGGAAATGTTGGAAATGGCGGAGGATGAAGGATTCGAACCTTCGTGCCGCTTGCGCGACCATCTCGTTTCCAACGAGCGCCCTTTGTCCAGCTCAGGCAATCCTCCAATTTGGCAGAGAGCGCCGGTACCGACCCGGAAGCCATTGTGCATGGCTCCAAACGCTTAGCAGGCGTTGCCAGCCACCCGGCTGGATCACTCTCTATGACGTGGCGGAGAGCGGAGGTATCGATCCCCAATCGCTTGCGCGGTCGATCCGCTTTCGAGGCGGTCCCAGGCACTGCCTGGTTCACTCTCCAAGTTGGCGCCCCCGACCGGTTTCGATCCGGCTACCTCGGCCTTGACAGGGCCGCGCTCTCCCAACTGAGCTACGGGGGCAAACGTGGCGGAGAGCGGACGGTCTCGATCCCCAACCGCTTGCGCGGTCACACCGCTTTCAAGGCGGGTCCAGTCCCTGACTGGTTCACTCTCCAGAAATGGTGGCGGGAGGTCGAATCGAACGACCGTTGAAGCGGGATATGAGCCCGCCCTGGAAACCAGCATCCTTCTCGCTAAAAAATGGCGCCCTTGGAGAGATTCAAACTCCCGATCTTCCGGTTCGAAGCCGGATGCCTTATTCGCTTGGCTACAAGGGCCTTGTCTGGTGGATCGGGCAGGTACTGACCCTGCGGCCTCCGGGACTTCAATCCGGCGCTCTACCAACTGAGCTACCGATCCGTCGTGAACATGGCGTGCCGAGAGGGATTCGAACCCCCAACCTTCGGTTTTGGAGACCGCTGCCCGACCGTTGGGCTTCCGGCACGGAAACTGTCGCGAACTTGGCGTCCCCTAGCGGATTCGAACCGCCGTTACCAAGGTGAAAGCCTGGCGACCTGACCGCTAGTCGAAGGGGACAAAATTGGTGGAGCCAGTCGGAACCGCCCCGACGACCTCCTGCTTGCAAGGCAGGCGCTCTCCTAACTGAGCTATGGCCCCGTGAAATGGTGGTCGAGGCAGGAATTGCACCTGCATGTCCAGAGGAAGGTGGGTTACAGCCACCGAGGCCCACTACACTGCCCAACTCGACCGATATCTTTTTTGGTGCGTCGCCCGAGACTCGAACTCGGATCGGCTGGATTAAAAGTCCAGGGCCTTACCGGTTAGGCCAGCGGCGCAGAAATACTTGGCTCGCAAGGCTGGGCTCGAACCAACATGCAACTCGTTAACAGCGAGTCCGCCTACCGGGTGGCGCACTTGCGAATTGACCGTGGAGTGGTCCGGGTAGCCGGATTCGAACCGGCGACTTCTCGCTCCCAAGGCGAGCACTCTAACCAGGCTGAGCTACACCCGGATTTCGATGGTGGACGGAGTCGCTTCCACAAGATCATCCTGCCGAGATGCGTGGCTCCGGGGCCTTGTAGACCCCGAAAGACCATGCACCTCCTGTCGTTCGCCTGTCGGCTACGGACCGTTCTTCGGGATTCCGCACGGATGGCGCGGCGCCCCTGGAACTGCACTCTGCCCTTGCCTGCAAGGCTCGGACGGGAGCGCTACCCCTTGTCCCTCGCGGGTCATGAGCGGGCATAAAACCACCCGCTCATGTCGCCGCTACCACCGACCGAGTCGATGGCGAGGGGATGAGGCTTGTCTGGGTTGACCTGTTTCCAGGCGGGAGTGCGCAGGAGTCCTCTCTTTTGCGGTGTTGCCACCGGGTATCTGTGCCAGACCACGAGTCCCCACGCCTTGCGGCACGAAGGACGGAAATTGGAGCGGGAAACGAGACTCGAACTCGCGACATCGACCATGGCACGGTCGTGCTCTACCAACTGAGCTATTCCCGCAGAGGCGGATGGCTGTAGGAGCCGCCCGCTTATCAGCATTCCGAATTGTTAAAGATCGCTACGAGCGAACCAGAAGTCCGGCAAGGGGGTTTTCCGTTGCAAAGGACCCAAAACGCAAGAACCCCGGCGGTGCGTTTTGGGGGCACCAGCCGGGGTTCTTTGATCCTCGGGAGGTGCCTGGTATTTTTCAGGTGGCCTCCCGGATATGTTCTGGGGAGGTTACGTCATCGCGTTCTTGTTGCTGCCTGTTCCGGGGCGGAGATAACTTGGGGCTTGGGACGGCTCAAGATCTCTTGAGTCCGAGCCGCGCCAATCCGAGCGTCCAAAATTACACGCGCCAGCGGACGCCAGGCGGGTGGCGCCTGCGTATGTCGTAGCTATGAGCGATTGGCGTAAGGAAGTCATGTTTCTCTCGGAAAAAGGCGTTCGGCACTGGGCCGGGATTTCAACTGAGGCCTATTATAGGCGGTGCGTTGGATTTTTCAAGCGGTATTTCCAAATTATTTGGATGCCCATACAATGGAGCCATGGCACAGACAAATCCCCCCCCCAGAAGCGCGCCCCCGCTTCGCAATCCCCTCTACATCAAGATCGGAAAACGCATCCACCAGGCCAGGCTCATGGCCAGGGAAACCAATAGCCGCGCACTGAGCGAGCGCATGGGCTGGAGCGGCGGCAGGATCAATAACTTCGAGACCGGCATTTCGACGCCGGGGGTGGAGGAGACCCTGCAATTGTGCGAGGCGCTGCGGGTCGATCCCTGCTGGATCACTTACGGAGTGGGCTCGCCCTGCCCTGCCCTGCAACAGGAGATCCGCCACCGCAATCTGATGACGGTTGTCGATGAAGCGGAGTCCGCTGGGTACCTGCCGGCTTTGCTTGCCGCCACAGGCCTTACGGTCGAGCGCCTGGAGAAATTGCGCGCCAGTCCGTTCAAGCAGGTCCCGGACCGGCTGGCCCGTGATTGTGAGAAATATCTGCACAAGCCGAAAAACTGGCTCGATCAGCCAAAAGAGGAGCCGCTTTCCCCGGAGGCGATGGATCTGCTGGAGGTGTTCGGCAGGCTTTCATCTGGGGATCGTGGCAAGCTCAGGGCGATGGCGGGCATCCTGCTGGGCGATCCGGCTATCCCTCCGGGGTAGTCGCCGACTCCCGCGACCCCGATGCCCATCACTGCTTTGTCGCTGTGCCGCTCATGCCGTCGCTCCAGGCAGGCGAAACCGCACGGCGACCCCGATCCAGGCCTGATTGCCGGCCACGAGCACGGCGCCGACTGCGGCGCTGAAAAAATGCAGCCCTGATCATCGCCAAGAAGCCATGGCGTCCGGTTCGGTTCCGCTGGAAACCGCCTCGCTTTCCCGCCGCTCGGCGGGAAGCTCCTCCTCCACAACCACACGGGTCCGCCCGATCTCGATGAACGATTCGTTCAGCCATTCGGCATCTTCGATAAACAGCCTGACGCAACCGTGACTGGCGTTGTAGCCGGGCACCTCGCTAGACCCGTGCAAGGCAATGCCACCATTGAAGAAGACGCAGTAGGGCATGGGGGCACCGCCCTCGCCAACGGGATATACCGTCGAAGCGCAATCGGCCCCCTCCCGGCGGAAAGCCGTAAACGTGCCTGAAGGCGTTTCGCACGATTCGCCTGTGTCCTCGCAGTAACCGCGTCCGGCCGAGATAGGCCCCCAATACACCAGAGTTCCCTCGCTGTCGTAGGCTCCCCATGCCAGTTCTTTTTGGCTGATGACGACCTTGTTGGTTTTGCCTGGCTGGATCTGGGGCGGAAAGGGGGCGAAGTCCATGGGGTCGGACGTGGACCGGTCCACGGGGACCGCCAGTCGCTGTCCCTTGCGGGGCTCAATATTCATGCGGTTAAGGCGGCGCACCAGGCGGCGTTCGTCGTGATCGGGAAAGAGCCTTGCCCAGGTGTCGCCCTTCTTTACCCGCACGCACTCAAAGCCTCGGTTCTTGCAGAGAGCGGCGCCATAGCCTTCGTGAGCAGCGAAAACGGGCACGGACAACCCCAGCAGGGTCGTGAGTGTGAAGAAGACGCTCAGTGCGCTGCCGGTCGAGGACCGGGTGGTGAGTGACTTCTGGTTCTGGAGCGGATTTGCCTGGGAGGCCACTATTTTCTCCTGGTTGGGTATTTCCAGCATACGGATGGCCAGAAAAACGCAAGGCCCCCAGAAGAAAGGCTACAGATCGAAAGCGGCGGAAGGTGTCCAAATAACCGCGTTAAAACGGGTTATTCGGCTTGATGAACCAGTAGCGAATGCAACTGATTCACCCATTTGCTCCGCCTTCGGGACGACTCGGCTTTCGAGCTTCCGCTTGCTGCACAGCATCCAATGCGGCCGCTACCGCTTCCAGCGTGATCCGTGTAGTTTCCAGTTCGCGGCCCTGTTTGCCTATTTCCAGCCGAAGTCGTCTGGAGTGCTCTGCAACAAGAAGCGCCATCAGAAACCACTCTAACCAGAGCACAGCCAGGAAGGCACCAAGAATCGCGCCCCAGATCATTATCCGCGTCTCCCGTATCCACGTTCTGCTCTTCGCAGGGCGCTTATCGCTCGCTCCAGCAGCAATACCGCCTCGGCTTGCGCGTCGCAGTCGATTCCGGCGCGGCGGTCCTGGTCGATAAGGTCTGGCGTGTTCAGGTCGTCGATAATTTCCTGGATCGCGGCGACGTGATGGCTGTTCCATCCGGAGCGCCCTGTGCGCACTGTAGAGCACGCAGGCATGGGCGGATGCTCCGTCGCGGACGCCTCGCCCTTGCGGCAATCATGAGTAGCGAATTCTGTCGGCATTAAGGCGCTCCTTCTTTGAGCAAGGCGAGACGGAACCCGATGTAGTAGATCCGGGAGCCGGGCGAGTAGTAGCTGCGGACGGCGGCGCGCGCGAGCCTGCTGCTGCTGCTCCAGGAGCCGCCGCGCAGCACGCGCCTGCTGTCGTCATCTACGTCGGCGCACAGCGTCTCGGCGCCGCCGTAGTCCTCGTCGTAGACCGAGCCGGTCCACTCCCAGACGTTGCCGAGCATGTCGTGCAGGCCCCGTTTGTTGGGCTGCTTCTGGCCGACAGGGCGGGTCTGTTCTCCTGAATTCCCTTCGAACCAGGCGTAGTCGCCCAGATCGTCGGCGTCGTCGCCGAAGAAGAAGCGAGCGGTCGCCCCCGTCCTGCAGGCGTACTCCCATTCGGCCTCGGTCGGCAGGCGGTAGTCCTCGCCGGTTTCCTGGCTCAGCCATTCGGCATAGGCAGTGGCGTCATGCCAACTGACCCTGACGACCGGCTGGTCGTCGTCATTGAAGCCGCTACCGCTGTCGTGGGCCGGTTTGAAACGCCGGTACTCGGCGTTTGTGACCGGGTGCTTGCCGAGGAGAAAATCCCCGACTTCTTCCCGGTGCTGCCGCTCGTCGTCGTAGCGGCCCTTTTCGTTCTCCGGGCTGCCCATCAGGAACGAGCCGCCTGCGATAAAAACCATGCCGTCCAATTCAGATTCTCCAGGGTCATCTGTTCCAGAATACCGTTCTTCCGGAAAATGCAACCGCGATTCCGGTTGTTCGGCAAAGCGATGGATTATTTCCGTCAGTTCCCGTTCCGACAGGGAGATCACTCTTTCGCGGAGGCCTGTCTCGCCTGCGAGTCCTTCCCGAATTTTCGCCATCAGCGACCCCAGATCCCTCCCTTCCGTTCCGGTCAGTCGCGATACCAGTTCACCATTGAACCGGCGCTTGGCGGCTTTCGATAGCGCAAGGTCCTGTTGCGCCCATAACCAGGACGGTTCCAGCTCGGGAAAGGCGGAAAAGATTTCGGGCAGCCAGTTATTCCCCTCGGGATATTCGATCCGATCCGGAATTTCCGGGTGCGCCTCCAGCCATCGCAAGAAACCGGTATAGGTCGGGCGCTTGGCGTCCCGTACGCGGGCGCGGTGGGATCTGTGCTCCAGGGGGAAAAGCTCCCGATTGAACCGCTTCCCGTCCGCGATGAAGCGGTAGATGTTCTCCAGGGCATCGAAACCGGCCCGCCAGCGGGCGTGGTCGAAGCCCAGGAACTCAATGGCCTGCTTAAAGTCGCGCGTGACCGGGGTGGTGCGGTAAAGGTGGGCACCGTCCCGTAACGGAAGCCAAAGCCCGTCATGGCCGAACTTGAGGCCCATCCGGTGGGCAACACGACCCATGAGGTTGCCGGCATCGTTGAAGGACAGGTAGTTGAGCGCGAAATCGAACCATTCCGGCGCGGCTGAAATAAGATCGACCTGGAACACTCCCCCGTCCAGCAATGGAACACCCAGGCTCAGTACCGGACCATTGCGCTTCCAGACCAGCGGCGCACCACTGCCGACCATGGCGCCAATCTTGTCGGCAATGTCCTGCGCGCTGTATTTGGCGAATAGTTCGGCGCGCACCAGGATGTCGATGTCTCCGTAGTCCAGCTTCGAACGATAGGACGGAATCACGACGGAACAGTATCCGCCCTCGACCGAGTGCATCATGCTCAGCTTCAAATCAATGAGAGCGCCAAGCTCGTGCGCGTCCCACGAGGGCATGCGGCGGGTATCGAATTCTTTCAGTGCATTTCCTCCCACGCCTCTATCTCTCTGGGTTGAATGCGCCGGGATACATTCCGGCGATCGCTTTCTCAGCCTCCGACAATATCCTGTCGGAGTTTGCCGACATCTCGGACTCGAACTGCGCCCTGGCCAGGGGGGTCCTTGCCACGTATTCAGCACACTGGACGACCACCGCGCCGCCCGATGCCACCTTGGCGATGGGCATGTTTTCGAATTGCAGCTCGCCGCAATCTTCCCTCCACTTTGCGCATGTGTGGCACACATAGTCTTGCGGCTGGGGGGATCGGCTTTCGATCTTGTCCACGAGATTTTTCCTTTGTTGATTCTTTATTCAGCATATAGGGTCCCCAGAAAATGCAATGGGGCTATTGGTGGCAGTGGCTTTCAGCGACCCATTGGTATCTTCGTGGTCCGCGCGCCTCCTCTATGCACATGCGCAACAGCCCGGCGCGTTCCATCCTCCCTGCAAAGCCGCCAGCTACTCGTGCGCCCACCCTTGCTCCGCCGTTGTGATTATGCGCTCGCGTTCGTAGCCAGTCGGCTTCCGGCCACCACTGTTCGGACATCCATTGCAGCGCCATCGGATGGTTCTCGGGGTTCGCTCGTCGTAGCAGATCGGACATTTCTTTCAGTGTCGCCACTTGCGCTCTCCGCCCCGCCGGGAAATCTCACTACGCATCCCTGGGCTCCTGTTGTGCCAGCAATCCGTCCCGCCTACGCACGATGGCGTCCCTCGTTTCGCCGCTTATTTCGCCTATCTCCGCTATCGCCAGGTCCATGGCTGCGTCGTGTGTCGTGTCTTGACTACAGCAATTACACCGTCTCCGCGTAACGAACAACCGCCCACGCCACCTGCGCACGCAGTTGCAGGTAGACTCGTGCCCCGTCGCTTTTCGAAACGCCTCTTCATCCCGGCTCATGCGCGCCCCCCACCCCTGGACGGGGTGTCCCAAATAACGAACTCGCCTATTTCCAGATCGAAAACCGCACCCAATTTCTCCGGTGGCTCGCTGGGCAAGATCGCCATCATTCCCGTGTCCGGATCAATACCGTGCGAAGCCACGATTTCCTTCCTTCCCGTGCGCGAATTTCGTTCTGTGTGCGTGATAACCAGGATCACGGAACGGTCTTTTCCGTGCCGGAGTCGCGCACGCTCGCCATCGGCTGCGCTGTCCATCACCATTTCACCCGAAGCGCCATGTCGACGAATTGTGTCTCCCGGTAATAGAGGTCGACGAGATAGCCCGCTTCCCGCAGTGCCTCTACGGTCTTTTTGGCTTCCGGGGTCATATCTACTGGCGAATACAACCAATCGCAGTACGGCTTGTCCCGAAAGATTACTTCACGCTCTTTCTTTTCAGCCGCCTCTCGGATCTTCGCCTCTATAACGGCCAGATATTCCTCCGCTAGAGGCCCGCTCAGTTCTCGTGCTTCTGCTGCCGTCAGCATGGTTCTTCTCCCGTTGTATTTTCAAGCAAGCCTGCTTCATCGAGCGGCGAGGCCAGGGCGTATACTGCTCGCAGCCGGTAGTCGTAGCGCCCGTGCAGAATCGACGCCAGTTCCTCGTCGCAAAGTTGCCAGCCGGAAGGCCCGTAATCCGGGTCGATGTAGCTTTGCTGCCAGCCGACCCGAAGCAGTGTTACTTTTTCGATCCGTCCGTCAGGCCCTTGAATTTGGGCGTCGATTATTTCTTGTTGCATGCCGGCAATCTCCTGGTCTGTATAGGAACAGGTTACCGGCTTTCCAGGAAATGCAAGACGTGCAAGGGCACAGTCAGCCCGTCTTTGCCCATTCCCGAATCGCAAGCTCGCCCGCATTGGCACGAAGGAGTGCGACGGCGGGCGGCGGCGAAACGCTGTTGCCCACCAGGCGAACCTGGGTCGATTTAGGAAAGAGGGTGCCGTCGTGGCTGCGGTCAATAATGTAGCCGTCGTGAAATCCCTGGGCTTTGAACAGTTCGCGCGGGGTCAGCATGCGCAGACCAATGTCGACGATGACGTAGGGCTCGCCCTTGATGTGGACGGTGACCAGCGCGAGCCGATCACGGGTGGTGATGGTGGTAGCGGGGTCCCGTGGGTCGCTCCACTGCCCGCCCTTGCCGTGGTAGCGCATCAGGAAGGCGGCGACACGAAGTGCTTTCGCCTCCCCCCTCTCTCCCGTCTCTCCACGGGGAGCCAGCCGGGCGGCAATGATGCCATGGTGTTCTCCGCCAGCACTGATCGTGCGCAGGGGTTCTAGTGCGTCACGGGCATCGCAATTGCCACGCAGATGGACCAGGAAGGCGGTTACAAGCTGTTGCTGACTGCCCAGACTGGTGATGGTGGTCAGGGGCTGGCGCAGATCGCGGCCCAGGGTTACGTTATGCCCCCCGTTGGCCTGCAGCATGTAGGCGACCGCGGGTCTGGGGCGCTGGGTTGTGCCGGAGGGAACAATGAAAGGATCGGCGGCATCCAGGATGTACTTTTCGATGCCAGCGGCGACTCGCTTCAGGGTGTTCTCCGCCAGCGGCTTTTCCCGGTCAAAGATGCTCCGGCACGGAACCGCGAAGTCGATACATTCCGCCGCAGAGCGCCACTGCCGTTTTCCATTCCCGGCAATCGGGCGATGGGTGGGCTCGGGCCATTCGATGGGGCACCCGTCCCGGCGCGCCACCATGAACAAGCGCTCGCGGGTGGTGGGGGCACCGTAGTCGGCGGCGTTCAAGATCTTCCACTCGACGGCGTAACCAAGTCCCTCCAGCGAGGCCACGAACTGGCGCCAGGTCTTTCCCTTTCGTTTCGGATCGGGAAGGAGATGCTGTTGCTGGACAGGCACTCGTTCTCCCGTGTCTGCCACACTGCCGTCCAGCCTGACCACCCGTCCTGTGTCCTTGTCCCGCTTGGCGATCAGCGGGGACCAGGAGAGGATCTGTTTGACGTTTTCCAGGGTGATGATGTCGGGGAGGGCTTGTCCGGCCCAGCGACGAGCGACCCAAGTCAGTGCGCGGATCTTCTTTTCGCGATGGCGCCCTCCCTTCGATTGACTATGGTCTCGACAGTCCGGCGAACAATGCAGCAATCCCACGGGCCTTCCTCGCGTCGCCCCCCTGGGATCAACCTCCCAGACATCGGTGATGAAATGCCGCGTCTGCGGATGGTTGGCCCTGTGCAGCGAAAGAGCGGATTCGCAGTGGTTGATGGCGACATCGGGGGATCGTCCCAGGGCTTCCTCGATGGCGGAGGACATACCGCCGCCGCCGGCAAAGAGGTCAACGATGAGTTTCTGGTTCAAATCGAGCTTGAACTGCGGATGGATCACGGGGCGCTCCTGGTGGTTATGTTTCCAGGATACGGAGGTCTTCCAAAATGCAAGGGCGTCAGCAGTGACGCTCCCACCCCACGGGGAGGGAGTTCCTGTTCGGGCTTTACCGTTTCGGTGCGTCTCCCCTTTCCGGCTCCGTGGCGGATACAGGAATCCCTGTGTCTATCGTCCCGGTCGGACGCAGCCGTTCAGCGGCATTACGCAGGGCCTGCATGATGCTTTCGCCGTCATTCCACTCCTCCGCCAGTCCTCCGATACGGGAAATGCAGGCCTGCAGTTCGCTCCCGATCTCGTGAAGGGGGACCTTTGCGGATTCGGGAAACCGGTCATAAATTTCGGCAATCTTCTCGGCTTGCGCAAAGAAGGCGTCAAGGGCCGGGGCAGCATCAGGATCTTCGAACGGACCCATGTCGGACGGGGTTCTCAACAGGCCAGCAAATGATCATTGAATATCAGTGAAGATGCGCTATGCTTCTCCCTATGAAACTGAGCGAATGGGCCAAACGGGAAGGCATTCATTACCAAACCGCCTGGAAGTGGTGGAGGACGGGAAAGCTACCCGTAGCCGCCTATCAGACTCCCAGCGGCACGGTGCTGGTGCGCGAATCCCTTGCTGCGCCGAAGGGTGTGGCGCTCTATGCTCGCGTTTCCTCATCGGACCAGAAGAACGACCTTGACGCCCAGCTTGGTCGCTTGGCTGCTTATGCTTCCGCTCGGGGCATGCCCGTTACCCGCGCGTCCGCCGAGGTTGGTTCCGGGCTGAACGGACATCGCCCCAAGCTGATGAAGCTCCTGTCCGACCCCTCCGCAGGTTCCATTCTGATCGAACACCGCGACCGCCTCATGCGTTTTGGTGCGGAGTATGTCGAAGCCGCCTTGTCCGCCCAGGGGCGCAAGCTCATCGTGATCGATGCGGGTGAAATCAAGGACGATCTGGTGCAGGACATGATCGAGGTACTGACCTCTTTCTGCGCCCGGCTATATGGACGCCGTTCGGCGCGCAACAAAGCCCAGAAGGCGATTGCCGCCCTCAATGTCTGAGCTTCCCGTTTTCACCTATCAAGCCCGCCTTGCCCTGAATCAAGAGCAGGAAGCGGCCCTCGCCGCCTTCGCCGATCTCCATGGGCGCATTGAGCGCAGCCTGTTCGCCGCGATGCAAGCCCGTCCTGAACATAATCTAAAGTCCGGACGGGAACGGAAAGAACTGCGGAACGAACTCAAGCGCACCTTCTGCCGTCGCTTCAAGATCACGACCCGCCAGTACAACGCCATTCGCTCGGAAGTGGACGGAAAAATCGACGCCATCAAGGAGCGCCGCCCCGATCTGATCAAAGAGGCCGGTGCCCGCCTTACCAAGCTGAAGAAGACCATCGCCAAACTGGAGAAAAAGGCACCCGGCACGAACAAGCTGCACCAAAAGAAGCGCCGTTATGCCACTCAAGTAGCCCGTTTATTCGACCTGAAGTCCGATCAAAAGGTCAGGCGAATACGGATCTGCTTCGGCTCGAAAAAGCTGTTCCGTGCCCAGTTCAGCCTGGAAGAAAATGGCTACCCCGAGGGGAAAGACGGACTCGCCGCCTGGCGCGAGGATTGGCGCGAGGCGCGGTCCCGTCAGTTCTTTGTGCTGGGCTCCAAGGACGAAATGGCTGGCAACCAAACCTGTAGTGCGTCCCTCGTCGACGACGGGTCGTTCACGCTACGGCTGCGGCTTCCCGATGCGCATATCCGCTCGAAACAGGACAAATATATCGCCCTGACCTGCGTCCGTTTCGCCCATGGTCAAGAGGCCATCAGGGGTGCCCTGAGCACCAGCCGGATCATCAGCTCCGTAACGAAGAAGGGCGAGCCCAGTCGCAAGTACGACGGCACGTCCATCAGTTACCGCTTCCTGCGCGATGAAAAAGGCTGGCGCGTCTTCGTCAGTGTTGAGGCGCAACCGGTCGAAACGCGGACATCACGGTTGTCCGGGGCTATCGGCGTGGACATCAACGGTGACCATCTGGCTGTTGCCGAGACCGACCGTTTCGGCAACCTCATCGATACCTGGCGGCTGGATTGCGTCACCTACGGCAAAAGCGAGGAGCAAGCCAAGGCGCTCATCGGCGATGCCGCCAAAGCGATTGCCGAGAAGGCCATTGCAGCCGGCAAGCTGGTAGTGATCGAGCTGCTGGACTTCGCCAAGAAAAAAGCGGAGCTGGCGTCCGTTGACCCGGCGCGAGCACGGCAGCTTTCGTCCTTCGCCTTCAGCAAGACAATCGGCGCTATCAAGTCCGCCTGTTTTCGTGCCGGAGTCGAGGTTATCGAGGTCAACCCGGCCTACACGTCCGTGATCGGCTCCGTGAATTACGCCCGCCGTCACGGCATCTCGGTTCATCAGGGCGCGGCTTTGGCCATCGCCCGAAGAGGACTGGGCTATTCTGAGCGTCCGCCCCGCCGGGAGGCCTCTGTGCCTGTCCGTAATGGCGCCCATGTCACCTTCGCACTACCCGTGAGGACTCGGGCGAAGCATGTATGGTCGTACTGGGCGTCCGTGAAGAAAAAGCTCACAGCGGCGCATGCAGCGCACATCCGGCGCGGGAAACCGCCGCCTCGATCCCTTTCCGGGTCGAGGGCGCCACCTGGATGTTGCCGGTGAGACCCCGGTACGCGAATCGTCGGAAGCACTGTTCGTCCGGCGTACATAGCGAAAGTCACGTCGCTTTAAGCAGCGTAGATCATCGCTGATGGTTTAGGAACGGTTGCCCGCAATAGGCAGTAACAAGTCTATGTTGTGCATTTTCGTCTCCTGCGCGTGTTATGCGATTCCATCATCGCGCGCTTCCGAAAAATGCAAGCCTGGCGCAAGGTTCCACGCGGGGTTCCACGGGGAACATTTTTCTATCCCCTCGCTGTCATAAAAATACATTCCGGCGCGGAAATGGCGAGCTTCGCCCGCGATCAAGCGCGATCAAAAGGGAGTCAAGAAGCGGTGTCGGCGAGGGTTGCGATGACGCCGCGCTGGCCCAGGAGCCGCACGGAAACGGTAATTGCAAGCGAATGCGAAAGGAAGCGCGAAGCGCGAGGCGGATAGTCCCCGGTAGGCGCAGGGCGCGAGCGTGGCCGCCGCCAGGCGCTATGCAAAGCGCATCCCGATAAGCCGTAGCGCCATTTGTGGGAACGCCAGTGGACGCAGGGCAGCCGGGGCCTCATGAGTAGCCGAAGATCGAGTGCGTTTCGGGGACTCGGATGTCCCAAAACGTATCACGAGATCAAAGGCTCGCCGAGCACGGGGAGGTCAATTAAGAAATTGAGCCCGTGCGGGGCGAGGAAGATCGAGTTCGCGAGAGTTGACTGGGATGTCCTGTCGCGAATTCGCGAGATCAAGGGCTCCCCGGGATGAGGAACTCGATGAGGGCGGCGACGACGAGGGCAAAGGCCAGCGCGAGGATCGGCGCAGCCACGACGACCGCTGTCCGCCAAGGAAGTGCGAAGCGCGAGGGCGGAGAGTCCCCGGTAGGCGCAGGGGGCGAGCATGGCCGCAGCCCGGCGCTAGGCAAAGCGCATCCCGATAAGCCGTAGCACCATTTGTGGGAGCACCAGCGGACGCAGGGCAATCGGGGCCTCACGAGTAGCCGAAGATCGCGTTCGCGAGAGTCGACTCGGGAGTCCTGTTGCGAATTCGCGAGATCAAAGGCTCCCCGGTTGCGTTCGGTTTCAGTGGTCATTTTTGGCTCAGTGGGCACCGATTCGGTCGCGAATTTCTTCAGGGTATTTTCGACCGCCTGCAGGAGTTCCGGTTCCTCTATCTCGCGCAAGGCCATTTTCCAGGCCGGAGCGTAGCTGAAAGCGCAGGACGCGAAACCGCACGGGCAGGCCACGTCCCCATCCGGATCGATGTCGCGCAACCGGCAAAGCTCGCGGGCGCACGCTTCTTTTTGGCTTTCAGTCATCATCGTCCCGCCCCCTTCAGGAACTTGAACAGGTCGCTATCGGTGGACAGCACCAGGGTCGAATCCGGCGTGATGATGGACTTGTAGGCATCCATTGAGCGGGTGAACTCGTAGAACTTGGTGGCCTCCGGTCCCTGGTTGTAGGCGCTGGCGTAGATCGCCGTTGCCTTCGCATCGCCCTCACCTCGGACTTCTTCGACGAGGCGGTAGGCCTCGGATTCGATCCGGCTCAGATCGCGGGTCATGTTACCGCGGATACGAGCGGCTTCCCCATGGCCTTCCGAGCGGAATTTCTCGGCGATCTGTAACCGCTCGCTGATCATCCGCTCGTAGATCTTGCTTTCGACCGCAAAGTTGTAGTTGATCCGCTTGAGACGAATATCGAGCAGTTCGATACCGAACGCCGACAGTTTCTCCGCTGCTTTCTTGAAGATTTCCTGCTCGATCAGCCCCCTGCCCTTGCGAATGATCGGCATGGAGCCAACGCCGTCGGCGTCTGCCAGGGTGGCATCGCGTACAGGAACACGGTCCTTGGTGGTCCGTACGATCTCGATCAGCTCGTTCTTAGCGATGGCGTTGCGCGCCTCGCCCCCCAGGATGTCGTCCAGGCGAGACATGGCGCTGCGTTCATCGCGCAGGCGCAAGAAGTAGGCCATGGGGTCCTTGATCTGCCAGCGGGCGAACATATCGACCGTGATGTAGAGCTTGTCCTTGGTGGGCATGTCGGCGGAGGGTCCGTCCCATTCCAGTACGCGCTTGTCGATACGGTTCACGGACTGGATGAAGGGCATTTTCAGCTTGAGCCCGGCCTCTGTGACGGGCTCGCCAACCGGTTTGCCGAATTGGGTCAGGATGACCTGTTGGGCCTCGCCAACGGTGTAGAAGGCATTGAAGCCGATGATGGCGGCGACGATGGCCAGGATGGGTGCAAAGATGCGGCTCATTTGCTGGGCTCCTTGGGGGTTTCGGTGGACGTTTTCTGTCCGAGATTCAGCAGGGGCAAGAGGTTTTTCATGCCCTCATCGACCACGATCTTGTTTTGGACGGGGGGCAGGACGGACTGCAGGGTCTCCAGGTAGATGCGCCGCTGAGTGACTTCCGGGGCTTTCTGGTATTGGGCGAAAACAGCATTGAAGCGCGACACGTCACCCTCGGCTTCGTTGATGCGCTTGAGGCGGTAGCCTTCGGCCTCGCGGATGCGCTGGTCCTTCTGTCCTTCCGTCAGCGGGACCACTTTGTTGTAGTCACGACGGGCTTCGTTGATCAGTTTTTCGCGCTCCTGCTGGGCCTGGTTGACCGCATTGAAGGAGACGCGAACGGGGGTCGGCGGATTAACGTTTTTCAACTGCACCTGGTCGATACTGACGCCCAGTCCATAAAGTTCGACGATTCGTTTCAGCTTAATCAATGCCTCGGATTCCGCCTCTTGGCGTCCGATGGTCAGGACCTCGTCCACGGTTCGATCGCCGACCACCTCGCGCATCATTGCCTCGGCAGCGTCCCGCAGGGTGGCGCCGGGTTCACGCACATGAAATAGGTATTTGGTGGGATCGGTGATGCGGTACTGCACCACCCATTCCACGACGCCTACGTTCAAGTCGCCGGTGACCATAGACGATTCCTGGTCTGGTTCCTCGGAGGACTGATCCGGATTGGTCGCTCCTTCTGTGGTGAAGCCGAACTCCTGTTTCAACTGGCGTTTGACCGGGAGGATGGTGGCGGTATCGACCCCCATGGGGATCTTGAAGTGCAGGCCCGGCTGTACCTCGGTCATGAATTTACCGAAGCGCTGCAAGACAGCCACCGAGTCGCTGGGAACGGTGTACCAGGATGTCCAGCCGATGGCGAGTGCCAGGACGCCGGTCAGGGCTAGGGGGAGTGAAATCCGGGTCAGCATGTCCGGAGGCGGGAGAGATTGGCTCATTGAAATTTGCTCCTGTGGGTGATAGCAAATCCATCCTGCCACGGGTTTTCAAAATGCAAGGGCCTGATTTCAGCGGGGGTGGAGAGGGGTGGCTTGCATTTTTTCCGCATCCCGTATTCTGGAGGAAGCACACAACAACAGGAGAATATCCGTGTCAAATGCCATCGATTGGAAATACAAAATCCAAGCCACCAATCCCTGTAGCGGTAATGCGCACACCGAGCAGGATTCCATTCTCTTTCTCGCTAAAGATCGGGCCGTGCCCGCCATGTTGCGCGCCTACCTCGCGGAGTGCGAGCGCCTGGGAACGGGCGAGGCGCACCGGGAGGCCATTCGACTGATGATCGGGCGCGTGGAGCGTTTCCAGCAGGAAATCGAATCCAAGGTCCCAGATACCGACCTGCCTTGCGAAATCGCTCGCTGCACGCTGGGCGAGGGGGTGTAGCCGTGGCGGAACCAATCATCACCTGTCCCCATTGCCAGACCGAGATCCATCTGACCGAGTCGCTGGCGGCACCTTTGTTGGCGGCCACGCGCCAGCGGTTCGAGCAGCAGATTGCCCGGAAGGACGAAGAAATTGCCCTGCGCGAGCAGAGCGTCCGCAGCAAGGAGCGGGATGTCGATGACGCACGGCGAGCCATGGAAAAGCAGGTCGCTGATCGTGTCGAATCGCAGATCCAGTCCGAACGCGCCCGCATCGTTGACGAGGAGTCGAGGAGGGCTCGACTGTCCGCCGCCGCGGAATTGGAGGGCAAGGCGCGCGAGCTGGCCGATCTCCAAGGCGTGCTCCGCGTCCGTAACGAAAAGCTGGCCGAAGCCCAGCAAGCTCAGGCTGATCTGATCCGGAAACAGCGGGATCTGGACGACGCCAGGCGAGAGCTGGATCTGACCGTGGAAAAGCGTGTCCAGGATGGGCTCGATGCCGTCCGTGTTCAGGCGCGCCAGGAAGCGGACGATAGCCTGCGGCTCAGGGTGCTGGAGAAGGATCAGACCATCGCCTCTATGCAACAGAAGATTGAGGAGCTGAAGCAGAAGTCCGAGCAGGGATCGCAGCAGTTGCAGGGAGAGGCGCTGGAGCTGGAGCTGGAAGGGCTGTTGCGGGCCAAGTTCCCCTTTGACGCCATTGACCCCGTGCCAAAGGGCGAATTTGGTGGTGACGTGCTGCAACGGGTGTTCGGACAGGGAGGCCTTAGCCATGGTGCCATGCTGTGGGAGTCCAAGCGCACCAAGCACTGGAGCGACGGTTGGCTGGCGAAGCTGCGGGACGATCAGCGCGCCGCCAAGGCGGAGGTCGCCATCCTGATCAGCCAGGCGCTGCCCAAGGACGTGGAAACTTTCGGTTTGATCGATGGCGTGTGGGTTGCACATCCACGGGTCGCCATGCAGGTCGCCATGGTTCTGCGCCACAGCCTGATCCAGGTCGGAATGGCGAAGTTGTCCACCGACGGACAGCAGACCAAGACGGAGATGGTGTACCAGTACCTTACGGGTCCGCGTTTCCGGCAGCGCGTCGAGGCCATCGTCGAAGCGTTTTCCAGCATGAAAGAGGACCTGGACCGCGAGCGCAAGGCCATCATGAAGCAATGGGCCAAGCGTGATGAGCAGATCGAGCGCGTCATGCTGGCAACCGTGGGTATGTACGGCGATTTGCAGGGGATCGCCGGGAAATCGCTCCAGGAAATCAGCGGAATGGAGTTGTCTGTTGATCCGGAGGATGCGAGGGCGTTGCCGGATGCGCGGTAAAGGCGTGCGTTCCGGATTGGAAACGGCGGCAGTCCGGGGCCTTGGCCAGTGGCTCCGGTTGCACCGCCTTGCGGCAGGAAGGACGTTACAGCAGATCGCAGATGCGTGCGGCTGCACGAAAGCCGACCTGGGCCAGGTGGAGTGGTGTCAGCCACCCCTCCCTGAAGGGAGGGGCTTGTTGGGAAACCGGCAAGCCTAACGGTTGACCACCGGGGAGCCTTTGATCTCGTGAATTCGCGACAGGACTCCCGAGTCGACTCTCGCGAACGCGATCTTCGGCTACTCGTGAAGCCCCGGCTGCCCTGCGTCCACTGCGTTCCCACAAATGGCGCTACGGCTTATCGGGATGCGCTTTGCATAGCGCCTGGCGGCGGCCACGCTCGCGCCCTGCGCCTACCGGGGACTATCCGCCTCGCGCTTCGCGCTTCCTTGGCGGACAGCGAAAGGCCGCCTAACGGCGGGCGCTATCCCTCCCCGCCCTTCAGGGCGGGGTTTCTCGCGCAATTATGATGAGCAGGCTGGGCGACTCGGTGCCGAGCTGGCCCGTGCCGTCGCCAGGTGCCCTGGCGTGCCGTTGTCCACGGTCAAGGATATGGCTTTCTTTCGGCATTACGTCGCCCTGAAGGAACCAGGCAAGGCGCGGCTCCAGCGGCGCTTGCATTCTTCAGGAAGGCGTTATTCTGAATTCAGCCAAGCCAGCGCACCGTTCAGGAGATCCCTTGCCAAACAACCGAAGTCTCGCCGCCATTGAAGACAGTATTGGGCGGCCCGTTGTCTGGCTGGACCCGCAAAGCAACAAAGTCCGGCAGGGATTTGTTGCGGAAATCGACGAGGGCGACTTGGTAAAAATTCGCCCGGACGATAGACGGCAGCGCGCTTTCTGGTGCGTTCTGGGATGGAAAATAACCCTGAAGTAAGCGGAGCATTTTCGATGGAATTTGGAATCGGCATTGTCGGAGGCAAGGTATACGTCTCCTCCGAGTGCAGCACGAAATTTGGAGAGGCTGCGTGGAGTACTGAGAGACGGGAAGAGGTGGCGGAATGGACCGTTGCCAGCGAAATGGTTGCGGCGCACTGCTCAAGACGGGTGAGGTGCGCATGAGAAACAGCTCCATGAGAAACGCCTTCGAGAGCTGGTGTTCGGACGGTGGACGCTTTCCTGAGCATATTGACCGAGAGAGTGGTGGCTGTGGCGGATACCGGCTAATGTCCGTCCAGATGACATGGAACTCATGGCAGGCCGCAACGAAAGCCGCCCTTGAAGGCGCCGCGAACAAGTTCGATGGAACGACGGCGTACTGCTTCACAGCAGCGGACGAGTACGCAAACGCTTTCGACATTGCGAGCGAATTGCGGCACATGGCGGACGAGATCTCTAATCAAGACGGTTCATGATGACCAGCCCGAGAAAGCCGAAAGGCGGTCTACGTTTTAGAGTGGACGAAAAATCGCCAATCGACGGCAGGCAGGAAAAACAGTTCGATCCGTTCTTGCCAAAGGAGATGGCGGCGATACTTCCTGCGGTGCTTTCCGATCTAAAGCACCGTTCCGATCCGGAACAGAGACTGCCGAACAACGCAAACATCCGCCATTTCGGACCAGCGATAACCGGCGGGGGCGTCGATATGGATCGTGGTATCCGACATGGTTGCTAGGCGCCTCGCTGTGTTTGAGCTTCGTTCATGCGGCACTCGGAGCTAGACTCGGCGCCGTCTATTTCGCGTTAGGCACTCGCCATCTTCCCGATGAGTGCCACGATGAAATACAGTGAGATCACCACCACCAGCACTTCGAGTCGCGCCCGTTTCTTTCCGGCTACATATCCCCGTGCCCACTCTCGCGTCACCGTATGCCCTCGTCGTTCGACGGCAGCCCGTCCAGCCATTGCCGCACTTCGGTTTTGCTCACCTTGCCAAGGTTCGGAACGTCGTCGAGTCTTCCGTCTGCCAGCGCCGTGCGCACCTGATCAACCGTGCGCAGGTTCTGTGACAGCAGGCAGTTTCTTGTTCTCACGCTCAACCTGTCAAGCGGGTCGGTTGACGCTACGGCATAATCAAGCTGCTCGGCCTTTGCAAGCACCCGCCGCACACGCTCCGGCGAAAGCCCAAGGCTTTTGGCCAGGTCGCATTGCCTGGCACCGGCTCTGTGCTCGGCAAGCACCGCCGCACACGCCTCATTTGTCCATTTTCGAGCGCCAGTATTGGGGGGCGTTCGCTTCCCACGTTTCGCAATGCAGTCCAGTGCAGCGTCCTCGGTCTTATGCCGGTGGTCGGCGCTGCCACAGTCCCAATATTCGACCCGCACAAGTTTTGGTTTCATCTGTAAGCCTGCCCCCTGTGGGTACGTAGGTCCACTTCGCCCATGTTCAGGGCATTTTAGTGATTAAACTGGACGACGAGGCTTCGTTCTCGTTATCCATCGGAAACACCGTTCTTCAGTTGAACCCTTGTGGCCAGCAGGTTGGCCGCCGCCGACAAACCCGCGCTTGCCACCCAAAGCCAATAACCGAGCCCATACCCAGTGACCACTGAGTAGGACGGCGCCTCACTCGACACCACCGTTTTGTATAGAAGGAAACTCGCCATGAACAGGATGGCGCCAATTGAAGCCCAAAAACCGACCTGATATTCCTTCTCAAAGAAGATCGCCCAGCTTGCAATCAAAATTGGATTGCCAATCCACGCAAAACAGCCGTAAAAAAGGCCAAGCCAGCCCATCCAAAACAACGCCCAGGCCGACGCCCATGCGTGCGGATTACTGCCATCAATGTAGTAGCTGTCTTGCGTGAGGGCAAAAACGAACATTCCGATGCTGGAAATCAGAATTAGTAGCGGCAGATAGACGCGCATAGTCGCGACACTCCGATTGATACCGTGTGATCTCCAGGTCACATGGACACTCCAAGCAGTAGTGACTTCAAGGTAGTGCCCGCCTGATTGGCCCCGTAAGACGCCCGTCCATCGAAGGCCGCATGCAGCAGCCGACCAAAGCCAAGCACGTAAATCGCAACCACGGCGAGCTTCGCCAGAAAGTGATTGCCAGTTAAAAAAAGCATTCCTCCACCCAGCAGCCAGAACAGAATCGAGAGGCCCGCCATTGCCTGCCATGCCTGCCGGAATCGGCGCAGGTCTCCATAGTAATCGAGAAAATGGAAAAGCACTGATGAGACAAGCGCGATCTCGAAAATCGGCGAGAACCAGGGCCAGGTATTGCCGTTCAGCGCAGCAAGGGAATCGAACCAGCGGCTTGCCGCGCACCAAACCACGAACAAAATCGCCATGGTTCCGATTCCGCCCCGGAGCGAAGAGGGAGATGCGCGTCCGGCGATGATGTAGGCGGCGCCCACAATCACTTCCAGGGGCCGCAGCACGAGCCAGGTGAAAATCCCCGGTCGCACAACGGCGGCTAAAGGCGCGTTTTTGTCCAAAGACCATTCTTCTCCTAAAAAAACCGCAGAACACTCCGTCCAAGGCGCGACAGGCGGCAAGCAGCCGCCGGTCTTTCCTACAGGGCCGGCGTCAGCAAAATTACATCGCCATGGCCGGCGCCGCCGCCTCTTGGCACGCTCTCGTAGGCCAATTTCGCCTCTTTCAGCTCGCGTAGTGCTCGACCGAGCGGCATTGCCCATCCGGGCGGGCCTCCGTTGCTGCTGTAGTTCCACGCCTTCGGGTGCTGCTCTGGCGGCCACAGTTTGTAGGCTAGACTGTGGTAGCTCATGCGCCGCTCCGGCTCGGCGGTTAACGCATCAATAATTCGCTGCTTCAGTGGCCTGAACCTCCCCATGGCTAAAGCCAGGGGGTTCTAAAGACGAACGGCGAGGGGACGATCCGGTTCTCGCGACTACACACCCGAATTCAGACCCCGCCCAAGTCTCCTTCGGCGCGCGATCCGCTCTGAGGATATTGCTACCCTGGGGCTAGGCGGAGCCTTCCCACTCGCAGATTGGTCGATACACAACCCCGCGCGCCGCAGCACAGGTTCCTGAGCCGCCCATTCTCTGGCGAGATGGGAAGGGTTGTGTCCGTCTTCCTTGGCATGGTGTGCCAGGAAGGCGCTATAGATATCCCGCTGCACCCGCACATCGGTCCCGCCAAGGGCGTGCCAGCGCTGAGACAGCGGCTTCTTTTCGTATCGCTCCAGAACGTGATCGTACTGGCTCATACGAAGGCGCCAGGTATCCAGTTCGATAACCTGTCCGCCGGCTCTTGCAGCCTTGCTTTCCAGGTGTTCGAAGAATGCTCCCGGTGCCCGGACCTTGACGCTCCGGCCAAATAGCCGCTGGAACGCCTTGTAGGACAGGGTTTCGGTTTTAACGACCGTGCCCAGTCCGACGACCTTGTTGGCGAGTTCGCCATGATCCCGCTTGCGCCCCGCCGCAAGCCGACGCTCCAGATCGGCGAGATCGGCTTGCCGCTGCTTATAGCGGGCGGATTTTTTCCAGGTCTTTTTCCCTTTCTTGATCCGTCCCTTGTCGTCGTAATTGTCGGGATTCATGGCCCGCTGAGAGCGGTCCTGCGTCCGCTGCAGGACGCGGACCTTCTTCCAGGGCTGGACGACCGAGGGCGCGAACTGTTCCAGCGCAGCGACCTGATCGCCCTCGATAGCAATGGTGCTGGGACCGATGTCCAGCCCAACCTCCATTCCGGCGGCAAGGAACTCGTACTTTTGGGGCGACAACCCCTCCATGACGAGCTGGACGTACCAGCGCTTGCCGCCGGCAAAGGTCCGCCACAGCACGCGGCAATATTTGACCCTCGATTTGAGGGCTTCGTTAACCCAGGGGTCTCGATCCAGCTTGGGCATGATTGCGGGCAGAAACAACTTGTCCCACTCGACACAGCTTCTGTCGCGCCGCCACTTGATGGACGAGCCCGTGCTTTTGCCCTCCAGTGAATGCAAGGGCCGATGGGTGCCCTTGAAGCGCGGCTTGCCTTTCTTGCCGAGGGCGTAACTATTGACGGCATTCCAGACGCGGGTGCCGATCTTCTGGGTCTCGTGGGCGCCCAAGCGGTCTTCGAAGCGGGCGGCGTTCTTGTGCCAGGTGGCATCGTTTTGCACCGAGGCGTCGTCGAAACTGAAGCGCTGGCGGCAAGCGATGAATGCGGCATTACGCGCACTCGTCTTTGTCTTGTCCTTATCCTTGTCCGTACTTTTCGGCATGGCGCATGCCGCCTGCCACGCCTTTGATTCGCGCATGAGCTTGAGGCGATTCAGCGCGCCTTGCAGCACGACGTTGTAGAGCCGTCTCCCTGCCTCCAGCCGCCCGAGCATGACCCTCTCATCGCCGGGCTTCACCACCAGTGGGAATTCGAGGACGAAAGAGGGCGTCTCGGCCTTGGGCATCAGACGTGCCTCTGCTGTTCGATGTACTGCTTGATGACTTCGAGCGGAGCGCCGCCGACGGTCGAGACGAACCAGGAATTGGTCCAGAGCGAGGGGAGCCGGGTCCTGCACCAACGGAACTCCTGGCGAAGCATCCGGGATGAGCGTCCTTTGATGGTTTTCACCAGCTTGGCGATACCGTATTGCGGATCGACCTCGACCAGGAGATGCACATGGTCTGGCATGATCTCCATTTCAATGATTTCCGCGCCGGATTCTGTACAGACTTCTCGTATAATCTCCTTGAGCCGGACATCGGCTCCCTCCTTCAAGACATCTCTGCGGTACTTCGGGCACCAGACAACATGGTACTTACAGGAGTAGACCACGTTGCCATTGGACTTGTAGCGGACGCTGTATTCAGCCATGAGCCAATTATACAACTACCTAGCAAGCTAATAAAGAAGTTCGCTCACCCCGTGGATGAATCCAGGGGCTTGCGCTCATGTTTGGTCAATCGCGTATCGTAGGCGGGCATCCCGTGCAGCCAAATCGCCGCGTCAAGCGTGTCGTCAACGCAATTACTCAGGTAGCAAAATAACTCAACCCCGTTATTTCCCAGTCTGGGGTGTAGCATGTCGTCGCTTCGTTCTATGTGCATTCCTCTTCCTTTCTCCGGGATGGACGAGCGTCCATCGGCAGGGGTAGTGCCCGTTAATGCGTCCTTTGCGCCAAGTCGGTCCAGTTCCGTTCTTCGATTTCCACGACGCTAAGCGCAGCCTCGATCTCGTGAATTGCGCACTGTCCGTCCACTGCCGCGATAAATTCGCCAGCAAGTGATTCGAGCCTTTTCGACGCCCTCGGATCTTCCGCAATGACCGACATTGAATGAAAAATCTTCGCTGCATGAACCGCAATTCTGGCCGGGATTTGTACCGTTGGTTCAGACATCATTTTCTCCCAATTGGAATGGCTCCCAGGACGGATTTCAACAGGCGTGACATCATCGGCAGCAGCCCCCCTCCTCCCACTGCCACTTCTCCTTGAGGAGATCGAGCCCCTCTTTTCCGCAGAGCGCAAGTAAGGCGCGTTCCAGAGCCCATTGCTTGTGGTCAATGTCGGCGACAGTGAGCCCATCGAGCAGGGTCGCCGTGATATGAAGGAGGAATTTATCTTCCTCGGTCGCTTCTTTCAGAAAATCCGTCGGGTCCTGGGGCGTGGGTCCGGCAATGTCTGCTATGTCCGTCATGTCTTATTTCTCCTGGCGTTGCTTCTGTGCAGCATATCTATACTGCACGCCCTTTGGGAGCCTCCGCGCCAGACGCATGTTCGCGCAGCCAGTCAGAAGCTCCCCCGTCTCCATCGATTCTTTCCGGTGCCGATGGGTCCATATCGCTAGAATAGCCGGTTCTGAAAAATTGCAACCATATTCGACCATTCAATTCAAGTGAATTTGCCGCTGCCGACCGACACAGGGTCCGGTCACCCCCTCCATCACAGCCAGCATGGCATCACCCCACAACCGCCACATCCCAGCCTCATCATCGCTCACCAGTGCCTCCGCTCTTGGACGCATCGACCAGCCGGGAAAGATCGTCAAGCGCCAGGCCTAGACCTTTCGGCATCCGGTCGTTAGGCAGTTGCCACATGAGTTCTATGCCTGGCCTCTGCTGGAGCCCACTATTGGGGCTGGTACGGAAGAAATTCGGTAGCTGAGCGAGGAATTCCGCCTCGGAAAAAGTTAAGATCCGGTGGATCTCTACGGCGGACTTGTCGCTCATCTTCGAGGGGCGCGCGTCGCCGATATCGCGCCTCAGTTGTTCGTAGCCGTTCAACTTTCACCCCCAAAAGCAACATCCGCCAAGGCAAAAACGATTCCACGACAATACGGCGTCCCTTCGTCAACAACCTCGAAGGTATCGTGCGATATGTCGGTTCGATACGTCCAAGAATACCCCTCCTCAGCGCACCATAAAGCCAGGATGAAGCAGCACGAGTTCACGCGCTTGAAGTAGTCACGGAAGGCGTCCTTATCGTCACGGTCAATGTCCTCGAAATTCGGTACCAGCCCACGCGAATCCACCCAGGCAGTCCCGCCGCCATAACAACTAAGTTCGTCATGAATAGCTCCCTCGAATTCCATGAGATCGTCGCTTCCGCCATAGACGATAACCAGTCCAGCAGATTCCGCCTCTGCGCGCAGTTCTCTGGAAATCCGCACGGGGTATTCGATGCCCGTCAGTTGTTGGGCAAGCTCTTTTGTGTTCATCAATTCGCGCCCATTGCAAGTTCGATATCGAATCCAGGTGGTCCTGTTCACCTAGACGTTCTCTGGCAGCTTTCACCGGTCGATGGTCTTGTGGCACCTTGCTGAAGAGGCAGGGACCACAGTCGTCTTCGTGCCGCAGCAGTCCGGAATGCTCCGCCGATACAGATTCGCGTCACATTTCCAGTCGCTCATCGGGGTCGCTCCCCAGGTGCGTCCAGGTCCAGCGTCACCGGCGCATGGACTCGGAACAGGGTTCCGCCCATTTCCACCTCGGAAACGCCCCGCAGAAACTCGGTGATGTCGATCTCCGTGCCGTTCTTGAGCCGACGACGATGCGCTTCCACCAAATGCAGAATGGGTCGCCTGCGGCCCGTGGCACTCAGGGGCAATGAGCGAGCGTACAGCAGGCTTTTGACCTGCTCGGGCTGGCAACCCAGGAATGCGCGGGCCAGCTTCTCCTTGGCCTCGATTTGCCAGCAGAAACGCCGGTCAGCCTCGCACTGCAGAGCCTGCGCCGCCATGGACATGGCTTCCAGGGAGCCACCGTCGCTCCCCCACTCGAAACCACCCATCGGAGCCATGTGAATACGTCCGCCTGGATCAACCGCAAAATAGGCGGTAAAGCCTTCGACAGGCCCCTTGTCTCGGTAGATGAAGTAGCTGACCCGATAACACGGCGGACTGAGCTTGCCAACGCCGTGCGGTAATTCGTTCACACGCTCCACCAGTGCGGTGTGGCGGTAGTGTCCTTCGATCATGCCGGGCAGGGAGACGCAGGCGGACAGGGGCAGCTTATCGTTCACCAGGTCGAAATGCCCCGGCCATACCCGGCGATCCTTGCCGGGAACATAAGGACCCATGACCCGAGCGCGTACCAGGTGGGTCTCTTTCAGCCGGGCAGGCTTGTTATGGTTGTTACGCGCCTTGCCGCTTATCCGCGTCTCGAAGAGCGATACCAGCATTGAGGCAATGTGGTCCTCGAATTCTTCCTGCTGCCACAGGTCGGTGGTGTTCAATGGTAGCGGCATTTTTCTTTCCTCTCCCCGGCGAGGCCCAACGAACCAAAAAGGTGGTCTCTCCATCTACAGCGTCCCTCGGTCGCGCCCGCATACCATGCGTCTGTCATCACCGTACCTACTTTGTACGGACATCGCATCTCGCCAGCCTCTCTGAACAGTAATTTCAGCGCCGCCAGCATCCCGTCCTTGTACTCCTGGCTGCTGGGATCGCGCGGCTTCGAGAACGCTTCGTCAAATAGGGCTTGTGCTCTGGTCATGAGGGCCTCGGTGCGTCAGTAGGTTTTTTTGGGTCCAAATCCGACACGGAATCCTGCCCGAACGCAGCATCAGCGGCAGATTCAGGACGCCAGCCGGACTTCAGCGCGGAAAGTCCGAGCAGAACCACGTCGGGCATGGCATCCGGCAGACAAGGCAGAGCCATCAGCTCGCGGATCATCACCCTGCTCCCCTCCGGTAATTTCAGGGATATCGTCTCGGGCCTGCCTCGGTTCAATGGGCTCATGCCCCCTCCTTTTCGCCGTGAAGCTCTTGATGGTCGCTGAGGATGTCACAGCACTCCGACAGGCGTTCCAGCGCGAGATTGAGACCGGGAAGATAGTGTTCACGAGGCGTCCGCCGGAGAATGGTCAGTACGTCTTGCGCGGACGCTTTCAATGCCACGGTTCGGGCGTCAGTTTCAGGCAAAGAGGCGGGCAAAGGGGCAGGCACCTCGCTGCCCAGGGCGTTCAGCAAACATACAAAGTCCTCTACACCACAAAGCAGCACGGTCTTTGCGCTCCCGAGTGCGCGGACCAGGGACTTACGGTCCACCCCGTCGCGGCGAGCAATCTCTGCCAGAGATTCGGGCGCACAGGCGCCAAGCCCGTAATGGCGGAGTAATAGGCCGACACGGGCTTCGGTGGCGGGTGGACGACGGAGCAGGCCCAGTGCAATGAGATCCGGCAGGCGAGTGGCAAATTCCGACTCGGAAATCGTGGGGGCGCGCAGCCAGCCCCTCACATCAGGGGACAGGGAGGGGTCGAGTAGGTCGTCAAGCAGTTCCCGGTAACTCATTCGTCACTCCCAGTACCCGGCAGGGCATCATCCGGCGCGATCAGTGAGAAAAATACGGAGTCCAGGGCGCGGGCTTCCAGGCTTAGGGCAATGGCCGCCAGCGCATCGCGCAGAGTGCGCCGTACAACGGGGCGGCTAACACCGTCCTCGCGTGCAATTTCCGGCACGGTTTTCCTCGGAACGCCCAGCCCAAAATATCGGCGAATGCAAGACGCGCACTCGTCAATGTCCAGGGGATTGAGCTGCTGTCCGTCGTGAATCAGGCAGGGAAGCAGGGCAATAAACTCCGCCTCGGATAACGAGAGATCGAGGCAGTGTTTGCGGGCATGAGCGGCGAGCGTGCGCCGGAATCGGTTGTAACTCATGGGGAGCCTTTGTCGGTGGAGACCTCGCGCAGAACGGGGCCAGCAATGGGATGGACATCAGGCGGCGCAAGGCAGGGACAGGAGCCGGGATCGGGCGACCTCCCGCACTCGGGCACGGCATGAAACGGATCATTCATGAGTACGCCGCAGGGATCGAGACGCACGGCATAGCGGCAACCGAGGCAGGCGTAATCCAGGCTCATATGGGCGCCTCTTTCAGCGAGTAGCGCAGCAAGTGAATCGCCATCGCTTCTCCAGCGTCTTTGGGATGAAAACCGGCGGCAACAGCGGATTGAATAAGGTCGCGATCCGGCGCGGAAAAATCCCCGCAGGCGAAATGCCGGACGGAATCTTCATTCCAGCCGCCATAGTCCGTTTCGCATCGTTCGCACCAAATCGCCATGACGCCAAGAAGCGCGTCGGGGTGCCAGACGGGGGAGCGGACGGCGATCCGATTCTGAATAACGAAGCGCACCACGGGAGCGGAGGCGCCGCTTCGATTAAATTCACCAAGCCACCGCGAGAAGCGTGCGTATTTCTTTCCGAACCGTTCAAGCTGATACCCGGCGAAATTCACTGAGCCGCTACTGATGACCCCTCCGGGACGGTGCAGCGCCCAGCCGGTCTTTATGTCTAGGCGCAGGGCCAGGATGGTTCGCGGGCCGAAGCCAGAGGGAGAATCAGATGGCGAGTTCAAAACGCGCTCCAATGAACAGGGCGGCAATGCCACCCAGCGCCAGGAATGGGCCGAAGGGCAGGCGTGCGCGGTGATCCCCGCCGGGAAGCGCGTAGGCCAGGGCAAAGGCCAGAAGGGAGGTGAAGGTGGCGATCATTACCACCTGGAAAACACCCTGCCAGCCAACCCAAGCACCAATCGCGGCCAGCAGCTTCAAATCGCCGTCCCCCATGGTCTCTTTGCGCAGCAGCAGGCTCAGGACGCGACTCGGAAGCCAGAGGGCCAGGTAGCCGACAATCGCACCGGTGAGGGCTGTCGCGGGACCACGGAGCAGCCCTTGCAGCGAGTCATGGAATCCGGTGCCAAAAAACCAGTAAGACGGGGCCGCAGCATTCAACAGGGACAGTGCAAGTCCGCCCCAGAGCAAGGGAAGTGCCAGCGAGTCCGGCAGTATCTGTTCGTCGAGGTCGATCAGCGTCAAGGCGATCAATGTCCATGCGAACAGGAGGGCGGCAAGGGTTTCGGGGGTAGGTCCGAAGCGCAAGGCGACAGCCAGCGAGAGCAGTCCGGTCAGCGCTTCAACAACCGGGTATCGCAGCGAGATCCGGTCGCTACAGGAGGAGCACCGTCCTCGCAGGAAGAGGTAGCTCAGGACCGGCACGTTCTCCCAGGGACGAATCGCATGTCCGCAGCGAGGGCAGCGGGAGCGGGAGATCAGGCCATTAAACCCAGGTGTCTCGCCGGACTCGGGCAGGCCAAGAAACTCCAGGCTTTGCTTGCGCCAGTCGATTTCCATCATGCGCGGCAGCCGGTAGGCGACAACATTGAGGAAGCTCCCGACCGCCAGCCCGATAACAAGGGCATAGGAGAGATACCAGGCAGGGTGGGCGGCAAACCAGGAGATGAACGTCAACGAACGATCCTCGGAAAAGCTGGGCATTAGGAAAGGCCGGCGGTGAGCAATACAGCACTCACCGCAGACCCTCGTGCCCGTTTTGCAGAACGGGACTTTTTTGCCTGGTCACCGCGCGAGGGAGACGCCAAAAGAGGCACGCGCGGCCCAGAGCCGCCGGGGTTGTTTCGCATGGCACGGGGTCACTCACCGGCTTGACCCGCCACTTTTACGAAGGCAGTGGCCGCCTTTTGAGTCCAGATTACACGGGTCCGGAATAATGCAAGCCCTCACTCAGCGCCGCCTCGGCACGCTTCTCTTGGAGCCGGTCAAACCGGTCGTAGCTCTCAATCGTAACGGACAGGAAGGTCACTTCCCGGCGAATCATTTCCGCCCTGTTCTCGAAGTCAGTGACGACATCGAGTTCCCAGGGCTTTGCGCGGGCTTCGAGGTTTGTACGGAAGCTTCTGCCGCGAGAGACGTACCTTGTGACCTTTTTCCATTTTTCCTTCTTGTCCTTGAACCACTTCCGTATGTAGTACCACTCAATGGCGAATCCGTTCTTGGTTGTTGCAATGCGAGGGAACAATCGTGACTTGTCGGCGAAGTCTCTCCGGGCATCGCTTTCTTCCAGGTAGAATTTCCAGTGGTCATCCACCATTCCCTTAGCTTCCAGCCGCAGCGTTTCAATGCGCGTCCGCACGGCGGCAAGAATCGCCTCTTTTTCGTCGTTCATTCATAGCCTCAAAATCGAATGTGTTATTTAGTGGGGTTTCGACATCAAAACCGCAATTAAGGACCCGAAAACGTGGGTTGCAAGGAGAAAACAGGATCATTGATTCTCGATTTGCATGCGAAAACCCAATTAATTAGAAAAGTCAGTAGCCATTTTTCTGCACCCCATATCGAACAAGTATTTCTCGTCGAGCAATCTGAAAATCGCCAGTTTTTGGGCCTGTAACGATCATTGATTCTCGATTTGCATGCGAAAACCCAATTAATTAACAAGGCCCGCTGCCCCGCTGGAGCCCATCTTGCGGCACTCGATATTTCTGGGCAGTTACCCCGGCAACCGCACCATGAAGGCAAATGCCGATCATTGATTCTCGGCTTGCATGCGAAAACCCAATTAATTCCTGAAGAACCCATGGGTTTCCCTATTGTGCGGGGCCGATCCGTGCTTGTGTCGCTCGAATAATCGTTTTTAACGGCGTTATTCGGACGCACATGCGCGCCAGAATAGGCGAAGCTGGTTGCGCTCCGTCGATCCGGTACGGAAATCGAAAGGGATGCGGTAGCGCGAGAGAGCGCATCAGCGGACCGCCCGGACGTACTGCGGCAAGAAGAGGCTTAGGGACGGGCCGGGCCTTGTTGGCGGGCTTTGGGCGAGGTAGTGGTCGGAGGCGCTTACGGGCATCGGGTGGCGCGGACAATCGCAGGCATGCCCGAAGGACATTCCATTCCGGACTCAGCAAAACGCCCCGAATATTGGCGGCGCCGTCCAGCGGCTTGCCGGGCGAAAGCTTGCGCTTCGTCCGCGCCCAAGGGCTGCGGGCCATGCTCGGAACGATCAGAAAACCCGCCAGAGGATAGAGTCTGACGGATCGGTCCCCGCCCGGACTCGTGATGAGCGTCGCCGAAGCAATGGGCGGGAGGATAGCGACGCAGGCCCGCCATTTCCCGGTTCAACAATTCCCCTGAAGGGGGAGGTTTCGAACCAGCAAGAAATTGGGATGAAGGTCGATTGCAGGGAGCGATGTAATGAGAAAGAGATCGTCCGCGAAGGGTCACTAGAAGTACACTAGAAACACAAAGTCAGTAAATTTTCCACCAAAACCACTCGTTAAAAGTGGCGTAGTTCACAAAACGTACACTACAGGTTCACAGCCAGGAGTTTGAAGAATGAATGTCATTGGCATCGATATCGGATACTCGAATTTGAAGATAGCCTACGGCCCCGGTACCGGAACACCCGAGACCCAGTTGCGCCCCGCAGGCGCAGCGCCGATCGACAGGTTCGGCACCCGGTACGACGGGAAACAGCACAAAGATTTCATCCACGTCCTGGTGGATGATCGGGAATACGTTGCAGGCGTCGATTCCGGACGCGCGGAACTCTGGAGCAGGTCACTTCACGCCGATTATCCCGCCAGCGATTCCTATATGGCGCTTTTCAAGGCCGGCTTGCTGCTTGCGGGAATGCGGCATATTGACGTGCTGGTCACGGGACTACCAGTCACTCAGTATTTTGACGAGGCCAGGCGCGAGGCTGTTGTCAAGCGCATGAAGGGGATACACAGGCTCACGCGGAAGCTGGATGCCATTGTGGGTGAGGTCAAGGTGATTCCGCAGCCAATTGGTGGTCTGCTCGACTACATCGAACAGAAGGGCGTCGATCTGGAGGATGCGAGGGTACTCGTGGTTGATCCCGGATTCTTTTCCGTGGACTGGGTCGTGGTCTCACAGGGAAGCTTACAGCGACAGTCGTCAGGAACCAGCCTAAACGCCTCGTCTGTCGTGCTTGAGGAGGCGGCGAACTTGATCGCGAGCGACTTCGGACACGCGCCCGCCGCAGATTCAATTGAGACCGCCGTACGCAAGGGGAAGCTGCAGATCAAGCTCGCCGGTCGAGACGTGGTTCTGGCCGAATATCTTGACGCGGCAGCGCAGAAAGTCGGCGCAGTGATTGCAGAATCGATCCAAAAATCACTCCGGACAGAGACGCAGATAGCGGATCTCGTGGTGCTGGTCGGCGGAGGTGCCGGTTTTTACCACGACGTGTTGAAGCAGTCCTTCAGCGGGCTGATGGTTGACACCACGACAGAGCCCGTTCTTTCCAATGCACGGGGCTTCTGGACCATGGGCGCATCCCAGTGAAAACGGGGAGTATCCGGATTGTTGTCGCCGTATCCAGGGCACAGCCGGAGCTATTTGCCGATCTTGCAGCCCTGTCAACCAGGGGGCGCGCTGAGCGAGTCCGGACCCTGGCAACTCTGGGCGTGCTGGCGGCAAAAGGCACTGTAATTGCTGAAGAGCGGCACCCCGTTGAAAGGCAGGTTGAGAGGTGTGTTGAACGGGAAGAGCCCGAACAAAAGCCGTCCAATGAGGAGCATATTCACGCTTCCATGGCGCGGAAATTTGCTAAAAATATGGAGGGAATCTGAGCGGGAATCGGCATCCGGACCGAACAAAATAACCGGGCGTTGGCCCGGTTTTCTTTGTTCTTCACGGGTGTTTTGCCGCCTCTTTTGCTGGAATCAGGACGAAGTCAGTCCGCAATTTTTGCGCCGACTGATCTGGCGATTCGCTGCGGGTCTGGTGATTTTGTATTCACCGGGCTCGTACTCTTCCACTTGCCAGCCAAGGCCAATAATTTCCTGAAGCGCCCGTCTTGCCCTGACGCGCCGCTGCCTAATCGCGGCGCATGTTTCGTCTTCCAGCCATACGTAGCTGCAAAGTGTGCCGATGGATATCCTGCCGCTTTTGCCGGGGCATATCCATCCACAAAGGCGTTGATAAATGAGTCGGGCCGGGTCGCTTCTAAGCGCACGAACCTCGTCCATGTCGATGCGCATAGTGTTCAGTCCCAAAACAATTCCGGTTATTTGCGGATTTACGTCCACATGGAGTCGTCCATTCGTGCCATTTCCCGCGTTGCCAAGATCTGTAATCAACCGGGAGGCGTTTTGCCGACGCGCCTCTTCCGGACCCTCTTCAGTGATCGCCGACACTTTACACATTCGTTCAATACAGGCGCGGAGCGTGCGGGTGTCGCTCAGGTCTGCGTGGCCGATTTCGCGGGCAAGGGCCGCGTAGCTTCCCTTGATCACGAAGTCGTCGCCGAGCGCAAGTTTCATGCGTCGCATTGCTCGCTCCGTCGGCTCATTCATCGCGGCATCAGCCAGTTCAGCGCGTAGTAATTCGCATGGTTTTGTTGCCAACGAAACCAGCCCCTGGAGTACGCGCAAATCATCAGCGCCGAGAAGTTCAGGCCCGGAAAACTCCACGCGCACGCCGCTGGAGGTGCCGTGAATTATGCTCAGCCCCGGACGCACATCGCCATTTTTGTAGGACCTGAATAGCCATGGCATCATGCCAGCAGCGGAATTTCGACGGATGAATTCAGTGCTCATGCCGCGTCCAGCCCGCCTTCTTTGCACAAGCGGAGCGGGCGGATCGCCGCCGGCCTGGTGATCTTGTATTTCCCCCGCTCGTATTCCTCCGCTTGCCAGCCGAGAGCGATCAGCTCCTGAAGGGCCTTTCTAGCGCGTGTCCGCCGCATACGCATGGCGCCCTTGTCTTCCTCCGCCCATGCGTATCCACAAATCGTATCAATGGTGGCCTTGCTGTGTTTGCCGGGGTCAACCCATCCACACAGGCGCTGATGAATCAGCCGGGCGGAATCGCTCTTTAGGGCGCGAACCTCGGACATGTCGATGCGCGTGTGTTTCGGGCTCCGCCCCAGCATTATTTCCGCGATCTGCGGATTCATTCCAACACGCAACTGTCCTGCCTGACCCTTTTCATCGCTGCCGTACCCGGCAATAAGGCGAAATCCCCTGCGGCTGCGGCCCTGCGCCGTCTTTACCTCGGCGATTACACTCACCTTCCACATCCGCTCCACGCATTTGCGCAGCGGCTGCGTGTCATCCAGGTCCACCTGTCCGATTTCACGAGCGAGGTCGGCGAAACTTCCCTTCACCAAAACTGAGTCCATGTAGTGTGCCTCGTGCTCCAGTTCGAGTTGTTTCCTGGCGCCTTGCTCTGCGGGGTCGTTTGTTTCCGGCGGTATGATCTTGTGCGATTTCAGTGCCATGGAGACCAGGCCCTGAAGAACGCGCAGGTCATCGGCGCCCAATTGGTCCGGCCCCGAAAACTCCAGCCGCCTGCCGTCACCGAAGTCGTGAACCGCGTTGAATTTAGGGCGCTCTACGCCACTTTTGAATGACCGGAACAGCCCTGGCATCATGCAGACGGCGGGGTCGTGACGGATGAAGTCGACGATCATGGCCCTGGTGGGCACGGGAGCTGGCCGGTTTTTTTGGGCTCGCATAGCATTCTCCGGGTTGGTTTTGCCGCAAAGACGCTGCGGCGTTCAGATCCAGACTGCCACCAATCCCAAAAACGCAACCCCCTCCATCATTCACCGAAGACCAAGGACAGGATCGCTTGCCTCCGGCAGTGATGCCAACAGTACGGACCAAATCCCCGACAACCCGTTACACCAATCCCCGGCAACTCGTTACACCAATCCCCGGCAACTCGTTACACCAATCCCCGGCAACTCGTTACACCAATCCCCGGCAACTCGTTACACTCAGAGCCGCGCAAAGTCATGCGTGGCGCGGCCTGGCGGCGAATTGAAAAAAGTCATCAAGATATTTATCAAGAGTCTTATCAAGAGCTTTATCTAGGCGGTGTCCAAGAAGGAATCCACTTTCCTCTTTTTTCTTTTCTTTCGTAATTCGAAATTTTCTTCGATCAATCTCGGCTGGTAATTTAATAATTACATTTTTCGTGCCAACTTTCGCGTGCGGTGAATTTTTCCCGGTTTTGCAAATCACGCCTTTCCTGGCCGACGCTCTTCCCTGTTTGAACCTTTTTCTGCGCTGTCGATGCGCAAACGCCGGACATCCAGTTGTTGCTGGACCCGGCGCTTTTCTTGAGGGAGGTCTAAAGCAGAATCAGAACGGTTCTTTCGGCTCCTCCCCTGTCTCGACGGCCTTTTCTTGCCGCGCCGGTGAGAGACTGCGTTCGACCACCCCCTTCAGCGCCGTCTCGATGTCCTCAACCGGGAAATCCCGCTCCAGAATTCCTGATCGCCTGATCGCCTGCTCGATCCTTTTCAGTCGCTCCTCCTGCTCCGCTTGTTCCGCCTCCTCCAGTTGGCGCTGCAAGTCCGCGAGCTGGGCGCGGAGCTTTTCGGTTTTTGTGGGTCGTTTTGCCATGGGCATCTCCTGTGTCGGTGGTGGGTGCCGTCCGTCTTGTTCGAAGAGAAAGACGGCGAAAAATATTTTTCGCCTATGCGCCAAGTGTCTGATTTCCGGCGAGTTGCATTTTTTTGACACCGTGTATCCTGGATTGTAAAGCCAGTCCAAGGAGACGATCTTGCTCGACGAGTCCATCAAGGCAACCATATCCCAGGTTTACAAATCCATCCTGGCGCAATCCGGTTTCCGTTCCCGACTGGGCCAGCGGGTCATGATCGCGGAGATCGCCAAGACCCTCTCTGCGCCGGAAAACCGGATCGTCGTGGCCGAGGCGCCGACAGGGACGGGAAAGTCCCTCGCCTATCTGACCGGCGCCTTGCCCGTGGCGCTGGCGGCGGGTAAGAAACTCGTTGTCGCCACATCGACCGTGGCCCTGCAAGAGCAGATCGCTCGAAAGGATTTGCCTCGTTTTCTTGCCGCCAGCGGACTCAAAGCCAGCTTCGTGGTCGCCAAAGGACGGGGCCGCTATCTCTGCCCGGTGAAGCTCTCAGCCAAGACCGGTTACAGCGCAAAGCAAGGCGATATGTTCGGCATGCCCGTTGTGGAATCTAGCCGCCCGGAACGGATTTACCAGTCCATGTGCGACGCCCTTGACGCAGGCTCTTGGGATGGTGATCGCGATGCGTTTCCGGTGTCGATTCAGAACGAATTGTGGTCGTCGCTCACTATGGACCGTGGTGGCTGTCTGGGCAATGCCTGTCGATTTCGTGGCCAATGCCCGGCGCTGATTGCTCGTGAACGGATTGAGAAAGCCGATATCGTCATCGCCAATCATGACCTGCTGCTCTGCGACCTGGCAATGGGTGGCGGCGCGATTCTCCCCTCCCCTGCCGACAGCATCGTGGTAATCGATGAAGCGCATTCGCTGCCTCAGCGAGCTAGAAGCCATTTTGGCGGACGGGTCTCGTTCAAGGCGCTGGCGAAGGCCCTGGCGTTAACGCAGCAGGCGCTCAGCGCAGCGGACGATCTTGGCCCTGGCGGCAGTGGAAGAAATGGAAAAAAGGGAAAAAAGGGCAAGGACGCGACCGCAGAAGCACGCTCGGAGGCAAAAGCGCTATCGCGGGCCATCGTGGAATTGAGCGCCGTTCTGGACCAGGGCATTCCCAGGTCAGTTGCCGACATCACGACGAATGACGGCTGCCGGCAATCGCGCTTCCGGCGTGGAGTCGTCCCGTCCGAGCTGTCAGAAATGACCGGAATCGCATCGGTTTCCGCCAGGGCATTGGCAAAAACCTTGGGCAAAATCAGCGAGGAAGTGAAGAAGGCCATTGCAGACGGGCGCGCCAATCATGCGACCGCCGAGGCCATCGCCGGGCAATTGGGTGGAGCCCTCGGGCAAATCGAATCCGCGCAATCGGTATTCGAGAGTTTTTTCGAGGCTTCTGGCGCCGCTGAGACCAGCGGACCCCTGGTCGCTCGCTGGATCGAGACACGTTCTTCGAGGGACGGACTGGAGCACAGCATGGAGCAGTGCCCGACCGACGTGTCGGGTCTGTTGCGCGGCAAGCTCTGGAGCGCGGCTTATGGTGCCGTGGCAACATCGGCGACCCTGACCGCCTTGGGCCGGTTCGAGCATTTCCGGCGCGAGGCGGGGCTGCCCTACGAGCCCCAGGCCGTTTATCTGAAACTCACTTCGCCTTTCGATTATTCCCGCGCCTCCCTGCATATCCCCTCGCACGCCAGCGCCGACCCGTCGGACAGCAAGGCCCATACCGCCTACGTCACCATGGCGCTTCCCGACCTGATCGAGGATGGCGGCGAAATCGGTGGAACCCTGGTGCTGTTCTCGTCCCGGCGGCAGTTACAGGAGGTCCGTGAGGGTTTGCCGGAGGAAATCCGTCAGATCCTGTTATGCCAAGACGAGCTACCCCGGAACGCCCTACTCGACGAGCACGCCGCTCGAATCGGACGCGGCATCCCTTCTGTGATTTTCGGCCTGGCAAGTTTCGCGGAGGGTGTGGACCTGCCCGGCAATCTGTGCCGCCACGTCGTCATCGCAAAGCTGCCGTTCGACCCGCCCGACTCGCCTGCGGAAGCAACGATTGCGGAGGAAATTGAGGCGCGTGGCGGGAATGTGTTTCGCGAGGTCGTCTTGCCGAAGGCCAGCATCAAGCTTGTGCAGGCGGTCGGGCGCTTAATGAGGACCGAAACAGATGAGGGACGCATAACAATACTGGACAGTCGGCTCAGGACGAAGCGATACGGCAAGCAATTGTTAAACCAATTGCCGGGCAAACTTTGCAGTATACCATGTTGAGAGCTGTTGCGGAGCGCGTAATAACGGGCGGAAAAGCTGTTATTTGCGCGCAATTACAGCCTCGCAATCGTTAACGTATCCAAACGTAAATCGGAACGGAGAACACTGATGGCAAACAAGAACAACACTGTCCAGATCCTAAGCAGGCTGTTTCTGCTGGGTGCAAGAGAAGCGGCAGCAGAAGACATTGAGGCTGCACAGATCCAGTTCGGAGTGCCTGTCCAGTTTTTGGAGCGATTGCTCGCCACGCCCCTGGATCGGGTCTGCCAGATCGTAGATTCGATCACGGTCTTGCCGTTTCAGCCCAGGCTGCCGCGAGCGTTACTCATGCGCATGCTGGACGAGCCACAGGAGGTCAATAACGCGGCCGTCATCCTGGGGGCGCGTAATGCCAGCGCCATCAATTGACATCCGGCGGATAGGACTGGCCCAGCGAATGCTCGAACTGGGCGTGCGTCCACACCTCGTGGCTCATGCTATGGGGCTGCCGCAACCGACGCTGATCAGTTGGTATCAGCAGATCACGGGGGACCGGACAAAGCGGGGGCCGCTCAAAACCGGCGCGGCCTCCTATGTGCGCGACCGGAGCGGCGCGGAACGGCTGTCCGTCTTTTGCGTGCTCTACCGGACGCTGCAGCGAGACCAAACGCCCTCAGCCGAGCATCTGATTGCAGCCATTGAGATGTACAACAGGCTCCAGCCGGAGCCGATCGATGGAACCCTGGCCTGGATGGCGGCCAGGGAGCTGGATGCTTCCAGGGAGTCGGGCAGGGACGATATGCTAAAGCTCCGCTTCTGCACATCCTGCAAGCTGCCTCATGTTTACCACCTGCAATCCGTGGCGCTGCGAAAGTGTCCGTTCTGCCGTCCCTGCGCAGTGAGCGGCAAGAGGCGCGGAAGGAAACGCGAGCAGGTCGATTCGGATTCCCAGTTAATTCTTCCTGATTAGCAAGATACCTCAGCTTGGCGGAGCCACTGCTCAGGGTGTGGCCCGCTGGAGGCAGCGGCGGCGAGCAGGCGCATTGGGAGTGTCTCCAGGTGGAAACGGCGGTTGAAGCGATAGGCGAACGCGCCCAGATAGCGCGAGCCGTACTTGGCGAAGTCGAAGGCATGGTAAGCGCCGCCGAAGCTGGTCTTGAGGTTGCCGAGGAGGGTGTTGATCCAACTGAACTCCGGCAGTTCCCTGGGCTTGCGGGCGCCCACGATGATGGGCTGGTGTTGGCAACCGGCATCGAGCACCCCGGTAAAGCAGGCCAGTCCGTCGGAGATCACCCGGCATCCAGGGCTGAGGTCGACCTTGGCCCAGTCGGCAATGGCCTGGCGAGTGAAGGCGGGGACGAGGGCCATTTTGACGTACCGGGGATGCCCTTCGGCATCCAACCCGACCGCCGCGACAAAGGGAACCTTGTTCTCGGACCCGCGCCCGGCCTTGCCGCCGGATCGTTCACCACCGAGATAGGCGTCATCCACCTGGACTTCGCCGAGCAGCGGGTAGCGCGCATCGCGTTCGACCATGGCCTGCATCAGCTTGTGCTGGAGCAGCCAGGCTGTGGGGTAGCTGACCCCCAATTCCCGCTTCAGCGCGAGGGCGGACAGGCCTGTTTTGGCTTGGCTGATCCGGTAGATCGCCAGGAACCAGAGGGTCGGCGCCAAGTGGCTGTGCTGGAACAGGGTCCCGGCGATCAGGGAGGTCTGCGTCCGGCACGCGCGGCATTGGAAGATCTTGCGCGCGCCAACCCGGAACAGGCTGTGATGCGCCTCGCCACAGTGGGGACAACGAAAACCTTGTGGCCAGCGCGCCTTTTCCAACGCCGCCTCGCACTGCGCCTCGGTGCCGAACTGTTCGAGAAACGCGGGGAGCGACAGACCCGGCTGAAATTGTATGCGGTTCATCGACATGGCTGCTTCCTCCGGGGTGGCTACACCCTCAGTATGGACCTTCCGGCGAGAGTGTGGGATGCGTACTGGAGTATCTTGCTAATCAGGTAATTCTTTGAATATACCGTCTATTTCGCGTTATTCGACGAACACAAGGAGGAAAATCCGGTTTAGGCTGGAGTCTTGTTAAAGACTGCGAGTCTCCAGCCATGCCGCTGCATCGTCTTACTGCTTCGATCCTTCTAATGCTTTCTGCCTGGATGGTGCCCGTTATGGCAGGCACACCAACCGGGAGGATCGGCCCTATGGTGATGGTCAACACCTCGGTGGGCCTGCCGGATGCCAATTTTGCCGCAACCACGACAGCGTCCATTGGTGCGCCCGAATTCAAGAGCAGCAACACGGGCTACACGGTCTCGGGCAAAGAGCAAAAGGTGCCGACGCCACCGGGCGTCGCCGTGTCCATGACATACACCTACGACCCCAGATACCCTCCGGTCGGCTCCAATCTGATTGACTGGGCTGCGCCATTTTTTACTGCGCGAGCGCCTGGCATCGCGGCCGCGCTCAAAGCGTACGCGCTGAGCAATGGCGTATCGAGCGGCGTCTATACCTACCGGCAAAGCGTCTATGTGTCAGGGCGCACCACGCCGATGACGCTATTCTGGCAGGTTGTGTCCATGGCTGACGGACGCCATTTCTCGCAAGATCCGCAACTGCTGCCCGATGTCCCCGCCTACCTGCAATTCACCTATACACCCAAGAGGATAGCCGAGGGGCTGGATACGAGCTGGACCTACCCCAACGCCGGCAAGCTCGCCTACCGCCTAGTCAAACAAGACCTTTCCCCTCTGACTGGAGAGACACTGGTCGATACAAACGGAGCCTTCGACGCCCCGGTTTACGCTGGCACGGGACCAATTCCCGTAGGCTGTTCGCAGGACGCCACCAGCGGGGATGTGTCGTGTTCTCAGGATTTCGGCGTGCGCTGCCTGATTGACAAAAGATCATCCGCCAATTGCCCGACCACCTTTCCCGACATGACAACCCTGATGGAAGATCTCGTGGCCGTAGGCGGGACGCTGGATTACGCCCGCGCCCTGTCGCCGGTCTATGACGAAGTGGATGATCCTGAGCGTCCGGGCGAGAAACTGCAAATCCCTCGCGTAGCCGTCAGTATCGACAGTCGCTCGGTCTCAAGAGGAAGAATGTTTTTCTTCATCTCGCGCGGAGGCGGCAGGGAATACATCGAGACCGGTACCGTTGGCTATGCCCTGCGCAATCAGACGGATCGCTATCGCGTCACAGCGGACGGCCAATTCGAAATGGCGGGACAGGCAGTAACAACAGCGATATCGCCGACCCGTGCGTTCGTAAAAACAGCTGCGATAACTGGCTCCTGCGCCAGTTATCAACCGGATCAGATTATAGACCCCTTCAATACCGTCCAAATTTACAACTGGCGCAATGACACAGTGAACCGCCTATCGGCGGCCAATTACGTGTCAGTCGCCACACTCATTTGCCAATAGGAGCAAGGACCATGCAAAGAAAATTCATCATCGCTGCTGCGCTTGTTGGGCTATTGGTCGCCCAGAGTCAGGCCTTTGCGGCCTGTTCGAATTTTGGTGGATACGCACGAGGAAGCAGCCCCGTTGTCGGGGGGTTCAAGACACAGGAAGAAGGGACATACGCCACGTCCGCTTATAACGAAAATACAGGGGCTCAATGCGCGCTGAGCGGCACCGTCGTTACGTCATCCGGGTTCTGGGGCAGCGCGTGTTTTACGCCCACATCCATTGGGACCTACCAATACTGGTGGCGGTGCGGGAGCGCTGACCGGAACATCGGCTCCTGCCCTAGCAACACCGCGCAGATCAAAGTACAGGACTACCGCCGTGTAGATGGCGTAGTTGTATCCGGCTCCAGCATTGTCTGTGTCGCCACTGACACCAATCAATAAGGGGGGCTTCATGCGAAAGAAAATCAGCGTCGCAGCCGCAATCGCCTGGCTTTTGCTCACCCAGGGCCAGGCTTTTGCAGCTTGTTCCACCCTTGGATACGCACGAGGCAGTAGCCCCGTGGCGGGGGGGTGGCAATTGGCGAACTATCCCATCTACGGCTGGTACCAGGGGGGCTGTTGCGGCATATTCAGGCCTGCCTGGGGTTGGGTAAACGGTGTTTACACGCATACGTCCGTAACCGGCACGACTGCATTTTACGGCTCGGCATGCTACGGGGCCGCCGGCGCATACTACATTTCCAACGGGTCTCAACCAACCATCTATTCATCCCTCTCCTGCCCCCCCAATACCGCAGAGATCGAAGTGATAGATTACCGCCGCGCGGATGGCGTGGTCATGTCGGGCGTGAGCACTGTTTGTGTTGTCACCGATACCAACGAATAACCGCTATCGCGTCAAGCGCACAGGAAATCGCCATTATGCCCCGCCTGCTCGAATTTCTAAAAAAAGCCGTCACCTGGATCACTCTGATCTGCTTCTACGGCACCACCCTGATCGCCTCGGCAGGGGAATCCGTCTGGGTCGCCCCTGCCCCCTCGGCTATTCAGCAAGGGGGCTGGGCAGAGCATGCCAATGAGCTGCGTGGTGGCAACCGCATCAACTGGATACCAGCGACCAAAAATACCCGGCTTTCGGGTACGCACGTCATCAATCTCCCCAGGGACAACTATCACATCACGGCGCGGGCGACCTGGACCAAGGGAAAGCAGGCCTTCAACTGGGACATGATCGACGGACCCGAATGGATCACCAAGAACCGGCCCGAGGTCGGACAGGCCGGCGGGCTCCCGAATGGCGTGATGATGTCCAACTGGATCACGCAACAGCCCGGTAACGGGCGCATGGTATTTGCCATGTACTCCCCGCAGTCACTCAAGCTACGGATCGCCGTGCAGAAGGTCGAAAAGCTCCCCAACGGCGACATCATCGTTGCCGTGAAGGACTACACCCCGCACCACGGGCGTGCCTGGATTCTGAGCGGCGGTTACCGGACTGCCAACGAGAAGATGTGGGACCCGGATGGCCTGGGCTACAACCCTTTCCAGGCATTTGCAGGAGCGGAGGATGATCCGGTGTTCAACAACATCTCCTGGTCCGGGGCGGTGACCGCCATTGGGCTGGCCATCATTCACGAACGGGCGCTGTTTGGCTGGGTTGCCACCAGCCACTTGCGCCAGGACACCTCCACCAGCGAGTCGGGCAACAGGTTTCGGAAGAAGGTGACCACCACGACCAATGTCTATGTGAAACCCAACTGGTGGATCGCGGGTCCCGTGGAAATGGTCATTGGCGGCCAGCATCACTCAATCTGCGTAGGCCCCGAGGCCATCGCGAATCCTACGGCAGGTTGTACCGATGCGGCCCGCGTGGCGAACTCTGGCGTCCTGATTGCCCCTTGGAAGGGAAACAACCTGCCGGCGGTCAGCGAGGAGATGATCTACCAGCACGTCAATCAGCAAAAGAGTTGGACGGTGTTGTTCTATGCCGTGTTGACGCTGCTGGTGGTGGCTGGGGGCGTGACTTTGATGGCTGCGTATGGGGGGATGGGTGCGGCGGGAGCTACCGCAGTGAGCGGTAGCTCGATAGGCGGCGCCGGCGGCGGAGCCGTCGCCTGGGGCGGTGCCGCTGCCGGCGTTTATACCGCCGCCTCGACCAGCCTTTTCAGTCACGGCGGTCTAACCTCCGTCCAGGAAGGCTACCTCGGCAGCATTACCTCCGGCATGGCCTCAGCGCTCAGCAGCGGCGCGCACGAAGTCCGTATTGCCCAAGGGGTGAACAACAAGCTCATTAAGCCCGCCGTGCAGTCCGGCGCAAACCTCTCGGGCGTATCGCAGCTCTTCGGGACCACTTGTCCGCTCAACCTCTCGGTCGCAGAGTGCAATGCCCAGGGATTGAATCCGGGGACCGGCTGGAGAACGGACAGCTATATGCAGGCTCGGGAGGTCTTGATGCTGCGAAATCAGTACCGGCGCTGCTTCGATGGAGGCTACCGAGGGGAAATGCTGGCGAAGTGCGCCGCTCCTGGCAGGACGGATTTGTTGACAGCCATCGGGCAGTAAGGAAATTCGGCACCCAAAAAAGAACCCCGCTTCGGCGGGGTTTCTTTTGGGCGGGGGAAGCGGTCAGTCGAGGAAGGCATTGCCTTTCGGAGCGACCGGTTTTGCTTCCTGCTTGGCATCGGACGGCGCACCGCCAAACATCTTGCCATTGGAGTAAAGGATGACGCCGTCGTGGTGTTTGAGAACCTTGTCAACCATCGCGGCGTTTTTTGCTGGATTGGGGCATTTAATTCCCAGCAACACTTGATCTCTCGGGACTATGCGCAGCGTGATCACATCCCCGACTTTGGCTGCGCCTTTCGCAGCGAGGGCCACGCCATAGTCGGATATAAACCATCCCACATCCATGTAGGTCACGATATCAAGCGTGCGGGAAAGTATTTCTTGAATGCGTTTTTTTTCCTCGGCGCTTGCCTTTTTGGCATCCTCTCCCAGGCAAGCGGCGGCAAACGCATCTTCTGGCTTATCGCACAGCGTGGTTCCGCAGGTGCCCAGCGGTTTAGCTGACCAAATGTTACGGATGATAAGCCCTCCTTTCTTCGATTTTTCCACGGTTTTAGCTTCACCATAGTAAAACCACGCCGCATGCGCGGATAGTGGCGCGCAGATAATTGCCGTTGCGGCCATGATCGCCAGGGCCAAGGTAATTTTCTTCACTGGAGTCTCCTTTTTGATTTCAGTCTTTATTATCCACGGGCTGAAAATAATGCAAGCCTTGCTATGCCGTTCTTTCATCCTCGGACAGGTGCTTCACCAATCCCGAATCACCGCAATAAATGGCTGCCTCAAGCGTTTTTTCTACGCTGAGGCCGTCCGCGCTCAGTGCGTCACCGACTTCTTTACAGGACGAGCCGACGCGCTGCTTATAGGGCTTTGCAAGGTATGCGTCTACGGCCTTCCACGCAATCCTTAATGCTTCAGCTTTCTCAGACATCGCCTTGTCTGTAATCGTTAGGTATAGACAGGCACCATCCAAAAAATCTCGTTTTTGGGAGTCTCCTCTTTTCTGCCCAATAAACTCCCAAATCGGCAGGGGGATCTGGCGGGATGTCCCGAATCGAGACAATAAAGAACGTCCTTGAAGCAGAAGAGGCTCCCTTGGAGTAAACCCGTCAATAATAGCCTCCAGTCCACGGCGCGCTGCGTATTGAGGTGAAGCGCGCAACACCAAGCCTTTCTCGCTAAGGTTCAGCATCAGGTCTTCGGTGTTCCTCGCTGCCTCAGCAATTGCTATTTCGGCATCGGGTACGAACTGGTCCATTCGTCCAATGCCTCTCAGCCTAAGCCCTCGATTCATCCAAACGTCTGCGTGCCATACCGCGCCGCGCTCAGCCGCCCCCACAATCAGCCCTGCCTCGACGAACATTCCTTGAGAGCCAAGAATCCTCTGGATGGAAACGGCCTCATCTGGAATCCCTACATTGGCAAGAGCATCCCTTCCACCCTGGTCACGAAGGCGGCTAATATCGAGAGACAATAGCTTGTGGGGCACTCCGTCTCTTGGCTCGTAGACCCGCATCCATGAAGGTATTCTGGATAACGCCTGTCCAGGCCTTATCCTCGGTACGTCATGGGCGCCGAGAGGGAGAAGCTCTCCCGTGAGACCGCACGCGATGACGGCCCGTTGAGTATCTTGGATAAGAGCGCCTTCTGCCAAAGACATCAGGCCGAGATCGCTTATTTTCGCCTCCCTGCCCGCAACCTCAATTAGACCCTGATCTCGAAGGGTAGAAAGAATCTGGTTAGCAAAACGCTCACGCACAGCAAGGATTGACACCATCTCTTCGAAACGGGTAATTCCCGCCTTGATGACATCCAAAAATGCTAATTCAACTTCGGACATTTCCTCGCGTGATCGTTCACGCAGAACAACTTCGACCTCTATCACGGGATACCACATACGGGTGACGAGAATCGGGCGATGCCCGTCGGCAATCATCTCGGCAATGTTCTGGTCGAAGGGAAAGGGAATTCGCTTAGACATCAGAATCACTCCGGTACGAATTTGCATGCATCGATCAATTGACCGTGCCGCAGAACATGATCGCGTAGCTTCGCCATGGACACCTTGAACTCCTCATCTTCCCTGGGCAGACCATCTCTACGCTTGGTCAGTGTGTCCAAGTCGCCAACAAGCACCAGTTGATGCTTGGTTCTGGTCATGGCTACGTTGATGCGACGCCAGTCCTGGAGGAATCCGACCGTGCCGTGCTTGTTGCACCGGGTCAAGGCCACAATGATCAACTTGCGCTCCTGTCCTTGAAAGCTATCAACGCTGGCGACGACATCTCTGATCGGAAGGGTGATTCCCCCGAAAGGATCGTTCCCAAGCGCGGCTTGCAGTGCTCGCTGAATCTCCGCAACATGGTTGGCGTAGGGGGCGATGACGCCTATCTCTCCATCCCTCCCAATGTCCGGGTTTTCCGCCAGAGCCTGTTTTAGAACTGACATTACGATCTTAGTTTCAAGCGGGTTCCCTTTTACCTCAGACCGGTCATCCGTCTTGCGACTCACCTCATTGCGTTGTCTGTGTCTACTGGTATCAATAAAAACCAACGGCGAATCGAAGAACGAGAACATTGCGCCGGACTTCACCCCGGCCCCTGCATGGTATTGGCCTTCGTAGAAGGCGTCCGAGATGAAATCGCTGATAACCGCCGGACACCGGAACTGGGTATCCAAGACAGATCGACGGTTCTCCGGGAGCCTGTCCCAAAGATGCTCGAACCAGCTCTTATCGCCAAGCCCTTCGTCCTCGACATACCTGGCCTCCAGTGCATCAAGGAATTCCGGGGTAACTACCGGCGGTAGTTGGTTATGGTCCCCGACCATAATGGCCTTCGGCGCCCTGGCAAGCGGCACCATGAGGTCGTGGACCTGGATTTGGCCGCATTCGTCGGCGATGACGACATCAAACATCACCTCCCTGAACGCCTGGTTGGTTTGGATACCAATACAGGTGGCGCCTACCACATCCACGGACGCGATGAGTTGAGCATAAAGCGATCCCTGTCGGCTCTCGCCGATTGCGTGACGCCAACGCCCCACGGCTTCTGTCAACCTTCTCAGGTTAGCGCCATCACTCCTGAGTCCACCGATAATCTCCACCGGCGTAAAAGGTTCACCAAGGCGCCGCCATGGATGAAATCGCTCCGGTAGGCTGCTCACTGGTGTAGTGGGCAGGTTTTGCTGAAGATGCTCATGGATCGCCGAAATCTGCGTCAAAATGAGTTGGTGCGCCGTGCTTGACGCATCCCTTTCACTTTGCGCCACCTTGGATTTGCTCGCTGCTACGACAAGGTTTCTTTCTGCAAAGGAGAGCGCATGCTTCGCAAAGAAGACCCAGGACTTGGCGATAAACTCAGAGGCTCTTTGGATTAAAATCCACCTTCTTGATCCCTTGCTCTCGAAGAGACGGCCCTCGGCTCGCTCCAGCCTTCTCCGCCATGCGGAAGCTGCCTTTTCGGCATTAGCGAGCCGGTTTGCTCTGAAAATGAACGTCTCCTCTGTCTTAGCGAGGGCGGCTGCAGTTTGATCCCTGCCAGCGATCAGTGGGTGGAGTCTGCCGATAATTGAAGCGTCACGAGCAATAACTCGTTCCGCCTCCTTCGCCCAATCGGTTGCAGTCTCTATAGTGGACAATGCTTGGCCAACATTGGATAGGAATTTTCTTTGAAGTTCAGCGGCACAGTTATCAATCAGGAAGCGATGAACTGACGAAGAGACCTTTTGCTCCTGCCCGAGACGCACGCACTCAATGGAATCGTCGCGCCCCAATCTCTCTAGCACATTATCCACGGCCTTATTGCTTTGGGAGGTAATCAGAACACGCTTTCCCTGGGCTACAAGATGCCGGACCCACGCCAAGATAACCGTGGTCTTTCCTGTGCCTGGCGGCCCCAAAACCAGGAACAGATCAGGGCTTCCGGTCGCTCGATTGATTGCGTCTTGTTGCGAGGCGGTTGGTCGCGCGCCCGGCGGTGGCGTTACAGTCTCAGCCCGAAATTCCGAATAGTGATAGTTGCCCGCGACTATAGGCAACAGCCATGGGTTCGGGGCTCGCCCTTTCGACAGCGACTCAATGACGTTTTCTCGGATTTTACTGACAGTTGGCTCGGTGCCGAGGCGAAGTTCTCCGGTCGGAGGCATGTCATCCACAGACAACTGCCTCTGCGATGACACGATTATCTCTCCAGTTCCTGCCGCGATGTTCTCGACACGTAATATTGTTTTTTCTCCGGTTAGCGGTTCGAACCGCTCCAGCATACCAATCTTCTTGTCAGCCAAGCGCCCACAGTCCGCATTCGTCAGCTTCAGCCGGAAAAACTGCTTGAAATTCCCCCGATGGACCTCGGCGTGACGCTCAATATACTGGAAAGGGGGTTCCGCCAGAGCGGCTTGCTCTTCGACCTCGTGAGCGGCTTCGGTAAGCTGGCGGAGCAGATTTGCAGCGGACGCCGTCTCCTGTGCAGTGGGATCGTGTACATCGGCATGTCCGCCGGAGCACTTCTCATAGGCGACCGAATCATCCGATACCGGCTGAGCGTCCCTGATCATCCGGACATAGCGTCCCGATTGATAGATGCCGTACCTTTGCTCAAACTGCTCTCGCATCTCAGCCCCGGTCACCAGAGAGATACCGCTAACTCGAATACGGGCACAGCCGCGCAACACGCTAGATTTTTCGCGATGTTTGACTGGGGTAATTCCTCGCGACGGCACCAGAAACAGGCGTGGACCAGCGTCGCGCATTACCAGCGAAGTTGGAATAAGCAGTCTCCCGGCAAGAATGTCAACGGAGACGCCGCCATCGGGATAAGTGCGCCATCGGGCGCAACAGAGGCGGATCTTGGAAAGCTCGTTCCTCAACTCATCCATTGTCGGCGAGCTATGTCCTGGCCACGCGCCACGGAAGTCGCTAATTTTCTGACCCATCATCACCGGCAAAGCACCTGGCAGTTCGGCTATGGATGCCTGATCCCAGAAATAAAGCTGATCATTGAGACTCATGAGCATGCCTCCGCGAATCGAACTCCAAGTTCTTGGGCGGACCCGTGCCGATCAGCGGGGCGGAAAGATAGCGCCTTGATGATGGTTCGTTCAAGCCGCTCGCTTACATCAGGGGCGTATGATCGCAAGACCCCTGCGGCCAAGCCGGACCAACCGCCATCATCGTCCGAGAAAAAGCTGAATTCCACACCAGACAATAACCACCAAGCGACGGCGCCTACGCCGAAAATGTCAGTTCTGCGGTCGATCAATACGCCGGTCTGCGTCTGCTGTTCCGGGGCGGCAAATCCATGAGTCCCCTCTACCGCAGATCGTTTCATCGCGGCCAAGCCAAAATCAATAAGGACAACACCCTCCCTGGGGCTTTTCGGATTCCTAAGCAGGATGTTCTGCGGCTTGATGTCGCGATGGCAGCAGCCCGACTTATGGACCAGACTGAGGGTGGCGCATAGTTCTTTCAAATAACTCACCCTCAGACGCACTTCGTCGGCGCCCTTTGCTACCCCCGAACGCACGGCTTCGCTCAGGGGCGTCCCTTCCATCCAATCCAGCAACAAGTACCCCAGTCCGTCTCGCTCAAAAAAGCAGCGGTAGCGCGGAAACTTCTCCGGCATACTGAGCTGGCGATTCAGTGCAACCATTTCTCGCCGGATCAGCCCCTGATCGTTCTTCGTCAGATCGAACACTTTCAAGGCATAGACCAAACCATCCAGGCTGCTTCGAACCTTGAAAAGAGCACGCCCTGTGGTCGCCATTGGGCAGATTTCTGTCAGCACCTCCAGTTCGAGAGCCAGCGAAACCGTCAACGCCCTGAACATCCCCGCGCCTGGCACGGTCAGCTCCACTTGGAAACGGTAGCGACAATATCCCGACCAACAGGTCGAGCAGTCGGATCAGTCGCCATCAGCCGCTTGATGTCTGCGGTAGACTCTTGTGACAAGCCCATCGACTGGGTGATTTTTTCCCAGTACCCAGTCCTCGCTCGGTGGGCGGCAAGCTCCTGATAATTGACGAATGGCAGTTCGCCGGATAGCGTCTTGATGGCAATTGCACCAAAACTGTAGGTATCAGTAGCGCAACCTCGCGCTCCGCCCGTGAATTCTTCAGCGGGCAGGTATTGATGATCCAGAAGCCGGTCCTTGTCGATCATCAGCGTCGTCACCTCATCGAGGCGAGCCATCTCGAAGCCGGTCAACACCGGACGCCCTGAGCGGACCAGGACTTTATTGGGGGTGATGGATCGGTGAACGACTGCTTCTTCTGCCAGGATTGCCAGCAGTTCGGCCAGATCGCGCAGAATCGCAAGACGTTCCGCTCGTGAAGGTGAAATGGACAGCCATGACGCCAAGTCCGGCCCATCGACGGCTTCGATGATGGTGTAAAATGCGCCCGGTAATTCGCCGCTATCTAGGAGCCTTTCCAGCCTGGGATCTGCGGGGAGGTCTTGTAGCGCCCTCGCCTCGCGCCCAAGGGACTGCAAGGCCGCAGCTCGATCACCGCGAAACAGCGCCTTCAGTGGGTACCGCTTGAGCCAGACGGACTTGCCATGATCGGATTTACCTGGGTGCCTAGTGTAGTAACCGGTCTCCTGTCCTGGCTTGCTGTCGAATGTATATTGGCCGATCGACCACCGCGTTGCATCACCGTCACGATTCTCGATCTCGGCTTTGGCGAGCTTATTAGCTATAACCTCGATTTGCTCTGGTTTAAGGCGAATAGCTGGGCACTTCGAGTCAAGTTCTTCAATAAATTGTTTCAGGATGATTGGGAGCTGTCGCGTCGATGTCACCATTACCTCGCCGGAGACCAAAGGGATTTCCTTTGTCTTGCCGCTCCCGGACATTCCAATCACCCCGCACGCGGGGTTGGTGAATGCGACAACCGCCATTTTCGTTTGCCATGGATTCAAGTGATATTTCTTACCCCAGTCACTGAGGAGCCTTGTATTCCGCTTCAACTTGGAGACCGGATTGGGTTCGTGGCGAGCACCACTGCCGCCATTGTTGATGACGCGCATGTCCGCATCCGATTCAAGCGGGATCTCGATGCGTCCGGAATGATCCTTGAGTTCGAGCAGCACAATGCCTTCAGGGATGATAAGCACCCCGTCGGCCAAGTATGATGAGTGAGCTTTGTTTGGAGCGATGCCTCCGACAATCCGGAAGCCCGGAAAAACTTTCGAGCGGAAAAGCGTACTTGCAATCTCGGACAGTCCGCGACGCTCGTGATCGGATTCTTCCTGGCGACCAATAAATGGGTCATAGGGCCAAGTAGTGCTTCCATAGTGGGAAAGCTGCTCGAACGGAAAAACGACGATCGCCCAGTCCGGGACAGCGGTCGCTCGTTCTGCTGCATTACGCCAAGCTCTGTTAGAGGATGGCGGTTCGCGGAGATCAATGGTGCCGGCAAGGCGATGAGGATTAAGCCCGTCGGAGGCCAAAATGTAGATTCCATCCCGTGGGATCGGCAGACTCCGTACCGTTGGCTGAGAAGCACCATCTATCAGGATGCGCGACCGCTTCCCTGCACTGAGAACGTTGTGACTGAACTCAACAAGTCTGACCTTGCCAGTCACGGCAACCTCATAGCTGTCTTCATGGAATCGAACGATGCCGACAAAAGCCATCAGACGTGCGGTCGAAAATGCAGCCATCTTCTGTTGAAGATGCAACAGAATCTTCGCCAGAGGCCAGTCTCTAAGGTCGGCACCCAATTGCTCCAGCGCCTCCCGGCATATATCGGACGCCAGCTTGGGGTTTTCGCAGCCTGGCGCCCCATGGATAACCGCCGCGAAATTGGACCCTGCGTCTATAAACACCCGGATCGCAGTACCTTCCGGTGGCTGTGTTGGCAGAAATTCTTTGAAATGAAGCATGGCTTGCCGCCTCCAGCGACGATGTGGATGAAACGATTCGCCAAGCAAGAACAGGCTGGACCAAAATCTGGCGGCAGCCCTTTACGCCGAGCGGCAGGCGGTGGCTTACCGTTCCGTCATTGAGATCAATGGGAGTAAAGCGTACTTGTCGGTAACTAGAGAGCTTGCTTCTGAGCGCTTCCCGTATTGGAGCGAACTCCCGGAACCGAGAGGAAATGAAAACAGAGGTTGTTGTTATTGCCATGGCAGGTCCTCAGCCTTGGTATGAATAACGGTCCGCTCTCTTGTCCTCATCCGTAAGCGAGAGCCCCTATGGGTGGAGGTTGTCTGGCTGCCCGTTATGGGCGAAGGAGGGTCAAGGCGACGAAGGACCGCGCCGACCTATCCCGTCTGCTGCTATCTCGACCAAAGGCATGGTTCGATGGGCAGACGGGCAATGGCTCGTAATTTATGGCAGTGGGCGGGAAAAGCCATGATGCTGGTCAATTATTTGACGGATACTGGCCAGGAAGGTGCGGGTAGGCAAGAAGGGAGCACTGCGTCTCTTTGGGGACACACGTCCAGGCGGATCGACTGAACGAGTCCCTGGCGGCCAGCATCACTCGATCTGTGTCGGACCCGAGGCCATCGCGAATCCCAATGCAGGCCGCATGGATCAGGCGCGGGTGGCGAACTCGGGTGTGCTGGTGTCCGAATGGGTGGGCGGCAACCTTCCGGAACTGACATTGCGCTTGACCGATTCAATATTAATCACTATGATTGATTGAATATCAAACCGCATCAGAAAGGATCGTGCCCGATGAGCATCTTCCGCCCACCCGTTACGAGCAACCAAAAGGACTCGGACTGGGAACGCATTGAGAACTTCGGCGAGCCTATGGGCAATCCGCAGCACCGTGACCACAGCGTTGCCGCTTCCGGCAAGATCAAGTTCCGATAGGAGGTGCAACATGACAGCAGCAACCAGAGTGCTAACCGCGCATGTGCCGCTTCCTCTGGCCGACAAGGTGGATCAAATGGCTTCACGGCTTGAACGCTCGCGCGGCTGGATCATGAAGCAGGCGCTTTCCGCTTGGGTCGCCCAAGAAGAGGAGCGCGACCGACTGACCCAAGAAGCGCTGGCTGACGTAGACGCCGGTCGCGTCATCGACCACCAGTCCGTGCAAGCGTGGGCGGATAGCCTTGGCACCGACCAACTGCTGCCGGTGCCGCGTTGATGGAGTTGAAGTGGACCAGCAAGGCGCTTTCCGATTTGGCGCGCCTGTATGAATTCCTGGCTCCGGTGAACAAGCCTGCCGCCGCGCGGACGGTGCAGGCACTGACCAAAGCCCCGGCCATTCTGCTGACCAACCCACGCATCGGCGAGCAACTTTTCCAGTTCGGGCCGCGCGAGGTACGGCGAATCCTGGTCGGGGAGTACGAGGTTCGCTACGAACTTCAGGATTCGATCATCTACGTGCTGCGGCTGTGGCATACCCGAGAGGACCCCGGGGAGCCTTTGATCTCGTGAATTCGCGACAGGACATCCGAGTCAACTCTCGCGGACTCGATCTTCGGCTACTCGTGAAGCCCCGGCTGCCCTGCGTCCACTGCGTTCCCACAAATGGCGCTACGGCGTATCGGGATGCGCTTTGCATAGCGCCTGGCGGCGGCCACGCTCGCGCCCTGCGCCTACCGGGGACTATCCGCCCTCGCTTCGCTCTCCTTGGCGGACAGCGGCTGAGGTGGCCTTGCCACCAACCTACTATGACAGGGTGTCGAATAACCCGTTTTAACGCGGTTATTTGAACGCCTTTCGCCATTCCCGATCTGTAGCCTTACTCCTGGGGCCTTGCATTTTTCCGGCCCTCCGTATGCTGGATGAACACCCATCCCAGGAGAATAGCCAATGACCGCATCAGATCCGCATCAGATTTTGCTCGTCGTCGCCGACATCGGTATCCGTCAGGATAGCGAGGGGCGGTATTGCCTTAATGACCTGCACAAGGCTGCGGGCGGTGAGAAGAATCACCAGCCCGCCAATTGGCTCAGAGCACAGCAAACTCAGGAGCTAATCGCAGAATTGACCACTCCTCAGATTCGAGGAGTGAAACAAAATCAACCGCTTAAAGTGTACAACGGAGGAATTGCCCCTGGCTCATTTGCCTGCAAAGACCTTGTTTACGACTACGCCATGTGGATTTCGGCGTCCTTCAAGGTCAAGGTCATCCGCGCCTACGACACCCTGGTGAACAACCCCCTCGCCGGCATCACTCCGCTTCGGATCGGCGAGATGTTTGTCATCGCCGAAAAAGCGCGTCTGGCGCTGGAGGCGGAGCTGGCCATCGCTGCACCCAAGGCGCAAGCCCTGGACCGAATCGCCTCAGCCAAGGGCTCGCTTTGCATCACCGATGCCGCCAAGACCCTCCAGATCAAGCTGATGAACCTGACCAACTACCTGCTCAAGAACAACTGGGTCTACCGCCGCAAGCTTGGCGGGCCACTGGTCGGGCGCCAGGACAAGATCGATGCGGGATACCTGGAGCACAAGGTCTCCTCGGTGGATCTGGAGGATGGCGTGACAAAGTTGAGTCAGCAGTTAAGGGTGACGCCTTTGGGTCTGTCGGTGCTGGCGAAGCACTTCAATCAGATGGTGCTGCCTCTGGTGTTCGCCTTCGGCGGCAACGTGAGCGCAAGTATCCAGTAATGACGTACGGTGCTGTGGGATGCCTTGCGGGCGTCATGTCCGTCCGCTCGCGGATAAATTCTGGCGCGGATATATACATCAGCGCGCCAGCGCACCGCCAGAAACAGGGAGCGGGTTAGTTTTGATAAATCACTGCTGTTAGCTTGCAAAAGCCTTCCTTAACGAGACTCCTGAATCATAAGCAACCCCCTGAATTTCAGCCAATGGGCCAAACTCATGGGGCATTCCTGGCGCATTAGAATTGGCAAATGGTTCAGGCGACTTAGCTCTTAGAGGGGTTAGCTGTCCAACACATCCGTCGTCCTTACCAAATTATCAAATTCGATAACCCCCCCGGGCGAACCGTCTAAGACGCTCATTATTTCTCTCCTGTGCTGAATTAACTTGAAGATACTGCGTGAAAATTGCGAAACCCGCCACCTTGGCGGGTCGGGTGCCAGAAGGCACCAACAGAACTCTAGCTACATAGCGGACAGGTCATCAGCGCGCCTCCGCCAACTGATCCCACTGCGTCGTATAAGCTGGCGACATCCGCTCTCGCTTCATCCGCCAATCCTTTTGCAGACCCTCGGCAGCCGAGTGTAGCGCTCCCCTGCCCCATTCGGCATTGATCCGGTCCATCACCTGCATTAGGCGCCCATCCCGCCGGTTCGTCGAGAACAGGGAGAGCTGCACGGTCTCTTTGCCGGCCAGGTTCATCAGCGCCACGCCCGCCTTCTGGTAGGCGAATCCGGGGCGGAAAATGCGCTTGAGGCCCCAATGCGCGATACGGATCAGCTCTAAAGTGTCATCGGTCGCCTCGGGCAAGGGGATGGTAATTCCGCGCTGGTATTGGGGATGGTCTTCCTTGTGGGGGTTGGTGCGGATATAGACCTGCACCATGCCGGCCATGGAGCCTTGGCTCCTGAGCTTTTCGGCGGCGATGCCGATGTAGGTGGCAACCGCCTCCTTTAAGGGTTGAAGGTCATGGACATAGGCGCCAAAGGAGCGGGAGGAGATGATCTGCTGCTTGTTGGGAGCAGCCTCTTCCAGTTCCAAGCAGGAGTGGCCGTTAAGCTCCATGAGTGTGCGTTCCAGCACCACGGAAAACTCACGCCGGATTGTCTTTGGATCGGCTGTGCGCAAGGCTTCCACGCTGGCTATGCCGCGCTCTAGGAGCCGTTGCGATAATCTTGGCCCCACGCCCCAGATCTCGCCCACGGTGATGGAGGAAAAGAGCCTCGACTTCTCACGCTCCCTCATGTTGGTGAGGTCACAAACACCTTCAGCCCCCGCCAATTCCTTCTTGGCGCAATGGTTGGCGAGCTTGGCCAGGGTCTTGGTCTCGGCGATGCCGACGCAGACAGGGACGCCAATCCATTGCCGCACCCGCTGGCACATCTCCTGTCCGTATTGGCTCAGATCCCGATGGCGAAATCCGCTGAGACCCAGGAAACACTCATCGATGCTGTAGACCTCCTGCTCTGGCGAGAATTGCCCGAGTACCGCCATCATGCGGTTGCTCATGTCGGCGTAGAGGGCGTAATTGCTGGAGAGGGCAATGATGCCGTGCTGCTTGGCCAGACCCTTCATCTGAAACCAGGGGGTCCCCATCTTGACCCCCAGGGCTTTGACTTCGTTGCTGCGGGCAACGGCGCAACCATCGTTGTTGGAGAGAACGACCACGGGACGCCCTTCCAGCGCGGGGTTGAAGACCCGCTCGCAGGAGACATAGAAGTTGTTGCCGTCGATGAGGGCGAAGGTCATGTCTTGTGGATACTCCAGCGCACCACACCCCATACCGCAAGCTCTTGATCACCCGCGACAAGGATGTCGTCGTAGCCGGGGGCACCGGAACGTAGCAGGACCCCGTGTCGCTGGCGGCAGGGCTGTTTGACGGTAAAGGCACCGTCGATGACGGCGATGACGATGTTTTGGTCCCTGGGATTCAGCGCCCGGTCCACCACCAGCAGGTCGCTGTCGTGGATGCCGAAGCCTGTCATGGAATGGCACTGGACCCGGACGAAAAAGGTCGCCTCCGGGTGTTCGATCAGGTGCGCACCCAGGCTGAGGCTTTCTTCGTAATAGTCGGAGGAGGGAGATGGAAATCCGTCCGACACCGGTTCTTTCAGCAAAGGAGAGGAAACCATGGAAGCCTTCAATCGCGGTACTTGCGCACGATGCCGATGACGACCCCGTAGATCTCCAGATCCCCCTTCGGGCGAATGACGGGATAGCCGATGTTGTGGGGCTTGAGAATGAACCGCTCCTTCTCCTTCGCCAGCTCCTTGAGCGTGAACTCGTCGTCCACGATGGCGATGACGAAATCTCCGATGACCGCTGTCCGGGAGCGGTCCACCACGGCGATGTCGCCCTCATGGATGCCCGCGTCCACCATCGAATCCCCCCGGGAGGGGATCATGACCGTCGTGGAGGGATTGCGCACCAGATATTGGTCGACGAAGAAGGGGCTTCCTTCCCCACCATCGATAACCTCGGGCATCCCGGCGCACACCGCGACACCGGACAGGGGCCTGGCGAAGAAGTTTTCGGTTGGCATCCATGCGTCCCCGTCAGCGGTCCGTTCCAGATAGCCGGAGGCTTCCAGGCGTTCGAGCAGTTTGCTGGATGCCGCCTTGGATGCGAATCCCATTAGCTCGGCAATCCGCTGGAGCGAGGGAATTCGCTGATTGCGGGCATGGTAGTCCCGCAGACGGTTCAGGTACTCCAGGTCTCTGTTGGTTTCGGAAGGTCGCATTCGGATTATCCGCCCACACGGTGGTCGTTCGTTCACCAGTATACGGGGGGTCATGACCGTCTTCAAGCTGGCGCGGTTTTGCTTGTGTACCCCTGGTGTATCTTTTGCGTACTTCCGCCCTCCCCTTCCCAGGTTCCTCGCGCCGACTGTGAACCCCTAGTGTCCCTCCAGGCAACCTTGAGCCAATTTATCTCACCCTGAGATTTTCGCCCCGAAACGCAAACTTTTTCGAATAAGCGTTTTTAACGGCGTTATTCGGGCGCACAAGCAGATTTGGGTGCGGGATCATTTCCGGCATGGAAAATATCTTGAATAATAATGGTGAGAACAAGGGGTCCACTTTACTGAGCCTGCTCGATCTAAATATCGACTTGCTACCCATAGATCTCTTCTGCAAAATCTACGAGCGAAAGGAGACGACTGTCTATTCCTGGAAATGCCGACACCCTGAGTTGGTCGGCATCGTATTTTTTGCCCCAAAAGGACGTGAAATTCATGTTTCCATTTCCGGCTATGAAAAATGGATAAGAGGCGAAATCAGTACCCGGCAGGCGTCAAGCCACATGGAACCGGTATCCAAGTCAAGTTCAAAGAGTCAACCGGAGCGCCCTACACGTTCGAAACCCTCCCCTGGAGTCCAACCCCGAGTAATCTAGTGAGAGCCGGGCGGCTCAGGTCCGAAATTCTAGCGTCCGTCAAGTATGGCGCTTATGATCGCGAAAAATTCTTCGCTCATGAAAAGAGAGGCGCGACTTCCCCTCCCCTCTCCACATTCCTGCAATACGCGCAAACCTGGCTGAATTCGCCAGAGAATGACTGGAAGCCGCAGACTCGCTATAAATTCAAGGGCATTCTCAATCGAGTGTGGATTCCTCGTCTCCATGACAAGCCCATGCAGCACATTACTTACAGCCTTCTCATGGAGGCGCTAAGGGAGTCATTCTCGGAGTTTGAGCAACGCAATGGGAAGGAGCCGAGCCAATCCATTTACAACGACTGGCTTACGTGCGTGAGGGGCGTTTTCGAGACCGCCATCAAGGACGGGGTGTTACATCATGCCACCAACCCTGCTGCTGAACTCAAAAACAAAACCCGCACCAAGGTAGAGCCTGATCCTTTCGACGAAAGCGAACGCGAAGCGATCATCGCCGATATCTATCGGCACAATGGACCTATGTGGGGCGCTTGGTTTGAGCTTGCCTTCTTCACTGGAATGCGTTACCCATCGGAACCGTCAGCCCTGAAATGGTCAGACATAGACCTCCGCAAGGGCGAAATTCGTATCACAAAGATTCGGTCAAAGCATGCGCAGGGTGGAATTCAAGACACCACAAAAACAGGAAGGGCGCGTACCGTCCACATGAATTCCCGAGCCCGTGGCGCCCTTGATCAGGTAAGGGTTATCACCGGATTCCAGGACGACGGGCCGATTTTCCTTCAAAGCAACGGTCCGGTCACTACCGGCGATCCACAGCGAAACATATGGCGGGCCAGTCTAAAGCGGCTAAAGATCCGTTACCGTGATCCTTACAACACACGACACTCCTACGCTAGTTGGGCGCTAACGAAAGGAAACAACCCGGCCTTCATGGCTAACCAGCTTGGACATAGCCTGGAAGAGTTTTTCAAAACCTACGCCAAGTGGATTGGTCGTTCGGAGATTGCGCTACAGATGGAGCTAATGGAGAAGGGCATTTCTGGAAGTGTGGCAAGCGAGCGATCCTTGCCACACTCTAAAACAGTAACATGCTGATTATAAAGAATAATTTTGGTGCGAAAGGAGAGACTCGAACTCTCACGGGTTACCCCGCTGGAACCTAAATCCAGTGCGTCTACCAATTCCGCCACTCTCGCGAGACTTACGCCGACACCCTGCGTTCGGTGCGGCCCATAAAAGAATCGCATATTATACGCGCTTTCCCACCCTCCGATAAAGTCCAAGGTCACTCATGCGTTCCTTCGCGGCCATCCTGCTCTATTTCACTCTGGCTGTGCTGATCGCAGCCCTGCTGGTTCCCCACTTCTCGCCGCTGTTTCCCGAAGTTCGGCCGGAAAAGATGCTCCGCCACCTGGGCCGTTTGCTGCTCCTGATCGGCTTCTTCCTCATGATTCGCCTGCTGGGGGTCAACAATAAGCGGGACCTGGGTTACGAAATCCCCCGTCCGCGTTTTCTTGTCCTGACCGGTGGCGGCTGGCTGGCCGGACTGCTGCTGCTCGGTACGCTGGTAGTGCTGCTCTGGCTGCTGGATATCCGCTATTTTGCCCCCGCCGGTCCGTCCGATGAGGTTGGCCGACAGATCATGACCAACCTCCTCAGTGGCGCCTTCGCCGGCATCTTGATCGGCATCCTGGAAGAAACCTTCTTCCGTGGCATGGTCTATTCCGCCGTGAAAAAAGAGAGCGGCATCGCTGCCGCCGTCCTGTTCTCCTCGGCGCTCTACGCCGCCATGCACTTTCTGGTCGCCGCGCCCCTGCCTGCGGGCAGTCCACTGGTCTGGAGCAGCGGCCTGTCGCTGTTACCAAGCGTAGGCAGTAACCTGCTGGACCCGAGTCATCTGGACAGCTTCATTGCCCTCTTCACGGCGGGAGCCCTGCTGGCTCTGGTACGGGAATACAGCGGCAGCATCGCCCTGGCCGTCGGCATCCACGCCGGCTGGGTCACCGTCATCAAGCTCGCCAAGTATCTGCTGGATACGGACCCATCATCCGATCTGCTCTGGCTGGTAGGGGACTATGACGGCATCGGCGGCCTGCTGGGGGCCGCCTTGCTGGCCCTGACGGCCCTGCCGCTGATCCATTGGATACGATTGAGGGAAAACAATCAGTCGGAAGCCTGACGGCTATCGATCGTTCGCCCAGCTTGCGGAGTTCCCGCTTGAGGATCTTGCCGGTGGCGTTTTTGGGCAGGGCGTGGCGGAAGAAGAACTTCCTCAACATCAAACCTCGGTTGCGCTGACAATCTGGTCGAAATCTACGCCCGGCGCGTCGAAGTGGGCGTGGCCGCACTGAATCTTGGCCCATTCCGAGCTGCGCAATTTGAGCTGATCTTTCGTGCCCTTGGTCTCCCGCACCAGATAGACTTTCCGATCTTCCTCTTTGACGATTGATCTGGCAAGCCTATTCCGGACACAAAATCACGCGGCATGTTGAACACTTTGCTCGAATCTTGCGGGTGACTGATAACCGATGGTGGAATGTCGTCGCTGACGGTTATAGAACACCTCGATATATTCGAAGATCTCCTGTTTGGCCTCCTCCCGGGTTGGGTAGTGTCGGTGATGGGTCAACTCTGT
>Ga0208863_1000158_pt1 | contig 82633 bp, 93 predicted proteins | sample RifOxyD3_FD_184040 | JGI IMG/M metagenome (GOLD analysis project Ga0208863, IMG submission 184040) | Soil microbial communities from Rifle, Colorado - Rifle Oxygen_injection D3 (SPAdes) | ecosystem: Environmental > Terrestrial > Deep subsurface > Rock core/Sediment | place: Rifle, Colorado... | reverse complement strand
AATATTTACCTTTTGGTGGTGCCTTGAGCGGGTTTTTTGGAGGTTTATCAGGAAACCAAGGGGCTTTTAGAAGTATGTTTTTACTCAAAGCAGGACTGAGCAAAGAGCAGTTTATCGCAACGGGTGTCATGCTGGCCATTATGGTAGATATGGCGCGGATGTTGGTATATGGGGTAGATATTTCTATTTCTGAAAACAGTGAATATAGGGTGATTTTCTATGCATCTTTAGCTGCTTTTCTAGGTTCCTATGTTGCAGCGAAGCTGATTAAAAAAGTTACTATTGAGAGTGTAAAGAGGATAGTTTCTCTATTTTTGATCGTGATTTCTTTAGGAATGATTGTTGGTTTGGTATGAAGTATTGTATCTCTGCAGTCGGGAGAAATAGATATTTCCCCGACGTTGTTACCAAAAGAAAAACTTATAGAGTAACTTTTAGATATTTTTGTGATAGCTGTTTGAAACAGCCGTGTGAAAAGATATAATCCCGTTTATGAATATCTGGTCATTTGATTTTCCGTGGGCATTTTTAGCGCTTCTCTGAACTCTTTATTCCCGCTCTACCTGCATATAATAGTTGTAGATATTTTTCCCGTTTAACTCTTGAAAATGGGATAAATTGCGAAATTCTGAAAAATCGCATTTCCCCACAACTTTGTCTAATCCTACATCTTGATCGTACAACGCTGGGATTTGCTGTTTCATAGCCTGAAGATATCTTTCGGTTGTGAGATAACTTTTGGAATCAAATTGTTTTCCGTGACCGCCGACGATAGCGGTTGCATTGAATGTTTTAATCGTATCGATGGCTTTCAACCATCCATTAACATCGGAATCGGGAAAATAGCCTAATGCACGGTCGTTAAAAACGATATTACCTGCAAAGAGAGTTTTGGTTTGTTTGTCATAGACAATTAAATCTGTTGCAGAGTTTGCGGCAGATGAGAGTTTGCGTATTTCGATGTTTTTAGTGAGATCAAATTGCGTATCAATAAGAGTAAATGCTGTAGGAATAAAGCTGTTTTGATACAGTTTTTCACCCACTTCGCGTTGAATACGCTGAAATCGAATATCATTTTGGGCGATGACTTCCGTAATCGATTTTTCTGCATATATTGGAATGTTGTGCTTTTGAAAATAGGAAGCACCGATCACTCGATCATCGTGGTAGTTGGTTAGAACCACTTTTGTGATAGGGTGGTGAAAGAGTTGCACCGCTTTTTCGTTGAGCTGACGAGCGAATTCATAGGTCGGTCCCGCATCAATGGCAATAATGTCAGTATCGCTTTTGACGAGGCACATATTGGAGACAAATCCGCCGTTTTCTTTGTTAACGGGGGCGGTATCTCCGATAAAACAGTAGGTCGTCGGGTTGATCTTTAGGGGTTTAAGTTCATAGGAGAAGAGAAAACTGCTAACTGTCGCTAATAACCAGAAAAGTTTCATAAATACCTCTTTTTTTGGATGATTATAATCTTTGAGTATAAAAATAGTGTAAAAACTATGATAGGATTGTGATAACCGCTAAAGAAAAAGAGTATAAAATGATGTTTGGTACGTTCTTAATCGTAATCGAAACAGAAGCAAAATAATCACGATAAAATCTTACCCAAAGCAAACCAGCAGCCATAAGCACCGAAAAGTAATACCGTCGAGCCTGCAATAATTCTGACCATTCGTTTTTGAGTAAATGCTTTAAGTTGCGCCGACATTACCCCCACGAGCAACAGTGCCGGAAGCGTACCTAATCCAAAAGCAAGCATTGCATACATTCCACCAACGGTAGAACCTGTAGTCATTGCCAAGGCAAGTGATGAATACACAAGCCCACAAGGCAGCCAGCCCCATAAAAATCCTACCGCTAATTTTTGTTTGATTGTTACCGCAGGAAGGAGACGTCTAAACATTGGGCTAACTTTTTTCCATAATAATCCACCCAAATGTTCGAACGGCATTAAAAAACGTGTAAACCCCATTAGATAAAGACCTAATGCAACTAACATGAGATTGGCTAGTAAATAATGAAACGGCGCAATTTTACGAGCCATTAAAAACACTCCGGCCTCTCCTATTGCACCTGCAATAGCACCAGCAACGACGTAAGCGGAAATACGACCGATGCTATACAATACGTGTTGAATAAATTGATTACGATTTTGAGATTGCTCAGCTTGAAACGAGAGAGTGCTGACAATACCGCCGCACATACCCACACAATGGGTTCCACCCAAAAAACCAACAACGAAAAGTGAAAAAACGATATGCTCTATCATATAATAAACTCCTATTTTTATAAGAACAATGAATTATATATATGAAGTGTTAATTTAGTGTTAAGCTTAAAATTTTTTATGAATATTATCGTTGCAGAAGAAATTATGATAATATTGTGATTATTAAAACTGCAAAAGGATTTTGTAAATGTTTAAAGCAATTATATTTAGCTGTATAACGATGTTAAGCCTGTGGGGCGGAACGATTCAAAATGACGATCAGTTCAAAACAGCCGTTTCATCGATGGGAACGGCGGATAAACTGGTGTTAATGATTTACACAACGGATGATTGTCCCGAATGTGCTTATATGAAAACGAAAGTTTTTCATGATAAAACGGTTGAACCGTACATGGGTCAAAATTTCGTAGTGATCGAGAAAAACGTTCACAAAAGTAAACTTCCTGACGGGTACGATTTTTTCGGGATTCCGACGATGTTTTTTATCGACAAAGCGGGAAATAAAAAAGAGACGATTGTCGGTAGCAAGCGGGCACAACCGTTCTTAAAAGAGTTACAGCGTATCCGAGGGATCAAATGAGAGCGTTTTTATTAGCGGTTGTTTTAGGGGTAACGTTGAGTGCTTATGATGTGGTACACCTCAAAAAAGCGTTGGAAGAGAAAGAGTGTATAGGGTGTGATCTGCGCGGGGCAAATCTGAGCAAGATCGATTTTAGCGGAGGGGATTTTCACGGCAGTGATCTGAGTCGTGCCGATCTAAGCGGCAGTGTGTTTGAGATGGGCGACTTTAATGATTGTAATCTCAGCGGTGCAAATGTTGAAGGGGCACTCTTTTGGAAAGGGACGATGAAGCGTTCCGATCTCACCCGTCTTCGTGCTAAGGGAGCCAATTTCAAAGGGACGCATTTGGAACAGAGCAATCTGAGTTTTGCCGATCTGAGAGGAACGAAGAGTTGGAAAGCCAATTTTTCCGATGCGATTTTAGTTAAAACCGATTTTTCGGATGCAGAGTTGGGGGATGCGAAATTTATTCGTAACGATTTGCGTACCGTCAAATTCAAAAATAGTTTATTGTGGCAAACCCGTTTCAGTAATAGTGTTTTAACCAAAGCTCAATGTGCGTTTGCAAAAAAAGAAGAGGCGATTATAGACACTAATGTAACGTGTCGTTAACATTAGCAACACTTTGTTAAATTACGAGTCATAGCTTAAGGCTATAATCTTATTAATTTAAAAATTAGGGATAAAAGATGTTTAAAAGTATTCTGTCAGTTATGTTTGTTGCTTCGGTTTGTTTGGGAGCTGATACCATGCCTATGCACAAAATGGGGATGAGTCAAATGGATATGAACCCGGATGATGAACGACAATCATTGGGAATCAAAGGGACAATGCAAGGAACACATCAATTATCCAATATGCGAGAGCACTTAGCGGCTATATCGGAAATCGTTCAACTCATGAATACCGCAAAATATGATGAAGCATCTAAAATTGCATCTGAAAAACTGGGGTTGACCCTTGAAAAAAACACGATGTGCGGAAGTTTTAATAATAAATCGTTTGAGGAAATGGGAGTGAGATTTCATAAATCAGCAGATGATCTTGCCCAAACGTTAAAAACAAAAGATCAGAAAAAATCAATGGTCGCTTTGGAAAAAGTTTTGAACGGATGTGTTATGTGTCACAGTACGTTTAAGCAATAACAGTTATGTACCAGATGAAGAGCATCGATTATAAAAGTTTATATAATGTCTAAAAAGTTATAATTGACTCTATGAATATCTGGTCATTTGATTTTGCATGGGCTTTTTTGGCGCTTCCTCCGATACTCTATTGCCTATACCGCTGTAAAATTATCCCACAAAAACGCTATTTTCCCCATCTGCAATTTTTCGGACATCCCGGAAAATGGCGTAACATCGAGTGGCTCCTTAAAGCACTCACGGTAACGCTCATGGTGAGTGCATTGGCAACTCCCGTGGTCGTCGATTACTCTGATCCGCGCAACCGAAACGGGATCGATATCGTCCTCTCCCTCGATGCCAGCGGATCGATGAACGCATCGGGGTTTTCGAGCGATGAGAGTCGCGCGACGCGGTTTGAGATCGTCCAAAAAATTGCAAGTGATTTTGTGATGAAACGGCGTGAAGATAATGTCGGAGTGGTGGTGTTCGGGGATTTTGCCTTTATCGCGACCCCCGTCACCTATGAAAAAGAGATTATTTCCGAGATGATCGGTTATCTCAGCCACGGAATGGCGGGCCAGAATACTGCCATCGGCGAGGGGGTGGCTCAGGCCGTTCGGGCATTGAAAGATTCAAAAGCAAAAAATAAAGTGATCATACTCCTCACCGACGGTGAGCACAACAGCGGGGCTGTTTCGCCTAAAGAAGCGGTGGCAATGGCAAAAAAAGCCGGGGTAAAACTCTACACCATCGGGATCGGCGAGAAGGGGGAATTTGACAGTAAACTCTTATCCCAAATGGCCAGCGATGGAAGCGGGGAATATTTTGCAGCAGCGAATGAAAAGGAACTGAGAGAGGTGTACGATCAAATCGATACGCTGGAGCGTTCCCGTATCAAGAGTGCGCAACACACCTTTTTTGAGCACTATTACCAGTATGCCATAGCTGGGGCATTGGTGATCGTGATGTGGCTAATGTGGCGACGGAGGGTAAAAGGATGAATTTTCTCACCCCGTTATGGCTTAGCGCTTTTTTGATTCTTCCCCTCTATCTCTGGGGTGCGCGCCGCTATGGATGGCATACACAGATTTGGCTGATGGTGAGTGTTCTCTTTTTGATCCTCTCGCTGACCCGTCCGGTCATCCCTGAAAAACCGATCACCGTCGAAGAGGCGGGGAGTGACGTCATTTTAGCCATCGATGTGTCGTATTCGATGAGAGCGACCGATATTGCCCCCACGCGGTTGGATGCTGCGAAGAGGGTGTTATCCCAAATCATCGCGCAAGATCGTGAAGATCGCTTCGGAGTCCTCGCCCATACGACAAGTGCGATTATCCTCTCGCCGTTGACCAAAGATACGGAACTGCTCACTCATTTGTTTGGTTCGCTTGATGAATCGCAGATTATTACCAAAGGGACGGAGGTGATGAGTGCGTTGGAATTAGCGCGTAAAATGTCCCATGCACAGCACCCGCTACTCGTCCTTTTCACCGACGGAGGAGATCAACTCTCGTATGAGAAAGAATCAGCGTATGCAGAGGAGAACGGGCTTAAAGTGTGTATCGTGATGCTCGCATCCGCGCAGGGGAGCACGCTTCCCTCTGATAACGGCTCTTTGAAAGATGATGATGGGCATATCGTCGTGAGTTCGCGTAATGATGCCATTAATCTCATTGCAGAACAAAGCGGGGGAAAAGTGATCGACGGAGCCGATGCATCGAGTGTGATAGAGTGGATCGAACGGGAGAGGAGTGAAGATTTTGCGGGTTCTACGACCGTAACACGTTATAGTGAACTTTTTTATTTTCCTCTGGTTTTAGCGCTGATCGCTTTTGTGCTGGGGTATACGAGTGTAGGGGAGAGGGTGAGTAAAGCTCTTATCCCTTTACTCGCGCTGGTGGGGATCAGTGCTAATGCGGGGTTGCTCGATTATCCCTATCAAACAGTAGGGAAATATGAGTATTCTCGCGGAAATTATGAACATTCGGCGCAGTGGTATGGACGGATTGATTCGGAGCATAGCAAGTTCAATCGTGCCAATGCCCTCTACAAAGCGGGAAAATATCAGGAGGCGTTAGCGATTTACCGCCTCATCCGCTCCGATGAAGCGATTTTCAAATCGAAAGTATTTTACAATATAGGCAATTGCCATATTCGCCTCAGTGAGTTTGAAAACGGACGTAACGCTCTGCTCAAATCGCTTACCCTAAGCTACAGTCGAGAAGCCGATCAAAATCTCCGTGCCATCGCGCGTGAGCAAGAGCAAAAAAGTCTCAATGTCCGTAAAGAGCAAAAAGATAAATTCTCTTCCGATGAGAACAAACCGACAGGTGAGGGTAAAAAAGGGAAAGAGGGGGGAGGATCGAATATGCAAAGTGATATCGCCTCCTCAGGTGCGGGAGATGCGGGTAAAAAAGCGCAGGCAGATCCCCGTTTTTCAACGTCGCAAGGCAAAGCAGCGCTGAGTTCCAAACAGTATGAATTGATCAATCAAAGGAGTGTCCATGAAACGAAGCCTTGGTAAGCTCATCGCGCTGATGATCCTCAGTGTGAGCGGATGGGGGGCAACCTATCAGTGGAAAGCTCTTCAAGCACCGCAGAACCTCTATGTGAACCAAAGCGGGGTAGTTCGGTATGAATGTACCTTTTCAACCAGTGCAGCGGATTATACGATTGATTTTAAACCCTCCGCTACAGAAAGCTATAAAGCCTCTATTCTGACCCAGCGTGATCAGATCATTAAGGGAAAACGGGTACAGACGTTTGATGTGCTGATCACTCCGCTAAGAGAGGGGAATATCGAAGTGGCACCCGATGCGTTGATCCGCCACACGACGTTTGCGTCGATCGAAAATGCCTCGATCGGGCGGGATAATGTCAAAAAGTATGATTTTGATGATGAAATCGCTCATCTTCCAAAAGTGTTCATTTTCGCAAAAGCAAGTGGCGCAAGGATGAGCGGAGAGCTGACATTAGAGGTGAAAATCGACAAGCGCAGTGCAGTTTCCCATGAGCCGGTTCATGTGAGTCTTTATCTTCGAGGGAAAGGGAATTTGGATCAATACACTCCTTATGAACTCAATATCAGCGGAGTTAATATTTTTGCCGAAGAACCGAGTCGTGACATTTCTCCCGATTCTACAGGATATGCGGGGGAAATACGTCAGGAATTTGCTCTTGTCAGCGATAAAAGCTATATGATTCCCAAATTTACCATCGAGGTATTTGATACAACAACTCAAAAAATCAAACGCCTAGAGAGTGAAGCTGTAGCGATAGAAGTGGCGCAAGGGTATGAGCGCTCGAATCTCTTAGACCCTCCTGCTTTGCGTGACTGGAGCGGTTGGATGCGTTATACCCTCTATGCGGCACTTGTGATAGCAGGAATCGTGCTGGGCGAAGTAGCAGGGAAGCTATGGAAATTACGACCTCGCAGAAAGACGAAGCATTTTTGGGATGAGGCGAAAACATCTAAAGAGTTGGTGATCCTCTTGTCCCTTTCGGGAGAAAAACGTTTTGAAACGATTATCGGTGAAGTTGAAGCAGGAAGAATGGAATTAAGTGAAGCTAAAAAGAAACTGGGTAATCTTACAACAGATAAAGAGGAAAAATAATGATAGATGTAATTAATCAAATACGCTCCGAAGTAGCCAAAGTCGTTGTCGGTCAAGAGAAAATGATTGATGGATTGTTGATCGGATTATTGTGTGACGGTCATATCCTGATCGAGGGGATTCCGGGGTTAGCGAAAACAACGACGGTCAAAGCTCTTTCGCAAACGTTAGGATTAGGATTTAAACGGGTGCAATTCACCCCCGATTTGCTTCCGAGCGATATTTTGGGTGCTGAAGTCTACGATCCGCAAAATAACGGATTCAAGATCAAAAAAGGGCCGATTTTTACGAACCTTCTCCTCGCCGATGAGATCAACCGCGCCCCTGCAAAAGTACAATCGGCACTGCTGGAGGTGATGCAGGAACGGCAAGTGACACTGGGGGATGAGAGTTTCAAACTCTCTCCGCCGTTTTTGGTTATGGCGACACAAAATCCGATCGAAAACGAAGGGGTCTATCCTCTCCCTGAAGCACAACTGGATCGTTTTATGCTCAAAATTACCGTCGGTTACAACACTCCCGAACAGGAGCTATCCATCGCGCGGCGTGTTGGATCGGGATTGGGTGAAGCTATTAATGCGGTGATCGATACGGCGACGCTAATTGCACTCAAAGAGAAAGTAAAATCGATCCATATCGACGAAGAGGTAGAAAAATATATGATCAGCCTCGTCACCGCGACCCGTGAACCTGAGCGATTTGGATTGGGTGAGATCAAAGGATTTTTACAGTTCGGTGCCTCTCCTCGGGTCAGTATCGATATGTTCAAAGCGGTACGTGCCGTGGCGTTCTTGCGGGGTAAAGAGTTTGTCACTCCGAGTGATATCGCCTCGATCATCAAAGAGTTGATGCGTCACCGCCTTGTCCTCTCGTATGAAGCGGAAGCGGAGGGGATCACTGCTGATGAGCTGATCGAGAAAATTATCAAAGCGGTACCAATACCCTAATGAAAAACAGCGCTCAGATTCTTCTCAAAGCCCGCCGTCAGATTATCGGGGATCGTATCGGTAACAACCCCTCCATGTTTCGGGGAGAGGGATACGATTTCATCGAATTGCGCGAATACGTCAGCGGCGATGATACCCGCCATATCGACTGGAATGTTACGGCGAAGATGGGAAAACCGTTCGTCAAAGTGTTTCGGGAAGAGAGGGAGCTGAATGTCCTCACCGTAGCGCTTCTGGGCGGAGGGCTTCATTTCGGATCGGAAAAGTTTAAAATCGAGAGTGTCGCCGAGGCGGTAGCACTGGTCGGGTATTCGGCGGTAGCAAACGGGGATGTGTTCGCTCATGCTAACTACTCGGAAAGCTTGCGCGATGAGATACGTCCTGGCAAAAAACGTTTTTCAGTTCAGCAGGCGACGCAAAGTGTCTTGGATGCGGAAATTCTCCACCGTCGTGTCGATCTGCACCATACGATAAAAGAGCTTTACCGACGGACGAAGCGCAGATCACTCATCGTCCTCATCGGCGATTTTTTTGAGATTCCTGATTTACGTCTTCTCGCCAGGAAGCACGAAGTGGTCGCAATCGTTGTCCGTGACCGTGCCGAAGAGAATCCTGCCGTGATGGGGTTCAGCGCACTGATCGATCCTGAAAGCGGTGCGGTTTTAGAGGGCGATTTTAATGAGCGAAGCGTTAAGCGCTATCATGAACGGGTTAAGGCACATGATGTTGAACTTTTTGAGACTTTCCGAACTCATGGAGTGAGGGCGACAAAACTCTATACGGATGGCAATGCGATTGTCACCTTGCGACGGCTGTTTGAGGGGAGAGTATGAGAGATGTGAATATCCCGCTAAACGATATAGCACCGCTGGTTGAGATACCTGATTATTCGCTCTATTACTTTATCGCGTTGGTGATTGTTGCGGTTGCTGTCACCTTGGCGCTTATTTTGGCACTGATCAAACAGATGCGTAAACGTAAGATCAATGTACGTCGTGAGCATTTCAAAGCACTTTCAACTATCGATTTTTCCGATCCCAAACGTGCTGCCTATACGATCAGTGAAATGGGTCGGGTGTTTGCCCACGACAACGAGCGGACAGAGAAAGCCTATCATAACCTCTTCGCGCGTTTAACTCCCTACAAATACGCCCAAAAAGTGGGGATGATCGATGAGGAGACTCTTGCGTACTATCGTCTCTATTTAGAGATTATTGATGTTTGATTGAGCATACGCTAATATTTATAATACCTATAGGTAAAAACTGCATGGCTGAAATGAGGATAAAAAATGTTCACTTCAATCAGCGTAATCAATTTCATATCCTCTTCATTAAATAGTAAAAAAGCTGAGTTACTTATGCGCTGATTTAAAAAACTTGGATTAAACTATGGATCCATTCGACATACCTATATCTCTAATCAGATCAAGTTATGTCCCCTATAGTACGTTAAGAGAAATTATCTCTCTGTACCGCTAGTTTTATTCCCCTTAACTTTCTGCCTCATCATCAACTCCGGATTGTTCTTTACATACGCACTAAATGTCGTATTGGTCGACGTGTGCCCAAGTTCCATTGCCACGATCGCTAGATCTTTCCCATCGGAGAGTTCTTTGGTTGCGTAGCCTCGTCGGATAATATGGCGTCCGCTTTTATTGACTCCGATCGCTTTTAGGGCATAGGTCGTAAACTTCCACATCTCAACATCCGCCATTTTTTTGTTGGTGTAGCTTCCATTGGTATAGGTACTTGAAATTACATAAGACGGATCACTCAGGGCAGTTCTTAGATAGGATACGAACGGTTCTATCTCTTCTCGTCTTACCACCACTTCGCGGTATTTATCCCCTTTTGTGGTGTGATAGGCAATAGTGTAAAAGAGATGAGTAGTGCTATTGTCGTCTTTGTACTCGGACTCTTTAATATGCTCCATCTTTAAAGAGATCACTTCATCCGCACGTGCACCGGTGAGACAGTAAAGTAAAACAATCAAAGCATTACGATACGCATACCGCTGTGAACTCTTTGGAAAATGCTCCTTATAAATTTCCGGCCAATGCTTCATAAAATCGATCAACTCTTCGAGCTCACCCTCCGTCACAAACTCCGTTTTCCGTTTTTGCACCTTGATCTTGGTGAAGTATTTGAAGAGGAGAGTGAAGTCTTTGTTTTCTTTATTGTTTTCACTGATGAAGAGAAGCAGCTGTTTGAGTACGGTCAGCCGATGAGAGATACTTTTTTCATAACGGTAGACAATAGAGAGCTTCGCATCATTTTTCCCACGGTTAGCTTTACGGTTGGAGAGGATCTGGTTGTACTCGTCCATCGATATCTTGTTGACTTCGAGATCTTTAGCTGAGAGCTGTTCTTGATACCACATGAGATAGTTATTAACAAACTTCGCTGAGATCCCTTCTAAATCCATGATGCTGTCATATTGATGGGCAAACTCAATCAATGGAGTGAGCGCTTCACCGTAAGACTTGCGGGTTTTATCACTAACCCCCTGAGCTACCTTTTCGGTAATGTAGCGATCTCGCCATGCATCAAGATCGGAAACTAATCCTTTACCGGTGCAAAGATCCCATTGGGCTAAATCATCTTGGAATTGTGATGGTGCCATATTCACTCCTGGTTGAACTTTGGTAGACTACAAAGTTTCAACTTTGTGTTGAATCTTTTTCAACCGTTTTATAAAAAAGTCGATAAAGCTACAAATGGATTTTTTTTCTTACCCGTTTTAAATAAACCTTAAATAGCCTTCTTTAAGAAAACGGAAAAAATAGCACGTTAAGAAAAAAACAACCATACATAGCAATAATATGACTAATCTGTGTTAATGTGTATATATTTGACTTTATTATAACTATACTCTAATTATTAAAGTATATATAACCTTTAAAACACTTTATCTATTTAATATAGATACTTATCTCCATTAAATGACCTCTATTTTAGTAAGAAACAGGCACTATCAATCTCAACGACCATCTAAATTTACAAATATTATATCAAAATCCCTATTTACTTACAAGATAATATTGTATTATCTTAGTATTAATAACAAAACGAAGCCATATTGTGCATCAATATTGCAACTGATCGCTCCATACAGCCAAAGAGTATTATCTATGTTATATCTAAATATATAGTGATTATAATGTCATTATTATTGACTATATTTTAATATATAGCTATTATACTTCTATTAAACAACAATAAAGTCTTATAAAAAGGAAATAGCCCAATGAGTACTGAAAAAATAGACAGAAGAGTCGTTTTGCAAAGCAATAGTCTCGAAGAGCTCACTAAAATTGCCAATTCACTCGATTTAGACAAAGGAGTTAATGAACGGGAACGTTTAGGTGCTGCAATTGAGAATTTGCTCGAAATCAAACGTCTATTTGATAAAGAGTTCATTGAACTTGACCTTACTTCCAAAGAGCGTATCCATACGATGATCGGGTTTGGGGAATACAGCTCAAAAGAGGAAGTAGTTACCTCATCAATCGAAAAGTTGTTTGCCGAACATCGGGAAAAAATAATCAAGAAGATTGAAGCGCTTTAACAAATCGGTGAGATGTATTTTTCTTTGAAGACTAATACATACCCGTTATGCAGATTGATCACCGTTCCATCATGTTCCAGAGTTGCTTCTTTGATACAGATGTAAGCCTTGTTGATGATATATTGGCTTGATTCGCGTTTAACAATATGGTCGATTAAAGAGGTATCGCTTTCGTTTATCTCTACCTCATAATCGGGAAACATTGATTTGAAAATCCATGCCACCGTTTTTGGAGAAAGTTCTCGTGATTTTGTTCGATATAGATTCAGATTGTCCTGCGGATAATATCGCAGCTCTCCAACCTTCATATTTGGGACAACACCCTTTAAATATTTATCACCATTACTATGGCCAATTTGTTTAATTGTATAACTCATTTTTACTGCCTTTATGAATAAACAACAAGTGTAAAACACTTCGTTCATACCGTGTCAAAAAATTGCATTTTGTAATACACAAGCCATACCACCACTTATTACCGACGAAGGTCATATAAACGAGACTCATGATTTGTCGATAACTATATTCAAAAATGATTCGGAATGCATGATTCGAGTACAAAAGTGTTTCCAGCTTTACATAGAAAAGATAAAAAAAAGGCATTGGCTACAAGAGACGTCTAGCTATTTTTATATTGGACTATGTAGCTATTCTCTATTCTTTTTTGTATACCATCGTCACTCAAAGACAAATTTTTGTGCTGGCTCGAAAATATCTTTACGTCTAACGAAGCGTTAATATCCTTATCGAGATCATGGCCGCTGTAGATGATAAAAAATACAGTGCATCGATGTAATAATTCTCCAACCTCCATTTGTACACCATCTAAAAGATCTTTTTGTTTACCGTTGATGATGACCAATGGTTTATTTGGTGAATTGTATATTTTTAATTTACGGACTATTGATGATAAAACCATCCCTGTATAATTAAATCGTATTCTGTTTTGATGAAATTCAAAATCGTTTATTTTACCTGGGACCGTTTTGGCCTCCTTACTAAATGATTCAAAGGATAAATACTTCATTTTCTCCAGTAATCTGGTAAAGTACTTCACTGCTAAAGAAGAGTTCGAATTGTTCGATGCTACCATCGAATAACTTTTTGTGCTGGGATCATCAAAAATATGACGCTCCAATATCAGTCTAGCTTCTCTGGCCAGTTTATTGAAAGTAGAATCTGCAAAAAAATCTTTTGGATTTTTTGCTTTCAAGCTGTCTATTCGATCAAGTATGTTAAAAAAATCTTTGTCAATCTTGACTTGTGTAGCATTGATAATATTTTCCAGCAAGTTCTTCAGTTCATAGATATCAAACGTTGTGCCATCATCAGATAGATAAACATCTTTAAGCAGTTTTATCAAATAATTTTGCCCATCGACTTTTGTGTCATACATTTCGGCATGAAGACAATTACAGATATCTGTTATGTAACTGTCAAAATCTATTTGCAAGTTCTTTTTTTCTTTGAAAAACCAAAACAAATCGTATTGCTGCTTGACTCTATTAATTTCCTTTGTAAACTTGGGTTTAATCCCATAACCTATCGTGTTAAAGTAAAATATCTCTTCATGTTGATCCTCAAGGCCTTTTACCAGTTCGTCGAATATATCAATGTTGTAACCGACTTCGGGCCCATAAATCAAAAAACTGTTTTTACCCAGAATAGCCTGTTTAATCTCTTCTATCATGTGCGATCACCTCTTCTATAAGTTCGTAGTGGATGTAGCTTCTCATCGTAACCTTGGGCGTGACATGACCGATTTCGATCGAAAAATTTAAAAGTGTATCATTGAAATTTTGTTCGCTCATGATTCTGTGCATAAACCACCATGTGGCATAGGAATGCCTTAGCGAATGAAGCGTCGCATACCTTTTCGTCACCTTCTGGATGATTTCATTGAGTATTTGGGTCTTTGGTAGCTTCATGGCGCTTTCAAATTGAGAATGTGCCTCCAGGTCAAAATCTTTAAACAAGTACATCCTATTCTTCTTTGCACTCTCTTGCAAAAACGCTTCAAATATTACTGCGTGTTTCTCGTTGGAAATGACAAATCCTACCCTTCTGCTGGCGTTTGAGGTTTTAAAACTGTATGCTGTTTTGCTGTTTATATCTGATTTGAGTCCTTCGACATTGATGTCTACTGAATAAACAGCGTCTTTTATTCTATGGTTGTAGAGATAAAGAGGTTCTTGAATAATATCGGCGTGTCTTCTCGTCCTTATCTCATTAAGGCGCATTCCTGAATAAAACCCCAAAATAATAAACGACTGATATTGGAGCACGATGTATTTGTAGAACTTTGAATAGCTTTTTTTATTTTTGAGAGCCTCTTTTTTATAGACGTTTTCAATCTCCTCTAAAATCACATCTATCTCCTTGGGAAAGATCAGTGATTTGGGTATATGTTTCGCATTGATCGTATATTTTTTGAAATCAACATTATGAAATTTTAGAAAATCCGACACAAGAAAATTGAGTTTATTGATTGAATTCAATGCCGCACCGCTTGCTTTGTAGGGATCGAGGATACTGGATAACACTGCTTCGTCCATATGCTCAAAATCGCTTAACAGACTAAACAGGTGCTTTCGCAAAAATCCAATATAGCCTATAAAAGTATCTATGCGTATCCCATAGCCTTGCTTTTTCCCTATGTAAATCCTATCCAGCATACTACGGATATAATGCAAGACCATCAGCGTCGAAACGTCTTTTTCGTGTTTAATCGCCGTATCAAAATTACTTTTGATACGCTCAAGGGTCCCCCGGTCCAAATTCCTTGGCGTCTTCTTCAGGAAATTACCGTTTTTATTCCCTTCTTTGAATATAAAAAGCGGGAGTATCTTCAGGTCGTAATCGAATTCCGTATCCGTGTACATCTCATCTGTGTAATCGTCCAATGCTCCATACTCAAACGTTTGGCCTATCAAACTATTGTTGTACGACTCGATCTCCATCAGGCGGCCAGGAATCTCATGAGGATATAGATAAGCCAGCTCTCCAAGGCAAAGGCCAACGGTGTCCACCGTTTTATACTTGCACGCTACGATCGCAGACGGTTGAGCCATCATGGCATTAAACATACAAGCGTTTCGGATCGCATCGAATGAAACTTTTTTACCGAAATATCTGTTAATCTCAAGTTTGGCTTTATGCTTCATTCCATTGGGATCATCAAAGAGCTGCGTGGCACCCATCTCTTTGAACCGTGACATAAGCGCGTATGCTTTTTTGATCCGAAAGATTCTTATCTTTCGAAAGCCGTCCTCCAACGGATCTTCGACGATGCACTGATAACCCTGCTCATGAATGAAAAAAAAATTATCAAGGGAGGCCATCTCCAATGCCGCTTTACGCCAGCCATCCTCTTCAAAACAGACCAATGTGATATAAACAGCCAGTAAGGGATCGGTTTGAGCCAATTTGCTGAGTACATGTTTCTCAAATATTTCCACTTGATCGATAAGATAAAAATCCTTTGGCGACAAAAAATGATGATACCGGTTGATCTGATGAATTGGTTTTTTGAAGGCATAACACGCCGAATTTTTGCTTATGTATCCGTTATTTTTGAGCTCTTCTACAAATGCATAAATGGTATTCGCACCTATACTCATGGAACTTATCTGCTCAAAGTTGGATAAGTGCACCATAAATTCTTCTGTGAAGGTGAATTTGTTGTGCCGGACAGATAGTAGCTTGTCCGATCCTTCCGAGTCCAATACTTCCAAAAGCGCTGTATAGAGTATTTGATATTGTCTTGGAATGGACGCTTGAAGCGTTCTCAGCCGTTCCAATGCCTTTTCAAACAGCGGCAAGTTCATGGATGTCCTTAAGCTTGTAACTCCGGGCGATTTCATTGAGAATGGCAGAAAAGACACTCCTATATTTTTGCGTATCATGCATACTGAACCGTCCAAGCAATTCTCCGCCATTGACCGCATGCCCCATAAATGCGTTCATATCATCCTGTCGGATCCCCGCTTCAGTCGCCATGGAAGTAATGAGATGGCGTCCAAGATTCAATGGGATCAGATCGAGCATCTCATAGAGTTCCGTATGTTTTTTAAAAAAACCAAATCGACGAAAGGCTTTTTTCATCGTACTGAGTGTAAGTGAAACGGTATTCTTCCCATCGAATAAAACGACCGATTTGGTCGTAATGCCAAATTTTTCCAGAGTATCGAGGTAGTTTCGGATGATTGTTTTGGCAAGTTCAGATAACGGGATGCACCGGTATCCCGAATTCTTCTCTTTCCCTTTCTCCTGTATGATAATGACATTATGCTTCCAGCTGATCCTTCCAAGATCGACTGATTTCCCAAAATCCCTAGTTCCAAGCAACAAACCAAGTGTATAGCGTACATGGATCGAATAGATATTGAATCTGGTATATCTATCGAGTCTACGCTCTTTAAGAAGCTTTTCGATTTTTTGCATAAATTCGATGAATACCTCTTGCTGAACCAATTTGCGTGAACCGACGATCGTTGTCTCATCGCTGGTATCAATCACCCTCTCGTTGCTGAACGCTTTGCCAAAGATATGTTTTTGCAGATGTGCTTTGATCCCCAACAATTCCATATATTCAATAAGCCAGTTTGAATACTCTTCCATTCGTGAAGATGCCGCAGTGTAATAAATAATAGGGCTGGCGTTCTTGTCGATGTTTTTGGTTGCAAGCATCATTTCGGTGTTGATGTTTTTATGGAGAATTTTTTTGTGGACCATAGAGCAATGCCATATTTTCTGAAAATTGATGTGTATTTTTTGGTGGAAATCTTTTTTTATCTTTCGGATCGCTTGACGAAATCGCTCTTCGTCATATGGAACTTTACGATCATACAAAGAGTGAATCAAATGGATGAATTCAAAAGGGATTTTATAGGTTATTGCATCCTTGGTGACAATCCCTACTTTTTCGTCAAACCGATCGTATTTGGCGAAATATTCATCTGAAATTAGTAGTTCTACGGTATTGTTGTCACTTACAAATTTTTTATTCCCGAAAAATAGTTTTACCGTCTGTTCAGGTTTTATTCCCATCAAGACAGAAATGACAAACAAACCGTAATAATATTGATCTTCCTCATCCTTCATCCTTTCGATCAGAAATCGACAAAATTCAGACAAAAACCCTATGCTCGGAATGGTGTATAAAGAGGGCAGTTGCAGCTTATTCTTAGCGATCGCGGCGGAAATCGCTAATATTTTTTTATTCTGCAATGTTTTCGTATTCTTCTGCCGGCCAGTGCTCACCTGGACTCTTTGAATGCGGGCGATACCCTCTTCTGCTGCTTCTTCCGCTTCTTTCGTAACCGGCATTCGCTTAGCGGAAGTGGTATAAAATTCGTTTGAAAAATACTCTCTGTTGAGGGCTGAAGTATCTTTATGATTTGCAGCGGATCGATACCCCTTTTTGGCGAATCCATAGAAGCTCTTAAGTGTTTTTAAATCCCTCTTCAAATCGACATTTTTCAGTGTAAAATGGCTGCTTACTTTACACACAACACTCTCGACTCTCACAAGAAAATGAGTCTCAATGCTCCCTTCTGTCTTCGGCTTCTCGTTTGTGGCATCATCTGATGGATCAGCATCGATCTCTACAGTGTCACGATCGATGCTATTCTGCTGCGATTGGATGACTTCAACAACGCCATCCTCAATGCATAGAAGAAGGTTTTTAACATCATTTTTGACAAACCTGGGCATTTTGATTTTATGAACGTACACATATTCGAGGATTTCAATCATATGCACAAAATGCCTGATCGTTGCAGATCTTTCATGCTTTTTCATTTGTTGATTTTGTTTGAGGTATTCTATGTGGAATTTTAATACCTCGTTAGAAGAAGCATCCGTTAAACGTCCATCGATCGGGAGCTTATAATACAGCGTAGCTATATGATAATCCTCAAACTCGACATTCCCGCCGATCATATATTTTTTTCTAACCTGTTTTAGAACTGGTTCGAACAAGCCAGTATCCCCAATAAGATCATCCAAATACTCAATCAGATCATTGATGTCCGCCTGAATCTTTTGTAAAAAAATATCCCTGCTGGACTGCTCTGCACCAAGAAAAATGGATTTAAAGTTATAGGCAATTCGATTTTTCGCATGTGTTTGATTTTCATATTCAAATAGATCAAATGTCATAGATAATTGGCCAGGTCGATGATGTATGTGTCATTTTTTACAACTTGCACGATAACTTTTTTCCCATCTATAAAATATGCGGAAAATCGTTCTGTCATCAAAAGTGCCTGTTCCATAAAACTTTTTGATTTTATTGCTTTGATAGAAAAACGTTTATACATTTCGTATAAAGTGCCACCATGATCACAATCAAATACAAGGCGATCGTCCAATATAAAGAGTTTAGAAAAATGGGTATATCGTACATTATTAACATCTACATAATCATCGTCACTTGAATCGTTAAAGTGAATTAAATGTATTTTTCCGCAAATCGGACACTTGAATGTTGTTTGCATATTTGTTCTTATAGAATTTGTTGTAACCAATTTAAATTTAATAAATTTTTTCAAAGGAAGATAGGAAGGCTTTGTATGAGGTTTCAATATCTGAATCATATAGATGCTGTCGATATTGACAGGCTGGATGTTATTTTTGAAAAATGAAAGAAGCTTTTTTTTATCTTCTTCTACCAAGATGTCAGGAGCGAAATCCTGACAAGGAATCTTAAAATAATCGTACCTTTCAAATTGTGTTTTTTTATGACTACAGTAAAAGACAATATGGTCTTGAATGATAGAAACCAGTTCATCTTTTACCTTTAACTTAGTGGCACAAATTGGACAATGAATCACTTTGATTTCTTTTTTTGGATTGGATACATCTGTAAAACTTAGATACAATTTATTCGGCTGAAGATATAGATTCAACCATGGATTTATGATGTCTGAATTTGATTTTACAATTGAAGCTTTCCTTTGTATTGGAAAAAGATTTTTGATGCTTTTATATCCAAAACTATTCAATTCATTTTCGTCATACATTTTTTCCAAAAGATCAATATTTAATGATGACGTACCCTTATTTATTATTATCAAAAGCTGATTAAGAAAATTCATTTTATTTATTACATTCAGAGCCAGATCATCATTAAGTTCATCTTTTATAAACACTACATTAACAAGACGCTCACCAATATTTTTATCTGCACTTTTTTTTAAAATATATATAAAATGAAACAAGATTTCAGGATTCACAATGAGAGTGATATCCAAAAAAATCGTATCCAAAAGATAGGGGAATTGTTTAATCGATGAAGAGCTTTTTGTTGTAAAATCGCCATCACGATCCTTGATAAAAATGATCACAGGAATCGAAAGCATGTTTTCAATTGTTTGGGTGTCACTTGTTTTAAATAAATCGGTCAGAACATATGGATCGGCTTCAGCGAATAAAGAGTTCATTGTAAGGTAATGGTGCGTAAGCTTTAGACAATTTTCAATGCTTATATTTATTATCTTAAGTTTCATTTAAGCTCATAGTATAATTTATAGATTAATATTATAGTATTTATACTAAAATTATCTATTAAATTACATATATTATGTAAGACTATTAAAAAGTACCTATGAATTACCAATCACTCTTGTCCTTTGATGAGTACTCAACAATTACTTTGTAAAAAAACTATTTTTTTAGATTAATTATAGATATATAAAATCTATTTAGATACTTTATTTCTATTTATTTATTATAAAAGCTCTTTTTAGTGCTATAATTTCTTTTATATAGCATTTTAGGATGGATCTAATGCGTTTTTCACTGTTAAGCGATGAAGAAATACTCAAAGAACTCGCCACTAGGATTGAGAGAAGACGTCGTGAAAAAGAGTTTAGCGATGCAGAACTGGTTGAAAAAAGCGGAACCAACATCGCTACTCTGAAACGCTTCCGAGCTAACAAAGGGACGATTTCATTGACCAGTTTTATTCGAATCCTCAGAGGGCTTGGGGAGCTCGATGCCCTTAATGCACTTTTGGAATCAACCCAAACTTTCAGCCCTGCACAACAAATCGAAAAACCGCTCAAAAAGCGGATCTATAAAAAGAAATCCAAACCTTCAAACTTTCAATGGGGAGATGAATAATGGCTGCACCGGTAATTACAATAAATTTATGGGGCAAGACAATTGGTTATTTGGGTTACGCGCCCGGGCAAAATGAAATAGCTACGTTTGAATACACACCTGAGTTTGCAAACTCAAACATTCAGCTCTCACCCTTAGAGATGAAATATCCCCCTATGCTTCACTCATTCCCCACAATTAGTCAAAGAACCTTTCACGGACTCCCCGGAATATTTGCCGATTCGCTCCCCGATAAATTCGGGAACAAACTGATTGATCGATTCTTTGCAGATAAAGGGTTATCTGCATCGGATATTACCGCTTTGGATCGTTTGGCCTATATCGGTAAACGAAGCATGGGTGCCTTTGAATATGAGCCATCAACCAACGATGGTATGGCAATGAATGGTGGAACACTCAATATCCATCATTTGAATGAACTGGCTAATATGGTACTACGTGAAAAAAGCGATTTCAACCAAAAATTATCCACAGCGTCGCATGAAGAGATGTTAGCCCTAATCCGAGTTGGATCGAGTGCTGGAGGGGCAAGATCGAAAGCTTTGGTAGCACAAGACGCTCAGGGAAAATTTTATGACGGTACGTTAGATGCGGGGGCAGATAAACGCTATTGGCTATTGAAGTTTGATTCAGATGACAACAGTGATAAAGAGCGTAAAGACCCTAAAGGGATCACGCGAATCGAATACATCTATTCTCTGATTGCCAAGGAATGTGGAATTGATATTCCCTCAACAACCTACATCTCTGACGGTGATGATTTTCATTTCATGATAGAGCGGTTTGACCGTGAAATCATTAATGGAAAGGTGCGTAAAAAGCACTATGCTTCTTGGGCGGGCTTGCGACATTTTGATCGAGATCATGTCGGTGTGTACTCGTATGAGCAGTTACTCATGTCATGCCGTGAACTTGGATTAGGTCAAAACGAACTCAATGAGCTGTTTCGTCGCGCCGTCTTTAACATCATCGGGCGCAATCAAGATGATCATGCTAAGAATTTTGGCTTTATGATGGATAGAGACGGCACATGGTCGTTATCGCCCGCATTCGATATGACCTATGCGTATGATCCGTATGGAAAGTGGACCGCGCAACACCAAATCTCACTATCTGGCAAACGAGATCAGTTTGAGCGAAACGATCTTTTGGCCTTTGCATCTAAGTGCAGCATACCCGCAAAACATGCTAATGAAATAATTGAACAATCTCTTGAGGCATTTAATAGTTTTACACGGTTGGCTATAGAGCATGAAGTTCCGAATGATCTTTACAAACAGGTTTTTGCATCGCTCAGAATTAAAAGTTTATAGGTCTAAATTCTTCAATTTTATGGGGTATTTACGAGTCGTTCTTCAATGATTTTGAAGCACTCCGCATCATCAGCCATCTCAATCGCATAATGTTCGATTGACAGCTCAATGGCTCGTTTGACCAGATAAGCTTTTTTCTCATCTCCAGAAAAACACTCAACCAGCATATCCGCAGCCGCATGAGGCATCAGAAAGCGCCAGTTCCCTTTATCATACGCTTCACCGAGGCGGTCGGTATCATCCGGATGAGAAGTTATAAAGTTGCCGCGTCGGTAATGGCGTAGCGACAAATCGGTTTCTTCAACTTCATACAGTCGAAACGGCGGTTGATTGTTCGTCATTTTTACGCTCTGTTTGTTTTCCATGTTTCGCGTGCGAACGGCATAGAACATCAATCCTACAAGGACGATGATACTGAGGGCTATGAATGAATCACTCATATTCGTTTCTCCTTAGCTGTTTTAAAATAATTTGGGTGCGGTTTAAAAAAGCTCCAACACTCTTTTGGAAAACTCACTATGTGGATAAAAGATAATAGCAGCGGCCGTAAACGCGATCGCGAATAAAAAAAGCGCCACCCCTGATTCTTGGATACTATGTGCTTGTACCCCTGCGATAAGCGTGGGGATAAAAAAGATCAAAGCACTTATCCATTTATTTGTGCGCATCGCGCTACGTATCCCTTTTTGTGTTTGGTGCTTATCAATAACTGCATTGAGGCAACGGCTGCTTCTACATCGTTATAAATTTCTCGGATCACACCGGTGGGTTTGAGTTTTTTAATTGAGCCATAAGTACGGACTACCATCCATTCCCCAAATAAATTGGGAATCAATTCAAGTGTGTAATACCTCGCCCTCCCCTTAACACTTCGTGTCATCGTCGTCTTCATAATTGCGCTCCCGTATTTCACGATCTTTTAATTCGTGTTGATGATCCTCTCCCGCCATTAAATGACCTACGTTTTTTCTCTTTCGATATTCATCGATCCGCTCTTTGGTTATACCGCTGTCGCAATACCCCCGCTTCATATCTTTGTTATTGAGATACCGCCCGATTAAACCCAATATCCCAATCACGCATAACGTGGCAGCAATTATGGTTGTTGGATTAATATCCTCATCGAATCCATAGGTTTGTCCGTATTGATAGATGGCTAATGCATAAATTTGCAGTAAAACCAATAGTGTCCATATGATCAAAAACTTAGACATTCTTTTCGACATGATGCTCCTCCTGTGTGTATTGTTCCATCTCTTCAAAATGATCCCCTACAAACTCATTCCACTCTTTGAGCTCTGGATCGGTTTTATACAATTCCGCCATCTCTTTGGCACCTTGAATGATTTTCTCTTTTCGCTCTTGGCGCGCTTTGGTTTTTTTGCGAATATCATTAATGCGCAGAAACATCCATACAGTCCATCCAAAAATCCCAATCAATGCAGTCGTTCCAATAATGATCTGTGTTGTAACGCTAATACAGTGCGGTTCGCTTTGATGAATGATCTCACACTGATCTTCGAGTATCTCTACTCCCCTATTGCCTTTAAAGAGATATTCCCCTTTGTGTTCCCAACCTTTGAGCTTCGAAATAAGGATTGGTTGAGCATTATTATCTTTACAGACAATCTCCCCTCCCCTATCAAAGTGATCTCCATAAAAGCTCAAGCGATTGGATCGGCTGCAGATATCATCTCCCCAGACCATAATTAAGAGCAAAAATAAAGTGATCATCGGGATGATCATCTCTTTGAGAAACGTTAGTGTAAACCCACCCAACAAGAGCATTAACCCAAATATCGCCATCATATCCATATCAAAGTGACTCATCTTTTTTCCTCCTTATGCCGCAATCGGCTCTTTTGAAGTGTTTCGTGACGCTTCCTCAAACCAACTCATATCAAACTCTGCCGCTTTGAGAAGTTCATCGTAGAGTTTTTGTTTGCAACATGGGATACGTCTAAATCGCTCGGAAAGTTTCCGATGCAAATTCTGGCTCCCGGCAAACAACAACAAGGCTATAATTTTTTCATTAACCTCTTTGATGTTATTGGGATAGGGCTTCATCATCGGTGCGCTGCCGCTGATGGCGCACAGGTACCCATAGGTCTCACCGCGCGTTAAAGGCATCAATGCACTCACCAGTTCCTCATCGCTGATTGTAGAGGCACGTGAGAGTATCTGTTTAGTCCAATTGGCATTCTTAGCGTGTTTGAGTCGAATATTGCAGGCTAATGCATCGACTTGGGAGAGATAGTCGCGTTTCATCCACAAAAACTGTATTCGATCGAACATCTTGGAAAAAAATGCTCCGATACTTTTAGTGTCAATCCCCATGTTGTCATAAACAAACACACAGTTGCGATGATGGTGTTCAATCGCATGGGTAATCGCTTCGATAAGTGCAAACTCTTCCGCTTCGTGTACATTCATGGCGTGGACAAAAACAGAATGGCTTTGATTCGTATAGAGGTTTTTTACCCCTATTCCCGCTTCTTTGGTGAGGTGATCGTAAGATGCGTCACTAAGATAGATGACATTATTTTCCATGGGTAGACTCCTCATGCTCATTATTTTTGGAGTGTTCTGCTCGTTTCTCTTCTTCATGCATCGCTTTGAGATCCCGCATACACTCATGGCTTTGCTTCGTAAGTATCCACAGTGTGACCGACATCGAGAGAACCATAAAAAACAAGCTTGCCGCCAATAGCCATTTCATTGCTATGACCTGCCCCACTCCCACACTTATTGCAAAATACCCGGCACTGATTAGATAGAGTCGTTGACGCCCCTCATGTATGATGATTCGTAGCATTAAGACGCTAAGAGCCCAGTAGAAAAGACTTAGAAAAACGATATTACTCAGCTCTTGCGTCATGATCTTCCTCCTCGACACCTAAAGTCACTGCACGCAATGTCAGTAAAATTGCTAATGTACTCACAAATGCCATCCAATACGGAACACTTGAAGGCTCAGGTGTTTTCTCACCAATGACTCGGCATACTCCAATGTCATTAACAATGACATCCCCTTTGACAAATCCTACACCCTTTTCTTTGACCCATCCCTGTGATGGATCGACTCTGACCCCCTCGCCTCTCCACATCCCACATGAAAGTGCCCTCCCCTCATTAAAACGCTGCAACGTAAAACGCTCATCCAAATAATTACTATGATTACTATAGGCAATAGCAGTAATACCGCCTAGCACTACTATCCCTACAAATATCATTTCTAACCCTTTTCCAAAAAGGAGAAAGCCGACTCCAATTAGGAACAAAACACCTATCAGCCACACTTCACCGGTGCTTGAAGCCAACATCTCCAGATGCATCTCATTTCTCCTCGTAAGCTTTAGATATCACATCTAAACGCTCATGGATACGGTACTCCTTATACTGGCACAAATAAACGGTGCGAATTTCACGTTTTAGGACTCCGCAGACGTTGTACCAAGTAAACCCAAAAAAGCTTTTTTTGTGGATTAGCTCTTGGGGATGGAGACAGAGGAGTTTTTCATAATCAAGCCCTACGCCTTTATGCTCGCTATAAAGTGTCTGTTCCCCCTCGATCTCATATTTCTCCTCAACAGAGTCATACCGCAGTATTGCATCACGAAAAACTTTATACTGCTCTTCACACGGTACAAAGTAAAATCGCTCTCCCTTTGGGTTAATCACTATCTCTTTTTTCTCTTCATCGATTAGCAAATCGATATCGCTGAAAAATACTTGGGTCATAAAATCTCCTTTTGATTTGGGTTAAAATAAACATACGTTTATATTATTGATAATTATATACTCATATATAAACAATGTCAACACCTTATATACTTATATGATTATATTAAAGCATTATTTATTACCTATATGTAAATTTATGGCATTTTGCAATGTGGGTATGTAGCAGTGACGGTATTTTTACGAAATAAACGTTTGATTAATAAAAGTAGTATTTAATTCACAAATAAGATATTTACAGTCATTTAGTAAACATTTGAGGTGATTTAGATAGAATTTTATAAACGAATAAGTATTTAGGAACCCATGGACAAACACGCATTTAATGCTATGCTCAAAACCGCCGGACTCAGTAAAAAAGAGTTTGCCGAGATTTTAGGGACCACCGGCGGTACCATTTCAAACTGGGGGAATGAAGATCGCGAGATCCCCTATTGGGTTGAGTCGTGGTTGAAACTTTATATTGAGAATCAGCACTGCAAGAAAATCAAAGAGGCAATTAGCAAAAGCGGTGTATGTGATTTAATGGATAAAAAATCTAAGTGAACTTTCTAGCTTTTGACTCTTTTATCTCTATACCGGTGCTGATAGCCTTCTATTACCTCGGAGCACTGATGATCCCTGCCCTACTTTGGTACAAACGCTCTTGGGTGATTAAAGTCACCGATGTTCTCTCGCGAACTTTCCCTATTGCTTCTTCACGACTTATTCTTGGATTTATGGTTTTATTTATTGGGTTTGAGGTTATGTGGCGGATGATGTTTGAGATGCTGATCGGGTATTTTCAGATGATTGAGTATCTTCAACACATAGCGAGGTAGTTTTTTATTCCCCCTGCTCTTAAAGCTACTAATTCAATTGTGCAGTCTACTTTGTATACTATGTCTATTTAGTATTAATATTTAAAAAAAATCTTCTTCTACTTTATTATTTATTTATAAAGAAGTTATATAGAATTTATTAATTAGTTAGGTGAATTCCTTGAAAGCCCTTTTGGCACGTTGTTTGGAGGATATTTAGTGTTAGTAAATTTATATAAAAACGTTAGTTGTTTGTCCATTAAAAAGAAGTTTTATTTCGTCATAAGAATGTTTAATTTATTTAAACGTTAGAACTATGTCAATTATTTAGACCTATTCTTTGAATTAACCCTAATAATATATAAAAACTGTCTATACGTTAGTCTTTTGCCCAAATATTTTACGGAAAATGCCTATTTTGTTTGTGCTAGGTCTTTATTAGGTTGCTAAACGTTAGTGCTTTGTCTACCAGTTGGGTTTTTTACTAACGTTTTGAACATATTTGTGCTGTTTTCGCAGCAAAAGAGTATGAAATCCAATCAAACGTTAGTGTTTTGTCTGAAATAATGTTCCTATAGGCTGTTTTAGGACTTTTTAAAGGTAATAATTACTTAAACGTTAGTATTTTGTCCAAGGGTATAGGCACGTAACTAACGTTTAAGTAATTTTAACGGACAAAGTACTAACGTTTTAACTATTTAAAGGGTGCTGGTGTTTTGGAGTGAATGATTAAGTGTATATTGGACATACAGCTAACGTTTAAACTGATAAATAGTCATATGTATTACGCAATATGGACAAGACACTAACGTTTCAAGGTATAATATCTATCATTGGAACAAATCATGCTATTTGTACTATAAGTAATTGACTGAGGAAGATATGAAAAAGCAAGAAATAATTGTCTTTACAAAAAATGAAAAAGATGAATATTTTAGAAAGAGTACAGAGTTTGCCAGCGCAGACGTAACTCTAAAGGAAGATGTAAAATCTACAGGGACAGTAGAACGACTGAGTGCAACCATTCTAAAGGGTGTACAAGATCAGCTTTTTTCCATAGCGCGTCAGAAGCAAATTGAAACTATATCCAAAGAGCTTGTAATTAAGTATTCTACAGAATATAAAGTTGCTTATATAAGCAACTACATTAAAAAAGCAAAAAAGTCTGATAAAAGTAGATCACTCGAGTCAATAGAAGTAGAAGCACAACGCAATTATGAAATTCGTAAGAAGAATATTGATTCTTTAGCAGAAAAAAAAGCTTGGCGTGAAACTATTATAACAGAAGTAAAAGATGAGGAGTTAGTATTTCGCTTTGATGCAAAAAGTATTTTTGAATATGCAAAAATTCATGGAACAAAAAAAGATCGACTGTATGATGATGTTAAAAAAGTACAGGAAAAATTCAATAACTGGACGGAAAAACATTTCAATATTGAAAAAGGGATAATTGAAGATATTGAGGAAAATGGTGTTTTATTTCCTCATTCCAGTTATAAACATGGGGCTGATTCTGAAATAGAAATTGTTTTATCGAGAAGAATGATCCATATGGTTTTGTTTTTGTCAAAAAATTTCTTGAAATACCATCTTGATTCTTATATCGCGGTATCAACACCAAATGCAACGCGACTCTATGAAATTCTTATTGATTATATCTCTGGGAACCTTTTTGTATCGGGGAGAGATTTGACTTTTGAATATTTACAGAAAAAATTCAATACTAACTATAAGCAGTTTCGTTTATTTCTTCGAATGGTTATTGCTCCTTCTCTTGAAAAAATCAATAATGAATTAGGAACAAATCTCACGTGGGCGGTTGATAAAAAAAGAGGTCGTAACATCTACAGTGTTAAATTTGAAATTAGTGATTATGATAGAAAAGTTTTACAAGGTATTAGAGATGAGAATATTGACGATACGGTTTTGTATTCATTTGAATATTTTCTTGCTCTTGTTTCTCTTGGAGGGCAAAAGGCTCAAGGTGGATTACGAGCTATATATGAAAGAATTCGTGGCCAAGTGAATGATGGAAGTTTTGAATATTTTGGGAAAACTCGCGAAGAGATGTTTGAAGATCATATGAAAAATCTTGGTGATGCAGAAGAACTTGAAGGATTGATTCAGAACGATGAACTTTTATTGAAAAAGTATGTTTACGACCCTGTGTATATGAATATTATTGACCGAGATGAGCTTATATTTATAGGTGCAATAGCTACTGAATCATTAGAATATTTACGTATAAGCTATTTAATTCCTAAGGGAATTTTGAGCCCCACCCTACCCTATTTTAATAGTCATACCGAAGAGAAAGACGTCACAAATAGCATTTTACCTTTTAAATTTAAATTGACCGCTAAAAAGACATTGATTATTGATAATAAAAATTTTGACTCGATGAAAGCTACAATAGGGCCGTATATGAAATCAACTGAACGGTTTGAATTTGATAGCCTAGAGCACCAAGAACGTTTTTGTGAAGTTTTTGGCATCGAATTCTTCGATAATATTTCTACAGCATTTGAGGCAGAGGTAGTTGAGAGTTTTATTAATGAAACTGAAATCTTGCAAGAACATCTTTTTGATAAATTTGAATCGTTAATGCTAAGTATTGGAAACAGATCAATTGCTAAAAATAGAGATAAGTGGCTTGATGCAGTTAATGGACTTGAAGAAGAATATGACACGCAAGCGGTTTCAAATGTATTTAATTTCTTATCTAGTGGATCTGATAGTGCTCTATTCTGGCTTAAAAATATTACTACTCCTACTAAATTAATTCAACATTTTGAACAGATTGAACAAATTTCAAATATTGAAGAACTAAGCTTCATGCAGAAGGTCAAAAAAGATCCAGAGATCAAAAATTTAATGTTACTGATGCAAAGTCGTGGTGAATCAGAAGAATATATTGCAGACGAAGTAAATAGAGTGATAGCTAGTAAAATGGAGCGAGGTTTATATGGTAAATCAGAACCAGCTTGGAAAATGGAAAAACGTATGAAGCGTGAATCTGGGGAAGTGTTGATGGAGCAGGTTAGACAAGCAGGGTATACAAATATATTTGATTTCCTTGAATCTAAAGAGTAATTATATTGATCAAAGTTGCACATGTGCAACTTTTCTTTAAACTAGTTAATAAAATTCAAGGCTATTTACATATTTCAATAAATCTATATTGACAAATCAAAATGATTTTGTCAATATAGCGTAATTCATTTGTTGCACATGTGCAACCAAACAAAAAGGATACTTTGTGGCTATAGATTATAGTGGAATGGCTTTCTTCTTCAATAAAAGCGAACGAACACTAAGACGTTGGGAAAATGAAAAATCAGAGATATTTAATATGATGCTGGAGCAATATTCAGCACAAGAATCCAAAGAATTAAACAGTAATAGTACGGTAATCGCAACAGTTTCGTTAAAAGGAGGTGTTGGAAAATCAACCATTAGTGATGCTTTTGGATTTTATTTGGATGATTCAATTATCCTTAACTTAGACCTTGCTCAACCAGCATCACAAGTAAATGCTTGTCCAACAATAGATTACGTTGAACACATAGAAAATAAAACTGTAGAAGAAATTATTCGGGAGCTTACTCGAAAATATCGATACGTGATAATTGACACACCAGGCGACCCAACTGTAGAAGTATTAGAAGCACTTAAATATGCAAGCAAACTCATAATTCCTATGACTGTTGGTAAGCGAACAAGACAAGCGACGGAATCTACACTACATACTTTTTTTGGGGAAGGCACTGTTCTCACAGGAGCGTATGATGTTTTCTTTTTGTTTAATGCTTACACAGATAAGAAAAAAAGAGATGAAGCAGCAGTGTTGTTTAAAGAAGCTTATGAAGAATTTAAACCCTTTGCTGCGGTGAAGCTAAATCCAAAACTTGGCGCCCTTGATGCATCAAATGCGATTAGTACCGCAGAGGAGTCTGGTAAATCAATTTTTCAGATGGTACAAGAAAACAGAACAGCTTATGCGACTGCGGCTAAAAAGATGACAGTTCTATGCAATCAAATCGAAGAACATTTTAAGTTGAATTAAAAGGGAATGCAATGATGGAAACAGATTTTGATGCTCATTTAAAGAGTAGTGACAAAAAACAAGAAAGTCGTACAGACGCATTGCGAAAAAAAATCGGCATGAGTAATCCTCAAACCAAGATCGGTTCTAAAAATGAAGCAGAATTTCAAACAGATCAAATTGTTGACATACCAATACATAAACTAGTAGTAAACCCTTATCAGCCTCGTCTTAGTATGGATCCAGATACTGTTCGAGAGCTGGCATTAACTATCAAAGAACACGGTTTATTACAGCCCATTGCCGTTATGCCAATAGATGGTGACAAATATATGATTCGATACGGGCACAGACGGGTTGAAGCATGTAAAATACTTCATCATAAAACTATTAAAGCGATAGTGAAAGTGGGGGAGGGGAATAACGAAAAGTTAATGTCCGAAGCTTTGATTGAAAACATACAGCGCGATGATATGCATATTATCGACATTGCACTTTCGATGAGAGCTGCATTGGATAATAAGCTATTTCCTAATATGGAATCACTTGCGATGATCATTGGAAAAGATAAAACACAAGTGTCACGCATCCTTAGTATCCTTACTCTTCCTGAAAAAATATTACACGATATCGCAACCAAGAAAACCATTTCTGATAGAGTTGTTCTTGATTATCTTAGAAAAGTACAAGATCCCGTAAAATGCGCTGAATTGTATAGATGGTATGTAGAAATTAATCCAAGTCGTGCTGATTTTGTTTTAAAAGTAAAAGGCCTAGACGCACCTACGGATAAGACTAATACTTTTAGCATCAAAAATACATCAAAAGGTTGCACGATCAAACTGAATCAACTTACGAAAGATCAAGAAAAACTGTTAAATGAGTTTATTGGCAATTTAATAGGGTAGGGCGGTCATTACTATCCTCCTCTATGAGCTAATATATGGCACCAGAGCGTTTTTTAGCGTCCTTAGAGAGGTGATCGAATAATAATCAGCCCACGGAGTCGAAAAAAGGTGTTGTGAGGCGTAGAGGTGTGTTATTATTACGATAATAAACTATCCATAAGAGAGGAACATCATGCAGCAACCTTTTATGGCATATGAGAACGAGACTGATGGATTCACTACCGGTAATCTGAACATCAAAAACGGCTTAGAGATGATCACCATAGAGGGATCCTTGAATATCTCCAAAGACAAACAGGGATTAGAAGCCGCCCTTAAACTCAAACGCGCCGTAGATGCTGCGATCGATGCCCTTAAACGAGATCGCAATCTTCCTGAGTCTATTCGAAACTAAGGTGAGTAGACTCCATGGAAGAGATCCAAGAGTTATCCCTCCATCCCCATATTAAAATCGAAGAGGTCAAAGGGCGTACCTATGGCGAATGTATCGTCGATGAGATCCGAAGTATCCGAATGATCGATGGGGAACATTTATTTGAGAGATTTTAAAGAGTAAAATAGATGCCGATACGTGCAATTAGAGACGGCAAAGATGTTTATGCGACCAGCATGAGTGATTCCGCATGGCTTGAAGTTCGCGAAACATATAAAAAAAGTCCTCTGACATTGCCGTGCTGCGATGCTATAGCTATTCCAAAAGTGAGTTCTAAATACGGTACATGCTTTTTTGCTCATAAGGCAAAAGGCGGATGCACACTATACGCGCCTGAAACAAGGCAGCATATCGAAGCAAAAAATATCATTCGTCATGCTGCAATGGAAAATGGCTGGAGTGCAACTACAGAAGCACGAATGGTGTGGCCTTTTGGTGGGCTGGCCATTGCTGATGTTTTATGCAAAAGAGGGCATGACTTACTTTCAGACAAATATTTTGATTGCGTGGCATTTGAGGTACAGCTTTCTGCTCAAAATGACGTTACGACACGCCAAAGAAATTTGAATTACATCAATGGCGGTGCCGAAGTTGTGCATTGGTTTTTTTACTCGCCACCGCGTTATCTCTATCAAACGGAACAGTTGAAGTTTTACAAAATATCTGAAAAAGACGGCAAGTTTTGGGTTGATGACAATCCAGATTTAGATCTTGCTACGGTTGTAAGTAATATTTTACGAGTAGGTCATATTTCCGGTAAGACTGAAGAACAACGTCGTTTGGAAGTGCTGCAAAAAGCTGAAGAAGAACGGCTCAGAATACTCCAGGAAGAGGAAGAAGAAAATCAATATCAAATCGAATTGCAAGAAGCCCGTAAAAAAGCGAGAGAAGAAGCGCAAAATCGAAAAAGAGTAATTGAGGATATTCCTGTAGGGAAAAATGTGATTGAAAGAGGACCCCACTTCTTTTGTGCACACTGCGGAACAAGGATGAAGATGACACGAATCTTTGGGCAAGGGCTGCATTACACTTGTGAATGTGGGCAAAGTGAGCATTTTATAGGAAGGTTTAAAAATTAAAGTGTCGAAAAACCTCAAATATTAGTATCCGACTATTACATCATTCCGATAGGGGTTTTCGTATAGATTATGGCAGCTTTTTCACTTCAAAAAAGAGGGCAGGGGAAGTATACGAAAAACACTTGTTAAACGTTAGATACTTGTTGAGATTCACCAGATAAATTCTCTTAACGTACTATAAATTCCGTTTTCTCATGGGACCTCATGTTAGAAATTTATTCACTAGCAAAAATAAGACGCTCAGAGACGGATTGTAATGCTGTTCTTGCACATGCCGCATCTTTATCGCCTCCTGGTGCACCGCTCACCCCGATAGCACCTACGAGTGTACCTGCTGCTTCGATTGGCAATCCGCCTTCCATAACAATAATTCCATCGATATGGTTGAGTTCTTGACGGATGTCTTCTCTATTTTTTCGAAAAATACCGCTGTCTACACCGGATAAAATAACAGTATTTGCTTTACGTGTCGCAATTTCGGTTGTAAAGCGGCTTGCATAAACATCACGCAGGGAGACTTGGACATTGCCGGCTCTATCAACGATAACGACACTGACTTGGTAACCGTTACTTCGACACTCTGTGAGGGCAGATTTCGCTATGTCCAATGCAAATTCGGTTGAGATCATTTTTGAACTCATGATATCCCCCGCAAATAAAGATAAAGAGAGTGCTGTAAAAGTGAGAATTTTTTTCATGTGGTATTAATCCTGTAAATGTTTATAAAAAGTATACAGATACAATGTAAAATAAATGTAAATTTATAATTTTTTTCTATACGTTAAATATACGTAACATTCGTAACATTCTTTTAGTAATTTTTTAAATAACAGGAGAATCACCATGGAAAGAAGAGACTTTTTTGGATTTACGGCAATGATCGGCGGGGGCATGTTGTTAAGTGCGTGTAATCAAGGGGATGCAGCGACAGCAACAACACAGACTAAACCAACGGGTGCAGTAACGTTGGTATATGAGATGCGTGTTGCAGGACCGACTGCCAATACAACGGTTCAAACCAATATAACAAGCTTAAAAACAACAATGAGTGGAAAAACGGGTTATTTGGGGCTTTCCTTTAAAAAAATGACCGGCGAATCTACTATGGTTAAAAATTATCCCAATAATTTAAAAGGGGTATTAAACAATGGATTTGTTGGAAATAGCAAAGTTCCAAATTTTTATAGTCTTTTTATTCGCTTTGACAGCTACGATAATATGATTACATCCGGTGTACAATCATGGTTTACAACCAATATTGTCCCGTCATTATTCGCGTACAATGCAGCAACTTCATCCTATACAACCATTGCTTTGGATTATTATGAAGGGGTTTATGTTACCGTTGCGGCAGGAAACCGAACTTCAATTTATACAACCCAAACCGATATTGTTAACTTTCTTAAAAATCAGTCGGATGAAATCACCGTTCCTCGTGTAACGGTTCAAAACCATGTCATGATTAAAAATGCAAATTTGACTGATTTCAATACTAAAATTCAAGTTCTTTTAACGACCGCGCAACAAACCTACATGCCTACAACTGAACCTACAGGAATCGGACTTGCAGCCATAGAAAATACTGGCTTAGTCGCTGATACAACAGATACAAACTACCGCAAAGCAGTTACAACAGAAATTCTACAAAATGCTTTTACGGACGGTGATTTACGCAGCTACATTATGCACGGTGTTTGGGAATCCGTAGGGGACCATGAAAATTCTCATATCGACATTCGCTTTCAACAAGCGTCAGGACCTGTAGGGGCGTACGTCGTTGTAGGTCCCGTTGAGCCATTTTATACTACAATAGCACAAGATGGTGTTGCTCCAGCCGTATAATGAAATAATAGGAGAATCCATGGATATACTCATCGTAGAAGATGACCGAGATTTATGTGATACCCTTTATGATGCACTTAGTGCGCAGGGGTTAAACGTTACTCAAGTCTATACCGGTTCCGAAGCGATGGATAAAATCCACAACCACCACTATGAAATGCTTCTTTTAGACATTAATCTCCCTGGTGCAACCGGTTTTGAGATACTCAAAGAAGCTCGCCGATGGTATCCCGAATCGGCCGCTTTGTTTATGACGGCAGTGGATACTGCTGAGCATCTCGAAGAGAGTTTTAAAGCCGGAGGGGATGATTATATCCGTAAACCTTTTCGTATCAAAGAACTCTGCTTTCGCTTGGAGGCAATTTACCGTCGTTTGTACGGACTTCGTGCTACTGAAATAATGATTGCTCCGGGATTAATCTATCAAACCTCTACTCAAACTCTGTTACGCGATACTCTTCAGGTCCCTCTTAAACCAAAATTGTCTCGACTTCTCTATCTTTTGGCAACGCATCCAACTCGTACGATGAGCCGTGAAATGATTGAAGAGCGTGTTTGGGAAGATGAGCCGTTACCGGATGCGGCAATTTTACGTATCTATATTAAAGAATTGCGTTCGATCATTGGTCAAGACCGAATCGTTACATTGCGGGGGGTGGGTTATCGATTGGAAATCGCATGAACGTAAGGTTCTATTCAAATTTATGATGATTTACATGGCGATGTCGTTTGTATTGCTGGGGATAGTTGCTGTTTTGTATTATCAAGACGCCAAAAAAGATTCTGTGATCAATATTCGAACCGACATGTTAGGGGTTCTTTCAGATTTACGTAAAAATCCCAATGCAAAGTTTAAACGTTTTAATGTGTTGATTGATGATGCCTCCAAGCATGAAGCTCCAAAGTTTGGACAAATTGGGGATCATTTCGAGTTGGCGGCATGCGCTAATCCGGGTTATGGCGGAAAAGTATTTGTTATTAGTGCACCAATGAAAATCGCGTCTGACTACACAGATAGGATATTAAAGAAGATTCTCATCGTTTATGGTCTCTTATTTATCCCTTTTTTGCTTTTCGGATATATCTTGGCTCGTATTGCATTGGTTCCTGTGAGAAATACTTACGATGCGTTGTATGCCTTTAATGCCGACATCATCCATGATTTAAAAACGCCGATTACTACCATATCGATTAATGCAGAGATGCTTAACTGCAGTTCCTCTAAACCTCTAGGGAGAATCGTCTCTTCTGTAGGGACGCTTGAAGGGTTATATCTAAATCTCGAAACTTATTTGCGTGAGGGGACGTATGGTACACAAGAACGAATAGCTCTGGATAAACTTCTGCACGAGAGGCTTGATGTTTTTCGTTCACTGTATCCTGTGGCTGAGTTTAATGAAACACTCGAAACTGCAACGATAATGGCGGATAAAACAAACATAATCCGTATCGTTGATAATCTCCTCTCCAATGCGGTTAAATATGGGGGGACAAAACCCATTGTCTCAGTCAGATGGAAAGATGGGATCCTCTCGATTAGCGATAATGGTGGGGGAATTCAACAAACCGATAAAATATTTGATCGTCATTACAGAGAGAGCATTTATGTGAAAGGGTACGGATTAGGGCTCAATATCGTTAAAAAATTGACCGAACGAATGGGGATAGCAGTGACACTGGAAACGCTGCCAAGTGGGAGCACTGTACTGTTACAATGCTCGTCACTTTTAGTAGAAGATTGATTAAAATCGCTTGCCAATTTTGAATTGTGCTCAGTAGTTATCGAGCTATTCGTTCACTTCGTTGGCTAATTCGGTGTTCTGCATCCATTGCCACCGCAGACCTGCACCCGCATAATAATCTTTTGATTTAAATTTTGATGTTACGCACTAAATAAGCAATACCCAATGGGGCACGTCGAGTCCGTTTAGCGGCAGGGCACATGTCTTTTCTAGCCCACTAAAGCTACGAAAAACTTGTTTTTTTGAGATTTACAAATTGCGTAACCGAGATGATTCTATAAAGTATCCGATCCCTGATGCATTTTGAATGAGAGGGGCAGGGAGCTTTTTGTTGAATCTCCATATTAGTGTCCGTACATCGTGATGGGTTGGGATTTCACCTCCCCATTCTACACGAAGGGTATTAGCCCAAACGTAGTCGATGATTCGTTCGAAATCGACAATACTTCCACGCTCAGCGATGAGAAGCGAGAGAAGGGTGCGCTCTTTTTTTGTTATTTTGATTTCATTATTTTGATGCAATAGAGAGTAGTTTTGAAGATTAAACTGATAACAATCGCAAAGTTTTATGGTGGAGGTGTTGGATGGTACGTTAAATGCCCGCTTTTTTAAAAGCTCATACTCACTTCGAAGCTGTTGCATCGTCATGTTATGGATTTCATTCTTTTTAAAACAATGAAAGGCGCATTCGATAGAGGTATGAAGGTTAATCGTATCAAAGGGCTTAACATGATATCCGTGAGGATGTGTTTTTTGGGCTTTTCTCAGGAGCGAGTCATTCGCATGGTTGCTGAGATAGATAAAAGGGATAGCCCCGAATTGATGCAAAAAGTGCCCGATGGCAAAACTGTCATCCGATTTTTTCGTATCAATCGTGATAAGCACCACATCCAAAGCGTACTCTCTAAGAACATATTCCAATTCAGGAATCGTTTTTTGAATCGAAAATACGTTGTACCCATAGCCATTAAGCGAATGCTCAAGAGCTTCATCTTCCCCGACTATAAGCACTCTTAGCATTTCTCTTACCACTCGACTTCGGTCGTAAGCATCCAACTTTGTTTGTCAAGCATATTGCCGACCGTTGTCGCTGTCGCACCGGTATATCCGCCGGTAACCGCTGTTTCATCTTTTGCATCAACCGTTTTACCCGATGCGATAAATTTAACGTTTTTATTATAATGATAGGCAATACCGTAGATAAATTGATCTGCATCGCCGACATTGTTAGCATTTTTAGTAGCATCGTTCGAGTATTCTGTTTTCATGTTGTCGTAACGTGCAAGAACAGTCCAATCTTGCATCGGGCGCACTTCAGCATTCACTGAGTACATCTTTATTTTTGTTTTTGCACCGGAGGATTGCGCTTTATCTTCACTGATATCATATTGTGCCGCGATCAAGAATGCGGGCTGATTGTAGACAAAATGGAACCAGTAAGCATTTCGATTGTACTCTTTGGTATCACCAACCGTTACATTATCATCTTTATGATTTTTACTGCTCAGTCCAGCAAAAGAGATATTTGCATAGGTATCTTTATCCAATTTGTATTTACCTACTTGTTCGCCGTTGCCGAGAATATGCCCCGTCAAACGCCACTCAAAGGAAAGATCGCTGCTGTTTTGCTGATTTGCCGCTTTTTTATCGGCATGGTATCCTTCGCCGTTAAAAATACCGAGTTCGCTTGAGACATACGGTGTTTTGGTTTTGATATTTATCCCGAGGTCTGCTGAATTCAATACATCCGGTCCTACCGAGGTAGTGCTATTTGTTGATACTGCTGAGTCTTTTGTCCATGCGGTTGAAAATTTATCTTCTAGGATAACTTTGTTAATGGAACGATAGTACCAAGCGTTGTTTTCTTCATAATCAATCCACGGACGGTGGGCAACACCAATCTCTACCCCCGTATAGGGGAGCACTTTATCCAGATAAAGATAGGCGTATTTAACCGCCATAGTTGAAAACGATGTCGTAGACTCTAGCTCTTTAGTGCCATCTAAGGTAACACGGAAAAAATCTGTGTCATTAAAGTAAGCTTTGGCTTGCAAATAGTTACGGCGAAGCTCAAATCCGGTTGATTTATCACCGCCATTGTAATTGTTATCCCCATAAGAGTTACTGCTTAAACCGAAATAGTGAGTACCGCTAAACTCAATCGTTTTTGCTTTGGATTTGATAGTGACATACTTGTTTTGCTTCTCTTGATATTCAGAGAGCTTAGACTCCTGTTCACGATTGGCTAAATCAACACTTTTAGCATCGATAAAATCTCCCATCACCACACGTCCATCACCGGCAGTCGTGAACACTTGACCTGTTTTTGGATCACTGTAGAGTGTGATTGCCTCAGCGTATACGGATCCCGTTATCATTGCCGAAGCAACAACGGATAAAACTACTTTTTTCATATAAATCTCCTTATGTAAATGATCTTTTTTTTAGGTAGCAACAATTCTATTTCATATTACCCTCCTGTTTCGTAAAAGGCACGTTTTGAGTGCTCACCGTCCTCTTCGCTCCAACGGTTTTTCTCAGGTTTGATGCGGATTACCTCTTTAAGAACCAACGCCGCTTCACGGATATCGCCGCGCCGCACGGCAGCACGGATCGACATCGCTTCATCAAAATAGAGACACGGAATCAAATTTCCCTCTGCGGTGATACGGATACGGTTGCACTGGGTGCAAAAATCGTCTTTATGGGGTTCGATGATTCCGAATTCATAGCCGTCTTCCAGCTTATAATAGTGTGAGGGTGAATGTCCGTCGAACCCCTCATCTTCATAGGGATAACGACTTCCGATGATGCTGAGAAGTTCAGGACTTTGCATCCCTTTGATATTTACCTCGGCGTGAACGTTTTCCATGTATTCGATAAATCGGACGACCATGCCGCGCTCTTTGCAATACTCCAACACATCCAAAACTTCATTATCGTTCATACCTTTCATCGGAACCATATTGACTTTGACTTTTAGACCTACTCTCAGTGCCTCTTCGATCCCTTCCAAAACATTTTTTAAAACGTCTTTTTTGGCAATTTTTTCGGCTACTTCAGGCTTGAGCGAATCGATGGAGACATTGATCCGACGTAAACCGGCATCATAGAGTTTTTGTGAAGCACTTTTGAGTAAAAAAGCGTTCGTCGTCATCGCCAGATCAATATCGTTTTTATAGTCGTAAATCATTTTGATAAATTTATCGAGATCTTCACGCAGCAGCGGTTCTCCTCCGGTAATGCGGATTTTAGTAATCCCCTCATCAATGGATATTTTGATAAATTCAAACATATCTTCAAAACTGAGGATATCCTCTTTGGGAACCCATGAAAACGGTTTTTCCGGCATACAGTACTGACACCTGAAATTGCACCGTTCTGTTACCGATACCCGTAAATAATCAACCGTTCTTCCGTATCCATCAACCAACATTACTGTTCCTTTGGTACGTACCGCTTTTGCCGCCCTCTTTGAGTTCAAGTCTGATATCGGCGATCACCATACTTTTATCGATGGCTTTGAGCATATCATAGATCGTTAGCAACCCTATCGATACCCCTGTGAGCGCTTCCATCTCAACCCCCGTCATTCCATTCAGTTTACAGGTGACGTAGAGTTTGAACCCCGGCAAATCGGCAAGCTCTTCAATGTCGGTTTGGACGGATGAAAGGAGAAGCGGGTGACACATCGGGATAAGTTCGGGTGTTTTTTTCGCCCCCATGATGGCTGCAACGACAGCGGTTTGCAATACCGGCCCTTTTTTAGCGCTCTGGGTAATGACGGCATCATACGCATCGCGGTTCATTACAATAATCCCGCTGGCAACAGCGAGACGGGTGGTGGCGGATTTATCGCTTACATCGACCATAGTCGGTCGATCTTTGGCGTCGAGATGGGTGATATTCATTATGAGCCTTTAGTGCGGTAAATTAAATTTTTTATGGCAGATACCACCGAGATGATCGAAATATAGGTAGTTATAGGTGTCTTTTTGAACCGGCAAGCCGGCAAGAAAGCGAAGTGCGTAGTTTGCTTGGAGTGAGGCGATAAACGATACGATAGGGGGAGTGATTCCACCGGGTTGACGATCATTAATCGCAAAAGCACTGAAAGGGGCTTTGTCAAAAAAACAGACATAACCGTTAAACCCCTCTACGCTCCCATGGAGCCACGGGAGTGATGAAGTTTTGGCATAATGATCGATTTGGGCACGCGATGGGAGGTTGTCGGTTGCATCGATCACAAGATCGAGTTCGATCTCTTTTTGTGAAAACGATTCAAAACTCTCATTATGGGCTATCACGGTTACTCCGTCATAGCGACTTTTTAGCAGTTTGGAGAGTTGCTCACACTTTGGTTTCCCCTCATCGGTATACGTATAGGCAATCTGACGATGGAGATTGTGTACGCTGAGAGTATCAAAATCGACGAGATGGATCGTACCGATACCGCTGGAACCTAGTGTAATCGCCAAGGTTGAGCCCAATCCTCCACATCCGATAATCGCTATTTTTTTATCCTGAAGTGAGTGCTGTGTCTCTTCACCCCATAGGGCGATCTGTCGTTTGAAATATTCATCATGATCACTCATTTGCTCTCCCTGTTGATAAAATACCGGCACCCTCTATCGGAGTACTGCGATCCATCGCGTATATTCGTTTATTTTCTTTAACATCGTATTTCCAAATCGGCGCGTTTGCTTTGAAATCCTCGACGAATTCATCGATCATCTTGAGCGCCACTTTACGGTTTTGGCTCAGGACGGCAGCGATATAACTGCACTCATGGATCGGAACATCCCCATTGCTGTGCGCCATCAAAACGATCGCCCCCTCCGTAGCGGCGCGCGATTGCCACGCATCGAACCATGCCCGTAGCATCGGTTCATGGATATCGAAACTAAGGGCATCAACCCCTTTTTCGGCTCTCACGATTCCGGTAAAAGTGATATATGCACCATAATTATGGGAACTATAACGTGCATACCAATAAGTATAAATGGATTCGGAATGAAGTGGCCCTTCGACTATTCGTAACATTTATCCTCCGCATACCGGAGGCAATAACGATACGCGATCCCCATCGCATAGCGGAGTCGATCGATCATGGATAAGGGTATCGTTGATCGCGACGGCACATACGGGAAGCCAAAAGGCTATCTCTTCGCTTTTCATAAGCTGTTCGCTTAGTTCGTCAAAGGTGGCTACTGCCATCGCCATCGGTGCTATCCCTATGGGACCTAAAAATTCTACGGTTATCATTAATTTCTCCTTCTTAATATAGCGGTCTCTTCCCATTCATTTTTGAAAAATCGCAAAGCAATTTTCGATTCTGCACTCTTGTACGCTTTTTCTACTTCAAGTGCCAGAACATAAAAACGTTTTCCCTCTTCGGTTAAAACAATTTTTTCTCGTGAGCGTTTGAAAAGTTTCATTTCAACCGCTTTTTCCAATAATTGGATATGTTGGGTAGCAGCAGGTTGGGAAATCGCAAGTTTTACGGCTGCTTTTGAAAAACTATTTTCTCTGGCAATCGTTAAAAATGTTTTGATACGAGCAAAATGGCTAAAAACCAAGGGAACCTCTTTAATGTATTGGGTTTAATCTGACTAAGGTGCATCTATTTGATCTATTGGTTTGGCGACGAAACACAAACGTTTAGTGAAAGCTGCATTGAAGGAGAATCATTGTCTTTAAACAATAGATGCACCTTACTCAGATTATGAATGCTCTTTGCCCCAAAGAGGACAAAGAGAGATAAAATAAAATTAGTTTTTCCAGATCGTTCCGCCGAATTTGTAAACCAAACCGATTGAAATAGCCGATGGATCAAGACCAGCTGTTGGTGCACCTACTGCACTCTGACCATGTCCCCAGTTGTTAGCTTTGTAAGTAGCAGACGCTTCGTTGCTTGTGCTGCTGTAGGCAATATACGTTGTAACGTCTTTAGCTAACTTGTAATCAACACCTACAGCAAACATTTTTGCATCCGCATTTACAGCATCATCATTTAATGCTGCATAGTGTGCTTTAAGGGTAACCGCTTCCATTGGGTTGAAGCTTGCCCCTACATGCCATACGGTACGGTCGTTATTGTCAAGTGCAGGACTTTTCATCATTGCATATCCACCACCAACACTAAACATTTCTTTCGTATAGCTTGCAGAGAGAGCAACTTCACTTGGATCTTTTAATGTAGCACTCGTAGTGTCAAGATTAACACCGATATAGCCAACACCCGCTTTGAATCCGTTACTCATATCATAGTTGAGTTTTGCAACAACGGCACTAGCATCTCCAGCAGTCAATGCATTAGACCCATTGTTGGTACTTGGAGCCATATACGCCAAAACTCCAGTGAAACCGCTCACTGTTGGTGATATATAGCCGACTGTACCGCTAGCGCGGTCTGGTCCTACTCCGCCTGCACCCAAAAGGTTACCCAGATCACCGATTTGATCGGCAAAGAGGTTGTAATCATAGATCCATTGGTTTTGCGCACCGAGGTTACCTGCAACCACGGTTCCGAAGCTACCGCTAAGTCCTACAAATGAATCACGTGCGCTGGTGAAAAAACCTGCATTGCTACTGAAATCTCCCCCGTTGCCGTCATCTTGTCCGCGACCTGTCAGGTCTACACCCATTTCAAATTGCCCAAGAGCCGTCAAACCGTTACCGATATCATGAGACGCTTTTACCCCAAAACGTGATGAGTTGCTCGCGATGGTTGCGGTTGAATTTGTACCGTTGTCTATACTGTCACCTGAAACGTGTGCTACACCGTAAAGTTCGATATTTGCCGCCATCAAAGATGAAGCTGCAACTGCTGAGATTAATACTAATACTTTTTTCATTTTAAACACTCCTGTTTTTTGATTGTGCTATCCGTTCAAAATTTCGGATAGCACGGATTGACCTCTTAGGCAACTTGGATTTAGATTCTTTCTTTGAACGTCATTTGGTTGATCAACGTTTCACTGCGTCCGATTTTACGGATATTAGCCGCCGTCCCTTTGTAGTACGGGATTTTGGTATCAGGATCGACAAACTCGGTTACGAGGTTATTAACCGGTGAGTTCGGGAACCCGAACGCCATAAAGATCTCTTTTGGACGTACCGAGTTGGTAACGTTAACAACCGCACGAACACTGCCATAGTCGTTGTAGAGCATTACCAAATCACCGTTATCAAGATCAAGACGTTTCGCATCGGCAGGATTAACTTCTACCGGAGCGAGAGGCCAACGACCTTTAACCGTTTCGAGACGTGATGTGTGGAAATTAGACTGCCATACTTCATTCAAACGTCCGCTGTGAACCCAGAAATCGTATTTAGCCGCTTGTTTTGCAACCGGTTTTGGCATAGACGGCTGAGCTGTAGGTAGGAAAGTCGCTTTTCCTGATTTAGTGCCGAATTTGTTGTCCGTATAGAGACGGCGCGTACCGATAAGTTTGCCATTTTCAACTTTTACAATCGGAAGCTGTACGCCATCATTGGCAGCATCACGTAACAATGTATAGGTTGCAAGTTTTCCGGTTCCACCACCTTGGCTTGCCATATCAGCACCTTGTCCCGCAAAACCGTCTTTAAATGCGTCTTCTTCATTTTTCCACTCAAAGCCCTCAAAACGAGCCGCCATTTTGGCATTGCCTTCTTTTTTGTACAAGGTTTTAAGAGTATTTGCGATGTCTGCAGCGATAAGACAGTCAGCTTTTGCACTTCCCGGACCATCAACTACTTTTTCAGAGAGACGCATACGGCGCTCACCGCTCATAGAGGTAAGATTCATCTCCATCGTCGTTACCGCAGGCAACGTTACGTGAGCCACTTGTTGTTTGAGTGTCGGATAGATATCGATATCGATAAAGAACAATCCGCCCCGTTTGGTTGCTTGATAGACCGCTTCCGCCATCGTATCGAGATCGGCTCCAATGTTAGAATCAATCGCTTCTTTAACGATTGCACTACGTTTCGCAAATGCTGTACGAAGTTTTTCAGACATGATTGAATCCACAAAAGGGTTACATCCCCACGCAAAATAGACTTTGTAGTTCCCGTTGACGATCTCTTCGTCGATGACTTTGAGATTTTGACGTGATGGTCCATGGTACTCAGGACGAGTGTATCCCTCTTGGTGTCCGCCGAGACGACAACAACCTGTCCCTACACGACCGACCGACTGCGTCAAGAACGCGAGGTTAGCAATGGAAGCGACATTCTCATAGTTTTTAATTCCCCAAATAATCCCTTTTTCATAATAAATAGAGGTACGTGGGCGGTGACCGCTTGCTTTTGGTTTAGCGATCCACTCAGCCGCTTTGATCATATCTGCTTTGCTAAGACCGGTAATTTTTTCCGCTTCATCAAGAGATGTTTTATTGGTTTTATACATCGCATCGAAATTTTCAGTGTGGTTTTTGATGAACTCTTTTGCTTCCCACCCTTTTTCATGGATATAGGTAACAAGTGCGTTCATAAGGGTAATATCTTGTCCCGGTTTGATACGGAGGTGAAGAACATTTTCCGCTCCTGCAATCGTGACAGAATTCGTAATCGATGCTGTGATACGCGGATCAACGAAGATGATTTTACCCGCTGCGGTACTTTCACCGTTTTCATACTCTTTTTTCTTGTTATCGAGTGTTTCACCCGCGAGGTTTTTCGCCGCGTGCATCAAGAAGAAGTTGGTTTGGGTTTCATACGGATTGGCTCCGATGATGAAAATAGTGTCCGCTAGCTCGGTATCGTAATAACTGCTGTTTAGCTCTCCCATACCCATTTCACGTGTGGAGTGAACCTCAGAGTTGTACGCCGGACGGTTGTGGATACTTGCGGATGACGTACCAATAGCGGTATGGAACAGTTTACCGGTTCCCCATGTGTTCTCAAAACCGCCGCCGCCGCCGCCGTGGTCAAACGTTTTATGAGCAACCATATCTGCACCGTCACGGTCGATAACTTTTTTAATCACTTTTGCAATCAATCCTACCGCATCAAACCACGTGGTATCGTTCATATTGGCACCCGCGTAAACGGTTGGCTCTTTAAGACGATCACTGGTAAAGCTTGTAGCACTGAACATTGTCGATGCCATAGCACCTCCGCGAGCCGAGTTTTGACCCACATTGACCACACAGTTAGCATCAGGAATGACCATAACGTTAAACTCTTTGCCGTTGCGATCACGAACCATATTAAACATCTCAGGACTAGCCCATACGCCATAGGTTGGTTGTGGTTTGCTCAAATCAATGCCCAATGCATTGCTTTTTGCCGAGCCTTCTACCCCTTTTGGCCATTTATAGGCTTTGTAGCCGCATCCGACGATACAAAACTCACAGGTAACATTTTTTACTTCCGCCGATTTTGGAGGAATCGGTAATCTGTCGTTAATTTTAAATCCCATTGTCTAATCCCTTATAGTGTATTTGAAATACGTCCGAAGATCAAACCATCGACACCGTAGGCTACGACATCATCACCTTTGATCTCTACCATAATCTCAGGTAGTTTTCCTGTTGCTTGCCCGATGATTGTTTGCCCGCTTTTGGCAGCATCAAATTTTGAGAAATGACATGGACATACAAAGGTTTGTGCCGAAGCGTCGTACATTGTAGGACACCCTTTGTGAGTACACAAAAGACTGTAAGCTTTAACTTCACCATTAATCATTACTGCTTTGCATGGAGAATCGGCATCAGGATAGTTGAAATCCATCTCTCCGCTTTTTTTCAGTGCCGAAAGTGAGGCGATTTTTTTCGGCGGATAGCTGAGATTCGCCCCCCCTTTTTTCGCATCTGAAGCCAACAATGCCGGTGCAGCTACGCTCGCCCCGACAATGACCCCTGCCGCTTTTAAAAACCCTCTACGAGAGCATGCAGTTTCACTCATTTTCACTCCTTTTAAAAGTATACTCGCTATAATGCAACAAGTGTACCATTTTACAACACCCCTATTTTAGGTACTTTAGAGGGGTTTTTAGGAGAGTTAATGATAAAAATCGATCAAATTTTAAATACTGCTGGTCAATTTATGACCAGATGTGTTGTATTTGTATTTTTAATATTGCCTTTTTCGGCAGAATCTGCAGAAACTGTTATTTTCGGAATAACCGGTGTCGCTTTAAAAGAGGATGTCACCGCTATGAAACAGTGGGGGAAATTTATTGCTCAACAAAGCGGTCTTAATGTTGAATTAAAGTTTGCTCGCAGTTACGATGAAATCAAATCGATGGTGGAAACGGGGAGTGTGGATATCGCTTACGTGTGCGGCGCTACCTATGTTGATTTTCATGCCAATGATTCGGCTAAAATATTGGTTGTCCCGCTGTTTCATGGCGTGGCCCAATACCATTCTCTCATTATTGCTCGTAAAAACTCTTCGATTCGTTCGATTTATGATTTAAAAGGAAAGGTATTTGCTTTTAGTGATCCTAAATCCAACTCGGGGATGATTGCACCATCGTATGAGTTTATAAAAATGGGGATATGTCCTAAGAAATATTTTAAACGTCGTATCTTTACCTACGATCATGGCGAATCAATCGTGGCGGTTTTGGAAGGATTTGCAGATGCGGCAGCGGTAGATGAGATGGTCTTTGAATCGTTCAACCGGCGTCATCCCGATAAAGCGAAAGAGTTTAAGGTCATAGTGCGTTTTGGACCTTATCCTATCCCTCCGCTCGTGTATCGTACCGGACTCAATCCCAAATCGTTAATACAGGTTCAAAACGCTTTAGTACAAATGAATCAGAATAAAGAGGGGAGAGAACTTTTGAAAATACTCTCTGTTGATCGTTTTGTCATCTCTTCTTCACCCGATTATTCTAAGATTGAAAAAATGATCCGTTTTATCCGAAAGAGTGATCAATGAATGCGCTTAAACATTGGTTATACCGACGCTCTGTAAGAGCAAAGCTCTCTGCAACTCTTTTTGCGGTTGTTACCCTTTTTGCATTATTAGTATCGGTAATTAATACCTATACGCAAAAGTCACAAACGGATAAAGTGGTTATTGAATTTATCGAGCTCAATCTCCGATCAAACGAAGATTTTATGGTTAAAGCCCTTATGGCAAACGATTACTGGTCCGTGTACCGATTTTTACGTTCGTTGTCTCATAATGGATTTATTAACGATATTGGATTCGTGGATGAAAACGGTATTATCATAGCCCATACTGATACACAACGGTATCAGAGCGGAGACAGGTATCTAAAAGTAAAAAATGGATCCAATATTTACACGATACCGCTAAAAAACGGTGATGCAAATTTGGGAAATTTTGTGATGCACATCAATAAAGAATTTGCCCATAAGCTCCTATCAGCTCCCCTAAAATCAAATATTGTTTTATTAGTGCTTGCTGCAATGGTATCCATTTTATTGGGAGTAATGATTACCAATAGAATTACGGGAAGACTCGCAGTATTAGAATCGAATGTTAAAGCGGTAACCGAGAAACGGTGGGGGGATATTCATATACCGCAATGGAGGGAGCAAGATGAAATAACCGGTTTGGTTCAAAATGTCGCTCTTGTTATGGGGAAAATCCAAAAAGCGATCGAAAACGAGGAAGAGCTCAAAGAGTTTTACCATCGAATCCTCTCGACACTTGATATGCTCGTCGTCATTATGGATGAGGAGCGTCAGGTCATTTATCATAACGATCATCCGATGATCTCATGGGCGCTCAATCATAATCAAAGTGCTTTAGGGGAAGATTTGCGGGCAAAATTGTCCGAATGCTCCTCTTCGGTTGAATCGGCTATTCCGTGTACGTCAAAAATCCATGAAACGGACGGCGATAAAACAATCCTCATTAAATCACAAAGAATCGGGGAATATTATGTCATTTCCTTTGCCGATGTGACGCAAATGCAGCAGCTTGAAAAACATATCGGGCTTAGCCGTTCGCTCTCATTGGTAGGGGAGTTTAGTGCGCAGTTTACCCATGAGATTAAAAATCTCCTCCAACCTATGAAATTACTCTTAGGTGATCCGAAGCAATGCGATGAAGAGGATTTGGTATTTATTTCAAAAATGGTCTCAAAAATCGACGATAAGGTTCTCCGTTATCTTGAGATAGGTCGCCCTGTCGACAAAGGGATGAGTGTGGTGCTAAATTGCGAAGAGAGTATCCAAAAAACGCTGTTTATTCTAAGTTCTAGGATAGAAGAACTCTCTTTGGTGCTTGAACAGCATATTAATCCCAATGTCAATGTATTTATGGCTGAAAACGCGTTTGAAGCTCTTTTGCTTGATTTGATCTCCAATGCCATCGAAGCTTCCTATCTGGGAGGAATGATTTCGATTAGTGCCTTGAGCGATACAGGGAACATGAGTTGTATCCGTATCGAGGACAACGGTGAGGGGATTGATCCGACGCTGCAGGAAAAAATCTTTGATCCGTTCTTTACCACGAAAGAGCGGGGGAGCGGATTTGGATTGTTCAATGTTTACCGAAGTGTCTATCAGCACGGAGGATTTATCGATCTAAAAAGCACGTTAGGACATACCCGATTTGATATCTATTTACCCAATGGAGAAAACGTATGAAAATAGTTATAATTGATGATCAAGAGGCGATACGTTATTCGCTAATGAAAATTTTGACGCGGGAGGGGTACGATACTGCGGATTTTGCAGGGAACGAAGAGGATATTGTCGAATCGGTCAAGAAATTTAAACCCTCGCTCGTCGTGATTGATGTGATGCTCGAAGACGGATTATCGGGGATCGATCTCGCCCGCCGTTTTCAAGAGGCAAAAATCAATGCGCCGATGATCATGATTACCGCCTATACAACCCCCTCTAATGTTATCGAAGCCGCACGTGCAGGGGTAAAAGACATCCTCCAAAAACCGTTCGAACCCTCCGAATTTTTAGAAGCGGTGAAACGATACTCCAAAGCCAAAAAAAGTGCTTCAGGGGATATTGTCTTTTTAGAAGAAGATGGTGAGTCATTCGTCGGATCGTTCGATACGATGAAATATGTCTATAAAAAAATAGGAATTGCGTCTGGAAACGATGTTTCTATTTTAATACGGGGAGAGACCGGAAGCGGAAAAGAACTGATCGCAAAAATGATCCACAAATCTTCCGATCGTTGTGAAAAACCTCTTGTATCTCTTAACTGTGCGGCGATCCCCTCGGAGCTTTTTGAGAGCCAACTCTTCGGGCATGAGCGGGGGTCGTTTACGGGGGCGGATAAACAGCATATTGGCTTTGTCGAACAGACAGAAGAGGGGACGCTGTTTTTAGATGAGATTGGGGAACTGGGGATTCTTTTACAGAGCAAGTTGCTCCGATTCTTGGAAACACGAAAATTTCGGCGTGTCGGCGGGACGCGGGAATTTGAGTTTAAAGGGAGAATCGTCTCTGCCACCAATATCGATATCGCCCGACATATTCAAGAGGGGCTATTTCGAGAAGATCTCTTTTACCGTTTATCGATGATTACTATCGATGTTCCCCCTCTGAGAGAACGAAGTGGAGACATTCCTGCTTTATGCAGCCATTTTATCGCTAAAGCGAATAAAGAACTCAAAACTGAAATTACCGGTATCTCCAAAGAAGCCCTTACGTTGTTAATGAGTCATGCGTGGAGCGGAAATGTCCGTGAATTTCGTAACGTCATTTTTAACGCCGCACTGGAAGCGGATGGACGCATTATCAGTGATAAAGAGATTCAACTGATTCGTGTGGCAGCAAAAGAGGGTAATCCCCTCAGCGATGTGATTTCTCAGATGATTGATAAACAAGGCGTGGAGCAGGGTGCAAGTATCACTGAAATGCTTGAAGAGGAATTTTTAAAGCTCTTTATGCAAAGAGTTCCCAATTTTTCACAGGCATCACACTATTTACGGATGTCTCGAAATACGTTAAAAGCGAAGCTTCGTAAATACAGTCTCTATGAAAATTCTAAAGATGAGGAGATATAAACATCCCTGCGTGAAGGGAATACCCAAGGGCAGGTGAAAATGAAAGGAGAATTCGTGTGCGAAACATTGCGGGTATTCCCCTCACGCAGAGACGTTTCCCCAAAAGGGGAGAGATTTAAAGCTCGAAAGCTTCGTCGTAGGGTTTGTCACCCATAGAAGTAGGGAGAGAGAGATTAATCCCCCAATCACCCCATCCGCCGTTGTAGAGTTTGACGTTTTTATATCCTAATGATTTGAGCTGCATGTAGCCCAAGGTCATGCGAAAACCGTCATGGCAATAGAGAATAATCGTTTTCTCTTTTGGTATATTGGCATACATTGCCGCGATATCCTCTAAACTTTTCCACTGCTGACTGGCACCGCTTTGGGTACCGTCCAGACTCACGACGTTAATCGCTCCGGGGATATGTCCCCCTTGGATCGAGTGTTTGATCTCTTTTCCGGTGTAATGATCGTGCGGGCGGCTGTCAATCAAAACGATATTCGAGTCACGCTCGGCAACTACTTTTTGATATACCTCGGTCCATTCGACTACAATGTTCGGTTTTGCCTCTTTGAGCTTGACGTTTCCGATTTTTACGACTGGTTTGGTTTTTACCATCTCGTTAAATGTTTGCCACTCCATATTTCCGCCATCGAGCATTTTGACACGGCTCATGTCATACCCATAGAGATCGAGGAGAAAATAAACTCGTGATGCTAAAGCACTGCGGGAATCGTCGTACAAAACGATGGTAGAGTCGTTATTGACCCCCCATGAACGGAGGGTTTTTTCAAAATCGGCTTTTTTCGGAAAACGCATCGTCGGATTTTCGTTATTGGCACCCAAATCTTTAAACCGCTGAACCTGACGCGCATTTTCGATATGTCCTACGGTGTAGTAGCGGTGAGGATAATAACGTACTTCCAAAATTACTGTTTTGGGATCATTCACGTGTTCGGCAACCCACTCGGAATCAACTAAAAAATCGGGTTTTGCTCCCCAAAGGAGCAAGGGGAGAAAAAATAAAAGTAAAAAGAGATTGAACCGTTTCATAACGTTTCCTTAGAGTTTGAATTTGTACACTGCTTGTAGACCAACCCATGTTGCGTCGTTTTGAGCAATATCATTACCTGTGATGAATTCACCGGCTCGGAAATAACCGATCCATGCATTGAAGGAAAGGTCTTTTGAATATTGGTAACGACCTTCGATATTAAACTCTTGCCCGAGTTCATCGTAGGTATTTCCTGTTTTGTTTTTGTAGTTACCAACAGCAGTCATTCCTTGAAATGCTTCTGCAAGATCATACCAGTGATATTCTAAGAGTAATTTTGTACTTTCACTTGGAGTGAGTGTGAGTCTCACTTCTTTGTCAACGATATTATTCCATGATGCGATATTCATCCAACCGTGATTCCAGTCATTTGCTCCGAACGCCGGTTCAAATTTACTTTGAACACCATCAGAGAGACCGCTGGTTGAGCCTGTTTTTGGCTTTTCACCGGAAGCATAAAGATATCCTATTCCGAATTTAGGTTTCCATGGAAGGGTTTTGGCATGATATCCACCAGTCAAAGTATATCCATAGGCATCTACATCGGTATTAACGTAGCGTCCACCCTCTTTGGTATAGGTTGCATCGTAGAAAAAGTTAAAGACATTATCATCATAGATACGAGCACCGTACCAGTACTCATCCAAATCGCCTTTTGGAGTAACCGTACCCACTTTCATCCCGCTGTATTGATCTGAGGTAGACATTTTACGTGCATAAAATGGCTCAATTGCTCCGGTTTTAGTGGTGGTAAAATGGCTGTACATCCCTAAACCTTTAAACTCATACTCAAAAGGAGCAAAGCTCAAATGATCCGGATCATGTGTTTTGGTAGCTCCGCCAAATACATCGATAAAATTATCATCCCACTTGTATCCTACTTTAACAGCATCCCAACGCCAGCGTCCTGTATTACCCCAGTCACCCGGTCCAAAAATACGTTTATCCCCATAGGCAATCGATTGACGACCTACAATAGTGCTAAGTCCTTTTACGCCCGCTAGGTTATGGATTTCGACATTTGCATCGGTGATTTCGGTGAACTCTTCGCTAGGGTTCATCACGTATTCTCCAGACCCTTCGACAAATGCGGTTGGATATTGGCTATTACGTAATGACCATCCGAATGCTCGTGAGTCTTGCATATGGGCACGTAGTGTTACGTCTGAGGTCGGTTTATAGGTAAATCCGGCAATAACGCGTTGCATAAGTACTGTATCGTCCGATTCACCGATTGTTTTTGTCGTATCGGCTCCACCGGTAGACTTGGCAGGATTAGAAGCATCCCCGTAACTTTTAGCATTGTATCCATTGTATTGCTCTAGTCGCCAACGTAGGTCACCGTCAAAAGTCCAATTTTTTGAGGATTCTACCGTTGCTGGTTTGGGTGCTTCAACAGAAACATCCGCTGCAAAGGAAAGCGGTGCCAAAACCGCACATGCTGCCAAAGATATTGCTAATAATTTCATCTTCACTCCTTGTGTGATCCAAATTTATCATGATGATAAATTTGATAATTTTTACATTGTTATTTTAGGTGATTCGTGTTCACTCAACGTTCATTTTCGATTAACATTTTTATTGACGATATCGCCCCGTTTTCCGAACATTTCAACATTTTCATTTGCTGCGAATACGTATCCATCCAGCTTTTCAACAGTGACCAATTTATCCAGCGGTGTGTGGAGAAGTTTACGGATAAATGCATCGGCGAGTTTTTCGACATCATCGATGTGCTTCGGTGGGACGGATTCATTTTTGGAAACCATACCCCGAATTTCACCTTCGAGTTTTGCCAACTGATCGGGAAATACTCCGGGAGAAAGCTGAACTTTATACGTCTCTTTGGTTGAAATTCTTTGAAGAATATGGGAAGCCCCAAGTGATGAGTCAATACGAAGGGTTTTAAAGTTGATTTTTGCCCCTGTAAGATAGGAGAGAGTATCGACCATGCAGGGACTATTTTTGCATGCACCTACTAAATCGGTACGATCAACAATTCCGTCAGGGAAAAGTTTTTGCAGCGCTACAGCGATTTGTAAGTAGGAAAAAACAAGCCCGTCACACAAATGTCCATGGAATTTTACGATGTCATCGAGAGTAATCTTTTTACTATGCTGTTGGACATTGTAACGACCCAATGCGCTGTCGGTATCACGGACTTGAATAATAATGTTATTTGGAGCATCTTTTAAATACTCAGGCAAGTACCAGCTGTGTACTGATGATTGACAAAACAGTGAAGGAGCCACGAGAGGTTTTTGTGCCGCATAAAGACCTGTAGCTGCAGCGATGGTACCGATAGAGAGAAATTTTCGTCGATTCATTATGTATGATCCTTATAGAGAAATAATTCTCTTATCATACGGTTTTGGTGTTCAGAAATCGTTCATTAAGGGCAATGAAGGGTAAAACGGCTTCCTTTATGTTGACGGCTCTCCAGTTCGATTGCGATTCCCATTTGATCGCAGAGTTTTTTAACGATGGAGAGTCCCAAACCTAAACCACACGCACACGCCGCTCCTTGGATCTCACGATAATGGCGTACAAAAATTTCGTTACAGTCTTCGATCCCGATTCCGTTATCTTCTATGATGATTTTACCTTTAACACACGAAACGGAGATTTCCGGATCAGGCTGAGAGTATTTGATTGCATTAGAGAGAAGATTATCGATAACTCGCTCAAATGCGGCACTGTCGCTATCACAGAAAACCGATTCCAAAGTACTTTCAAAACGGGCTTCGGGATGGAGGTCACTGTAAAAAGCGATGCGATCGGCTAAAATTTCGGCAACATCAAAAGAGACATTGTTGAGTGGAAGAGGGCGGTCAAGTAAAAGTTGTAGGTTGTTGTACAAAAATCGGATGGTTTTGTTTGATTTAACAATACGTTCTACTTTTTTTCGTTCTTTTTCCCCTTCTAAAACACTCTCTAAGCTTTCACAGTTGATCGATATCGCGGTCATCGGGGCATTGAGATCGTGGAGAATATCTTCGATGACGTGATCAACCATATCACGAGATTGTTGGATCGGGCGGATGGAGATACGGGCGAGGTAGTAAGCCAATCCTAAAAATAACAGAAAACCGATCCCCATGATACTCGATATTTTGATGATAACGGAGCGAAGCTTCGTGTTAATCACCGATTTATCCGCAGAAACAATGAAGACATGATCGGGCTGATATTTGCTGGCACAGGTGATCGAAACGTACTCATTTTTTTTGATGTCTTCGTAGAAAATGGGATATTGGTAGTGTTTTGAGGGTTGTAGATCGAGGGTAAAACCATGGTTTTTAACTGTATTGTTTCCGTTACGGGAGAGGGAAATGTAGGCAATCATCTCATCTTGGAGTTCTCGTAATACCATGTGGCGCTGATCGAAAAAATACATAACTGCCACCACGGCAAAGAGAATAAACGATGTGATCATATAGATCGACATAAATTTAATTAAAGCTTTTTTTTCATAACTTTTCAAATCGATACCCCATCCCTTTTATAGTTGTGAGTCGTTCACTCCCAATCAGCTTTTTAATCCCGCTGATATGTACCCTGATAACCGCATCACTCGGAAAGCCATCGTCCCAGATAGCGCTGATCAACTCATCTTTACTGACAACTCGACCTTGATTTTTGATAAAAAAAGCAAGAATCATTGCCTCTTTTTTAGGAAGAGCTAGTACTTCGCTATTTTGTTTCAATGAAAGAGAATCGAGATCAAACATCATATCATTTCCAATAGAAACAGTAGATTCACTGAAACCGTATACCCGTTTTAGAACCGCATTAAGACGTACTTTGAGTTCTGCTAGGCTAAAAGGTTTGCGCAAATAATCATCACAGCCGATTCGATATCCTTCTACGATCGAAGACTCATCCGCTTTGGAGGTAATAAATACGGCAGGGGTAGTGTCTCCTGATGCTCGAAGCTCTTTGAGAAGTGTTGTACCCAAAATCCCGGGTACGTTAATATCGAGAAGGTAAAGATCAAACTTTGTTCGATACGAAGCGTCTAGCGCACTTTCTCCGGTATAAGCGACGTAACAATCATACCCTTCATCTGTCAAAACCTCTTGGACAGTTTCCGCTAGTACCCGATCGTCTTCGAGGAGCAAAATATTCATTTTCATCTCGTTTTTTCCTCGTATCGTATCATAAAAATAATTGATATTATTCAGTTGCGCTTTGCAAGATGGCTTCAAAATCTTTTTGAGCCTGCATTAATGCCGCTTTACCATCAGTATCTGTAACGTTAGCACTGCTCATCCAGTTGTAAACTCCTGGGAAACCCATCACGATTTCATTCACATCTTTTTTCTTATACACCATCAACGTACACGGTGCAAATGCAGCCGCTTCAGGGCGGGTTTTAGCTACTGTATAAATAACTTTTAGTTTACAGATAGAGTAAGTATCGTAAAAATCAAACGGAGATTTTTCACCGAGAGTAAAGTTATAATCGGTAAAGTTAGACATCACAAATCCTGCCGGTTTAAGACCGTCTTCGATTATCATTTCCGTCTCTTCTTTATCGCTCTTCCAACTCTCTTTACTGCTTACTTTGACGTAGCGGCTTAAGAGTTTTTCTACTGCTGGGAGGGACGTATCACTTTGGGTCATTTTGACATTTGGTAACGCTTTTTTCAGTGTTGCCAACGCCTCCTTTTCGATCAATGCAAATTCTTTGGCTTTTAACCCCGCGATTTTTTCCATGGAGGAAGCTGTGAGAATAGAGACATGAAGCTCTTTATCACCGTTGCGTTGATAAATCCCAAATCCCATCGGTACAAAAATCCCCGCATCAGGATGGGCTTTTACCAATGCTTCTGAGTGAACTTTATGATACGCGGTCAAAAGATTGAACTGTGAAAAATCACTTTGTCCAAACTGGATTTTAAACGGACCATTCATTTCACTGTTTGCCGAAATCACAAAACCATTTGCTTCAAGTGCTTTTTCAATAACACCGGCATTTAGTTTGCCATCTGTATTGGGAACACTAAAAAGGTGAAGATCACCACCGAAAAGGGATAAAAATCCTGTTAAGACAGCTATAAGTAAAATTTTCATAGTTAACGCTTTACGCCAGGAATTTGAATCGCATTGCCTTTGGTTTTGTTGGTGACATACACTTCCAACGCAACGATCTCTTTAGAACCCAATGGAATTTCAGCCAAAAGAGCATTTTTCATACATTCTTGCATCCGTTTATCAAGTGTTACCATCTTACCTTGTGTCATACGATATGCCGGCCATGTTCCCGCTGCCGCAGTAACTTTGGAACCTAAATCAGGTAATGGCTGCATACGAAGACGCTGACCGACAACATCCGCACTATGACAGCTGTTACACGAAAGACCGCGACCGCCGCGACGCGCTTCATATATCTCTTGACCTAATGCATGCATTTCTTTCATCTGTTTATTAGCTTTTATATCAATATTGGTTTTTTGACCATTAGCCAATGATTTAATATAAGCAGTCATCTTGACCACTTTTGTGTCACCAAGTTTTAGAACTTCCTTTCCTTGATCCGCCAGTGCCATTTGTAAGGTTTGAGACAATGTTACTACTTTCTTTGCCGGCTCAATATAACGAGGAAATCCTGCAATGGTTTTAGCTAAATCTTTCTCTTTAACTCCTAACATTTTGGCATAAGCGGCTGAGCCGATAAGAGAATTAAAAAGCTCTTCACCTTCTAAAACTTCCATTTCTGCAGGATTGTTGTCAAGAAGTTCGGCGTACATCGCTTTATCAGCTTCAGACATACTAAGTTTTTCTTCTGCAATAGCAGGATTCAAAAGTGCAAAACACACTAAAGCAGCAGTAATTGATAATGATCGCATGACTTATCCTTTTGGAGTAATGGCTACAGTACTCTCTACGCTTTGACCTTTGTTGTCTTTTGCTAAAACTTTAAGAGTTCCTGCCGACGGCACTTTGAAACTAACGGTTAAAACAGGATTCACCGAAAGAGATTCCCACGTTACCATTTTTGTCACCATCTTATCGTTGAATGAAAAACTAACTTCATTGATGTAATGTGCCGGAATAATTGCTCCGGTATCTTTGTCTTTACGCATTCCCGATTCCATAGGATGCATAGCCATAAAATCGATTTTGACGACATCGCCTGCTTTGTAATCTTTTGGTTTGATCTTGATCAATGTTTTCATCTCTGCCATAATAAATCCTTCATTTATTTATTTGAACGCCAAAGGAATAATACCCGAGGGGGTACACTGAATCCCTTTAGCTACGCTCGCCGCTAAGGCACTAAAGTTGCCTCTTCGAGGCAGAATTAATTCACGTATTTACGATTCTTTATAATCAACCACATCCACCGATAGTTACTTTTACGTTTTGCTTGCCGCTTAGAAATGTTCCGTCACTCATCTCAGCAATGACTATAACATCTTGGGTACTTCCAAGTTTGATACGTGTTCCAAAAGAAGCTTCTCCGTTAGCCGGAGTCAAATAAACGTTTGCGCATCGGACATTTCCGTTTTTAGATGCAAAGACATGAATCGCTTTAACGTAATCTTTGTCTGTCATTGGGCTTACAACGGTTACTTTAATCGGAACAACTGCACCGTTTTCCGCAATTTCTGGAGCGGATAGAGATACTTTTGATGAAGGAGTCACTGCTTTTCCGCCGGTAATAGCCGAAATTGCTGTATCAATGTTCATCTCATTAGGACCTGTAACCTTTTTGGCTTCATCCGCTGCACTTGCGATACTAGGAAGGAGTGTTGCACATGCTGCCACTGCTCCAAAACTTTTTAAAAATGATCTACGTTCCATCGTTTCTCCTTGGGTTTATTTTTTAGACATGACATACGATGCCAAGTCACATACTTCACGCTCATTAAAGAGTCCGTTTGCTAGATTAACCGTCATGTGTGTTTGTGCGTTATCCATACGGGGATCAGCAATTTTTTGGTATACAAACTGACCGTTTCGTGCCCCGCTGTCAACAAAAAGAGATTTGTATTTAGTCAAATCCGGTCCGATATTGCCGTACCCTTTTGCCCCTTCGATGTTATGACATGCAACACAGTTACCCATTTGCTTCTCTTTACCATCAGCTGTTTTACGGCTAAGACCCTCTGGCGGATTCTCTTTTGCATCTTTTCCATTGAGATTATGGAAAATATATTTTCCGCGTGCAATCGCACCAATATCTTCCGTAATACACCCTTGCGGCATTGAATACAATTTAGGTGCAGGAAGTGCATCTTTTAGTAAGATCGCAGTCGCATCCGGACTTTCAATTACTTGCGATAAATCGGCTGCACTTAAAAAAGTAGCAAGACCTAGCATGATCACTTTTCGCATTGGCTCTCCTATTTCTATATTTTAGGAGAATTGTAGAGGGTGTGTGTAAATTTTGTGTTCATTTTTGGTGTGTTAACATTTAATGCTATAAAAAAAGGGTTGAAGAAAATAAAGCTTATTTTTTCGACGTTTCCTCGATAAACTCTTTTGCTTCATCCCCGCGTAAATATCCTGCCAAACCTAAAAGCCCATCGGTAAGGTAGCGGCTTTTATACCCTTTTATCGTTAAATACAATCGGGCAATCTCGGCACGGTCGTAATGGGGACAGACGGTGACGATGGTTTTGTTTTTGTCGAGTTCATTCAGCCGATCGGGGAGTTCGTTGAGGGGGATTTTTTTCATAAAAGGAAAACTCCAAATGGCTTGTTCCTCTTTGAAACGGATATCGACAAATTCGACCTCTCCCATTTTATAGAGTTCAACCGCTTCGAGGCTTTTGATCTTCATCTCTGTGCGTTCGTTGTAATCGAAACGTTTGAGGTAATTGTCGAAACTCTCCGCTGATAAATTGGAAACAAATAATAAAGATAGGAAAAAAGATTTGATCAGTATTCGCATTAAAACTCCCTGTTCCGTTTCTATTATTGTACACTTTTATTCATCATGTGTGTGAAAGTTCACCGTGTGCGTTGCATTGCGCTGCGCCTGCTGCGGCATACTTATCCGTTTCGGATTGGAGAAGAATATGGGCGGAAAAATAACGCTCTTTGCTTGAGGGCGACGCGACGCTGATTGCTAGAGAGGGTTCGTTGTTTCATAGTGACTTACCTCTTATTTTTCTAATATTTATTAGTTTAAACTATAGCTTTTAGGATAAAAAAGCAATAGTGTTGTTCACTTCCGCTAGGGGTGATATGTATCTCATCAATCACTTCGATAATATTGAAACGCTCATTTATGATATTTTTCATCCGCTCTTCATTGTATTGGCAAACTGGCAGTGAACTGCAACTATCAGGTCCATTTACTCCAAATGTCCCAATAATGGCGTGACCATCGGGAGAAAGTGTTCTGTGCAATATTTGGAAATAGGCATTTTGCTCTGTTGGTGTTTGAAGAAAATGAAATACCGCACGGTCATACCATATGTCAAAATGCTTTTCCGATGAAAAAGCGCAAACATCACCGACACAATAAGCGGGTATATCAGCAGTGATAGCGAGCCGTTTTTTAACAATTGACAATGCACTAGAAGAAATATCGAGCAGGGTAATATCTCGATATCCTGCATCGATCAACTCATCTACAAGGCTAGAAACACCGCAACCAACATCGATAAAGCTATTTTCAGTAGTAGAGCCAATTTTTTGCAAAAGCGAGAGAGCTGTCAAAGGTCTCTCTTGATGCCAGCCGACTTTATTTACATCCTTTGTAGTATAGACATTTTCCCAGTGGCATTGCACACTCTTTTCATCCCCTTTGGTTGCTCTAAATGTTGCTCCAGAAGTTGTCAGTCCTGTCGTGTAATGGTTGGTTCCGCAGCACTCTATATCGATAAATCCTGCTTCACTCATCACATCTAGCATAACTTCTTTTTTCAGTGTCCCCTCTACGCAGTTTGCCCAATCACTCAAAGAGCTTTGAGAACAGCACGACGGTGCACAACTTTCAGATATATCAATCATATCGGCGAAATAGAGCTTTCCCGAAGGTTTTAAAACACGAAAAATTTCGTTAAATACGTTCTGTTTTGAGCTGGCAAGATTAATGACCCCGTTGGAGATAACGATATCGATACTTTCATTGCTTATTGGAAGATGTTCAAGATTCCCTTCTAAGATCTCAACATTTTCAAATCCTGCTTCTCGTGCATTACGGGTGGCAGTTTGGACCATCATCGGTGTGAGGTCTATGCCGATCACTTTTCCTGTTTTTCCCACGTGCAGTGCCGCAACACATACATCAATACCCGCTCCGCATCCTAAATCCAATACCGTTGAACCCTCTGGAAAATCCCCGAGTGAAAAAGGGTTTCCGACAGCGGCACAGTACTTCCAAAGATGTGGAGGTAGGGCTTCAATCCACGCATCATTATAGTTGTGAGCTTTGGCATTCTTTAACCCTTTATCCCATCCGAAATCTTTGTCAGGATAAAGAGCCAATTCGGTGTATAAAGCGATAACACTTTGGGTAGTATTTGCGGTTGTTGCCATTGAAAATCCTTTTATTACTTCTTATCCACACTGTACGCAGCAAGCGGTACATACACTAATGTCAGCAATGTCCCGACCAATAGTCCACCGATAGCGACATCCGCTAGTGGGCTGAGACGTTCCAACCCAACCGCCCATTCAAACGCGATGGGGATCATTCCTGCGATGGTTGCAAATGCTGTCATCATGACGGGGCGAAAACGGACTTTGACCGACTCAACCGCACTCTCATAGGGTGGATTGGTTTTGCGATGGGCTTGATAAAAGTCGATCAGGAGAATCGAGTTTTTGATGATAATCCCGAACAACAATAAGATACCCAGCATTGAGGGCATACAGCTGGGTTTGTCAAACAGCAGCATCCCCCATGCCGCACCGATCATCGAGAGTGGGAGAACAAGAATCATAACACCTGCGAGTTTGGCCGAAGCATAAATGGCAGTCAGAACAACAAAGAGGAGCAGTACTCCCACGCCGATCGCTTTGAGCATCCGAGCAAAAGAGTCGCTCAGCTGAGCAATGTCCCCTTGCTGAGTCACGGTTGTGCCGTTCAAAGTGAGTTGTTTAATCACCGCATCCGCATCGTCGGTGATATGGGTGATGGGACGTTTGGCCCGGTAGCCGTTGACGTCGAGACTGTAAAGAAGCCCGTCACGTTCAATTTTTGCCGGGGTGATTTGCGCTTTGAGGGTCGCTACGGCACTTAAGGGGATGAGACCCGCATTGGAATTGAGGGGGAGGTTTTCGAGCGATTGCGGATGCTCCTGAAAACTCCCCTCCATGTACAAACGTACAGGCTGGTTGTTCATCGAGCCCAGATTTCCGCTGAGAGCGACGATTTGCCCCCGTATCGGAATCTGATTCAGGATAGAAAGAGGGGTTAGTCCGTACGAGAGCGCTTTGTCGGTGTCGATAGCAACTTCAATTTCGCTCAAATCTTCACGCCAGCTTGGGGTGAGACTGGTGAGCCCTTTGACGTTTTGCAGTTCATGGATGAGCATTGTTGCATCGCTGTAAAGGTTATCGCTCACTGCAGAGGTGAGGCGAACATCCAGCGGTGCTTTGATCGAGGAGTTGGCCGTCGCTCCGAAATCGTAGACATCGACCGATTTAACCCCTGAGAGGGCGTTAAGCTGTGCTTGAATTTTTTGTTCAATTTCCCAAATGGTGAGCTCTCTTTCAAAACGGTTCGTACACAAAATCGTCATGGTAGCTTCGCTTTGGAGGCTGCCGCTTCCCAGTGACAATACCCCCTCTTCACTTCCAAATGCGGTGGAACTGGTGCGGATATACTCTTGTTTGCCCAGCCATGCAAAAAACGGCTGAAGTGCGGCACTGGCATCTTCGACACGGTCGTTGGAGCTAAAGGAAATTTTGACCTTGATGATCCCCGTATCCATCGGCGGCATCGCGTCTTTGCCGATGAGGGGCATAACGACTTTCATACTGACGATAAGAAGCGCTAAAACTCCCACAACGAGAAGTGTTTTGCGCAAACGGGTGCGTCCGGTGTTGGAGAATTTTAAGATGGAGAGATAGGGAGTGACAAGACGTCCCATCGTGTTTTGATACAACTTTTCAAACGCCGTTTCAAAACGGTTTTTACTCACTCCGTTACGGTAAAGATAGGCTGAAAATTTCGGTATTAGGGTAATCGAGAGGATATACGAGACGATTAGGGCGATAATCAGGGTCGAAATAAGAGGGCGATAAATCGTTTGGGGGAAATCGCCGACAAACATAAGGGGGGCAATAATGACGATGGTGGCAATCGTCCCTGCAAAAACAGGGGCGATCACTTCGCGGGTTCCATGTATGATAGCGTTTTCAAGACTCTCATTCAGTTCTACGAGATGGCGTTCGATGTTTTCTAACACCACCACGGCATCATCGACGAGCATACCAAGCGCCAAGATAATCGCCGTATAGACAACAATATTAAGCTCTCCTCCCGTGAGCCAAATCACCCCGATGGTTCCTAAAAAGACCAAAGGGATCGAGACGGCCGCCGCCGCAATGGCTCTTAAATTACCCAAGAAAAAGAGTATCACGATGAGGGTAAAAATGATGGCGTCGCGCAACGCTTCGAGCATATTGGCGTTGGCGGTTTCGATCAGGTCTCGCTGGGTATCGACGATCTCAAAGCTGATGTTTGGATAATCGCTTTTGAGCTTTTCAATCTGCTCTCGGGCAGTTTTACTCGTCTCAAGGACGCTTCCGGTAGGGGAGCGCTGTATTGAGAGGGCAATCGACTCTTTGCCGTTACCGAAATACCCGCTCATCGCCTCCGCTTCGCTCCACGCTACGGTGGCAATGTCACGCAGATGGAGATTCACAGCGATACTGAGATCCCCTAACCTTTCAGGATCACTTTTTTCACCGTAATAGGTGAGGGTCGTGAACCCGTCAGCGTTTTTCATAAACCCTAGCGGCGTGTCTTTGTCCAATGCGGTGATCGTTTTCGCAATGGTATCGATGTCCAGATGGGCAGCAGCCACTTTGATAGGATCGAGGCGGATGGTAAGGGCACTTTGGTGTCCTCCGAAAACCTCGACATTTCCGATCCCTTTTGTGGAGAGTAAGCGGGGTTTGATAAAACTGTCAGCAATTTTACGCAGATCTCCCATTGAGAGCGTTGTGTTTTTGGGAGACATGGCGACCACTTCGACGGGGAGGGTAAACGAACCCGTAACGTAGAGGGTGGGGTTAAGTCCTGCGGGGAGTTTTGCTTTGGCGGTGGCGAGGGCATTGCTCACATCGACCGCCGCACCGTCAAGCCCTTTATCATATTCAAATTCGGCACGGACAATCGAAAAGTTCGCCATATTGGTAGAACTGACGGTGCGAATAAGCCCCAGACGGGCAATCTCTTCTTCGATGGGTTTAGATACGGAGCTTGCGGCAACCTTTGCGGTCATCCCCGGTGCCTGCGTAATTACGACGACAGTGGGGCGTTCTGAATCGGGAAAGAGGTTTTTTGGGAGAGTGTTAAGCCCGATTACCCCTGTGATCAGCATCGTTAGAACAATGGCGACCAAATGGTAGGGGCGGCGGTAAAAAAATTCGAACATTGCTTACTCTTTGATTCCGGCGGAAACACCGGCGAGAAGTTTAAGGAGAATATCCCCTTTCGCCACGGCGAGTTTTCCCTCAGGGAGGGTATTTATGACGAATCCCTCATCCCCTTTTGCGAGTATTGTTATCTCCTGCACTTTGGCTTTATCGGTTCCCATGATCAGAACATACGCTTTATTCTCCTTGAACAGCACCGCTTCACGAGGAAGATAAACCCCATTTCCCTCAAAGCTCACCAGTTTTGCTTCGATACGGGCACCTGATGGAAGAGAGCGCGGCATATCGGCGCGGTATTCATCCAAACCGTTGCTGTTTTGTAAAAAGCGTAGCGGTGAGCGGTGCGTAGTGTAGATGAGGGTTTTAGCCGGTGTTCCCAGTGCGAGACGAACCAGTGCATAAGCGCCATTATCGGCGCGAATAGAAGCAATCGGTTTGCCGGGAGCGGCAACATCACCGACTGCGGCAAAAATCTCCCCGACAACCCCATCGACAGGAGAACGAAGGGTTGCGTAACCCAGTTGTGCATTGAGCGCTTGCGTATCGGCTTGGATCTGCGCTTGTTTGGCAGATACACCGCTAAGATCGGCTTTGAGCAGAGCAATACGGGACTCTTCTCCCTGTGATTGTTCGATCGAAGCTCCTTTGACCGCAAGAAGTTCTAATGTCCGTTTGTGCGATTCACTCTCATAAGAAAGGGCGATTTCTTTGGCTTTTTCTTCGTTTTTAGCGAAGGATAGGGCACTTTTGAGTGAGGCTTGTTTGGCTACGAGATCACGATCATCGAGCCGCGCTACGACATCACCCGCCTTGATAGGCGTTCCTGCGGGGAGGATGGAGAGGATGGATGCGGGAAATTTGGCACCGAGCATCGCGTCACGGTCATTTTTGATCAACGCCAACACCGGTTGCGTGAGAGTGACGTTCCCCTCTTTAGGGGTAAAGGTTTTAATGTTCAGGTCATAATGTACCAGCGAAGGGGTTGCATTATTGGAAGCCATTTTTTTCTTAACAACGATCACCGCCCCTACGATGAGGGCGAGGACGAGCAGGGTTATAACACTTTTTTTCATTGAACGATCTCCTTAAAATCTTTTCCGATCATTGCGGCACGCTGTGCGATGTTTTGCCAGAGGGTTGCATCAAGAGCATGCAGAGAAGCTTTGGCATTGACAAGCGATTCCTCGTAGCGGAGATACTCCTCTTGGGTAAGGCGCTGGGTTGCGTAGGCGACACGGGCGGTTTTGAGAAGCTCTTCGTAGTTGACAACGCTTTTTTCGCTCAAAATACGTGATTGCTGTAGAATTTTATACTGCTCTTCAAGTGCTGACGCACTGTTGTTCATTTCCAGCATAGTCTGATTGAGGGCAGTTTTTGCTTTGAGGTTTTCAAGTCGAGACAGCTCAATGGCACTAAGTCGCTCTTTGTCAAACAACGGCATGGTGAGATTGAGGGCAACACTTCCATAATTGCGAGAAACACTTTCGCCGTTGTTGTACGCATCTCCTTGACGGTAAAAATAGGAGGCATTTGTCGTCAGTGCAGGATAGAGTGACTCTTGTGCAGCGCGTGTTGCGAGATCGGTAATCTTGATGTTTTGACTTTTTTCTTTGGTAGACAAATACTCAGAGCCTGAGGGTTCATGTATAAGCGACATGGGAACCGAACGCTCTATTCTAAGGGCGGTAAGAGTAGAGAGGCTTTTTTGAAGATCGAGCCGCATCGTCTCAACCTCTTGACGTTTCAAAATCGTTTGGTTGAGCTGCTCATCGATTTTGATGAGCTCTATCTCGGCTGCGCGGCCGTTTTTGGTTTTTATTTCGATGGTTTTGCGTGTTTCGGTGAGTGAATGCTCTTTGGCTTGAAGTGCAAGATCAAGATTTTCGAGATAGGTGAGTTTGGCATTGGAAGCAATAAGCACCGCGTCGCGTTCAGCCGTAGTGATCTGATGTTTGAGTTGAGCCGACGTGATATTCTCCTTGGCTTTTTCGGTGTTGGTAAGGAGTGTTTTCACAAACAACGGCATAGACAAGGTTCCTCCCGCCGACGTGATCGTCTGACTAAACGGATACGCTCCGCCCTGCTGCATCTCTGTAGGAGTCACGGGGCGAAGGCTGGTCGGGGCGTTAAAATGCTCAAAACTTCCCATCAAAGTGAGTTTTGGATAGAGCACGGCAATTGCGGCATCGGATTGAATGTGTGCACTATCAAGAGTCAAGTTGCTGAGTTGTTGATTAGGGGCTTTATGGGCTGCATCGAGCCATTGGGTGATCGTGTCGGCACTGAGTGTAGAGACACTCAGTAAAGCGGCAAGAGCAAAAGAGAGTCTGTTTGGTTTCATAGAGGTTCTTTCGATAATAGTGTTTCAAAAACCGCCGTAATTTCTTCGGCAGCGATCAGCCCTTCAATAAACGGATTGCCGTTAATGAGGAGCGTCGGATCGTGAGAAATACCGTTCTCAACGGCTTTTTCAGTGTCGGTAATAATAGAGAGCTTCAAGCGCAGGGGTAGATGTTTGACCCCGCATACGAGTCGTTTGGAGAGTTTGGCGCAGAGTGTTGCATCACCGTAGATGACCCCCTCGAATAGAGGCCACTCAGAGTGAGATCCGTTTAAAGTTCCGTTTTCATCTAAAGAAGCGCAAACCTCCATTAGATTTTATGCTTCGCCAAAAACCGTTTTAACCCATCCGTCGTAAATCCTCCGATATGACGGTCGATTTCACGTCCTTGTGCATCATAAACGATCTGTGTCGGAATCATCTGGATTTTCAGTGCACGCGCCGCATCACGCTCTTCGCCGACATTGACAAAAAAGATTTTACGTTTCGGATCGATTTGTTTTTCACGATAGAGGAGTTCCCCCATCTCTTTGCACGCTTGACACATCGTCGAACCCGCTTCAATCATGACAACCTGACCACGGCCGATCTCTTTTTTGACAATGGCATACGGATGTGGCTGAAGCTCAGCGGCGAGTAGTGAGAGAGACAAGGTTGCAAGTAGGGCAAAAAATTTCATGACGTTCCTTTTAGAGTTGTTGATACGCTAAGGTAAAAAAGTAAATTCCGATAGCAATGAGGGCAATGGAAAAGAGTTTGGTCATCCAGCTTGTGATAAACGCTATTTTACCACTGCTGGCGACGCTTTGGGCAAATCCGACCGATACTCCTGCAGCGAGGAGAAGCAACGAGTGTCCGAGGGCGAAGATCAGGACCAACGCATAGGCATACCATTGCGGAGCATTAGCAGCTACCGAGATGATTGCCACCAGCGGAGCCGAAGCGCACGGTGTCGATACGAGACCAAAGACCATCCCGATCAAAAATGCCCCCACATAACGCAACGTGATGAGTCGGCTCATCCAGCGTGACTTATCGATCACTTCGGGCAAAACACCCAGTGAATACAGACCGATAGCGATAGCGGCGATTCCCCCTGCGATATACGCTTCCAACGGCGCGATGGAGAAAAAATACCCCATCTTCGCCACCATGTAGGCGAGGATAGAAAAGCTCACCGCGACACCCAATGCAAAGAGGGAGGCGAAAATATAGGTAAAGTGTACCCGTTTTCTAGGACTCAAATGAGAACTCATCCCCAATGCGCTCCCGACCAGCAATGGAACCGAGACGATAGAGCAGGGGGCGAGGGAAGTGAGGGCTCCGATACCAAACGCGGCGACAAAGACGATAAGACCGTGCGTATCAAGTAGAGAGATAAAAAAAGCTTCCATTAGTTGGCTTTGATGAGTTCCACAATCTCATTGACGCTAAGAAGTTTCCCAGTACTGAGGACTTTTCCATCGATCACGAGACCTGGGGTACTCATGACGCCGTACTCCATAATCTTCATGATATCTTCAACCTTTTCGATTTGAGCGAATTTGCCGCTTTGAGCGACTGCTTGTTTCGTTGCCTCTTCGAGGGCTTTGCATTTGGAACATCCGGTTCCTAAAATTTCTATTTTCATTGTTTTTCTCCTATTATATATCTGATGTTATGCATCCAAATGAGCAAAGCCCATTTGGATGGCAGGGACAAAATTGTCCCTTGCAACCCCCTAAAGCTTTCCGCATAAATGCGAAAGATTCACAAAGTCTATTCTTGATTTCCTATTAAACATGATTGCATCATGGGTGCAAGTGTATCTGCATCTACATCACCTGTGACGGTCAGCATGGAACCGCCATCAACAGTGACGAGTTCAATTCCTTCGATCTTTTGCATGAGTTCAGGATCACACGCACAGTCACAATTGCCGCTTTGGCACGCTTCGATCTTTGCTCCCAATTCTTCGGTACTAAAACCGCTGAGAAAGGCTTTGACGCCGTTGGTTTGATTGGTAATTTCGATTTTCATATTAACTCCTATTAAATTATAAGATTGCATTAAATAAGTACCCAACACCCATAATTCCGAGTGTCACCGTACCGAAAAATATAGCGATGAGTTTGAGACTCATCACACGCTTGAGAATCATCGCTTCAGGCAATGAGAGGGCAGTAATAGCCATCATAAAACTAAGGGCTGTCCCTAGAAGCATCCCTTTGGAGGTAAGCACCTCGATGAGCGGCATAACCCCTGCGGCATTGCTATACATTGGTATACCTAGCAGTGTTGCGAGCGGTACGGCAAACGGATTATCAGCACCTGCAATAGAGGTGATAAACTCCGTCGGGACATAGCCGTGGATAAAAGCTCCCACCCCGACACCGATGATGACATAGAGCCAAATCTTGTGAAAAATATCGAGCGTATACTCTTGTGCATCACGCAGTCGTGTTTTAAAAGGGATAACTTGAGCTTCTGCTTTAATTTCACCTTCTATCGGTTTGACTTCGATCAAAATCTCTTTCTCTAAACCCAGCCTTCCGATAATGATACCGCCCACAATCGCCACCAGCAAACCAAACCCGATGTACAGAGCCGTCACTTTCCAGCCAAATATGCCAAAGAGCATTGCAATGGCGATTTCGTTGTTCAGCGGTGCGGAGATGAGAAAGCTAAAAGTCACCCCAAGAGGAATACGCGCCTGTAGAAATCCTAAAAACAGCGGTATCGCCGAGCACGAACAAAACGGGGTGATAATCCCAAACAGCGCCGCGAGAACATTTCCCGTATACTCGTGTTTACGACTCAGATATTCTCGTACTTTCTCGGTTGAAAAATAAGAGCGCAACAAGGTTACGATAAAAATAATAACGATAAGTAAAAAGAGAATTTTGACCGTATCGTAGATGAAAAAGTTCAGCGCATCGGAGAGCTTATCCCCCTGAGGCATTTTCAGCCACTCATAGACGAGGATATTAACGCTCTCCTGCCACATGATCAGTCACACAGCTCGGATTTGACGATAGGAAGAAGGGTTGCTTCGATCAGATCGAGGGTTTTCGCGTATTCTTCTACCGCCATTCCTGATGGGTCTTCGAAACTGATGTGAATGGTTTTCACCGCTTTTGGGAACATCGGACAGGTTTCGTGAGCATGATCACAAACGGTGACGACTAAATCAAACTCGTTGTTCAGTACCGTTTCGATCACTTTTGAATGATAATCTTCTCTCCAGTACCCTTTTTCTTCTAAGAGTGCTTTAGCATTCGGATTTACACTACCGCTGGCTTTGACACCTGAACTAAACGCTTTGACACAATCACCCATTTTAGCATTGATGAGCGCTTCGGCCATAATAGAGCGGCAGCTGTTGCCGGTGCAGAGGATAAGGACATTTTTCATAGTTTACAGTCTCCTGATTTTGATAATTTTTGCAAAGGGGGTAAATCGAGTTCTAAACAGCGGATTTCAGCTAACGCTTCACTTCGGAAACGATCCAATGGGGTACGGATAGAGTAATGTGCCCACGTACCGCATCGATCCACCCGTAAAAATCCTCCGTCTTTGAGGATTTTAAGATGACGTGAAAGACGCGACTGTATCATTCCGAAGCTCTCTTGGAGGTCACAGACGCACAGTGCGCCGTGTGTATCCAAAAAGGCGAGGAGTTTAATACGGGTTTCATCATTGAGTGCCGAGATTGTCGCTAAATAAAATTCCATGAACCCTCCGTTATTAAAGTATTATAACCAAATAAAAAACATATATCAAGATATATTGATTAAATCAAATTACTTTCTCTCTAAATTTTAAAAGTATCCTCCTTGTCAGTGATAAGCATTAAATAATATTGCATTGTTTAGTAATCTTGCATAAAGGGCAAAAGTTTAAAATACCGGCGATGAGCGGTATAACGCCTAAATAAAACCATCCGTTGCCACTATATAAACCATAGCCTATTAATGTCAAACCAAGAATGATTCGAAAAGGGCGACATATATTTCTAATTGTGTTGATGTTCATCTGTTTTCCTTAATGAATAAAATATTGTCATATTGTTACCAAAGAATGTATAGTGACCGTATAGCAATAAGAGTTTGCCTACTGCAAGAGTAGAAATACTAAGAATATATCTAAAAATAAAATTTTATTTTTTTTTAGCTTCTAGTACGTAATCGTAAAAAGTATCAGCATCAACCGCTTGGCTAAAATAAAAACCTTGTATTTTTGTACATCCATTTTGCAGGAGAAATTCCACTTGCTCAAGCTCTTCAACGCCCTCTGCAATCACTTCCATGCCAAGATTATGTGCCAAATCAATCACTGCTTTTACAATCATTCGATCATCCGCGTTATTGGATATTTCATCAATAAATGATTTGTCTATTTTCAAAATATCAACGGGAAATTGTTTGAGATATTTTAGAGAAGAGTATCCTGTTCCAAAATCATCGATAGACAAGGAAAGACCCATTTTTTTGAGCTGTTTCATTATCGCGAGACTATTTTTTACATCATGCATCAGTATACTTTCAGTGATTTCCATCTCAAGTGAATGCACGATAACCCCATCTTGTGTAATGAGTGTATCAAGAATTTTTACCAGATTTGGATCACGAAATTGGACAGCAGAAATATTGACTGATATTTTTATACTTGCAAGACCTTTCTCTTTCCATTCTCTTAGATCACGGCAAACCTGTCGTAAAACCCATTCATCGATTTGCGCTATCATCCCTGTCTCTTCGGCCAAAGGAATAAATTGCGAAGGGGATACAAAACCTAATATCGGGTGATTCCAACGGATTAACGCTTCTGCCCCATCTACAGTATTTTTAAGAAGATTTATTTTTGGCTGATAATAGACCATAAATTCTTGTTCATTATACGCTCGATGTAGACACGATTCGAGCGTTAATCGCTCTAATGTTTTACGATTCATCTCAGAATTATAAAATTCATAGCGATTTTTCCCATTTTCTTTTGCTGCATACATAGAAATATCAGCATTTTTTATAAGTTCTGACATATCATGTCCGTCATCTGGGTAGATACTGATACCGATACTTGCAGTAATATAGATGGAACGCTCGCCAAGTTTAAATTCTAAGGAAAGCTCTTTTAAAATTTTGTTTACGACGATAATAATGTCACTGATCTGCTTATACTCATCGATAATGATCGTAAATTCATCACCACCTAGTCGAGATACGGTATCACTTTCACGTATATTCTTTTTTAGGCGTGAAGCAACTTCTTGAAGTAACAAATCTCCAGAAGTATGCCCCATGGAATCATTTATTTTTTTAAATCCATCTAAGTCAAGAAAAAATAGTGCCAGCGAACTTTCTCTCCGTCGTGCATAAACAATACCTTGTTTGAGCCTTTCCATAAAAAGTAGTCGATTGGGCAAGTTTGTAAGGGGGTCATAGTGTGCGAGCTTATGTATATGATCTTCTGTTGTATTCTTTTCAGTCAAATCACTGAAAAGCCCGATATAATTAATGAGATCACCATTTTTATTTTTTATAGTGTGGATACTAAGCAATTCAGGGTAAATTTCTCCGTTTTTTCGACGGTTAAAAATTTGCCCTTGCCACATCTCTGCGGACTTAAGCGTTTCCCACATATTTTTATAAAAATCATCATCATGCTGCCCTGATTGGAGTATTGCCGGTGTCTTGCCAACAACTTCTGAAAATTCATAGCCGGTTACTTCAGTAAATGTTTTATTGATCTGCACAATACACAGCTCATTATCAGTCAGTACAATACCTTCTATGCTGTAATCGAAAATCTTTTTAGTCATTATAAGAGCATCTGTAATATTATTGGCTTCATATCCAAAGTATTCTAAATAATTTTCTAGCTCAGGTGCAATGATCATTTTACCTTCTCAGCATAGAATTCTTTTTGCATAAAGTCTCTTTGATTTTGTATTAATTATAAAATCATACGTATGCAGTGTAAATTTTGTGTTTAGTTTTTTATAACATATTAATAATATATCAAGATATATTGATTAAAAGAGTTTATTTTGTTATAGTGTTACTATTACTGTCTAATTAAGGAAATAAAATGCTTAAAGTATTATTCGTATGCGTCCATAACAGTGCAAGAAGCCAAATGGCGGAAGCTTTTTTCAATCAATACGCAACAGGAATAGATTGTGCGGAGAGTGCTGGAATAAAGCCGGGAACACTGAATCCGTATGTTGTTCGTGCAATGGAAGAGATAGGAATCAATATCTCAGGAAATAGTACAAAAGGCGTTTTTGAATTATACAAAGCAGGAAGAACCCTTAGCCACGTAATCGCGGTATGCGATGAAGCGACACAGCAATGCCCGATTTTCCCAGGAGTTAGCAATATTGTTTCATGGAGCTTTCCCGATCCTTCCTCTTTTATTGGAAGTGATGAAGAAATCATGACGCAAGTTAGAATAGTTCGAGATGCTATCGAACAAAAAGTTAAAAATTTTATAGATAATCCTATTAAGGAGAAAAAATAAATGTTATTAGCAATTGCACTTTTTTTAATTACCTTAGTCTTAGTCATTTGGCAACCCAAAGGGCTACAGATCGGAACCAGTGCTGTTGCGGGAGCCATTGCTGCAGTGGCTTTGGGGGTTGTCAGTCTCACCGATGTATGGACAGTAACGTCGATTGTTTGGGACGCAACGCTCGCTTTCATAGGAATCATTATTCTCTCGATGGTACTCGATGAAATCGGTTTTTTCGAGTGGGCGGCACTGAAGATGGTACGACTATCGGGCGGTAACGGTCACATAATGTTCGTCTATATGATGATCCTAGGAGCCCTAGTAGCGGCATTTTTCGCTAACGACGGTGCGGCATTGATCCTCACCCCGATTGTATTGGCAAAAATGAAATATTTAAAAATGAAGCCTCTTCCAATGTTCGCGTTTTTGATGGCAGGGGGATTTATCGGAGACAGCGCTAGTAATCCATTGATTATCTCTAACCTCACTAATATCGTGACGGCAGGCTATTTCAATCTCGGATTTTGGGAATACGCCAAGACTATGTTCTTACCGAACCTTCTCAGTATCATCGCCTCTATCGTTGTCTTATGGATCTACTTTCGCAAAGATATTCCGACGCATATCGATATTGAGAACCTAGCATCCCCTGAATCCGCCATTAAAAATCGAACGATGTTTATCCTCAGTTGGCCGTTTTTAGCGTTGCTGATGATTGGCTATTTTATAGGGGATCTCTATCACCTCCCTGTATCGGTGTTTGCACTCGGTGGAGCACTGATTTTTCTCGCCATTGCGAACTACTTTAAAGCGACAAAACCGATCATGACGATCAAAGCGGCACCGTGGCAGGTGGTGTGGTTTAGTATCGGGCTCTACGTCGTCGTGTACGGTCTCAAAAACGGTGGTCTTACCACTTATTTGGCGGGGCTTATCACCGAGCTTCAGAGTATGGGGAACGTCTACGCCGTCATAGGAACGGGCTTTCTCTCCGCCATCCTCAGTTCGGTCATGAACAACATGCCGACCATTATGATCATGGACATCGCGATTGCCGAAGCGGGGAACAGTGCTTTAGCCTATGCCAATATCATCGGATGTAACCTCGGGCCTAAAATGACACCGATTGGTTCTCTTGCTACACTTCTATGGCTTCATGTTTTGGCGCAAAAAGGGGTAAAGATCGGATGGTGGGAGTATATGAAAGTGGGAATGATCGTTACTCCGCCGGTATTGTTGGTGGCGTTGTTGGGATTGATATGAAGACAGCAGTTTTATGGATTGCTATGAGTTTACTCATGGTAAACCTTTACGCAGTATCCATCCAACATGACGAGCAGTTCAAAAGCGCCATTGCGGGGATGGGCAAAGAGAATAACTTAGTGTTGATGATCTACACAACGGATGATTGCCCCGAATGTGCGTATATGAAAACAAAAGTCTTTCATGATAAATTAGTAGAACCCTATCTGAGCCATAATTTCGTTGTGATCGAGAAAAACGTTCACAAAAACAAACTTCCTGATGGGTACGATTTTTTTGGAATTCCGACGATGTTTTTTATCGATAAAGCAGGCACAAAAAAAGAGACGATTGTTGGTAGCAAGCGGGCACAACCGTTCTTAAAAGAGTTACAGCGTATCCGAGGGATCAAATGAGAGCTCTTTTATTAGCAGCCGTTTAAGGGATCTCTTTACATGCTTACGATGCGTCGCATCTGAAAAAAGCGTTGGAGGATAAAGAGTGTATCGGGTGTGATCTGCGGGGTGCGAATCTCAGTAAAATGGACTTTAGCGGAGGGGATTTTAGCAAAAGTAATCTCTCCGGTGCAAATCTGCGCGGAAGTATATTTGAGATGGGAGATTTTAACGATTGTAATCTAAGCGGGGCGAATGCGCAAACGGCGGTATTTTGGAAAGCGTCGATTCAGCGCAGCGATTTACGTGGACTTCATGGCAAGGGGTCAAACTTCAAAGGGTCGCATCTGGAAAGAAGTGATTTAAGTTATGCCGACATACGCGACGCGAAGGTTTGGAAAGCGGATTTTACCGATGCGATTCTTTTCAAAACCGATTTTCGAGGCTCTGAGATAGGGGGATCGAAATTTATCCGTAATGATTTACGTTTCGCAAATTTGAAAAATACCTTATTATGGGAGAGCCGTTTTAGCGATGTCATTATGACGAAAGCTCAATGCGCTCATGCGAAAAAGGAAGAGGCTGTTTTTGACTCTAATGTGACGTGCCGCTAAAAGAGGTAATCGGCGATGATACGAACGTTTGTTTCATCGTAGGCTTTATCTTGATAAAGCGACGTACTCCCACTGTCATAATCGATGTACGCTAAGCGCGTGCGCAGACGAAATTCTTTACGCGGCTGATAGGTCGCATCAATATTGTACTCATCTGAATCGGGACGGGGGTTTTTGGTGAGCGATGCAGGATTCGATTGTATGGCATCGTTTTGATCGATTTTCATGTATTTTGCGGAAATTTCGAAAGTCGAAGTGGGACGATAGGTCAGAATTGTGCCGTAGGCTTCCGCACTAGCGTTTTCACTCTCACCGTCGATTTGTAAATCGGTGTAGGTGATAAACGCTCCCCAGCCCATCTTCTCATAACGTCCCCCTGTTCCTAACAAGCTCTGATCGCCGATAAGGGTATACAGAGCACTCAAACTCCATAAACCTTGCGAGAGGGTAGTTTTAACTCCTAATAGATATGTATCTACCTCTCCTGCAGCACTGGAACCGACGCTTTGTTCGTTCAAATATTGGAGTCCCCCTGACAATGTCATTCCCTCAGATGATTTCCAGAGGGCAGTGTGGGTTAGCTGAAGATAGGGAGCGTTCATAACGTCACGTACGTAGGTGTCGTAGAGTTCGACTTTCCATGCAGGCTCAGGGGAATAGATCGCTCCTATGACGGCAATATCACGGTCGATTCCTAGCGAGTAGGTCGGGGAGAGAAAGGTGTCGGAACCTTTGTACTTCCATCCGGTGATGTAGGCGGCTTTGAGGGTGGTATGTTTTAGGGATCGGTTTTCAATACTAAGTGCTTCGAAACTGTTGGGGAGCATTCGGTTGTAGTAATCGTTTGAGAGCGGCAGATCGAGACGTTGGCGTCCGTATTTAACTACGGTATCATATCCGCTGTATTGGAGATACGCTTCGCCGAGGGCGTTGATGGAACTTCCATCGAGATTAAGGTTATGGGTTTGTCCTGACTCAGGCATCTGCGTGAGCGAGGTAACTGGATTGCTCGAAAAGAATGAAACCCCGCCGCTAAAACCTTCATAAGAAGCTGTTTTGTAGCTCAAAATTCCTCCAAGGGTAAGGGCGGTTCGATCGATTCGAAGCTCGCGGTCTCCATCGTACCAAAAAGCACGGAGTTGACCGCTCACTTTGCCGTCTTTAAAAATATCCTCTAGCTCTTGCGCGGAGGATGAGAGACTAAGGAACATGGATAGGAGGAATGAGCGTTTGAGCATCGATTATTTACCTTGTTTTACGTCTTTGAGTTTTTGCAAGAATCCCTCTGCGGTGGCACCGCCTACCATCATCCGTCCGATTTGCTTGCCGTTGGAATCTAAAAAATAATAGGTTGGCGTTCCGAAGACTTGATACCCGTATTTGTCGGGATACACTTCGATGTCGATCTCTACGGGGACAAAAAAGTTTTTGACGTATTCGGCAACGTCTTCATTTTCATAGACGCTTTTTTTCATGACGTTACACATTTTACAGGTTTTTTTCGAGAACATCAGCATAACAATCTTGTGTTCTTTTTTAGCTTGTGCTAACCCAAGCTCATACGAAGGTGCCCAATCGAGTTCGGCGAAGAGGGAACTGCTGATAAGCAAGAGGGATAAGAGGATTTTTTTCATTTTGTCTCCAAGGTTTTAATATGGGATAGAAAGTCTTCGGCATTTTTGAATCCGATTAAATCACCACCTTGTATGACGGCACCGTTTTCATCGTAAAAGATCATGGCAGGAGGTCCGAAAAGGTTGAATCGTTTTGTCAATGCTTTTTCGGCATCCGTGTCTGCCGTTACGTCGGCGCGAATCAAAAGATAGTCGTTGAGTGATTGTATCACAGCCGGGTCTTTAAAAGTGATTTCATCAAGCTCTTTGCACGAGGTACACCAGTCGGCGTAGAAATCGACCATCACTTTTTTACCTTTGTTCTCTGCTAAAAGTGCATCAAGTTCTTCGGAAGAGTGGATGGTTTTAAATTCTAATCCCGTTGCTGTTTTTTCGCTCAAAGCGCTTGGTGCCTCTGCCGAAATCGGAGCGAGAGGATTTGTCTCCCCTTTGATTGCTCCGTAAAAAAGGATCAACCCGTAGGCGAGGATCATAATCGCTAATCCTTTGAGAAAGGGTTTTATCCCTTTATGATGCCCTTGGAGCGATTCGAGTGCTCCCAAATAGATGGAGACGATGATAAGCAGTGCCGACCAAAGCATCATGGATACAGACGGAGGTAGGATACGCGCCAGCATCCAGATGGCAATGGCGAGCATTACGACACCGAAGATATGCGATACCGTATCCATCCATCCGCCGGGACAAGGCATGTATTTGCCCGCACCCGTTCCGATGAGCAGTAATGGAATCCCCATCCCGATACTGAGACTAAAGAGTGCCGCACCGCCAAGGAGCGCATCACCGCTTTGACCGATGTAGACGAGTGCGCCCGCTAATGGTGGGGCTACGCAGGGACCCACGATCAATGCCGATAAAAAGCCCATGATGGCGACACCGGCATAGCCTCCTTTGGAACTCGCCTCTTCGGAGGATTTGGAGAGTTTGGTTTGCCATGAGGTGGGGAGACCGATTTTAAAGTATCCGAACATGGAGACGGCAAGACCTGCAAAGAGGAGGGCAAAGGTTGAAATGACCCACGGATTTTGCATCGCGATTTGGAGGTTTCCGCCAAAAAGTCCTGCTAAAACTCCGGCGATCGTATAGGCGACTGACATAGCGAGGACATACACCAGTGAGAGGGTGAACCCCCGTTTGGCGTTCATATCTTTTCCCTGTGCGACGATGATGGAAGAGAGGATCGGGATCATCGGAAAAATACACGGAGTAAGCGACAATAAGAGTCCGAAAGTAAAGAATGTCAGCAGAATTAACGGTATATTTCCCTCGATAAAGGTTTGGGTGATACGGTCAGTTTCAGAGACGGTGATAGGGCTTTTTTTAGGTGTAGCGGAAGTGGCTTCTTTGAGAATCAGTGCCGAGGTTTCAATGTCGAAATTGAATGTCGTCTCCATCGGCTCATAGCACAATCCCTGTTGTGAACACCCTTGATAGCTGAGAATGACTGTTATCGGGACGATTTCGTTCAGTTCTCTTGTTTTGGCCAATGCGATATCGATAGAGGGAGAGTTTAGATAGACTTTTTCGCCGTCATGGTCGACTCCTTCGGGGAGAATGAGGCGGTCGATGACGATACCGCTGTTTTTCTCAACGATTTTTGCACTCACCTTGGATTGGTAGAGATTGATATCTTGACCCAACTCGATGGTTGCACCAATCGTGCATTTTTTTTTCAGATGGGCGGTTGCTTGGAATGCCTCTTCTGGCAGGAGGAATTTGGGTTCAGCGAACACAAAACTGTTGAAAATCAACAAAAATATAATGATATGTCTCATTTATAGTATCCCTTTTGTATAGTTCAGTCCGTTTAAAATGTTAATACTTTATCACTTTGGATGACCCAATCGGCGAGTACTTGCATCGTGGAGGAAACGCTTTCATCGAAATAGGGCTGATTTTTAAAAAGTCCACATCGTGCATTACACGTACCGCAGGCTTGGAGGGCAACACCCTCTTCATAGAGTTTTTTGAGCATATCTACGAGGTCATGATCGTAGCTCTCAGGTTTAGTGGTCATATCACGAGCAAGATCGACTGCATCGTTCATCAAAAAGATATTGACCGATTCACCGCTTTTGTGGAGGGTTTTCGCCAGACGCAGAGCATTCCACGTCATATCCGAACCGTCATAGGGCTGTTGATTGAGGATTATAGTTGTCATAATCGTCTCCTTATTGTTCTTTGGTGAGCAAAGTTACACCTAGCCCTGTTTCAATCGGGTAACCTTCTTCTGCCCACCCTTTGAGTCCGCCTTTGAGGTTTGTCGCGTTGACGTATCCCAATTTTTTGAGGGTTTGAGCCGCTAATGCTCCACGGCTTCCGCCACGACAATAGGTGACGATTACGGCATTTTTATCTTTGATTTTATTGAGCACTTCAAATTCGAGATTTCCGCGTGTGATTGCCATGGTGCTGGGTGCATAGATTTCACCCTCTGCCCGTTGGTTCTCTTCACGGACATCCATGACGATAACTTTCTTTTCAGCGTCTAACATCTCTTTAAGCTGTTTCGGTGCCATTTCACCCGCTTCAGCTTTCGCCGTAGAGATCAGTTTTTCAGACTCCGCTTGACCTGCCATTAGTGATGAGCTTGTTAGTAAACTTGCTATCAATAGGATTTCTTTTAACTTCATTGGGTACTCCTGAGTATGTATTTATGATATTAGCTAATTAACTAATTAATAGCATCATAGTGCAATCAAAAAAATATGTCAAGTCTTAATGGATCGGGATATACGCAAAATGTTCGTTTTGTTTATCGATTAATCCTATGGTCGAGTTCGGGGTGAGTTTGACGAAATCGTAGACGTTGCTTTGATTGATTTTGAGCGTTTTCATCGTTGCTTCACACATCAAAAATTCTACCTCATAGGTGCTTGCCATCGTTGCGAGTCGTTTACCCAACTGTTCCTGTGCAAGAGAGAGCTTTTTATCATTCTTGTACGGTGAGTTTTTCAAATCTTTGACGAAAAACTTGTACGCATCTCCATGGATCACGACCGCAACATCGAGCTTTTCGAGTTTCCCCTCATAATGGGATTTATGATAGGCGATTCCTTGGAGCACTTTTTTCTCAAATGAGGCGATGTCTCCGGTTTTTAAATCAAACACAACCTGTTTGACCCCCTCTTCGGCAAAGAGTATCCCGCACAGAGCAAGCGTAAGTAACCATTTTTTCATAGATGAGCCTTTAAACTGATTTGCACCATTATAAAGTGAAAATGTAAAAATAAAGTAAAAAAACTAATTAGCTAAATAACATATAAAATACATTTCAATCTATTTAGCTAATTTGCTAATATAAACACTTATGTTATAATCAAATAACTACGAAATAGGCAATACCTGTTTGAAATAAGGCGATTAATGTTAGATATGGAACAAAAGCTCAAAATCTTTAAAGCCCTTAGTAATGAGACCAGATTTTTGATTTTTAAAAATGTTTTTACGGGCGGATATACTTGTTCGTTGGACAAAAAACAGCCCGGAGTAGAGGTTAATCCGATCGCAACGTGTGTCAGTACTATCGCTGAGCATTTTAATTTTTCTCTTCCGACCATTTCGGCGCATATCAAAGAGCTTAAAGAGGCAAAGATTATTACGGTGGAGAAAAAAGGGAATAAGGTTTATATTGAACCAAATATCGAGACGATCCGCGAGATGGCGGGGTGTTTTCAAGCATTGGTTACGAATTTTGACAATAATCGACAACTGTTTTTCGGTGATACCCTCGCGGTTAAATAATCAAGTTACAGGAAGCAATACTCCCTCAACAAACCGATTTTCTTACCATAATACCCAGTGAATGAGATAAAGGCAAAAGATGAGAATAATTTTACAAATACTTCTATTTTGCACCATTTTATATGGTGAGGACGCTCAAGAAGCAAAAATAGAGGGTGAAATAAAAGTTATTCATGTTCTTAGCGACAAAAGCAATAAGTATGCGCCCGAAGACGGAAGCGCTTATCTTTTAAAACTAAAATATATCTCTGAGAATTTTTATGAAGATCTTCATTTTGCTATAGGAGCCTACGTAAACGGAGATACGGGTCTTACCGACTGGGAGGGTAAAAATAACGCTTTGGGGCTTTTTAGCAAACCAAAAGGCGAGACAAGCGTTGTTGTTGGCGAGCTATATCTTCACTATAAAAACACAACAACAGATGCAATACTTGGGCGAGGACTTTTAGATACGCCTTTAACAAAAATTAGCACTACTCTTACTCCAAATTTCTATCAAGCGGTTTTTTTGGAAAACTCTCTTAATGAAAATATCAGTCTCTCTCTTGGACATATAAACGCAATCTCTTTTGGCTCACAAGGTGCTACCGATTGGGCACTAGTAGGAGAGCAGACGAAAACTGCAGGCGCTGCAGTACCAATGAAATCGCAATCCATAAACGGGGTTGAGCAGGCAAAATTTATAGGTATTGCCGAAGCGGCAGGGGGAGAAGAGAGCAAAGGAATAAGCTTTATAGGTTTAGACCACCAACTTTGCAATTCTTTTTCATACAGAGCGTGGAACTACACAGCTTATGATTTTGCAAATAGTTTCTACATGGACGCAACCTATAAAACAGAATTTTCAAATTTAGCAAAACTATCTTTTGGCGCACAACTCCTTGCTCAAAAATCTATCGGAAAAAATTACGGCAATATCCAAAACTCTTTTTTCATGGGTGGTTTTGAAGCAAAAATTGCAGATCCCATAAAGTTTCTCTCGCTTTCTGTAAATAAATCAAATGATGCCGAGTACTTTAATGCGTGGGGCGCAGACCCAGCTTACACGAGTTCCATATTTTCAAGAAATGTTTATCGACGCGATGTTTGGGCATACAAAACAACCTTAGGGTACACCCTCTCTAGCAAGCTTAGTTTTTTGGCTAGTTTTGCTTATTATGAAAAATCAAAAACTATCGGGTGGGGAACTCTTGCGGCTGCAAAAGCGGCTTATGAGTCAGATTTGGTAATAGGTTATAAGCCTGTAAAAAATCTAACGCTTAAACTGGTTAGTTTTATAAAAAGAAGTGAATACGACGGGGTTGCGGTAGGTGAGAGAGCAGAAAAACAGATGAATAATATCAGCGTAATTGCTTCTTATCTATTTTAAACAAAAGAATTACTTTAACTCATCCATCATTTTTTTTAAACCTACTCTATGGAGATAAAGCCTACCTTTTCATGGTGATGGCAGGCATTGCAAGTCAATCTTACCGTATCGAATGTTTGGGTAATCTTTGCACGATCATGTGAACGAAACGCTTCAGCCATATTTGGATGAACATGATCCAGAAAAAAGAGATCGCTCGAAGTTTTACGTGCAGGACGGCGGAGGGTTCCGTTATCGATAGCCGTTTTGATTTTCTCCCAATGATACAATGCGAGGGGATAGTTGCCCTGATTAATCGCTTTTTTCGTTGCTTCATATCGATATCCTACTTCCATCATCGCCGTATCGAATCCACGCAATTGTTTTTGGATCGCTTCCATCTGCGTAGGGGTGGTATTGAGATCGATGAGCCAGTTGGAAGAAGTCGAATAGCTGGCACCGTAGAGGGAGAGGGTAGTGAGTGCAATGATGATAAAGTATTTCATTGTTTTTCCTTTGGTAATGCTAAAGAACTGTATCGTAAATACGTTAAGGAAGCATTAGTAGTATGATGCCAAAATCATAGAGATTCTAAAATGCTACAATGACGGGATGTTTTGGAATGGTCTACATTTGAGGAAAATTGGATGGAAATATTAGTCGTATCTCTATGCGCTTTTGCAGCGGCTCTGTTAACTTTATTTTCGGGTTTTGGATTGGGAACATTATTGATGCCGGTCATGGCGCTCTTTTTCCCCATTGATATAGCTATAGCGATGACAGCTATGGTCCATTTTTCCAATAATATTTTTAAAGGTTTTTTAGTTGGGAAAGAGGTAGAAAAGAGAGTTTTACTCATCTTTGGAATACCGGCTATGCTGTTTGCCTTTTTAGGTGCTTTTGTACTGATCTCTTTTTCTGCTCTGCCTGCTTTATTTGAATATAGATGGTGGGGAAAAGAGATAGAAGTTTTCCCCTTGAAGTTCATTATCGGGATAATTATTTTAGGGTTTGTCGCTCTAGAGTTAAGTCCAAAAATAGCCAAAATACAATTTGAGCCGAAATATTTACCTTTTGGTGGTGCCTTGAGCGGGTTTTTTGGAGGTTTATCAGGAAACCAAGGGGCTTTTAGAAGTATGTTTTTACTCAAAGCAGGACTGAGCAAAGAGCAGTTTATCGCAACGGGTGT
>Ga0208863_1000153_pt1 | contig 84056 bp, 71 predicted proteins | sample RifOxyD3_FD_184040 | JGI IMG/M metagenome (GOLD analysis project Ga0208863, IMG submission 184040) | Soil microbial communities from Rifle, Colorado - Rifle Oxygen_injection D3 (SPAdes) | ecosystem: Environmental > Terrestrial > Deep subsurface > Rock core/Sediment | place: Rifle, Colorado... | reverse complement strand
ATCGCATTTTCCAGAATAAAGTGCGATATGGCTGTTATTGCATGAAATCCAGATGGGTGATTACCCGTATTCCCAGAGGCGTGCGGCAAGATATCAGTGTGGATAAATTATACTGTCTGAATCACAGAGAAGGCTTCGCCAGGGACTTTCCGGCAAAGCCTTCAATCATCGTAAGATGGGATATCCTCAAATCCGCCTGAGGCGGAGTGTAATCAGGCAACGGTTCTTCGAGGGCGGGGAACTTAATGAAGATTTCGGGCGGCGGCCTTGGTTGTGGCCTCGCCTCGCTTTCGCGAGAGCGAAGCGGGTCCTTCCACAGCCCGCAGTGCTTCAGGATACGCTCTATGATGTCATCCTGGTCTATGAAGCTGATTATCTTCATTAAACCGCCGTCCGCCTCTGGCGGAGGCATTTCAAGGGGTCTACACCTCGGCAAGCTCGGTGCATCGCCTCATAAACACACTTGATTAGAGCAGCCCAGGTCATAAGCTGCCTTTTACTGGGCTTTTTCTCCGGTTGCTCTACACCGGCTGCCGCGGCTTTTTCCCTCATACCCCGCTTCTTATTAGAATACCCGCCTCGCCTTGCGGCGACGCGAGGCGAGCCAGCCATAATATCTTATCTGATGTTCGCCTTTGTTCGGTATATGCTGGGTTACTTCTGCTATGAAATCGAGTGGGTCGAATATCTGAAAGTTTCTCGGGATTCCGGCTTTGAACAGGTCATTGTCATGGATTGGATAGGTCGCCAAAGGTCTGGACAGCGGCAACCATGCCGGGGAAAATAACATCATCGCCAACTTCGGCAGCCATGGCTTCAAAAAAAGCTTCGTAGGCGGCCTTACAGAGTTTCCCCAGCAGTTTCCGATTATATCTGAAATAGCCGCGGAAACGCTTGGGTATGGTAAAAACCCATTGCCTGTGAGGGATTTGGGCAATGACCTCGTCCACAAGCCGAATTCCCAGCAAAAGGGCCCGTTTCTGGTCGCATGAGGGGCAGCAGGACCTTTGCCGGCATGAATAGGCCACGAAAAATTCCTCGCCGCAATCCGGGCAGCGAACACGGGCAAAGCCTTCTTTCAGGTCCCCACATTTCAGGAATTTATCGAGGGACGAACGTATTACTGGACGCCAGAAACCGTATTTTCCCTGGAACCTCTCCGGATACAGTCTTTCAAACGCGTCAAAATGGCTGGTTATAACCTTGAAGAAGGGAGAGGTGTCGGGTTCTCGGGGGCGATATACTTTTTGGGCAGCCTGAGTTATTTCACATAGCACCGCGCGCTTTCCCGCGCATGGTGCAGGACAGAGGCTTCAAAATCAGCTGTCAGAGGCATCATTTCTACGCGCAAATTTTTGCATCACACGTTTCAGGGGCACATGCGTATAAATATAACGATCAGATGTGACAAAACCTGTCACAAGTGGAAAATTTACCGAAAAAAGAATTGTTGTGGACTATGCTCCGTTTTATGGAGCAGGGTATGTGGGTGTTGCCCACTTGAAACATTATGGGAAATAATGTATATTATATAGCAAGGAAGGAGATCTGATATGCCGCAAACAATTCAGATAACAGAGAGCTTTACCGAGGTGGCCACCAAATCCATCGACGAGCGCAAGCGTCTGTCTATCGGCGAAGTTGCGCACTCCATATTCAAGGGTATTTCCCGTTTCAGGATATTCCAGGGCGCGGACGGCGACGTGCTGCTGCGGCCTGTTGTGGAAATACCCGCTAAAGAGTTATGGCTCTACAAGAACAAGAAGGCCCTTAAAATGGTCGAACAAGGTCTCCAGGAGTCGGCAAAGGGCAAAGGAAAGAAGCTGAACCAGTCATTGCTCGCGCCTGAGGAATAACCGTGCAATTCGATGTCCGCATCATGCCCGTTGCCCAGGAACAGCTGGAATTTCTGAGGGATAACGCCGAGACCACCTAACAATATTGTTTTCTATTTCCTCCAGCAAATTGAATTCAAATACGAGCAGGTGTTTGTGGGCCGCAGCTTTTGCTTCGACTATATATTCGATTTCTCCTTCTAAATTTTACACAAAAGTCACAATATCGGATTCGTTTCCGAGGAAAATACCGGACATTGCTTTTTTCATTGATTTCTTCCGGACAGAAAATCGGTTTAAAAAGTACACAGTGGCTTTTCCGTCTCCTCAACCTGGAGGAAACAAACATTCCATGAACCAAAACTTTCGGGGCAAGGTCCTTTGCCATATTCTCTTGATTTATAATACGTTACCTCAATTTACACCTTGGTTATTGTGAGGCGTTTCACATATACCTCCCTCCAAACACCAATTTTCTGCCCTTTTGCTGTGATTATTTTCACATATGATATTTACTTTAGCCTGAATTTTATTTTATATTATTCATTCATTAAAATAGCTAACCTATCCATCCTACCTTAAACCAGTGAGGTAACTGTATTATGGAAGTCCTGCACATGCCGCAGTCAGCCTTTCACGCCTTTGTGGATGCGCTGATAAAGGAAAACAAGCAGGAGATCGTTGGGGTCAAGCAGAAAGAAAACAGTTTTGCTTTCGACACGCTCGAATCCGCCGGCGAACTCTGCCTTGACTACACCGAGACCATCCTGCCGCCAAAAAAATATTTCCTGCCCTTGAAGGAGCAACTGCTTTCGTTCAAACCCCTTGACGCGGGTTCGTACGCGCCAATCTACGATGAACAGGACCGGGTGGTCATTGGCATGCACCCCGCGGATTGCGCTGCAATCGCCCTGCTGGACAAAACCTTCTCCGAAGGCGAACCCGACACCCCCTATCTCAAGCGCAGGCCACACATTACGGTTATTGGGATATATCCTGTTCAGCCATATAAAAACAGGTTTACTTCACCGTTTGTCACTGCACTTGCGTACAAAACGTGCGACCTCATGCTTGTCGATCTTGGCGATAAAACCTTTGCCATTGAAGTGGTCACCGACAAAGGCAAATCGCTCATTGCAAAGGCACAGGCCAAAACTGCGGACGCCGCTGTTCAGAAAAAAATGGAAGAGCGGAAAAAAGCGCCCAAGGAAGAAGTAACGCTTTCAATGGATCCCAACGCTGTTTCCGACTTCCTGAATAACAAGGAAAAAGACCCGGTATTTGCCAAACGCGCGCAGCGCTGCTTCTCGTGCGGTTCGTGCACTCTGGTCTGCCCCACCTGCTACTGTTTCAACGTGTCGGATGAAATCGAACTCTCGCTTCTCGAGGGAAGACGGGTACGGTCGTGGGACGGCTGCATGCTCCAGGGCTTTGCAAAAGTGGCTGGCGAGCACAATTTCCGTAAAAACCCCGAAGATCGTCTCCGCCACCGCATTTTCAGGAAAATGAAATACCTGAAGGAGCGCTTTCAAATGCCCGGATGTGTGGGCTGCGGCCGCTGCGGCCAGGCCTGCGTTGCCGGCATTGCCCTCCCCATTGATGTGATAAACGAAATGAACGGAAAGGGGGCATAAACCATGTGTGCACACGATAAAAAAGATTCCTCCCTTTATCTGCCCCAGGTCTGCACCATCGTGCGGACCGAAGCCATGACCCAGCGTGACCGTTATTTTGAGTTCAAACTTGCCAACGGCGACCTTGGCCACAAACCCGGCCAGTTTGCCGAACTTTCCATTCCCGGAATCGGCGAAGCGCCCATCTCACTTTCCTCCTCACCCACACGCAACGGCACCTTTGAAATGGTGATCCGCAACGTAGGTAAAGTGACCAGCATGATCCACACGCTCAAGGCCGGCGAAACCCTGGGCCTGCGCGGCCCCTTTGGCACAGACTTTCCCATGGAAGACCTGCGCGGCAAAGACCTGCTCTTTGTGGCAGGCGGCATTGGACTGGTTCCCCTGCGTTCGGCAATCCAGTATGCACTCGACAACCGGAAAAACTACGGCGCCATCTACATTCTCTTTGGTTGCACTGACCCCACGCAGCGGCTTTTTACAAAAGAGATTGCCGATTGGGCAAAGCGCGAGGACATTGTGTTTTTAGAATCAGTGGACCGGCCCGCCCCAGGATGGACCGGCAACACGGGTGTCATCACCACTCTGTTTCCAAAAATTAAAGACAAGCTCAACACGAAAAACACGCGAGCGCTCATCGTAGGGCCGCCCATTATGTACAAATTCGTCATTCTTGAACTCAAAACCATGGGATTCGAAGACAAGGACATTATCATGTCCCTGGAGCGGCACATGAAGTGCGGCGTGGGCAAATGCGGCCACTGCCAGATCAACGGCTGCTACGTGTGCCAGGATGGTCCGGTCTTCACCCTCGAGGCAGTACGAGGCCTCATGGAGGCAATATAATATGAAACCACAAGTAGCGTTTTTTGATTTTGCCTGCTGCGAAGGATGTCAGCTGCAGATAGCAAACCTCGAAGAAGACATCGTCGGCCTGGTCAATGTCGTTGACGTGGTCGAATTCCGCGAAGTGCTCACCGGTACTGCTGAAAAATACGACGTTTCGTTCATCGAAGGCTCCATCACCCGGCCCGAGGACGAAGAACGTCTCAAAGACATCCGCAAACGCTCGAAACTGCTGGTCGCCTATGGTTCGTGCGCAACCAGCGGCGGTGTCAACAAGCTGAAAAACCTGAATCCCAGCCTCGAAAACGTGCGGTTGACCGTGTATGGCAAGGATTGGAACATGCCCCACCTTCGCACCGCAGCCACCAAGGCTGTGGACGAAGTGGTAAAGGTCGACGCCTATATTCCCGGCTGCCCGGTCAACCGCAAAGAGGTCGTGGAGGTGGTGAAATCCCTGGTGCTTGGCCATGTGCCTGCGCTTCCCGAATACCCGGTATGCGTGGAATGCAAATTCCGCGAAAACGTCTGTCTCTTCCAGAAAGGCCAGGTCTGTCTTGGACTAGTCACCCGCGCGGGCTGCAACGCCATCTGCCCGTCGAACAATTCGCCCTGCGAAGGCTGCCGCGGTGTTATGCCCAATCCCAACAAAAACGCAATGCACGAAGTACTCAAAGAGAACAATCTGACTGTCAAACAGATCTTTGACATGTTCACCATGTTCTCCGCAGACCCGGAGGTGAAAGGATGAGCGACAAATCCATGCATATTCACGTACACCACGTAACACGCGTCGAAGGCCACGGCAACATAGATGTGGTCGTGGACAACGACGTCATTAAAAAAATAGAATGGCAGGTGCCCGAGGCCCCGCGCTTTTTTGAAGCCATGGTTGTGGGCAGGGACTATATGGACCTGGCGCCCATTACCTCGCGCATCTGCGGCATCTGCTCAATCGGCCATACCTTTGCCTCGCTCAAGGCCACTGAAGCTGCCATGGGCATCACCCTTTCGGAGCAGGACACCCGCCTGCGGGAAATTCTGCTGCACGGCGAGACCCTGCAGAGCCATGTGCTCCACGCGGGCTATCTGGCAGTGCCCGACTATTTCAGGGTAAACAGCGTAGTTCCGCTTGTGGGCACGCACAAAGAGGCTGTGCTGCTCATCATCAAGCTTCACAGGCTGGCAAACGAGCTCTGCGATATCATTGGCGGCCGTACCACCCATCCCATCCGCACTACGGTTGGCGGCTGGACCATGCTGCCCACGGAAAAAGAACTGGTCACGCTCAAAAAACGCTACGAAGAAGCGGTCGAAGACCTAAAGGCCGTGGCAGGCGTGGTGCTTTCCGTGGCTGGAAAAATCCCCAACTTCACGCGCGAAACCGAGTACATCAGTCTTACCAGCCCCTCTGAATACGCCTTTTACGATGGCATGATCAAATCGAGCGATGTGAAAGCTCCCATTCCCGTGAGCAACTACCGCACTGTGGTGAACGAATATGTGAACCCACAGTCAACGGCAAAGTGGACCAAGTTCAACCGCGAATCGTATGCTGCCTCGGCCCTTGCGCGCTACAACAACAACTACGCCCAGCTCTCGCCGCTTTCAAAAACAGTGGCAAGCATGTTCGGGCTTGGCGCTGCCGCATGCCACAACCCCTATATGAACACCGTTGCCCAGGTGGTTGAATCCGTGTACGCGGTCGAACGCACCATCGCCAACATCGACTGGATCCTCGACAAAGGCCTGAAATATGTCAAGCCCGATATCAAGGTAAAGGCCGGCAAAGGCGCCAGCGCTGTTGAAGTGCCGCGCGGCATTCTCTTCCACGAATACGAATACGACAAGAACGGCAAGTGCCTCATGGCCAACTGCGTCATTCCCACCAACCAGAACCACGGCAACATTCAGAAAGACTTTGAAAAGCTGGTGCCCGAGTTCAAACACGTGGGAAAAGAGGAACTCCAGTTCATGCTCGAAATGCTGGTGCGTGCGTACGACCCGTGCATTTCCTGCTCAACCCATTAAGGAGAACACAATCCATGTCACAGGAATTCAATGCAGACCAGGTCTTTGGCATAGGCGTTGAGATAGAAAAGAACGGAAAAGAATTTTACACCGCTGCGGCGCAATCCTCGGCCGGTCAGTCAATTAAAACAACCCTCGAAGAACTTGCCAAATGGGAAGACCAGCACATTGCCATCTTCTCGAACCTGCGGAAAAACCTGCCCGCAACAGCGGCCCAGGACAACACGTACGATCCCAACAATGAAATAACGCTCTATCTCAAGGCAGCCGCGGACAACCATGTGTTCATCAAGAACAAGGACCCGCGCGCGCTGGCAAAGGTATGCGACACCCCGATTGAAGTGATTGGCATTGCCATGAACTTCGAGAAGGATTCCGTGGTTTTCTACTCTGCCATGAGAAACGCCATTCCCGCGGAACTGGGCAAAAGCGACATTGAGAAACTGATCGACGAAGAGCTCAAGCATATCGTCATTCTGACCAAAATACTCGGCGGACTCAAGGGCAAACAATAAAAGTCTGTTCTGTATCAGTTGATTTCTGGCGCCTAGCGGCCTGCATATGGATGTATTTGATCCCTGTAAACGCAGTTTGATAATGAGCAGCATCCGAAGCAGGGACACAAAACCCGAACTGCTTCTCCGGAAACTATTATCCTCGTTAGGCTGCCGGTACCGCCTCTATTCCGCAGATTTACCCGGCAAACCGGACATTGTTTTCCGCAGAATGAAAAAAGTTATATTTCTTCATGGATGTTTCTGGCATTGCCATACCCGGTGCATTGACGGCCGGAAGCCGAAAAGTAACAAAGGATACTGGAATCCGAAGCTCCTGGCAAACGTTGCACGGGACAAGCGCAATAGTAAAGCCCTGCGGAAAACAGGCTGGAAAACCCTGGTAATCTGGGAGTGCCAGTTGAAAAATGAGTCTAAGGTTAAATTAAAATTGGAGAAATTCCTTTCATAAATCATGGAAACTCTCCGGTGTATTGAAATCTGCGCAGGTGCAGGCGGCCAAGCCCTCGGGTTGGAACGAGCAGGATTTCATCACGAAGTCCTGGTAGAAATAGATAAGCATGCATGCGAAACCTTGCGGATAAACCGGCCTCGTTGGAATATCTTCGAAGGAGATGTCCATGATTTTTCGGCAAAAAAATACTCCGGCATAGACTTGCTCTCCGGAGGAGTGCCGTGCCCGCCGTTTTCCGTGGCAGGCAAGCAGCTTGGTAAATTCGACTCCCGCGATCTTTTTCCTGAAGCCATACGTTTGGTAAGCGAATGCATGCCCAAAACTGTGATGCTTGAAAATGTGAAAGGGCTTCTTAGCCCTTCCTTCATGAAATACCGGAAGCATATCCTCAAAAAATTATTCGAAATGGGATATTCCTCTGAAATCTGTGCTGTTAACGCATGCGATTTTGGCGTGTCCCAGAACAGAACACGGGTTATCATAATTGCTATACGGAAAGATATAAAAAAATCTTTCTGTTGGCCTGCAATTTCACCAGCATCCTTGCCCACGGTCGGTGAGTTGCTTTATGATCTGATGAAGCAGAATGGGTGGCATGGCGCTCTGGAATGGAAAAAAAAAGCAAAAGGCATTGCACCCACGCTTGTGGGAGGATCGACTAAGCATGGCGGTCCTGACCTTGGCCCTACCAGATCAAGAAAGGCATGGCTTCAACTTGGCGTTGATGGTACAAGCCTCGCCGATGAAGCGCCAGTGCGTAATTTTATTGGAAATCCAAAACTTACGCCCCGTATGGCCGCGCGCATCCAAGGTTTCCCTGATGATTGGCAATTCTCAGGCCGTAAGACAGCGGCTTACCGGCAAATAGGAAACGCCTTCCCCCCCCCTGTTGCTGAGTCTATCAGCCTGGAAATATCCCTTTGCATAAAAAAACCGGCATTATTCAAAAAGGTGGCTTGATATGAAAGATAGCACTGGCGCGCGCGCTAAATTGCGGAAGCATTTTCTTGCAAACATCGGCCGGAAAATGAGGGTCGAAGAATTAAGGAAAGTCGCAGGGGGAATCACAGAATGGGCCCGCCGTATCCGTGAACTCCGGACAGAAGAAGGTTACAAGATCCTTACTAATAACGACCGTAGCGATCTGCACCCTGGCGAATACCTTCTCCTTGATCGCAAACCCCAGCCTGCCTTTCAACGCAGCATTTCAAAAGAAACCAGGGCATTGGTCCTGGATCGGAACGGTTTCACCTGCCAGATGTGCGGCGCGGCTGCGGGCGAACCTCATCCATACGATCCATCAAGAAAAACCCGCCTGCATATCGGACATATCATCGATAAATCGCAGGGCGGTGGTGACGATCCATCGAACCTCAGAGCTATATGTTCTGTCTGTAATGAAGGCGCCTCTAATGTGACACTTGTGCGTCCCACAGCCTCCAAACTGCTCGCTCAAATCCGGCGCGCACCAGGCGATCAGCAGGTTGAAGTCCTGAAATGGCTCATCGCAAAATTTCCAACGCAGACCGCCAAGCTTGGCGATGCAAAACGTCTTTAATCCGGCGGCTGTATCGTAATTGACGGCACAGTCGTTCCTCCGCCCGCGGTGTTGCCATTGTTGCTGGAATTGCCGCTTGTCTGAGGAGTATCGTCTCCGCCTCCGGCAAGCACGCCGATGAGCACGCCCGCCAGCGCCACGCCCCCTACGGCGGCATACACATAGGGATTTTTCCAAGTAATATACCGCTTGAAATCAGGTTCGCGGCGGTACGAGATGATAAAATTCCTTCCCTCCTGCCGCACGGGAAAATCGAGCGCGCTTCCGTCTGTTTTCAGCACAAACTGCGTCATGAGCAATTCGTCAGTGCGATAGTGCCGCACCTCAATGTTCCGCAGCGGCGCGCAAGCGCTCTCCAGCGACGTTGGGCCCCGGTTCCACGTCGAAAAGAATTCATAGATAACAGCTGAAGAGTCTTTAGCGGTATAGCGGGGGACCATGGGCGGTATTGAATCGAGTTCAATGACCACATCGAACCCCATGTCCTGGGGAACCACCGAATAAGTGTTGACATAGTACTTTATTTCACCCTCGCGCCAGAACGAGACGCACGCGATCACCCGGTTGCCGTCCTTGATGACGTTGATGCCGCGCGTTTCTTCGAGCTCGATGACCGCGCGCATCTTTCTTTTTTCCGGGACCGATGAATCCACGGTGACAAAGATCTGCGTGACCGGGCTCCGGGGCGACAAATCTTCGGGGAACGCTTTCACATCGGCGTTTAAAAAGTCGATAGTGAGCGCGGGCGGCATAGTACTGGACATGCTGGCAATGAACACGGGAAGCGTGTCAAAAGTGAATACGACCTGCAGGGAATCGTGCGCGCTGTTCTCGTCAAAGACTACTGAAAGAAGGCCGCTCTTTTGTCCATTGGGCAGCGCTTGCGTTGCGGGTGCGGCGGCGGCAAGCGGGAACTCTGGTCCTGGCTCCGGAACCGCTACGGCGGTTCCGCTAGGAGAAGCAACGGGAAGCGCGGGGCCTGGTTCTTGCAGCACCTTGACCAGGGACTTGAAGACCCAGCCTGTTTCCATGCCGCCGTCCGAGGACACAATCCGGTACCAATCGCCTTGGATGGCATTGAAAAAGACCGTGTCGTTTTGGGCGACCTTCAAGACAATGGGGGCGTCGGTGTTGTTCTTTTCACGCACATTGCCCGCTGAGATAATCAGTATTTTTCCGGGCGCTCCCGGCTTTGCCGGAGTAACCGCCACGGGTTCGGTAAGCACCTGGGCTATGGATTTGAACATCCAGCCTGTTTCAATAGTGCCGTCCTCGGACACCAGATGATACCAGTCCCCCTCTTTTTCACTGAAAAAGACCGTGTCGTTCTGCGCGACCTTCATGACAATGGCCGCGTCAGTGCTGCTTTTTGCGCGCACATTCCCGGCGGAGTTAACCAGTATCCTGCCTGGAACAACCGTAGCAAGCACAGCCCGCCCCGCAGCGATGCAAAGGATGATAAAAATGAACAGTATTTTCTTCATGGCAAGCACCTTTCTCATTTGACCAATAACATCTTTTTAACGGTACTGACCTTGCTGCCCGCGGACACGCGGTAAAAATAGAGGCCGCTTGCAAGCATACGGCCTTTTGCGTCCCTGCTGTCCCACACAGCGCGGTAATAACCGCTCTCCTTGCGCTCGTCAACAAGAACAGCAACGCACGAACCCTTTGCGTCAAACACGCGCAGTGATACAGGAAGGGTCTTCGCCGAAACGGGTACCGCATATTCTATAACGGTCGCGGGGTTGAACGGATTGGGATGGTTCTGCCATACCATGAGTGTTGCCGGAACATCCTTGAGCCCGGCCGTATGCGAAGCAATATACGCGCTGGTCCCAACAAGTATCTCCACTGTCCGGGCCTTCTCGTTCTTCAGGCCGGTAAACGAATACCCGCCAGCGCTCTTCAGATCGGCCCTAAGACCCCGCGTATAATCAGTAACACAAACCCCCAATGAATCGGGAAGAAGGCCGAGGCCATTGACAGTGCACACATACTCCTGGCCCTCGGCAAGACCCGATATGGATGCTGTCCAGGCATGACCGCCGTGTTTTGGCTCGCTAAAAGCGCACATAAGCCCTTTGCCAAACACGGTACGGACCATGGCGTCGACCATGGCCGGGGGTTTGGGATATTCCTTCTCCGGCCCAAAACCAAACAGGTTGCCCTTGTCTTGCCAATTGTCGCCCGAAACTTGCCATTCCAGCATGACGCTATTCTTGCCGCGAACAGCGTGGCTTTTCGCCGTTGCGCTGCCGCTGTTTGGCGGGACCTTCAGGGTAATTGTCTGCGTGCCCGTGTTTTTAACATAATACCCCTGCCACGGCTCAAGTACCGTGACTTGCTCGGGAGACACCCAATTCCCGTCAGCGTATGCATACGGACCGACAAGCGGGCCAGCGGTCCCGGTTGAATCTTCGATTAATGACCAAGTCACTGGAAAAGAGAAGGGATTGCCTATGGCGGTCCATGCTCCAGGTGCCAACGGTATGCTAAAGCATTGGGTCACCGGACAGACTGTACCGCTATCAACAGCGATACGCGCACCTTGGTTTTTTGTCCTCAACCAATATGCGCTGCCGGTCCTGAGTGAATCAAAATTTCCTGTGCCATACTCCACATACGCGCCATGTTCCCATGAATAGGCGCGCCAATTCGCTGCATAGGGCCCAAGGCTGCCAAGGACCCTGCCGCACCAAGCATTGTCCGGCTCTGACGGCAGACTGAACAACCGGTATTCATCAGCGGGGAACACGTCGCGCATGACGGTATTCCGCACCCGCACTGCCACGTTCTCCCGCGCGCTGATCGTCCGGTTGACGCCATCGTCGCACACGATGAAATATTCCAGGCCTGCGCTGGTCAGATTGTCGCCAGACAGCGTATAGGCATACTGTCCCGCCGTATCAGGATAGACCTCCACGGAATCAAACCCAGCCGCATCGCCCCTGCGGAAATAGATAGCCGTTTTTACATTCGCTATGTTGTCGGTCACCCGTCCGGAAATGGCAAGGACGCTCCCTGTTTCATGCGGGGCGGCGGCGTTTGTCGAATCGTTCAGGGCTGGAGCTGCCGTATCCACACCCACGACAATGGTTGAAAGCGTTTCACTTGCAAAAGAGAGGATGTGCAGGGAATCCGGAGCCGTTCCAAACACAACCTCCCAGACCCTTCGCACCGCATTGAAACGGTATATCCTGACCGCCTCCGTATCCGCGAAGGCCTGACCCAGGTCAAGACTGTCGAGATCAAAACGATAGATGACAGGCTGCGTGAATGCGCGGGGCGCTGACCCGCTGAAATCGAGTACCGGGCTTAATTGATTGAAGCCGGGAAGGTCCTGGTAATCGCCCATATCGGGATTTTCCCCGGATTTCACATAGGCTCCTCCTGAAACCACGGGCAGTTCGATGGAAAGATACTGGGTAACCGCAATAGTCCCTGAATCAAGCAGGGGAACCGTAATTTCGATAGTATCGCTGGTATCGGCCAATGCACCGGCGCGCGCGATGATACGGCATGCGCCCGCCGAATCAGGATACAAGGTCCCCGAACTGTCGATATGCGCCACCGCAACGGGGAATACATGCCATTCTATGCTGGCGCCGGGGGGCATTAGGTTCCCCTGTGCGTCAAAAAGAAGCGCATTTATTTTTAATGAGTCTTTGAGTGAAATGACCCGTACGCTGGGTAGCTGGACAATAAGTGAATCCGGCCTTCCCGCTGTTACGGTAAGGTGCAGGGTATCACGGAAATCCCCATAGGCGAGCACCACAAGGCCCTTCCCTGCGCGGTGCAGCGTCAGCACGCCGTTTGAATCAATGCTTCCCAAGGAATCGGCCAAGAGGAAGACGCTACTTGCAATGGTTTTCTGGTTGCTATCGGCGTCCATGCCATATGCTAAAAGCGCAAGGCTGGAGTCGGCTGTCACCACAGCCGTGTCCGGTTTCAGGACCACACGATTAAGTCTGCCGGTTGAAATAGTGAATTCACCGGTTGTATCGGACACAGCGCCGATTGTATACACAACCTGTACCGTACCTGGCCGTTGCGGATCATAATTACCAGCGCTGTCAATGGTTCCCAGGGTATCGCTCAAAGACCACGTTGCCATACTCCGGCTTAGATCAAGGACATTGCTGTCCGCATCATAGCCCATGGCATCAAACCGCAGGTTTGTATCAGCGTTCATGTTACCAGAATCAGGTTTGATGACCAGGCGTATCAGCCTGCCGGCCACAATATGCAAGGTATCGGAGAATATGGCCATGGTATTGAGCGAAGAGGAGGCCTTGACCACCGCTTTGCCCGGCCGCTTTGGTACAAACAATCCATTGGCCGGATCAAGACAGCCTATGGAATCCGGGGCCAAAAGACTCCAGGTAATCGTACCAGCGCTGGTTGTCTGGTTGTGCGCGTCTTTGCCAGCAACGGAGAATTGTATCTGCGTATCCGCGGCAATAGTATCGAACAACGGAGAAAGCGTCAAATACTGAAGGTCGCCATCCACTATTTCCACGCCCGTGATGCTCTGGCCCTGCACAACGTTGTGTACAACGGTTATGCCGCCCACGCCTATGCTGTCCGGCACAATGGTTATGCTAGGCCCGTTCGTGCTTGCCGCTCTGCCGTTAAGCGCTCCGGTCAGAATCCACATCACTGTTGTGTCGCTGATATAATTGGTATCCGCGTCATATCCAGCGGCGAACAAGCGGAGAGTGTCATCTTTTGCAATGATCCAGCTGCCCATGAAACCGCCCGTGCCGTTCGCGCTGTCGCGTACGCGCACCATGGCCAAAGGCCCAGGACGCACCTGCACGCGGATTGGATTTGACGCTGCTCCTCTGACCCGGGCCAGGACATTACCCGTGTCCACGCGGGAAGGCGTAAAAAGGCCGGAGCTGTTGGCCGTGCCAATGCTATTGCTGACATAATACGTGGGAACAGTGTCTATTGTCACAGAATTGCTGTCCACGTCAAAGCCGCTGCATATCAAATTATAAACAGTATCGATCCGCAGGATAAGGCTTTCGGGGGCCAACGACAGGCGGTACAACGCACCTGGTACCACTATGATACTGTCGGTGGTGTCACTGACATTGCCCAGGGAGGAGGTGGCTACTATCCTGCCCTTTCCCTGGCGGCCTGGATTGAACAGGCCCGTGGCTGATATGCTGCCGATATCCCCGAGGACTTTCCAGAAAATTGTCCCTGCTGCCGCGGGGCTGCCGGCGGAATCAAGTCCGGTCACGCTGTACTGCAACATACTGTCCGCTTTAACAGTACAGGCATAGGGCGTAATGACCAGGCTGTCCAAGCCGCCCTGTAAAAAGGTAATGAGACCTGTGCTGTCTGTGGCGCTTCCGTTGGAGGCGATGAGAACGCCAGTCCCGCTGCTCAGCGAACTTATTTTCACTGAATCGCCCGTACCGGGAAGTATAGCGGAACTTACCATTGCCGTACCGGTCCAGGACACGGTTTCATTGCCGGTAAAATTGCCGTGCCAGTCAAAGCCTGCCGCAAAGAAGACAGCCGTATCACCGATGGCGATATCATAATTATTGACCTGCATCCCGGTGTTATCGGGAGCTGTACGGATTGTCAATGTTGCCGCTTCGCCGGGGTTGACCGTCAGGTGCGCCGTATCGGACAAGAACCCATGTGTCCCTATGACTAAAACAGTTCCCGCGGCTGCAGGGGAATACAGACCGGTATTGCCAGCGATGCTTCCCATGGCAGCGCCCAATTTCCAGGAAACGCCTGTCAGGGAAACTGCGTTGCCGTCAGCGTCAAATCCTGAAAGTATAAATTGTAAAGAACTATCCGCTGTAATCACCGGATTGGCAGGCGAGATTTCCACCCTGACCAGCGCGCCCGCGGAAATCACAATATACCCTGACGTGTCCGCCAAGCTGTCCATAGTGACCCGTACCCGTCCTGTCCCGGTCCTCGCTGGATTATACAAGCCCGTACCAGAGATCGATCCCAGCGTGTCCAACGAGGAATAAGCCACAGTGACGCCGGTCAGCGCATTCCGGTCGGCGTCGCGTACCATTGTGCTGAACTGCATGGTGTTGTCTGTAGTGATCGCCGTATCACCCGCCGGACTGATGCTTATATACGCAGGCGCTCCTGCGCTGACAGTTATGTCCCCGGTGCTGTCGCTCCCAGCACTCGCATGCCGGACATAGACCCGGCCGCTGCCAAGCGAATCCCCGTAAAAAACGGTAGTTGAACCAAAGGTGCTTGAAAGATGCGCCAACCGTCCTGTCAGACCCCAGTTTACAATGCAATCCGCGATGTACGCCCCTTGTCCGTCATATCCCGCAGCGTACAAGACCAAGCTGTCATCCGCGGTAATGGCCGTGTCGCCACACTCCGCGCCATTGCCATTGGGGGCTGTACGGATTTTCAGCAAAACCAGGTTGGCCGTCACGGTGATGGTCCCAGTGCTGTCGTCACGCGCTGTCGCATGATCCGCCACTATTATCCCGCTTCCGCTGCTCCGGGGCTGCAGGGACACGCTTGCGCCCGTTACGCCGGATAGCCACCCGCTCAGTGCGCCAGTGGCGCTCCAGGCGACCGGCGTATCGGAAATATAATTGCTGTCAGAATCGTAGCCCGCTGCCCATACGGTAAGCGTTTCGACAGAGGTGATGGCTTTGGCCGTGATGACGCTCCCCTGGTTGCCTGCGGAGTCCCTGATTGCCACATATGAAAGACTGCCGGGGACCACTGTTGTCCGCACGGTATCGTGATAGCCGCTTAAATGCTGGGCAACTATCAGTCCGGCCCCGGCCGTCTTGGGCCGGAATAAGGTGCCACTGCCGGTCGCTGAGACCAACCTGCCGGCCGCTGTGCCCGCGCCATTCCAAAAAACCGTAACGTCGTCGATATAATGACCCGCGCCGTCGTATCCCGCGCAATATACGGAAGCTGAATCATCTGCGCTTACTGTCAATGAATCGATCGCGCTGCCTCCGCCGCCTGCCGCGTTCCGGATTTTGATATTTGAGATGGGGGCGGTTATTGCTATCACACCTGTGCTGTCATCAAAGGCCAAGGCATGGCTGGCAATGATGCGTCCTGAAGCGCTGTTCTGCGGTATCAATGAAGTAAATGCGCCGTATGCAGCGGAAAGCCAGGGTGTAAGAATTCCGGTAGCGCTCCAGGAGACCGGCGTGTCTGACAGGTAATTGCTGTCAGCGTCATACCCTGCCGCATATACCGTCAAGGTGTCTGTTGTCGTCATGCCCACAGCTGAAACCAACAAGCCGGCATTGCCTGCCGAGTCGCGAATACCGATATGATGCAACGCGCCAGCGGTCACTATCACGGTCCCGCTGGTGTCGTCACGCGCTGTTTCATGGTCCGCGATTATAGAGCCAGTTCCCGCGGCAACGGCCCGAAAAACAGTGGCCGTATCGTTCATCTGGCTGAACGCCGTTACCACACCTGTTCCCTGCCACGTGACGCTGACGTTTTGCTTGAAGTTACCCATGCTGTCGTACCCGGCCGCATATACCATAAGGCTGTCGTCAGCGGTAAGATCCGCTGTGGTTAATGCGCTGCCGGAACCAGGCATTGTCTGCGCCTGGACAAAGGACAAAGCCGCAGGATAGATATCAATACTGTCCGTTGTTCCCAAAGGCCCGGTGGTTTCAGAGGCTGAAAGGGTGAACGACGCGCTTGCTTTCACCATTTTAAAAGCAACGGTCGTGGTCCCTATCCCGGCCGTGAAAATGACGGCCTGGGATACGGGCAGCGCAGGGCTTTGGCCCAGAGGCGCGGCTGACGCCGTTGTGCTGAAACTGATGGTATGATTTCCCGTATACGTAGTGGCAATATGGCCCGCATTGTCCCGCGCCCTGAGAGTGAGTGAAAAACCCACGCCCGCAGTCTCGGCATTGGCATGCTGGCTGATGATTTCAAACGTACGCGGCGTGGTCAGCCTGATGGTCCCTCGCGGCAACGACGCCTGAGAAGAGACCAAGGTGTCATTGCTGGTTTCCCCCACGGCGCTAATAGCCGCGCCTGAAGAGATCCGCGCGGTAAATGTCTCGCCGTCAGAGGCATTGCCATTGAGGTTATACGAGACTAAATATTGCTCTGAATCTCCGGCAACAATGGTGCGGCTGATGTCAAAGGAAAGGGCGCCGTTGTCAACACTATAATTACCAAATCCCAGAGCTTGGTCCGTACCTATGTTCACACTGCCGTTGCGGTCCGCGTCCCGGTACAAGAACACAGAGGAAATGTCCGTTACCTCATGGGCCATACCCAGCGCGCTGACCGTAATGCGTTTGATAATGCTATTCTCCCACCCATGCGCTTTGACGTTGATAGAGAGTGCGACCTTGTCCGTGGCAATGGCGGAGGAGGTGATGGTATCATGCGGATTACCAGCGCCGGTGTCGATCTCAAAGTACGCGGGATCATAGGTAAAACTGACAGGGGCGCTCCACGCCGAGCTATCACCGTGATTATCATATGCCTTCACCCGCCAAAAATATGCGCTGTCCTTCCGCAAGCTGTCATGGTACGAAGGAAAGGCGTTCAGGGCAATGGTGGTATTTAGAAAATTTTCGCCTCCGGTCTTCGCGAAGATGACTTGGACGAAACCGCTGCTGGCCGACAACTGAAACCCGTAATGCAGGACATCCCCTGAGTCAGGATCGCTTCCTGTCCAACTGAAACCCTGGCTTGGATTGCGCTGGCTTCCCGGTGCCGGAAGCAGCGATGACGGCGTAAGCGGAAGGTCGTTTATTTTATTCAGATACAACACACCCGTGTCAGAAATGCCGCCCGTCAAGCCGTGATTATCAAGACCAACAATCCGCCAGGAATAAAACTGGTTGTCGTTCAAATCCGTAAATCCATTCAGACCGTCCATCCGGCACAAGGTATCAGTCGTGGTATCCTGGACCGCCGGCGCCGTAAAAGAGCCTGTAGTCAATTGGATAATATATCGTACCGTGTCATTCCGGTCCGGATCAGTGGCAGGGCCCCATTTCAGGGTGTCTCCTCCATCGATTGACTCATGGGAAACAGGACTTGCCAAATCCGCGGACACGGGCGCATTATTGGCTTTGTTGAAATAAAACCTGGCGTTGCCGGTCGTATCTGAATGCTTTCCATGGGTGTCTATCTCGTAGACCCGCCAGTAATACTCAGTATTGTCCTGTAGGTTGTTGTAGCTGCTCAGCGAGGAAAGACGCACGCCCGTCGCGCTGGATGCGATAGTGTGTTGACTCAATGTCAGTGAACTGAAATCAGCATTGTCGTCTACTTCAAGGTTTATAGTAAACGTGTCCAGCGTATCAGGGTCAGCCCCTGCCGTCCATTTCAGGCTATCGGCGCCGGAAACTTCCTCGTCTCCGGCTGGTGAAAGGTCGGTTGCAACGGTCGGTTTTGTACTGGCAAAGACAAAGGTGTTGGTGCTGGAATAGCTTGAAAACGCGAAATTATTATCTTGGGCGCGCACGCGCCAATAATACACGGCCCCGTCCTGCAAGACCGGATACGCGCTCATCAGCTTTATGGTACGGCTGGTGCTTGTGATGCCGGAATCGTTCTGGAAAAGGGACGTAAATCCAGCGCTGGCGGACATTTGAAACTGGTAAAAGACCGTATCACCTTCAGGGTCCGCACAGGCGTTCCATGAAAGAGTTCCCGAGGCGCCCAGCGAGGACCCCAGGACGGGAGTCAAGTTGGCCGGCGTTGGCGGCGCGTCGTTAGACGCGGTAAAAAAGAAACTGTCAGATGCGCTGGTATCGCCCTTTTCAGCGTGGTTATCCACCGCAAACACCCGCCAGTAATACTTCTTGTCCTGTACCAGATTGGCGTAACTGGCCACTGTGGAAAGGGTTCTATTCAGCCCGTTGATGTTCTGGGAGGCGCTGACGATTGTGGAGAAATCGCCGGATGAATCAATTTGCAGTGTATACAACAGGCTATCTTCAGGTCCTTTGTCAATATCCAGAGCGGCAGTCCACTGGAGCAACGATGTCGGATACGCGTTTACGCCGCCAACCGGGCTAGAAAGGGACGGCGCCACGGCTTGGGTGGAACGGAAAAAGAACACCTGGCTTGCCCCGCCGCTCCAGCCGGAAGTGGCCGCGTACTGATCGCGGGCCCGTACCTGCCAATAAAAACTATCTCTGGAAGCATATGCACGGAAGGAATCCACCATGGTTATCACGGTAAAAGTGTCACTAATCCAATATTTATTGTATAAAAGAACATCGCCGCTTTTCTTATAGATTCTGATATTATAGGTGAAAATGGCGAAAGAATCCGGGTCAATTGCCGTATGCCACCGCAGCGTGTCAGGGGTCAATACAGTATCCCGAATGGCAGGAAAGGCCAAAACAAGCGCGGCGGGGATCTGGTTTGTCTTGTTCAGATAAAAATAGGCGGTCCCGTCAGTGGTATCTCCAATCAAACCGTGATTATCGATCGAGATCAACCGCCAATAATAACCGGTATTGTCATTCAGGCTGGAATAATTAGTCACCGTGCTCAATTGAATGCTGTCCTGCGCTATCCCGGTAGTAGTGCTCACTATGATGCTGAAAGACGAATTCGCGGAAATCTCCAAAGTGGCCTTGACCGTGTCCCGGGAAAGTCCCTGCGAGTCAGGATCAGCGGAACGCCATTTCAAATACGTATTGCCGCTCGCTTCACCGCTTGCCGGGCTCAAGGATGTGCAGACCAAAGGGGCGTCGTTCTGTTTATTAAAGAAAAAATATTGCCCTCCCAGCGGGGTATACCCGGAAACAGCGTTGCTCGGGTCCTTGGCTTGGATGATCCAATAATATATGGAGTTGTCCTGCAAATTAGCGTAATTGGTGAATGTATTCAGCGCCTTGCTGACGCCGGTGATGCTGGCTTGACTGATCTCCGGCGAAGCGAAGGAGATATTATTATCTATTTGTATAGTATATAAAAGCGTATCTCCCGGATCAACATCATTGCGCGTCCAGGTAATGGAACCGGCGCCGGAGAGTTCGGTATTGTTTACCGGACCCAAAGGCGTGGAAAGGGTGGGGGCTTGGTTTCCCCCGGCATCGGTAAAGAAATGGCGCACTGAAGCGCTGCGGGTGGAATCGGGATAGTTGTCCTTGGCAAACACTCGCCAGTAATAGGTCACATTGTCCGTCAAGGCCTCGCCGCCGGTCAGGGTGTAACTGCTGAGACTTAAACCAGTCTTGCGTACATTGATACTGGCAAAATTGGAATCATCGTCTATTTCCAGGATATAACTTACCGCATCACCCGATACAGTGTTGGAGTCATAGGAATCCTGCCAATCCAAACCTGGCAGCACCGTAGCCAGTTCAGAACCGTGTACCGGACTGGTCAAATCAAAGCTATCTGGACGGCTGTTCATTTCAAGGGTAATATCCTGAAAACTGGGCACATTCATGCCGTCCGAAGTGTTTAAAATGGCCTGATATTGCACATAACGCTGTCTGCGAACCACGGAATTAAGCGATCCAACGCTGCCGCCGTTTACCGCATTATCAGCGGAACTAAAAGCCATGGCCCCGGACATTGAAGAATTATTGTCTGTCCTTACTTTCACCTGTATTGTCTGGCCATGCAACGTTTCGTTCCAATTAATAAAATACGGCCCGCTGGCATTAGCGCCCATATCGTATATCGAAGAGGTTAGATTGGTTGAATTAACAATGGTTATCAGGCTGGCGGACGCGCTTGGATTGGCAGTGCCGGAGAGAGTGACATACTCGACCCGGATCCTGCCGCTGCCGCCGTTGCCGCCGTCACCTGCCGCATTTTGTCCATTATATTGGGCCCCGCCCGCGGCGGTAACAAGACCAGTACCCAATGTCAAACCTGAACCGCGTAAAAAGATCGAACCACCGGATCCGCCGCCAGCGCCCCATTGGCCGGTAGCGGGCGGGATCGCGTCATACGCATTCTGGCCGTCGGCTGAAACTGTTCCGGTAACGTTTATGGCTGTCCCGGTTATCCAAATTAAGCCACCCCCATTTCCACCCTGCGGTTCACCGCTGTTGGGATGGCCGCCCGCGCCGCCGCTCCCCAGGAAAATAGTGGACAAATCAGCTGTTCCATAGGTATATCCAGCGACCCCAACGCATGTGGTAAATGGCTCTCCATCGGTTCCAGCGGTCCCGTAACTGCCGCCGCCGCCATTTACATACGTGCCGCCCGCGCCCCCGTTTGGCTGCCTTCCGGAATTAGCGCATCCATTATTATACCCGCCAATAATTGCAGTGGGATTGCCCCCAGGATAGCTCTCTCCCTTGTAGCCGTCGGTCCCGCCATAGCGGCCGCCCCGAAAACCGCACGCATTCGCGCTAATTGATCCTTCAACGGTAAGCGTGGCCCGGACGCGGAAAGCGATAATGCCGCCGGTATACCCGTCCCATGCAGGGCAAATGATTGATGCCCCGCTTTGGATGGATACAGTAGTAAAGTTAGGCACCCGTACTACTTGGGCGGCAGAGGCAGAGGCAACGTTCAATGTCCCGGAATAATAGCTGTTCGCCAAAACAGAATCCAGCGTCAAAGTATTTGTACCGCCCCCTGATGCGATGGTCCTGAATTCGTATGTACCAGCGTCTGTGGCGTGCTGCATCTGGATAATCAGGATTTCATCACCGTCGCTGAAATTGACGCCGTTATTAACTGATAGTGCGGTGGCTCCGGCGTTGGTTGTTGCCGCAGTAAGATAGGTATATTCGTTGACTGTGACCGATGCCCCGCCAATATTAATATTGTCCAAATAGGGAGTATTGTTACCATCATTAGAATGCAGAAACGCCTTAAATTTCAAAGTGCCGCTGCTTGCCAGAGTGCTGATATTAGTATTGATAATGGAAGCGGGGTTGCTTTGGCTGTAGGTACCATTGGAAACAGCCCAAGCGCTGCCTGTCCAATATTTCCATGTACTGCCATTGTCGCTGCTTAGGATGTATTGGACCGCGCTATTTGTCTTTGTGGCGGTTTCTGAAAAAGCCGATAATGCTGAAGTGAAAATATACCCGCTATTGTTAGTGACCGTAGGATCGGTGGTGATATAGGGTGGCATGGAAAGGTTGTATTTCTGCCCCACATAGGCCTCTATGACCTTGCGGTCTTCAGCTGAAAGGGCCGTGCCATACACCAGGATTTCGGCAATATCCCCGGTAAAATAATTGGCGTTTCTTCCGCCAATGCCATAGACCGCGGTATTGGTCGTGACGCCGGAAACAGTATTGTTGGCCAGAGCGGAACCGTTATTATATAGGTAATGGGTGGTTCCACTCCGTATTGAACCAAGGACATTCCAGTTATTGTCAGGAAAACTCCCGAAAATGCCAAAAGGCGAACCGCTTTCTTCTATTCCCCCGCCAAAAGAATTCACCGTGGAACTGTTTCTGCCAAGCCAGAACCCGTTGGCGTAATCTTTATCAAGCACCCGGTCGTACCCTCCTCCGATCGCAGTTGCTTTGAAAACCACAAAAACAGTAAAATCGCCCAAGGCATTGCCCGTGGCGGTGGATAGTTCCTGGGCGCCACTAAACCGCAAGACTGGTTTTCCATTAAGCGTATTGGTTTTATAAACCGGCCTTTTAGAGCTTGTGCTTTGCGTGGCATTGTTTCCGCTCGTGCTTAAGTCTCTCCACGTATCCACTGAATCCCCATCCGATTTCCCGGAAATGGAATCCGCGGCCATCCACAATAGTAGATTGGACGCAAAGGGCGCCGAAAGGGTGGTCAATTTCGCGCTGCCGCTGCTTATTCCCATCGCATTTGTATTGGAAAACGAATAGTTCGCGGCAGTTGAAAAAGTGTAGTTTGTACCCGTGCTTGAAGTGACTGTCAGAGTGCCATCAGCACCATCCCCTGTATTAATTTGCACCTGAATACTTATTTCTCCAGATGGATTATGGATTTCAACATTACCATTGTCTGATAAATATTTCGCTGGATTTGTCCATGCTGTTTGGCCGTTACCGCCTGACCAATCGGTCTGAATCCATTGAGTGGCAGCAAATGAATATACTGTAACTAAAAAAACAGTATAAACTAATAAATCAATCTTTATCTTCATAAAATATACCTCAATAAAACATTTGATTAGTTATATATGTTTCAATATCATGGCTTTATGTGTTATTTTATCTACAATATTTAGTAAATATTGAAATTTCCATGATATATTATACATCATAATTAATAAATTCTGTTATTTACATCACATTTGACCAATATTCCAAACTAGTTATGCAATATCTATTCCTTATTTAACAAATATGCCATTCTTAAGTTAATCATTAACTTAAAGTAGTCAATACTTTTTATTTTTCTTCAATTCCAGGAACTTTTTTCCATGTCCTTGCCTATATCGCAGACCTCCAGATCAGAACCAGCAGGTCATTGAATCAGCGCCTTATGCGCTTAGACACGGCATGCCAGGTAGTGGTTATTTATTCAGCTCATCAGTAACTGTGTGCAAACCAGCATGAAGGTCAGATAGAATGGATCATTACTTGACTCATAGTTAACTACCGGGTGCAATGATTGCTGTTCCGTAATTTTTCTTTGTGCATTTATCCTTTGAAGCTGTTTACGTCAACATGTTATTTTGATAGAAGAACAAAAAGGGAACCTCAATGGCCATGCTGATTACCGGCGCAAACGGCTTTGCCGGCCGCCATGCGCTCACCTTCTTCCTCGAACACACCACCTATCAGGTGGTCTGCGTTGACCTTAAAAATACAGACCAGCTGCAGTCAGACCGGGTGCGCTATATAGACTGCGACCTGGGTTCGTCCGACGCGGTCCGCGCCATGATCAAAGAGACGCACCCAAGAAAAATGCTGCACCTGGCAGGCATCAGTTCTGTCCGCTATTCCCTCGAACAGCCCGTTGCCACCATCCAGGCCAATGTAAACCAGGTCCTCAATTTGCTTGAGGCGATCAGGGTCGAAAATGTGCCAACAAAGGTGCTCATGGTTTCATCGGGCGAAGTCTACGGTTCGCCCATGAACGAGGAGGCCTTCAGGACCGAGACCCATGCGCTCAAGCCTGAATCGCCATATGCGGTAAGCAAGGCGGCCATTGAACTTATCGCGGGCCAATACCGGAAATCCTACGGTATCAAGACCATTGTTGCCAGGCCCTTTAACCATACGGGTCCTGGCCAAGCTGAAACCTTCGCCCTTCCCAGCTTTGCGAAAAAACTCGCTGATATCCGGCTCCACGATCTCGAACCGGTAATTTATACGGGAAATATCGAAATAGAACGCGATTTTCTCGATGTGCGCGACGTGGTGCGCGCCTACCATGTATTGCTTGAGCAGGGAAAGGTGGGCGAAACATACAATATCTCTTCGGGTAAAGCGCAGCCCCTGCGCTGGATTGTCGAGGAAATGATCCGCCGCACAGGAATTGACATCGAGATTCGGTCTGATACAAAACTCGAACGGTCCGTGGACATTCCCCTGCTGGTGGGCAGCAACGCGAAGATCGCAGCCGATACTGGCTGGAAACCGGAAATAGAGCTTACCGATACGTTGAAAGACCTGATTGATTACTGGATGAAGAAGCTCGGGGACTGAGTACCGTTCCCGGGAATCCCCCGGTCTATATCAGAATGTCATGTTCAGGCCGATTAGTCGCCAATCAATTCCTGCAATCTCGCATTGTATAACGTAAAAACCGCGTACAACTCCCTGAGCATTTCCCATGGCCGCTCTGCAACACAATTTTCCACCAGGGCCTTGTAAAAACCAACAACACTTTGCCACTGCTTGTCTTTGAATGAAATGCGAGCAACGTGTTCGTCAATGCTCTTTATCGCAGCCGCAATATCAACAAGCGTCTGCCGCTGGGGTCCCTGCTGCATGGCGGCAATGGCCTGCCGGAGCATGCTGGTCCCGTCTGCCACAAGGCGCGCAAACTGCGAAATTTCCTCAGGCACTGCTCCCCGTTCCTCTTCCCCGCATGCGACAATGGGCATGGCGCCAATGACCGAGAGCAGAAAACGCCTGGCAGCATGATAATGACCGTTCAACCAGCATCCGCATTGGCCGCAGTGAGTGGCGAACATGCGCGCCGGATCCGGGAGCGGCCCGCCTTGCACCATGGAAAGCGCCGCCGCGGCCACTGTTGCGGGATCAAAATCGCGGGTGCACACAGGATCGTTGCATCGCATACCCTGTCTGCAGGGATGGCACTCCCTGGCGGCGGATAAGATCACATGACCGTGACCATAGGGTCCGTCAAAGGCGGGCTGGGACGTGCCGCACGAAAGCACCAGGCAGCGCACGCCAGTGGCTGCGGCAAGGTGCATGGGACCTGTGTTGCAGGTGACCAGCAGCGCCGTATGGCAGAGAACGCCAAGCAGACCGTCAAGATCGCAGACAAGCGGGATTGCTCCCGCCCGTTTGGCTATGCGCTCAGCGCGCGTGCGTTCAGCCGGGGCGGCAAGCACCGCAACCTGGCAATGCCCGGAAAGAAACCGGCCCGCTTCCGCGAACACGTCTTCGTGCACTGCACGATACGGGTCGGCCGCCGTGGTCTGCATGCATACCAAGGGCCTGCGTTGATCAATACCATGCTGAGCGAGAATTCCGCTGCCAAGTGCCGGGTTCGCCGCCCCTTCCTTGAGATAAAAGGCCGGTTCCATGGGGCCAGCCGCGACCGAATGTCTCAACAGGTCTGAAAAGTTGAAAATAGGCGCTCCCGGTGTATTGATAAAGTTCCAAAGATACGCTGTTGCCGGATCGGAAAACTGCGGCCGTCCGGCCGCGGTGAGCAGCATGCCAATGCGTTGGGGCGCGGCAATACGGCTGAGTACTTGCGCTGCCAGCGTTGAATACGAAAAATTATATATGGCGTCGTACGAGGGTTCGCAAAAAGGCTGCAAGGGTTTGCGTGTATCAAAATAGCATATCGCGTCAATGCCGGGAATAAGGCCCGCGGGCCAGGCGTATTCGGGTAACACGGCAAGGGTGATATGCGCATCAGGATGTGTGTGCCGCAGGGTGATCATGGCGGGAATGGATTCAATCAGATCGCCCATGCGGGCGATGTTGAAAACAAGGATGTTCATGCTACAAGAAAAATACCCTGAGGACACCAAGAGAGGCAAGGAGGAAAAGGAGGGAAAAAAGGCCTGTACATGCGCCATTCATTGGTTTATAGCGGCATGACATGACAAGAAGAATTGCCCGGGCAGGGCTTGACGGAAAACCTACTTGCCTATCATGTCCCTCAGCGTTATCTCAGGGTGATGATACCGCTCGTATCGCGGCGTCTTCTTGCCGAATTGAATCGCCAGCCTAGGACACCATTGGATGCACGCCAGGCACTGTTCGCAGCCATGGTTCCATACAGGCTTTGTATCGGACATGGTGATGTTCTTTGACGGACATATTTTCACGCAAATCCCGCACGAATTGCATTTTTCATCGACCCAGAAGCTCTTGTCCATTTTGGGAATCTGGTTGTGGCTCAGTTTGTACAGGAGTGTGAATACTACCCTGTGCCACAGCGGGCCTTTTTCAACAGGCCTCTTTTCCTGGGACCGGACAATGCCCGCTATCCGTGAGAGTTTCTCCAGTGCCGCGCTGCATCGCGGTTCCCATACCCGTCTGGGTCCGGGACTGCCCCAAGGGATGTAATTAGAGGGCATCACAAGGTCAAAACCTGACGCGAGTTCGCGCCCGTTCCGCGCCATGAGCTGTTGCAGCTGCACCAGTGTATTTGCCACCTGGCCGCCGTTGGTCGCAATGGCAAAGATATAGGGTGACCCGTTACCCTTCAGTTTGTCCGCAAAATGTCTGACTCGCGCTGGAAGGCCCCAGATGTACACTGGAAAGACCAGGCCGATCACAGGTGCGTCAACAGAAACTGTTTCAAGGCCCGGTGCAGGCATGGGCGCAATCTCCGCATCGGGCAGTTCGCGGGCAAGCATTCGCGCGGCCCATAGAGAGTTGCCCGTGCCCGAAAAATAATAAAGTACCGTTTTCATGTATTCCCTTTGTTGATTGTTCTCTCATAAATATACTTGTTTTTACGGTAAAAAATCAGTTACCATTTTTATCGTGCATGCGTAAATTCAGGGATCACGATACAATAAGGTTTTTATTGGGCAACATTGAAAATTCTACTCTTATTACTTTACTTATCAACGACTTAGCATTAATAATCCCAAAAAATAACCATTATTAAATTTTGGTAATATTTTGTACCAGATTTGGTTGGTTTTCCACTTTTTTCGCGTGTTTCAAAGATTTTGTTATTCTTTCCAATAATTAGTCGAAGCATTTGGTCCATTTTTAATGTATTTTTTCTATAAATTAAGTACCCCAAAAGATGGAGGCTTTGTATGAAATTCGCTCAGTCTGTCTTTTTTCCGGCTTTAATCGCGCTCCTTTTGTTTCTATGCGCACCTGCCCCATGCCAAGATTCCACGCGTATCCTGTTTATTGGCAACAGTTTTTCCTTGCGGCTGCCCACAACACTTGTGCGTAGCTTTGCCAGGGAAAGAGGCTACCATGTGTATACAAAGGAAATAATCAAGGGGGGTACGCGCTTGGAAGGCCAATGGGCAGATACCACCACACTGCATGAAATACGCGTAGGAAATTACGATTATGTGGTTCTCCAGGGATATCAGGTGGATTATTCAGATTCAAAATTCAGTTTATACGCTGATTCATTTAATCAGGTTGTGACCGCTGCAGGGGCAAAATCTGTTTTTTACATGACATGGGCATATGTCACTCAAAAACCCAGATATGATTCCACCAATCTTGTCTGGTTTCCGTCAAGACAGGACACCATATCCCAAATATATATGAACGCAGTGACCTCTCTTGGGGCATTGGTCTCGCCGGTTGGATTCGCCTTTGACACGGTCATCAAGGAAGATCTGTCTTTTCCGCTCTGGTACACCGATGGGTATCATCAGTCTACTGAAGGCGGATATCTCGGTGCGTGTGTTTTCTTTGCGGCATTTTTTGGAGAAGACCCGACCGGGTTGACATCATTTGGCACTTATTATACCGGAGCCACCATAGATTCCGCGACAAAAGCATATCTGCAACACATGGCATGGGTTACCGTTAACAAGCCGGAATTGAATCAATATATTCCGTATAAATATACAACAAAGACAACAACTTGCTTTGTAGCTGATAAAAGCCAGTTCCAGATCACGTGCTCGCCCAATCCGTTTAACCCCCGGACATGCATTACTTTGGAAAATTATAGATTTCAAATTACGGATTACGAATTAGGCATTTATACTATTTCTGGAAAACTGGTCAAGAGCTTGACACCGGACATTCGTAATTCTTTTGTATGGGACGCTTCCAACCAGCCAAGCGGCGTCTACATAATCAAAGCGACTGCCGGGGGCGCACGCATAGCGAAAAAAGTTTTATTGACAAAATAAGGGGCGTTAATTCTCAACAAGGGGAGGGTTTCATGGTACGAGTCCTATTATTTGCCTTGACCTTATCAGCTTCTTTGTTCGGCGCAACCCCAACCAATATGACGGGCTTTTTTCGTTCAGGCCAGGTTTTTCTTACCTGGGATGAAGTGACAAACGGGCAAAATTATATTATTTACAGGAGCACGGCGCCCATAACAGCCGGCGACCTGACAACGGCCAATAAAAGATATGAAGTCGCCCCGAACTCCTCGTTCAACAGGGTCCTGGCGCACCTTGCCACCAATGCGGACAGGTCTGACATGCAATTGCTGACCCCGCCATGCTCGGTCAGCAGGAATGTCGTTGTACCGCTCGATACGTCCTTAACAGGCAACGTGACGGAGATTCCAGCCGGGACCGGCGTGGCTGTTTTCACCACACATGTTGCCGGTACCTATTATTACGCTGTCACGGCCGTGGTTGGCGGCGTTGAAGACAAGTCCATTGGCGCTGGCAATGCCATTGGTGCTATTACCGAAACAGTCCAAGACGCAGCGCCAGTGCTCTTATACCAGTCAGGGATAAAATGCGCGCGTCTCTATCTGCTGTATACTGACGTTGATTCGTTTAACCCCACATATAGCGGCACCTATGCGTGGCCATTCTGGGTTGGTGTCAAACAAAACTATGCCACTACCTCTGACAAGGTCGACCTTCGCCTGACCATTGAAGGAATGGATGGCACCATCCGCTATACCCAGAATTATGCCGCGTGGAATTCGGACGGCATAGAAGTAAAAGCGTGCGAAACAGGCAGTTGGTGGTTCGGCTATAGCCAGACCTATCAGTTTGACACAAGTAAATACGCGCCAACCGGTTCGAGCCCAATATCAGACCAGGGGCCTGTTGTTAATTTTGTCCAGGCCCGGATAATGAATTTCCTGAAATGGATGATCCAGGTAGAGCCATATTATGCCAATAGAATAGACACCAACCAGATATATGTTGCCGGCGGTTCAATGGGCGGCGGAGGCACATTGCTGTTCTTGCAATACTATCCTGATTTTTTCGCTTATGGTGATGGCAAAGTTCCGCCGACGAATTTTCTGGAAACAACCTGGACATGGCTGCGGCAATGCGAGGCGCGATGGGGATCGCACACCAACGATGATATAAAGGTCCATTTCACAGGCTGGCGCAGCGAAAGGCTTGAGCAGGCATATGGTGGGATGATCCTTCATCAATTCCTTAATGTAGAACAGATGGTCCTTTCCATGGAAGGAATGGAACTGCCATGGATAACATTCTGCAGCGGAGGGAAAGACGGCAGTGTGACTTGGCCGCAGCAAGGCAGGAATTATTATACAAATTTGAATGCCTCACGGCGCGGTTGGAACGGCGGATGCCAAGGCGCTTCCGGCCACGACTGCGGCGGACTCGTGAGCGGCCAACCGCAATTGAGTACCATACATAAGAACAATTCTTTCCTGGCTTTTTCAAACGTATCCGGCAATCCAGCTCTGCCGCTGCCAGATGTTACGGATTCCATCTTTTATATTTTCAACAAACACCTCATCTGGAGCACTCCGTATTATAAAGTTGGCAACTACCAGAACCAGGTGGACCAGATTAACCGGTACGAGATTGTCATAGCCTCGCTTACCGGCGACAACACAGCTGACATAACCCCCCGCAAGCTCCAGCAATTCGTTGTCACCGAAGGTGCGGATTATATTGTTAAAAACACTGCTGTGAATGATACAAATACCGTGTTTCAGATTGATACAATTACAGCAGACAGTTTTAATCTGATTACATTCAGGAATTTTCAGATTAAATCAGGCGACCAGAACACCGGCGGCAGCCGCTTTATCATGGTCCCGGTTGATCCTGTTTCTGAGGTAGCGGCCCAATCATTAAAAACCAATGATATGTGCATCACAGTTTCCCCGAATCCGTTCAATCCAACGACTGAAATAAAGATCACGAATTATGAATCGCAGATTATAAATGAATTAAAGGTTTTTAATCTTAAAGGCGAACTTGTCAAGGATTTCTCACCGCACGTCCGTAATTCAAAATCCGTAGTCCGTAATTCAATACTGTGGGACGCGTCCAACCAGCCAAGCGGCGTCTATATAATCAAAGCCAGGCTCGGCAACAGGCAATTGGTAAATAAAATCGTTCTTACACGATAATGGCGGCAGCTGCTTGCGACGGATGCTGCTAAAAAATTAGTTTGTAGTTCGTTGGGGTTGTACCATATCAACCCCATTTTTTAAAGGCTGTTATTAAGCGCATAACGAACTGAGCAAAGCCTTGTTGGTGAAATAAGTAAAAAAAGAAGGGGGGCGCATGCGATTGCTATCCTTGCTCTTGGCAGTGATGCTGTTTCCTTTGGCAGGGTCTGCCCAGCAAGACCGTGTCAATGCATTGTATCCCGAAAATTTGATTTACGAAGGAGCATTCACGCTCAACGCCGGGGCCTCGGTCGGTGACTACGGCCGGTTTGGGTATGGCGGCGATGCTTTTGCGTATTATCCAGATGGCGATCCAAGTGGAACGAACGATGGATACCCTGGTTCATTGTTCGGTGCAGGCCATGCATCCGGCAATTATATAACCGAAGTGACTATTCCTGTTCCAGGTTTTTCAGCCACAAAAAGTTATACTGATCTCCCCCGTACGTCTCCAGTGCAGCCTTTTGCGGATCCATTCACCGGGCTTCCGGATTATCAAAGAATGGGTGTTTGGGGCCTCGCATATCTTTCCGCCCAGGGGCAACAGAGTTCGGGAAAACTATATGCGAATATTGGCAATGATTATGCCGCTCTGCCAAATCAGGTGCATATGGCCTGGCTCGATGTATCGCTTTCCAATCCCAATACCGCGGGATTCTGGCGCCTGGGCACCTACTCGCAATGGGACATTGGCCATTATATGTTTGAAATACCCAAGGACTGGGCTGACCAATATGTCCCGGGAAAGACCCTCGCGTGCGGCCGTATGCGCAACTGGGGCGCCGAAGGACCAAATCTTTTCGCCTGCGCGCCATGGGAAAACGGCAATCCTCCTCCGGCCGGAGATACACTCGACGGCACACCGCTGATGCATTTTACCGGCAAATCCGATAAAGGGTTTTCCGTATGCAGCTGGTATAAGGCTGGCGCCTGGCTGACCTATGGCCAGCGGTCAGCGGTCGTCATGTATTGTACACAGAATTACAGCCTTGACTTCAGCTATTTCAGCGGGCCGTTTGGCGCTGGCATGTATCCCACGCTTCTCTTTTACGATCCAACCGACCTCTCCGAGGTTGTTCAGGGCTCCAGGAACGAGTGGGACATACGGTGGTATGCCCGGAAAAACCTGGACCTCTGTTTTACCGGTGAGAAATTAGGTCCCCGAGGCGGAAATCTTAACATGGAGGATAATTATTTCTCGCCAGGAGGCCTGGCATACGACCGCCAGCGCGGCCTGTTGTATGTCGCCCAAACGCTGGTCAAGACCTCGGGCGAACCGCAGCCGGTCATCCACGTATTCCGTATCGATACAACCGCTGCCTTGGCCGGACAGAATGCGGCCAGAAAAACCAATGGAACACCCGTTCTTTCCGTCTGTCCCAATCCGTTCAATCCAATGGTAAAAATAACAATTACAAACCCTCCGGCAGGGCTCGGGACAAATGCAAAATTAAAAATTACAACTCCTGAATTGAAGATATTCGATATACGGGGCAAAGAGGTAGCTGATTTATCTTCAAATATCAATAGTTCAAAATTCATAATTCGTAATTCTGTTATATGGAACGCTTCAGGATTGCCCAGCGGCATGTATGTACTGTATTTAAAAACAAGCGGCCGCGTATTTTCAAAATCCATGACACTGCTAAAATAAGGGGGCGCACATGAAACAGTACCACTATATCGTTGCATTCCTTTTTGTTGCGTCGTTTTGGTGCTTTGCACAGGAACCCGCGGTTGGCTGGACAAAGGAAATCGCCAAAGATAGCCTGCCTGCCAAGTCGGGTGATCAATCCGGCATTAGGTCACACAGTATATGCGAGACCAGCAACCATGGTTTTGCCATGACCGGCCATTGCTGCTGCTCGCATTGCAACGGCGACCTGTATATTGTCCGCACTGATTCCGCGGGAAACATCCTATGGACCCAGCGGTACGACGACAGGGCAAGGGACGAAGTGGGCAATTGCATACAGGAGACATCAGACCGCGGTTTCATTATCGCCGGTGTCTCTGAAAATCCGGCCAGCAACAGGGCCGATGGCTATGTGATTAAGACCGATTCTCTGGGTGTGTTGATTTGGGAAACAATAGCAGGAGATACATCCTATGGCCGCCTTGAAGTCCTGTATGCTGTCCAGGAAACGTTTGACCATGGGTTCATAGCCGCCGGATACGCGTCCTCCAATGGAAACAGCGACGCCTATCTTGTTAAACTGGATGCAAACGGCAACATACTCTGGTCCAAAACAGTTGGAGGGCAACGGAACGATTGGGTGCGGTGGGTAGAGCAGACAACTGACAGCGGATTTATTTTTTGCGGTGCTACCTATTCATTCGGCGCCGGAGGGTCTGATGCATATGTGGTCCGCACAAACGCTGCCGGCGACACTCAATGGACAAGGACTTTTGGCGGCAGCGAAGTAAATGACGGGGCGTATTGCATACGCCAAACAACCGGCAATGGGTTCATCATGACAGGGCAGACCAATGATTATACCGATATCTACCTTGTCCGGCTCGATGTGCAGGGAGACCTGGTATGGGAAAAAGCCGTTGGCAGCGACACCACTTCTGAATGTGGCCGTACCATACGCCAGACGCCAGACAATGGTTTTCTCATTGGCGGCCATACCGGGGTTGACACGGCAAACAGTTTTTTTGTGCGTACCGATGTTTCCGGCAATGTTTTGTGGACTAAAACGCTCGATCCTGGCGGGACCGCTCATTGCAGTTATATCCATTCGTTGCAACTCACCTTGGGCGGAGGCGTGATAGCGGCAGGATGGAGCGGATACGGAACAACCCAGGCGGACCATAGGGTATATCTGATAAAATTAAACGGCCACTAATCACTAATATAGACTAATAAGCGTCCGGGAATTTTTCATTTGGACTTTCTGAGACCCTCAATAATGTGTTTTTCAAGCCTCATTGTTGAATACTCATATTTGCCGTATTGAACCCAAAAAAGTCCGTATTATTCTCACTTATATATATTAAATGCTGTTTTTCATAATTGTCAGAATATTGTGCCAATAATATATTAATCGAAACACACAAGGTGTTTAATAAAATTAACAAACAAGGGGGGTTTGTGTCAAACTTAAAAAAAGCTTTCATTTTTAATGTGTTTTTGTTTATAGTTCAAGGTCTTTTTGCTGGCCCTGTTAATTATAGCGGTTATCAAAAGATCAGACTCATCCGCACTGTCGATGGTTCTTTCAGTTCAGCTGGCGTAGAACAGGTGGGTAATTACTGCGACCCGGATTTCGGTTTTTTTAGGACCCACCTTTCTAGCTATTTCACCGTGGATTTTGATGTTTCAACACTGCCGCCGTTTGAACAGATAGTTGGTGTGCAGCTTGCAATGCGGCCGGAAAACTCTTACCGCGGTACTGCGGGCATGTATTATAACATCATCCGTTCAGACTCTTCTTGGATCCAGGGCACGCAGCAGAGTTATACCGCTGTGCCTCCCGATGGCGAGCCGAGTTTTCTGTATGCGCGCTGCCCGTCTGTAAAGTGGAAAGCCGGATGGGCTAGCCTGGGAACAGTGGTCAATTTCGGTAAAAAACCTATTGTTTCCGACGCCACTAATATCCAGTCGCCATATATGATTATTGATATTGACAGAAGCACAGCAAAGGACCTGCTCGAAGGAAATGCGCATGGCATATGCGTATGGGGCTGGGATGCTGCCGCGAACGGATGGGACCAGTGGTATTTTTACAAAGGCGCAAACCCCGACGGCTGGACCGAGCTTTGGGTATTTTACGATCCAACCGCGACTGAAAACAAAACCAGAAACAAGACATCGTCAATCATATCCGCTTCTCCAAACCCATTCAATTGCACTACCATGCTGCACTACAACCTTAACAGCCGTACCAGTATTGCCATCACCCTGTACGATGCGCAGGGAAAGCTGGTGCTTCCGCTACTCAATGCACAGCAGTCAGCCGGATCATATTCTATTTCATGGGATGGCAAAGACAGCCGGGGTATGCGTGTTCATTCGGGGATATATGTACTCAAAGCCTCACTCAACGGCTCACATTATACGAAAAAACTCATTGTGATCAAATAAGGGGGATGCATGCGTTTTCCAGTCAGGACATTTGCGCTTTGTTTCGCGTTTGTGGTTTGCGCCAGCGCATGGGCGGCCCCAATTTTTTACGGCAGGACCCAATATCAAAAAACCAAACTGCGTCTCGTAAAGGACAACTGGCTCTCCAGCGCTCCGGGAGAGCAGGCGGGCAATTACAGCGACGCATACTTTGGGTTTTTCAATACCAATAGCGCCCATTATTGGCTTATGGATTACCTTATTTACACTGTGCCCGCATTCAACCAGATTGCGGGTGTTCAGCTTGCATTGGGGCCGGAGAACACGTGGAGAGGCGTTGCGGGAATGTATTACAACTGCATTCGATCAGACAGTGATTGGATCCAGGGCACACAGCGGGATCTCACCACACCGCCTCCCGAAGGCGAACCAAGCTTTTTATACGCGCAGAGCCCCTCTGTCCCGTGGAAACAGGGATGCGCGGACCTATCAACACTCGTGAATGACGGCCGGGCCCCGCTTTATGGTGATTCATCGAATATAGTAGGCGTTTATCTTGTCCTTGATCTTGAGCTGTCGGTTGTTAAGGATTTTCTCGAAGGGAATGCGCATGGCATTTGCGTCTGGGGATGGGATGCTGCCGCGAATGGATGGAGCAATTGGTATTTTTACCGACAACCAAATGAATTATGGATCTATACCAGACTGAGCGATACTGAGCAAAAAAGCGGGCAGGCTGGTTTTGGGGAGATTGTGACTGCCCAACCCAATCCCTTCAATTGTAACACCACGTTCCAATATCGTGTAAACGCGCAAGCCCGCGTTGTAATCAACGTGTACGACGCGCAGGGAAAATTGGTGCTTCCTCTGGTCAACGCGCAGCAGCAATCCGGATCACATTCCATTATATGGGACGGCAAAGACAGCCGGGGAACCAGCGTTCATTCCGGCGTTTATGTGCTAAAAGTTTCTATTAACGGCTCAAACCATGTAAAAAAGCTTATTGTGATCAAATAAGACGATTGAGAGGAGTAACGAGTCATGAAAAGTAACAACCGCATTCCCGCCATTTTTGCGAACATATTCCTTGTAAGCTTAATGCTGTCGGTTCAATTACAAGCCCAGTCTGTACAACCCGCTGCCTGGGTGCCAGCGGATCTGGCAACAAAGCTTGCAATAGCGCCGCAGACCAGCATGGACCAGGAAATACTTGCGGACATTGATTCGTTCCAGACAAAAATCGCGGCCCTGGACATGAGCAACACGTATGTCCAGAAGCTATTAAGCCAATTGCAGGAAAAGGTTTTTATTTTGTATAGAGAGTATAATTTGGACCATGCGCGTTCCGCCTTTGAGAACTGCGATTGGACTGTCGCGGAATGCCTTCCAACCTTGCGGAATGAAATGTCTTTTTACCTTGGCAGACTCAAGGCCGGTACCAATCCTTTCATGATTCCCGGGCGTAATTTAGGCTATGTGTATTGGAATAGTAACAAGCAGATCATGGGCCAGTATACGCTCATTACGCCAGGGTACTACCTCTACGCCAACGCCACGCCTGCAATAATTTCACAGCAGGGTGATCCAGGTTCTCAGTTGCAGCTCACCCCATATATTCTTATCTGCAGGTTTAAAAAAGATTATCAATGGGACGACGTAAAACTTGAGGCAATGCTCAAAGCCATCATACTTGACGCGGCTGGTTTTGTCCACATTGATCCGTTCCGGTTGTATACGACCGGTTTTTCACATGGCGGCCACACCTGTCTGAGTCTTTCCTGGAGGTTCCAGGACTGGTTTGCGGCCTCTGTGCCGGTCCACAACAGCCTGGGATACAATACAAACCTTGCTTTTGTTGCAGTTCCAACAAGGCTTATCCACGGCACATTGGACGAATGGTACGACACCCGCCAATACCCATTCATGGTTGAGTCAGGGTGTACTGTAGAGCAGATACTTTTTATTACCAATCACAATTCGGATATTCCATTTGCTGATAGTGCGGAGTTGATCACGGAGTTTTGCGACCGGTATGTTATGAACCCCTATCCTAAAACCGTACACCACAACATGGAAGATATCTCCTATTCGCGGGCTTTTTGGACCAACGTTAAAGTTTCGAGTGGTAGTGTGACCAATGCGGAGTATACTATAGACGTGGGACCTGGAAACGTGATCACCATTACCCAGGCAAACCAGAACATAACGGGGTTTGATTTTTATCTGCAAGACTCGCTGGTCAATATGAGCCAACCAGTCGCGGTAGTGTATGGAACAGACACCGTGTACAACAGCATGCCTGCGGCCAAAATATCCGTGACTATACGGACAGGAGCGCAGATCAGCGAAGGAAACGAACGGCTGTTGTGGCAGGAACTGGATTCACTGCAATGTACCATCTTTGGCTCCTGTTCCCCATATCAGATTCGCGTCGAAGACACACCGCGGAACATTGCTTCCGCAGGACAACTTGAAATAACAGCAATCCCGAATCCATTTAATCCAAGGACAAAGATACTAGTGAGTTCGCCTCACTTAGCGGGCGAAGTGGGCGGCCAGCGGTTAGCAGGCGGCAAGAATGCTAGTATTAAAATATTCAATGTTCATGGTACATTAGTTCATAAGCAGTACACTACCGGCTACCAGCTGTCTGCTGGCATCATATGGAACGCCTCATATATACCCAGCGGTATTTACATTGTACAGATACGGTATGGCGATCTACTGGCGAGCAGGGCGATCACGCTTTTAAAATGAGTTGCTTGCATACATGTTAAATGGTGAGGGCATATGAAAAGAAAAAGCATTTCCCGACGGTCATTTCTGAAGAAAGCCGGTGTTTCAATGGCGGCTGTCCCGGTCATTCCGCTTATTCATCCGGTCCAATCATTCGCAAAAACGGACCGTATCGTCGCGTTGCCTCCTGGGAACAAATGGCCAGGCCGTGGCATTTTGGATTTTAACGAAGACGCTTTTTCCTCGGGTTTGATTCAAATCGTGAAAGTTAAGGAGATGGTCGATGAAAGCATTAAAAAGCTGACTGGACAGGACAGCGTGGCTTTGGCCTGGGAGAGCATTTTTCCCGATTCCAACCCCATTACCATTGATAAGAAAATCGCCATCAAGGTGAACGTGACCTTCACGACCAAGACGCATTGGCAAGTCGTCAAAGCAGTGACAGACGGGCTCATGTCCATGCTTGGCGGAACATACCCCGGCGCCAACATCTCCCTTTTCGATGTCGGCGGATGGGGCGTAACCTGGTCGCGCGCCCTTTTTCCCGGGGTGATCCAGAACGATTCAAGCACGGACGCAGGCCATTATGACTCTGCCGCGGGCTGCAACATGGCCAACTGCATGTACGATGCCGCATATCTTATCAATATTCCGGTAATAAAAACGCATTGGGCCAGCGTGGGAGGCATCACTCTTGGTTTCAAGAACCACGTGGGTTCTTTCAGCGATGTTTCGTGCAAGGACGTAAACGGGCTTGTCAATGGCCGGTGCGCTGGAGTGATTAAACAAAAAACGGTCCTAACTGTTATTGACGCGATCAAAGGCACAAAAGGTGGCTATAACGGCAGCGAGACCACCTTTCCTACCTATGCCGCACACATGCGCAGTCCCGCTTCCACGCAGGTAGATCCCTGTACCATCATTATGAGCACTGACATGGTCGTTGCGGACTATTTGGGAAGAAAAGTGTTCCGTGTTGAATTGAACAATCCCCAGTATGGCAGCGGACAATATGACCTGATACAGGCAGCGGCAAACACGCAGTATGGTATTGGCGCTGAGGACGATCCAGCATGGGATTACCGGGAAATCATCAATGGCGTGCCGTCCGTATCAACCGAGCAAGAGAAGTTTCAACTCCATGGCGGCATAGAACTCATGCAAAACACCCCTAATCCGATGTCTTACAACACGAGCATCAGATATTCAATTCCAGAGAACCTGCGGAGCCGACCGGCCTATTTTACCATATACGATCTGCAGGGTAGGATCATAAAAAAAGAGCGCTTGTATAGTGGCGCCTCTCATATTGCTTGGGACGGACTTGATATGAGCGGGAATATGGTGCATAGCGGCGTCTATTTATACAGGATCAGTGTTAATGGAGCATCGATCGTGAAAAAGCTGATAGTCCGGCGGTAATAACTTTGAGAGAACCTATACGCAACAGCGGCAATAGCGGTTTAGGATTATTAAGCTTATTTCTCCCCAGGGCTGCCTGAAGCCCCCCATTTTTAGCTTCAGGCGGCCCTCCCTATATCATTAAATTGAACACTGGCAATAGACCGCTTTATAAAGCGCTTTTACTGTTAAAACAAGAAATGCATATGCGCAAAGGAGGCTTAGTATGGTAATCAAAGGAGTCGTGATAATCCTGGCAGCGGCATTGTACGCGTACACACTGCCAACCGCGGTGACCGCGTTCCACCGTAGCGGTCAAACCTTTATCACCTGGACAGTGGATGAGTCGTCCTATTACGACGTATACCGCCATACCGGACCGATCAATGCATCGAACCTTAGTCAGGCTGAAAAGGTGGCGACCAGAATAGCAAAGAATTCGGGCAATTTTAGGCGTGGGGACGTCGTGGGCCTGAGCAGGGTTGTTCTCAACAGCATAACCAGCGACGGAAGCGGCGATCAAGTCTCCGCGAGTACAGGCGTGTTCGTGTACACGGTACACGACAGCGGTGCGCATTATTACGCAGTGACTGCGCGCGACTCAACGACGGTTGATACATCGAACAGCGTTGGACCTGTCATTGAGAGTGAACAGGTCGTCGAATACGTCGTTGCCTACAGCAGGGACAACGGCGCATTCAAAGGGATTATACAATTCATGGACTATGCTGAATGGAATCCCACGTATGAAGGGTATATATATCTGTTTGGCCTGTTTACGCCAACGGGCCAGAGCAGTTCCGGAAAATACCCTTGCGTAATCAATTTGCACGGCATGAGCGCGTACCTGGGCAGCAGATGGGACGGGACCATGTCCGACCGGTACCAGATTGTTATTGACGACAGGAACAATACTCATTTTTACGGATTTACGGACGACAATGGCCATGCGGTGAATTATACCGAAGCGAGGATCATGGACGCCCTGGCATATGTAATCAGGCATTACAACGTGGACACCAACCGCATCTTTATCGAAGGCGGGTCCATGGGCGGATATGGGTCGCTGAATATAGCGCTCAGGTATCCGCATATATTCGCGGCAGCAAGGCCCATACTTGCCATGACAAGTTCCGCACAATTAAATAGCATGGATCCCGCAACGCCCGTGAAGAACATTGGCCTGCTTGCCAGCCATCTGAAGCACTATGACGGCACGCCCTTATCAGCATGGAACACACCCGAGGTGACCCTGATACGCTTGGCAGGGATCGATTTACCATATTTGGCCAGCATGCACGCCTCGCAAGACGAAGTGGTACCGTATCCCGCCCAGGGTGGTGATTTTTATCGCCTGCTCAACGGGTATAAACATGGTTTTCTCGGCTGGATACATCTTTCAAGCCATTTTGGCAGCAACTGGGTCCCAGGGTCGCCAAATATAAATCATTATGACTGGCTGCTGAACAATCCCACCGGCAATGGCGGCTTTGACTGGGTCTTCAGAAAAGACATCAGCTACCCGGTATTCTCAAACTCGCACGTTGTGGGTGATTACACAGGCCCCGCATGGGGTGGAGAAAAGTATTATCATTGGCACTTGATGTGGGGATGCCCCTGGACAAACCGTTATCAGCAGCTTGTACCGCAGGAGGCGCAGCAGATCATGGACGCTGCGGGCGAATACAAGATATGGATACAGTGCTATGCCGAGACGCAGTCCGGCTATCTGCCTGCTCCCATATACAACGACACTGTCGACATTACCCCACGCAATCTCCAGCACTTTGTTGTCAATCCAGTGGTGCAATATACAGCGCGGAACGTAAAAGCAGACAGCACGGTGCTGCAGGAAAAGACGCTTGTGTCCGACAGCCTCAACCTCCTCACATTCGAAGATTTTTATGTATCCAGCCAAGGCAGCTATCTGCACATAATGCCTAAAAACACCCTGATTCAGCGTCAGTCTGTGCGCGGCGATGACGGGAAAGGCGTTTCACTGCAGATCGACCCCAATCCGTTCAATCCAAGTACAAGAATAGCATGCAGATGGGAGCAGTCAGCAAGGAATGAAAGAATAGAGATAGCTATTTATAATGTACATGGAAAGCTTGTTCAGAGTTTGCTGGCTACTGGTTCCCAGCTGGCCGCTGGTTTGACCTGGGACGCCAAGAAACTTGCGTCTGGGGTATATGTGATTCATGTCAGGGCAGGAGACAGGGCCATACTGCAACGCGCTATGCTTATCAGATAATCCTGACCGTACAAATATGTATCAGAATCTATCGTGCGTTCTGGCTTTGCAGATACCCGAAAAAGTCACCCTTGGTGGAAAGGACCAGCCAATCCTTATCAGAAAGCGTGGTCTTGTACGTTTCCATGGTTTTGATAAACCGGTAGAATTCCCGCGATTCAGGGCTTCTATTGTAGGCTGACGCATAGATGGTGGTGGCCTCGGCATCGGCCTTGCCGATGATCTCCTGCGCGGTTTTGTATGCCTCTGACTGGACTTTTTTAAGGTCGCGTTCCCTATCACCGATGATTCGCGACGCCTCGCCCTGACCTTCGGAGCGGTATTTTTCGGCAATGCGCTTGCGCTCGCTGATCATGCGCTCGTAGATTTTCCGCTGCACCTCCTCGACATAGTTGATGCGCTTGAAGCGAAGGTCGAGCAGTTCAATGCCCAGTTCGAGCGTGCGCGGCGCGGCCACCGCGATGATTGACCGTGTGACCTTCTCGCGGCCGTATTGGATTTTGGTAAGCAAGCTGTCGCCTTCGGTCACGGTCAGCTCTTCGTCGGCCTGGGACTCTCTGTTGGTGGATCTGATGACTTCAACCAGGTTGTGCTTGGCAATGGCATTGCGTGTTTCGCCGTCGAGAATATCGTCGAGCCGCGACTGGGCGCCGCGTTCGTCACGCACGCGCTGGAAAAAGAGCAGAGGATCGTGGATGCGCCAGCGGGCATAGGCGTCGACCCAGATAAATCGTTTGTCCTTGGTGGGAACCTGGTTGGGGTCGCCGTTCCATTCGAGAAAACGGCGTTCAAAAGAGTTGGCCTTCTGGATAAAAGGGACCTTGAAATGCATTCCCGAGGTCACAATGGCACTTCCCACGGGCTTACCGAATTGCGTAATAATGACCTGTTCGGTCTCTTTTACAATGAATGTGGCTGAAAGGATTGTGATAAAAATGGCGAAGCCGATCGCCGCATAGGCAAGAATTCTGGAATTATTCATTTTTCAGCCCCTCCTTGCCGAGATTGAACAGGGGTAGAATCCCCGATGTCTTCTCGTCGGTTATCAGTTTTCTGCCCACCTTCTGCATCACATCATTCATGGTTTCCAGGTATACGCGCTGCCTGGTGACCTCTTTTGCCTTTGAATATTCCTGGTACACAGAATTGAATTTCGCAGCTTCTCCCTTGGCCTGGTTGACCCGCTCAAGGGCATATCCCTTTGCCTGCGATATTGTCTGGTCAGCTTCCCCCAGGGCCTTGGGGATGACCTTGTTATATTCTGACTTTGACTGATTGATCATCTTTTCCTTTTCCTGCTGTGCCTCGTTCACTTCGTTGAAGGCGGGCTTGACCTCGTCCGGAGGGTTCACGTCCTGAAGCACCACCTGTTCGATTTTGAGGCCGGTCTCATACTGGTCGCAGAGCGTCTGGAGCATGACGGCGGCTGAAGTGGCGATCTCCTGGCGACCGATGGTCAATACCTCGTTCACGGTGCGGTCGCCAACGATTTCGCGCATGGTTGTCTCGTTGATGTCCCTGAAGGTCTTCACCGTGTTGCGCACGCGGAAAAGAAATTTATAGGCGTCGTTTATCCTATATTGAACAATCCACTCAACCTTTGCCGCATTCAGGTCGCCAGTGAGCATGAGCGATTCCTCATTGTAGGACCTGTTTTTATATTCAGTGGTCACGCCCTCCAGGTCGGTCCTGAAGCCGAATTCCAGCTTCAGCTGGCGTTCGACCGGCACCTTGGTCACTTTTTCTATGCCCAAGGGCAGTTTGAAGCTGAGTCCGGGATTTACCGTTCGCACATATTTACCGAACCTCAATATGACCCCGACTTCCTCGGCAGCCACGGTAAAAATTGATGAATAGAGCAGTACTGCCGCAATAAAACCCAGCAGGCCGTTTCGCATGGTGCGCGGGGACATGCCGGCCGGGAGCAGCTCTTCCCATTTGAATACACTTTCACTCACGTAGTTCCTCCTTTACTGCATTATAAAAAGACAATGTTCTAATATAACCAATGATAGGGGGTAATTCAAGGTAATGCGAGCACTGGTGGGTCTGAATATGGTTAGCCTCCTATGTGTTTCGCGGTAAACCCGCGTTTTTGCAGCTCATCGATCAACAGATCGCGGTGGTCGCCCTGGATCTCAATGACCCCGTTCTTTATTGTTCCTCCAGCGCCGCAACGCTGTTTAAAGGCCCGGGCAAGGTCCTCAAGAGCATTGCCGCGCAAGGGTAGGCCGCTGATTGTGGTGACGCCTTTGCCCTTGCGGTCTTTGGTTTCGCGTCCCACCCTGACAAGGGTGGTTGTGGAATAGACGATAGATGAGTTCGTCATGGCGTACATTACAGAATAATTGATTTTATTAACGCCACGGCGTGCTTCTTTTTCTTGTCAGTTGACTGGCCAGCGGCAAAGATCAGCTTCACGGTTTTTCCCGACTCAAGAAGACAGTCTTTTTTATCACCGCTGTTGAGAGGAATGGAGAAGGTAAGCGTCGTAACATTGTTTTGTACAGAACAAGTCCCCGAGATAAGATCGTTGGTTCCCTTTAAAAGGGTATCGGGCTTGTGCGAGAACATGCCATCCCCGAATTCATCGGACACCATTGACGCGCCATTGACAATTGTGCCAATAACGATGTTCGCGTTTTTCATGACCCACCCGGGATTAAAACCCACGGCAACCCAGCAATCGCCCGGATACGACACCGTGAAGGAAAGGGCGTTATTTTTAATTGTGTAACTAAAGGAAAAGGCGCCTGCCGTGTCCGCGACCGGCACTGCTTTTTGGTCAGGCGCCTGAGACCACACAGCAGCGCACAAGCAAAGGAAACAGGCAACAGCATATATGCGCGACATGTTTTTTAGCCCCTTTTCAGCTGAAGGCTTTTTCCCGTATATTCCATGAACTCTATGGCATTGTTGTCAGGATCGTTTACCCACGCCTGGTTTGAATTGTCCATGCCGATTGTAATGTCCGATACTTCCACGCCTTTTTTCTTCAAGCCTTCGACAAAGGCGTCAAGGCGCGTGACTTCAAAACAGAGGTGCTGGTACTGGTTTCCCTGGATCAGCTTTTCAATTGTGCCGCCCCACTGTTTTACTGCCAGTTCCTGGCTGAATATCTCGATAAAGGTGGAGTTGCCGCAATCAAAATAATATCCAAAGGGCGTGCCATCCTCAAGATCGAGGGTGAATTTGATTGGCATGCTGAGTTTTTTTGAGTAAAAATCGACCATAGCGTCAATATTTTTTGTGTAAAAACAGATGTGGGCCATTTGGCGAATCATACGTATAACCTCGTTATTGTGCTTTGAATACCATCTTGACCGCCTCGTACGCGAGCTTGGGTCTGCGGTATTCGTCCACAGTCCCCTTGTTATTAAACGCGCGCGGCCGGGTGAGGGCAAAGGCGCTTGCATGGGTGCGGCAGTCGCAGAACTGCCAGAGCGAAACACCCGCAATTGCTGAATTGTTTTTCACTTCAATGCATACGGTCTTCAAATGTTCAGTCTGAAACTCTTCGGACCAGTGGGCGTGCAAAGGGTCTCTCCAGCCATAGATGGCGCCCGCCCCAATTTCAGAAAGAATAAAGGGTTTTTTACCAAAACCCCGTTTTCCAAGCGAATCCATAATTTTATTTATGTGCGGGACAATCTCGTCAAGTGGCGCCATTTTTTCCCTATCAATCGCGTACCAGCCAGGATAGGTGTTGACGCATACTACGTCGGCCAGGTCGAAATTGAGATCATCAAAGGGAAACATACTGGCATAGGTCACCAGCCTGGACGGGTCTTCCGCGCGGATACACGCTGCCAGACGGGTGTAGAGGTCGCGCGATTCAGGAATGTTGCTTGCGCCCTCGTTGAGAAAGCCCCAGAGTACCACCGACGGATGGTTGATGCTGTTCTGCACCATAAGACGGGTCTGGCGTTCCTGCGCTTCCACAAACAGCTGGTTTTTGAAGTGCTCGACTTTTTGGCCCCAGCCAAGGCTCTCTTCCATGACCAGAAAACCTTTTTCATCGCACAGATCGAGAAAACGCTGGTCCTGCGGATAATGCGAACCCCGTACAAAATTACAGCCAAGGTCTTTCAGCAACTGGAGGTCGTCTACAAGCTGTTGCAGGGGCAGGGCAGGGCCGTATTGCGGATGGGCCTCATGACGGCAGTATCCCAATAGCTTGATAGTCTGTCCATTTAAAAAAACAGACCCTTTTTTTGCCTCAATGGTCCTTAAACCAAACCGTTCTACAATGTCGTCGTCTTTTGTTCGCACCTGCATAATGTGCAAACAAGGGTTTTCAGGAGACCAGGGAGTGGGATTTGGCACAGTGAGGTCAACCGCAACACGGTTGTTTTTTACCGGAATATTCTGGAATTCTTGAATGGCGCTGTTATCTAGTGAAACAGACAGGGTGATTTGATCAGGCGTCGCACCGTTGAAGAGAATGTCCGCCTCGATTTTCCCCGAGGCAAGGTCCAGTGTTTTTATCCGCGCCCGTTCAATGAAGCAGGCGGGCGTTTCGTGCCATGCAACGCTCCTGAAGATGCCTCCGTAGGCGTAAAAATCGAAAAATTGCTCTTGAAGGGGCACGCGTTTTTTATCGAATCTGTTGTCTATAAGCACGATAAGTTCCCGGACACGTTTTTCCGAAGCAGGGACTTGGACCCAAAAGCCCGAGTAGGGAAGGCTGCTTTCGTGCAACATGGTCCCATCCACAATGATCCTGCACCACATGCCAAGACCATGGAAGCGGATGCGGCCGGGCATGCCTGGTGTTACTTCAACCAAGGTCCGGTAGGCGGCTGTACCCCGTTTTCCCGCATAAGCGGGGCTGGCATCGAACGCGCCGGGCACTGGCATGCGGTCTATGTATGCGAGGTTTTTAAGATCAATTGCCTCAAGATCGCACTCTGTTCCCAGGAACATAAAATCCCACATACCGTCGAGCAGATGAACTGTGCGGGAAACATGGCGCGGGTAGGGAGTTATTGTATTCATGCATGAAATATACTTTTTTACACGCATATGCCACTTTACCGGAGATAAAAAAGTGCGGGACGCCCTTGGGAGGCGTCCCGCACCAACCACAAAAGAGAAGGGGGGGATTTATGTATACGCCTATTAGGCGCAATGCGCCATTTGCACTGTGGGAAAACCCGCTTTCATTTTTTCGAGGGCCTTTTTCTTGATCTGACGCACACGTTCTTTGGAGATGTTCAATTTTCTACCGATCTGCTCGAGGTTGAAGGAGGTTTCCGCGTCAATGCCAAAATAATACTTGATGACCTTTTTTTCCTGCGTGTTGAGGGAATCGACCATCTCATCGATATTAAAGCGCAGGGCGTCCTTGTCCACGAATTCGTCCGGCGCCTCGGTGTGGGTGTCGGCCATGAGGTCGTGGATATTGGCGTCGTTCTCGTCATCGATCTGGGCGTCCATGGAAACACGGTTGTTGGAAAGCGAGAGAATCTGCTCAATCTCGTACGGTTTGCTCTGGGACTTACGCGCCACATAATCGTAATCAATGAAGCCGTGTTCTTGCAGAGACATTTCCGCGAGGCGGTTGACCCGTTTTGACTTTGACTCTTTTTCCGCTGAGACGCGGACCAGGCGCGATTTCTCGTACAGGGCCTTGATAATGGACTGCCGGATCCACCACACCGAGTAGGAGATGAACTTGACCGAGTAGCTTGACATATTGTAGCGATCAATGCTTTCAATGAGCCCAAGATTGCCTTCGTTGATGAGCTCGGGCATGGAGAGGCCCTGGTTTTGGTATTTTATCGACACGCTGACAACAAACCTCAGATTGGACGTGATTAGTTTATTGAGCGCTTCCTTGCTTTTGCTTTTTTTATATTCAGTGAGGAGTTCACGTTCCTCTTCGCGCGAAAGGCGCGGATACCCTCTGATCTCTTTCAAATATTGATTAACGAAGTCCTGCTCTGTTCTGTACTTCTTATAATACATTTTAACCTCCAATTCTCGTTTGATGTTCTATAAAAATATAACGAAAGTGGCTTTTCTATGTGTCACGGTATTGTAATGGAGAGGTAAAAAGACGGTAATGGAAAAAATCGGCGTAACCCGCTATTTTATAATGACTTACTGAACAGAATTGTTTTCTTTCACAATGTGTTCACCGATTTTTTCATTATAAATTCCCACAGCTTCAGGGATTTTATCGTGGGCAAGATAGTTGGGAACCCAGCTGATAAGGGTAAATCCGAATCCAACAAAGAGGATAGGGGAGATTCCTTCGCCTCCAGCCAGAGATACAATGGCGCCTAGTGCCGAGAGGCCAAGGCCGCCGAAAAAGAGCCCGGAAAAGCCCATTTTGCAGTTTCTATACGAAAGCATGATTTGGTAGGCGGGATCGACATCGTACACATATTCGGCGAGGTTGTCTCCGAAATAGGTCACTTTGGTATAGCGGATGTCGCGATCGACTCTGAAATAGTACTGGTTTGATTTCGGTTTTTGCTTGATGCCTTTCTGGGAGAAAACATCTTCCTCTGTGGTAAGGTCGATATAGGTCATGCCCCTGAGGGGTTCGAGATTGAGATTGTCCGTCGCCTCAGCCGTGTCCCTCTCGGCCTGTTGTGCGCCTGTATATGCGCACGCAAAAAAAAGGATGCTGAAAAGCGTTATCCGGAGCATGATACTGTCCTGTCCCCCCTCATACTTAAATATTGTATAACATATATTATTTTTCATTGAATTTTCTATCAACATTATGAATTTCAGCCTGTACGTTTCGTAGAATGCGCCATTCGGAAAGGTCGGTATTGGCAATAAACCCCCGGCCCGAATAGACATCGCCCTCCTCGGTCACCATGCGGACGAATTTATCCGAAGTGACCTTGGCCGACTTTTTGTCCCAGGCGATGAGCGAGGTGGTTACTCGCTTTCCCTCTGCGGTTGATATTTTGACTTTGCCCATTGCTATGAGCGTGTCCATGTTTTCAGAGATTTTCCCTGAATCGGCCGTGAGGTGCGAGGTGCCGTTTGTCTGAAAATAGACCAAGTCAACGGGATTCACATAGGTGCGGCTGTCTTTACGGTATTTTATAATGTGCGTTGATGTAAGGGTCCAGAGCTTCCGGTTGTCCTCGGTAAGGGTAAGCCGGGTGGTATCGAAGAATTCCTGAACGGGCAAGCGGCTCTCCTCAATCCTGGTACCGCTGATTTTTGGCTTGTCCCTGGAGCAGGAAATAAGAATCAGACAGCAGGCAACAGGCAGCAGGCAGATAAAAGCCCTGACAAAGAGACCTAACGGCTGCCGGTTGCCAAGTATCCGCTGATTGCTTATCATGGCTTTGATTTCCATCGGTCGTGCATCCAAATCCATTGGGCGGGATCGTTCCTGATCACCTGTTCGAGCAGCGTGTTGAATTGGGTCATGACCGAGGTGATTTTCTCATCCTCGGCGTGTCCCCGCGGCTCAAGCGGGGGATGTATCGTGACCCGCTGGGTGTTGTCCGCCATGCGTTCCGTAAAAACAGGAATGAGCAGCGCACCAGTACGCACGCCAAGTTTGAAGGGCCCCATGACTGTTTTTGCCGGTTGTCCGAAAAAAGGTACAAATCTGCTTTCAACTCTTGTGTCAAGATCACACAGAACGCCCAGCGCCCGGCCCTGTTTGAGCCAGGAAAGCACGGCCCGGGGGCTTTCCTGGCGTTCGAGGTAGGTGACGTTGAAGAGACCGCGGTTGCGCGCAATAAAGCGGCTGACGCGTTCGTCGAACGAGGGCGCGCCCAGTACCAGTATGGGGAAACCGAGCAGGGAGAACCGGGGCGGCATCATTTCAAAGCAGCCTGTGTGCGCGGTGACAAAAATAATACCGCGGCCCGCGGCCAACGCGGTGTGTGCTATTTCCAGGTTGCGAACGGCCATATACCGCCCGGGCGCCTGTGTAAAAAGCTGTTTCATGAGGATAGCGTCGACCAGATTCGCGGTGATGTTGGCAAAGACGCGTTCGCCAATGGCGCGACGGTCCTTTTCAGTGAGTTCCGGACCAAAGGCGCGCGCCAGATTGGCGTCCATCTTGTTCCGTTCGTGTGCGGCAAGCTGGTATGCGGCCCGGGCGAGCCATGTGGCTGCGCAAAGCGATGCGCCGCGGGGGATCACGCCAATGCAGGCTGCCGCCGCCCGAATGGCAAGATAGATGGCGGTGTTTTTCACCCGTTTTTTGAGGGGCTGGTCACTTTTCATACAGGTATCCGATGAGTACTCTGCCCACGGCATCGAGGCTTTCAGCAGAGCATTTGTCGGGCGTGTCCTGCGCCGTATGCCAGTACGGGTAATCAAAATCGATAAGGTCAATGGCCGGGAGGCCCTTTTCAATGAGCGGCACATGGTCGTCGAGGACCATGGGCCCCATACGGTCAACGAATGCGGGAATGTTCAGCGACGCTGCTATGTCCCAGAGCGTCCGGATAAGCAGGGGTGCGCTTTTAACCGAGCCAGGCTCTTTTGGTATGGAGAGGTTGCGGTCGCCGATCATGTCGATAAGGATGGCGCCCGCATAGGAAGCGGGCTTGGCCTGTGCGGCGAAGTGCTTTGATCCCAAAAACCAGAAATTGTCGCCACCGTTGCCCATGTCCTCGCCGTCGAAAAAAATTATCTCCACGCTTTTTGTAGAAGAAAGGCTATCGAGCGCGGTACATATCTCCATGAGGACCGCCACACCGCTGGCGCCGTCGTTTGCGCCCGGGATGGGCGTGTTCCGGTTAACCTGCAGGGGCTCACGGTCGGCCCAGGGGCGCGTGTCCCAGTGGGCGCAGAGAATTGTTTTTTTAGGAGCAAGGCCGGTAAAGGTGATATGAAAATTTGTCAGCGCGAGCGCTTTTCCCTGCCGGGTGTCTTGTACGGAAAAATCATGGCGGGCATAGGTCCCATTTTTTTTCGATTTGAGAAATGTTTCGAGCCATATTTTCATGTTTCTATGACCTTGGGAGTTGGGATCCCTGGGCCCCAAAGCGCATTGGGCTTCGAGGTACGAAAAGGCGCGTTGAGAGTTGAACCGGGGAGTCGCGGCCCCAGCAACCAGGACTGGAAATAAAAAAAGGAGAGCGTAGAAAACTCCAGCGACTCTCCCGAAGTGCGTACGCATTTATTCGAGGTTTTTGCGCTTTTTTTCCTCTTCGGCCGATTTGCATTTTATGCAGAGCCGCGCGTGGGGAACGGCCTTGAGCCGCTCGAAATCGATGTCCTCGCTGCATTCCACGCACACGCCATAGTCCTTGTCTTTTACACGGAGCAGCGCCTCCTCGATGTGGTGCAGATACCGGCCTTCGCGTGAGGCGAAGAGGAAGGCCTTTTCGCGCTCCTGGAAATCGGTCGCCTGGTCGGCGAGGTGATAGGTGTAGGACGAGAGTTCGCCGCTGGCCTCTTTAGAGGTTGTGTTGAAATTTGACTCCTCGATGAGATTGAGCTCTTTGAGCAGGGTAGTGCGTTTTTCCATCAGGAGTTTTTCGAAGAATTTCCGGTCTTTCTGGTTCATGCGCCCATCCTTTGTGACAATGTATTCTTGGTAAGATACATTTTATTTTTGCGCCTTTTCAATGCCGATTTTTACGGGCGCATCGTTAATAATATACTCTTTTTTTTCCTGAACGGAACCCGGAATCTTGGCGTCGAGGAAGGTCGCAAGGGTCTCGGACAGAACAAGCTCGCGGTATCGCACGCCAATGGCCGCAGCGAGGGCCGCGTCCGCGGTCTCAAAATGAAGCCGGATGCGGTCTTCCTTGTCCAGGCCGATTTCCTTGCGCATGGTATTGACGCGGTTCTTGAATTCGAGCGCAAGGCTTTCGGCGAAAAGTTCCTCTGAGATAGTGATATCGAGCGCCACTGTTATGGCATCGCGCGACTCAATGGCGCCGCTGGTAAGGGAGGTCCGTTCCACCACCACTTCACCGGGTTCGACGGCAACGCCCAAAATGCTTACGGGCGTGCCGTTGGCAAGCTCTGTTACACGGGCGGGTTCGAGGGCGGCGATGGCTACCGCGGCTTCCTTCATGCGCGGGCCGAACTTTTTTCCCAGCAGCCGGTAGTTGGGTTTGACCGTAAGCGAAACGATGGCCGTGGCGTCATTGGCCCAATCAATTCGTTTTATATTCAATTCCTCCCTGATCAGCTGTTCGTAGTGCCGTACCATTGACTGTTCGCGCTGTCCCATCACCACAGTGGCCAGGGGCAGAGGCTGCCGGTTTTTGATGTTGTGTTTGGCGCGCAGGGCATTGCCAATGCCCACCACGGCGCGTACCAGGCGCATCCGTTCCTCGAGTTCGGGATCAATGTGCGATTCGTCGGCCATGGGATATTCGCAGAGATGCACGGACGCGGGGCCGCCTTTTAAAGCGAGGTTTTGGTACATTTCCTCGGATACGAAGGGCAGTATAGGCGCCAGGACCTTCGAGAAGGTGAGTAGCACCGTATGGAGGGTGCTGTGGCATTCGTTTTTGGCGGCGGGGTCATCGGCGACATTGGCCCAAAAGCGTCCGCGGCTCCGCCTGATGTACCAGTTGGTGAGATCGTCGATGAAATCGACCACGGCCGGCACCACCTTGTACAGGTTGTACGATTCCATCTGGGCGTTTACTTCCTTGACAAGACTCTGGAGCATGGAGAGGATCCAGCGGTCGAGTTCGTTGCGCGAGCGCACGGTGTTGCGCGCGGGGTCCCAGCCGTCGGTGATCGCGTATTCAATGAAAAAGTTATACGAATTCCAGAGCGGGATAATTACGCTTTTCAGTATTTCCTTTACTCCAGCCTCCGAGAACCGGAGGTCCTCGGCCCTGACAACAGGAGAATTGATGAGATACATGCGCAACGCGTCAGCTCCATAGGTTTCCATCACATATTCGGGCGCAGGATAGTTCTTGAGGCGCTTGCTCATCTTCTTGCCGTCCTCGGCAAGGATGAGGCCGTTCACGATCACGTTTCTGAACGCGGGTTTCTCGAAAAGAATGGTTGAGAGTACGAGAAGGGTGTAGAACCATCCGCGCGTCTGGTCGAGTCCTTCGGCAATGAAATCCGCGGGAAAACCCTGTTCAAAAAGCTCTTTGTTTTCAAAGGGATAGTGCTTTTGTCCATAAGGCATTGAACCCGACTCGAACCAGCAGTCAAAGACCTCGGGCGTGCGCCGCATGGCGCCGGAACAGCCGGACCGTGTGCAGGCAAAGGTGATTGGGTCAAGCGTGTGCTTATGAAGATCGCCGGCAGTACGGCTGGCCAGGGCCTCAAGCTCTTTGATGGACCCTATGCATTCGACGTGGCCGCACGCTGGACAGATCCATAGGGGGATGCAACTGCCCCAGAAGCGGTTGCGGCTGATGTTCCAGTCCTTGGCCTCCTTGAGCCAGTTGCCAAACCGCTTGCTTCCCACGTATTCGGGCACCCAATGGATGCGTTCGTTGCTGGCGCACAGTTTTTCGCGCAGATCCTCAACCCTGATATACCAGGCTTCGATAGCGCGGTATATCAGGGGAGTGTCGCTCCGGTCGCAGAAGGGGTAGCTGTGCACGATCGTACTCTGATGCACCAGCTTTCCCTGGCTTTTCAGCATATGGATAATGGCCTTGTCCGCGGCCTTGCAGTGCTGGCCCGAGAAATCCGGGACCATGCCGGTAAAGTTAGCCTCAATGTCCAGGGGATCGACAATCTCGATGTTCTCCTTGATGGAGATCCGGTAGTCGTCCTCGCCATAGGCGGGCGCCATGTGCACAATACCGGTGCCGTCCTCGGTGGTGACAAAGGGGTCGTTCAACACCCTGAAGGCGTTGGGGTGGTCTTTGAAATAGGGAAAGAGCGGCTCGTACGCCATGTTGTAGAGCGCCGTGCCTTTTATGCGAGAAAGGACCTCATACTCGCCGGGTTTTTTGTAATGAGTGGCAAGCCGCGCCTCGGCAAGGTAATAGACCGCGTTCTGGGCCGTGTCTCGTATCTTGACATAATCAATATCAGGTCCCGCGCACAGGGCCAGGTTGCTGGGGAGCGTCCAGGGTGTGGTGGTCCACACGAGGAAATACTCGTTTTCCGCACCTTTGATTTTGAATCTGACCGTTATTGAGGGGTCCTGCACGTCTTTGTAATTCGCATTTGCCTCAAAATTGGACAAGGGGGTCGTCAACGCCCATGAATAGGGCATGACCCGGTGTGCCTTGTACACCCGGCCCTTTTTCCAGATTTCCTTAAAAACCCACCAGACCGATTCCATGAAGGTGCGGTCCATGGTCTTGTAATCATTGTTAAAGTCGACGAAGCGACCCATGCGGGTGACCGTGGTCCGCCATGCTCCCGCGTATTTAAGCACCGAGGAACGGCAGGTTTCGTTGAAGAGGGCCACGCCTTTGTTCAGGATTTCGGGCGTGCCTTTGAGGCCCAGTTCGTCCTGCACCAGTTTTTCTATTGGCAGACCGTGGCAGTCCCAGCCAAAACGGCGTTCGACATAGCGGCCGCGCATTGTCCAGTAGCGGGGCACAATATCTTTGAGCGTGCCCGCGAGCAGGTGGCCGTAATGCGGCAGTCCTGTGGCAAAGGGCGGACCGTCGTAAAAGACAAAGGGCTTTTTCGCCTTGGTCTGTTCCAGGCTTTTTTCAAAGGTTTTATTTTTTTCCCAGAGGACCAGTACCTCTTTCTCCATTTCAGGAAAGGTACGGGATTTATCGAGTTTTTTAAACATGATACATGTGTCCTTACAGTTTTTCCAGCACACCTTCGACCAGTGACACAAGGCGAGGTTCGGCCTCATTGGCGCGCCTGATGATTTCTTGTATGTCAACCGGCTTGAGCGTATCAGGATCGCATTTATCGGTGATGACGGAAAGACCGAGCACCTGGAGTCCGCAATGGACTGCCACGGTCACCTCGGGCACCGTTGACATGCCCACCACGTCGGCCCCGATAACGCGCAGCATGCGGTATTCCGCCGCGGTCTCGAGACAGGGACCACTCATGATCGCGTAGACGCCTTTGCGTACGGAAATGCGTTTGTGCGCGGCAACCTGTTCTGCAAGGCGGATGAGGTCTTTGGTGTAGGCGTTGAACATGTCGGGAAAACGCGGACCCAGCCGGTTGTCGTTCTTTCCAATGAGGGGCGTCTGGCCCAAAAGGTTGATATGGTCGGTGATGAGCATGATGTCGCCGGGATCGAGGTCGCGGGAGATGCCGCCGCACGCGTTGGAAACAATGAGCGTCTGGATGCCCAGCGTCTTGAGGACCCGCACCGGATAGGTGACCTGCTGGAGCGTATAGCCTTCGTAGAAATGAAAGCGGCCCTGCATGACAGCCACTTTTTTTCCCGAGAGAAGGCCCAGAATGAGCTTGCCTGTGTGGGTCTCGACCGTGGAGAGCGGGAAATGGGGGATGTCGCCGTAGCTTATCTCCGCCTCGCGCTGCACCCGGTCCGCAAGCTTACCCAGGCCTGTGCCCAAGATGATGCCGATCTCCGGCGTAAACGGCGTGCGCTCCCGTATGGCAGCCACAGATTGTGAAATGCAATCAAAAATTTTGTCCATGATTATCTCCTGATTTCAACGATTTTGTTTCGCGATCCCTGGCCCGCGACAATGGTCACCGCGCTTTTTGCCACGTCAAAGTGCCGCGCCAGCGCTTCGACCACGGCCATGTTCGCCTTGTTGCCGACCGGCGGCGCCGTGCACCGCACCCGTACCCTGCCTTCGGCGTCGGGGCCTTCGACGTTGTTCCGCGACGAGCGCGGCGCCACCTTCACGGAAACCCTCACTGCGCCTCACCGTGCTGCTTCTGCGTTTCCGGTTCGATTTCAAGTACATTGAGCATTTCGAGTTGCGATTTGACAAGTGCCCTAAACTTGATGATGAACGTTTTCTTCTGTTCGTGCAGCAACGCCATATCACGATTGATGGCCTCAAGGCGCTGCACCGCGTCGGCCGCGGATTGTGTGGCCCGGTATTCGGCTTCCCTGACAATGAGTTCCGCCTGTTTTTCAGCGTTTTTCTTTGTCTCCTCAATGGACTGCTGCGCCTGGAGCAGCATGTCGTGCAGGACTTTCTCAAGTTTTTCATATTTCTCGAGTTCGCCTTTTAAACGGGCGTTTTCGAATTCACCGTCTTTTTTTCCGCGTTCAAACTCTTCAACGCGGCCGGCCATCATGTCGAGGTAGGCCTGCACTTCGTCCGGATCGAATCCCTTGAAGGTCCGCTTGAATGTCTGGCGCCTAATGTCCATTGGCGAAAGGGCCATGGGTATTCTCCCAAGTTAAATCAGTGAAATGAGCGTGCGCTCCAAAAAGCCGATGAGCAAAAAAACCATCAGGGGCGAGAGGTCGATGGGCAACTGGACATTAAGCCTGTCCATGAGGCGCACGTAGAGCTCGCGCACAGGCAGGAGCACCGGATCGGTGAGTCGCACCAACCAGTCAACAATCACATGGTCGGGGGCCATGGGCACCCACGAAAGGATGATACGCATGAAGATAAGCATTTCGTAGATCCGCAGCAGGGTGACCAGCACCATGATGAAATTTTCCGCTGCCATCAGCTCGCCTCCGCGAAAAGAGCGCGGCCAATGCGCACCATGGTTGCGCCTTCCTCAATGGCGATCTCAAAGTCATCGGACATACCCATGGAGAGTTCGGGCAGCGCAATGCCGATGACGCGCGCACAATCGGTTTTAAGAGCGGCGAGTATTTTAAAACACGAACGGATGCGCGTAGCGTCGTCCGTGAGCGGCCCCATGGTCATGAGACCCTGTATTGTTATGTTCTGCAACAGGGCCATCTCCCGTATAGCGGCAATAGCATTTTCGGGACGAACGCCTGACTTTGCATCTTCACCTGAGGTATTTACTTCAATAAGCGCATTCATTGTCTTTCCCAGTTTTACGCACTCGGCATCTATGCATTGCGCGAGCCGTACCGAATCCACGGATTGGATCATGTCAGCCATTCTTACTGCCTGCTTTGCCTTGTTTGTCTGCAGATGGCCGATGAAATGGACTGTGAACAGCCCGTGCATGGCGTCATATTTCGTTGTAAGCTCCTGCACCCTGCTTTCACCGATGTTGGCTATGCCATGGTCCTTCAGAGAAACGACCTCTGCGACAGAATGAGTTTTTGTCACGGCCACAAGAGTAATGTCTTTTCCCGTGCGGCCGCTTCTGCGCGCGGCAGCATCGATCCGTTCCAGAATACGGCCAATGGCTTTTGCCATAACAGACATAAAATCAATAAAATATATCTTTAGTACGCAGGATTTCTCAATGAAAACATGGGGACACGGGGCGGAATTTTATTCAAAGACCCAGCGGCCGAAGCACGTGCTGTTATGGAAATCGGCGATGCCCGTGGGCGACCAGGCGCAATATTCAGGCACGCCGGCAAGAACATCGCACCGAAGCAGATTTCCCCGCCACGCATCGCCGGCACGCGGCGGAATATGTGGAGAGAGAAAGAGGTCGGCAAAATCAATGGCAATGTAGGCTTCCCAACCTACCTGCGAGGTCCTGGTCCTGCTCTGGAAGCTTTCAGGATTCCACCCTGTAAAGCCTTGAAACCGTTTTCCCCTGCGGCCCGGCGCTGCAATGTCGTTTATTATGAGGGCGTCGAAGCGGGCGTTGAGAGGGTTTACTTCAAGTTCATAGTACAGGGAGCCGTACCCAAAAGGATCGATGAAAAGTTCCACCACGTCTTCGGTATACAGGGGATCGTCGTGCCCGGTGAGTGTGGCAAAGGGCTGGATATCATCGCAGGAAAACCAGGCGTAGAGACGTTCGCTGTCCCAGGCAAGTCGGCCCTCGGTTTTCTGTTTTGGCGGTTTTCCGGTCACGGTATCGACCAGCCTGATGGGTGTTGCGGCGGAAAAATGAGAGGCGTCAATCTGATCAAATTCAGGCATGACGCAGCGCCTGATGCCGTACGAAGAAAGTTTTTCCATCACTGCCGCTCCTGCGCAGCGCGGGCAAGTTCCTTGCCAAGTGCGCAACACGCGTCCAGGACCGTCCGCGAAGGCTTGCCCGCTGACGCAATGGTCGGGCCAACTTTGTCCCCCAGTTCGGAAAAGAGCGTTTCGAGCGGGCCCTTCACGTCGCCGCCGCCGCCGTGTGAATAAAAGAGACCGTATTTTTTCCCTGTAAGCCCCCGGGCATTGTTCTTTTTCGCGATATACCAGTCGTCAAGAAACGTTTTCAGACCGCCGGCAATATAGCTGTAGTAGTCTGGCGAACCAAAGGCGGCCACAGAAAACAGACGGTATTGATCGATGTCCATGCGCACCTCGTTGGTGTTGACGAGAACGGCCTTCATTCCCTCGGCGGCGGCGCCCTCGGCAATTGCCCGGGCCATGGCAGCGGTGTTGCCATATTCTTGCGAATGAAACAGAATCAGGAGAGATCCCATGGGCGCGTCCTTTCACCTTAATGGCATGCGCGGAGCATGTTGAAAATCCAGTGTATGAAAAAAGGCGACAACAACGCGAGCGCGAAAAGCCGCGGTCCCTGTTCCGAAGAGAATATAAACCTGAGTCGTTTCAGGTTCAGCAACGAAATTGCCAGCCCGTAGAACGCAAGACACACACAAATGAGCAGCACGGCGGCAAAGAACGATGAGAGCGAAAAGGCGGCGTCTATGTTACCGGCCGCAAGCGCCTGGACCGTGCGGGTGATGCCGCAGGTAGGGCAGGGCAGGCCGGTCAATGAAAAAAAGAAGCAGTGAAAGCGGCCCATGATGTGTCCGGGTAAAAAGGCAACGATGATAAGCGCGCAGAAAAATAATACAGACCAGACAAGTTCGTGGTCAAGGGCGCCTGGAGCAAGGCGTACGCGCTGCAGTCGTATGGCTTTCACAGCGCCAGAAGCCCCTTTACCAGGCCTACGCCGGACACAACAAGCGTGAGGGCCGCTGCGGTGGCGCAGGCGCAGCAGAGCGCCACGGGAAGTACGACCGCGACAAGCGCCCGCATCGTGGAGGTTCGGTGCGCCTCCTTGAGACCGGTTATCATTATATATAGCCACCAAAAGAGCGCTGCAATGACGCCGCATACGGGAACAACGCTCAACAGCGCTGTCGCTCCCTGGGCATAGGCGAGTACCTTGAACGTGGAGGCAAAGCCCTGTGTTGCGCCACCGGTAATCGTGAGGCAGAGGTGAAGAAGACCTGAAAGCGCGAAGAGCGCAACAGCGACGCAGAAAGGCATAATGAAGACCACGACGCACAGGTCGGCCCAGGTACCCAGATACCGCGCAATAAAGGCGTTGTCGGGACCGAGATTGAAGGTGCGCAACACGCCTTGCCAGAGCGTGCTAAATGCGCCGCCGATGGTGCTTCCGATGATGCCGAAGAGAAAAGCCTTGAACAGGGCCGAATCCCGGTTAAGGTTCCTGAAGGTATGGGAAGGGGAGAACAGCACTTCCTGGATGGTAATGAAGAACGAGGGAATGCTGAAGATGCCGGTTTTCGCTTCCCAATCCGGGGCAATGGCCGGACCAACAGGTACCACCGCGGTGCCTAATTCCGCACCGCAATTGAAGCACGCGGCATTGTGCGCGCTGTTTTCCATCCCGCAGAAATGGCAGACCATGGTCATGCTCCCTTTCTGAATACGAGGCCAATTGACGAAGAGGCGACCCCTTTGTAGTCTTGGATCGCGAGGCCGGGCGTTGACTCGAGCGCCGCGAGGCTGAAGGAGTCGTAGCCGTACAGTGTATTGGCGCGCTCGAGCGGCATGAGGGAGAGGCCAGAGGCCTCGATGACGTTTTTCACATCAATATTGCACTCGAGGAGCGCGGAACGGCGCGGATAGATGAAGTCGAGGGTGAGCGCCAGGATGCCGTTGGGCTTGAGCACGCGCGCCATTTCGCGCATCATGCGCGCCTGCAGGTCGCAGTCCGCCTGGGTCTGGGCCGTATGGAGTTCATCGGCAACAGGGACCGCCCTGCAGTGTTCGAGTACCGAGACGGAGACCACCCGGTCGAACGTGGCGCTGGCATAGCTTATCTTTTCCATGCCCTCTACCCGGTAGTCGATGGCAAGGCCGTATTTTTTCGCAAGTCTCCGGTCAATGCCATGCCATCCCACATTTTCAAAGGGGTCGATTGCCGAAACTTTCAGGCCCATATCGGCGTAAAAATATTGGAGCGGCGCCCTGCCGCAGCCTGCATCGAGAATGGAGAGCCCGGGTTTGAGGTCCAGGTTTTGTATGATCCAGGGGTATTCCCACCGTTTGTTGGGTCCCACGGGTCCTGAACCCACGTACGAATCGAGTTTTTGCATGATGTTTTTATAGGACGCTGAATTGCGTTCCGCAAGGCGGGCATAGGTACTGATGAAGTCGGGCCGGGGAACCTGGGCCAGATCAAAGGGTGCGCGTACATAGGTTTTGCGCAGGGTGAGAGTGAGCTTTGAACGCTGCAGGAAACGGATAAGAGGCGCGGGTATGCGCTGGGTAAGATTCATGGTGGAATGTAATATACAATTTTATGCCCCTGAAAATAAGGCAAAAAAAAGCCCGCAAGAGCGCCTCATGTATGGGCATCATTCATACAAGCCATGCTCTTTGTTGCTTGATGACGCCCGTACAGACTTACTCCCACTATCCAATCCTAAATATTCCTGGCTTGAACCAGACCTTGCCAATTTATAATTTTTTAGATCCATGATGTTCAGATCCTGTGCCATTGGCATCGTATTTATAACAACAGCTCTTTTTTCGTTTGACCTTACCCGTAGCGTTGACCAGACAACGATCACGCTTGGTGACATGGTGCGTCTCAAGGTGACGGCAGTGCGGCGCGCGGATGAAAAACTTGTGTTTCCCGGTCCTGACGCTGATTTCGGCCAGTTTGAATTAAAAGACATGCGGAGCAGCGAAGCGCCTTCGGGGTCCCTGCTTGCCGAGACGTATGAATACCTCGTCACTGCCTATACGTTGGGAACGCTCACCATGCCCGCGCTCACGGTCGTCAATCTGAAGGACACTGCTGACCGGAAAGCGACCGACCCTGTGGAAATCGTTGTCAAGCCGGTCACGGTCAAGGACACCAGCGACATTGTGGACATCTACGGGCCGGAGAGCATCGGCTTTGGCGCGCGCTTCTGGGCAGCGCTTTTTGGCATTGTGGTTGCCCTGGGCCTTCTCGTGTGGCTGATTGACCGGTATCTTCTGAAGCGCAAACGGAACGAGGAGAAAAAGGAGGCGCCGCCAATACCACCGGAAAAACTTTTTGAACAGGAGATAGGGCAGCTTGTCCGCGACGACCTTCTGGCAAAGGGCGAGGTGAAAATATTCCATTTCAGGATTTCGGAAATATTGAGGAGGTACATTGGCGCGCGTCTCAATTTTTACGCCCTCGAATCGACCACCAGCGAGCTTATCAGCGCGCTCAAGGCGTCAAAAACCGATCCCAAAGTGGTGCGCCTTGTTGAACAGTTCTGCACAGTAAACGATCCGGTGAAATTCGCCAAATGGATACCGAAAAGCGGGGAATCCGAGAACCTGATAATTTTGGCGCGCGAACTGGTCTCTCTGACACCTCCCTTGGAACAGAAGGAACCTGCCGGAAGCCCCGCGGCACAGCAAGGCGCTGATAAAAAACACATTACATAAAAACAGCCGACAGTACGTCAGATATTTCCTTTTTTTAGGCCAAGCGAATTTTGTATTTTAATATGTTTAGCATTTATGTGGATAGTTTAAATAAAGGAAATTTTTTTAGGAAGTGACGAATGCCGTCAAAAAGAAATACATAGACCTCCATTTACATTCAACTTATTCTGACGGTACCCTTTCAATAAAGGAGATCGTCGAATATGCGTCCACACAGCATCTTGCGGCCATTTCCCTGACCGATCACGACTGCATCGCCGGGATACGGGAAATAACCGAACTGGCCGGAAAAGTGGGACTTGAGGTCGTTCCCGGAGTGGAGATAAGTTCGCTTGTCGAAACCAGCGATATCCACGTCCTCGGATATTTTATCGATTACAGCAATACCGAACTGAACGAGCGGCTCGAGGAGATCCGGCTTATCCGGATAGAGCGCGCCAAGAAGATAGTCCAGCGCCTTAACGACAAGGGTGTGGTGCTCCGCTTTGAACGGGTGCTCGAGTTCGCCCGGGGCTACTGTATCGGCAGGCCGCACATTGCCCAAGCACTGGTTGCCGAGGAACACGTTAATTCGTTTACCGAGGCTTTTGACCGCTATCTGGGAAACCACACGGAGTTCTATATCCCGGTCCAGAAACTGAACCCTGCCGAGGCCATCGCGCTGATCAAGTGCGCGGGCGGCGTCTCCGTGCTTTCACACCCGCATGTAACCGATCGGAACGACCTGCTTGAGCAATTCGTAAAGGATGGCCTTGATGGCATTGAGGTATACAGTCCCAAGATGACCTACCGGCAATTTAATTTTTACCGGCAGTTCTGCCACAAATACAACCTTTTGGAAACTGGCGGCTCGGACTGCCATGGGCCGCGCTTCAACGACACCATGTCGATAGGAAGCACCAAGACGCCGTATCGATTTCTGGAGAGAATGCAGGCGCGGATTCAGCAGCACAACGGCGCAAGCTTCTAAAACGTCACTCTTCCACCTTTACCCACGCTGGCAGCGGACCGGCATAGCCGAGTTTCGCGGCGTTTTCACTAAGGACCGGTTCGTATGCCGCAGGCGTTTTGTCAGCGGGAAGCACGACATACACTTTTTCAACGAGGAAATTGCTGCCTATGGGCGCTCCGCCGTACAGAGTAACCGCGCGATTGATAAGATCGTTGTCAGCGTACGACTTAAGGTTGGTGCGGCCACGGAGTTCAAGGAGGTATTCATCACCCCCTTCGCCGGGAAGGTGCTGCGAGGGACCCATGAGCAGCTGGTAGCCGTAGAGTACGTCAAAGGTTTCCAGCTTACGGATGACGCATTCCGGCGTTTCAGACACTGTATCTACGGGAGCATATCTCTTTTTATAAAACATGGTGCCGTAGAGCAGCAGGGGAAGCCCGCTCTTCACATAGACTGCCGCGCAGCGGGCGGGGCACACGTCCATCGCGTAAACGGCAAAGCCGCGTTCCGCAACGCTTTTAAGAAAAATGGAGGGATCGATGTCCGGACCGCGGCCATTTAAATACCGGGTTATGTTTTTTTGCCCGGGAAAGGTCTCTTCGGCAAGGGGAGGCAGACCAGGCAGGTGATAGGAGAGAAGCACATCCAAAAAATTGAATTGCATCCAGTAAAAATCGTGCTCGGGAATGCGGCTGAGCCCGGAATCGCCCCGTTCCCAGTAGATGCGCTCCTCTTTGAGTGAGAGTGGGGGCAGGTCGCAGCGGTGACGTGCGGCATAGAGGAGCGGCGAATTGTGGACAATGTCAGGGTTTCTAAAAATCGAGGCGCACGAAAAGAAAAGAGCGGCCGCGCCGCAGCACAGCACTGTCCGCAGCAGGGCGTTCACGGCTATTCCCAGTTTACCCGTTTAGGCTTAAGTACGCCGTTTTCATTCGCGAGATTGTAGGTGCACACAATGCGGCGTTTCATGTTGTTCACATAGCCGATTGAAATGGCGGAAAAGGTGGTGTCGTTCGCCTTTTCCATATTGACAGTATAGTAGCCGCCGCGGTATTTGACGTTGAGGAAACCTTGGTTCCACAACGGGTCTTTCTGGATTTCCATGAGGGCCATTTCCATGCCGTACTCGGCCACTTCCTGGGCCAGCTTCTTGTTCACCTCGCGTTCGCGCAACTCCTTGGTCACGAAGACGATGATGACACCCGCGAGGGCGACAAGCGTGACCAGCGCCACGATAAAGACGGTCATAGACTGGGAGGAACCTCTCTGATTTTTCATTCCGCTCTCCTTACTTGGCCGTATCACCGGTGATAGGCCGTATGGCGGGCGATGGACAACGCCCGGTATATCTGCTCCGCCAGGACCACGAGGGCCACATGGTGATTGAAGGTGAGCGCCGAAAGAGATATCGCGCTATGCACGTGTTTCAGGATGTCCGGAGCAAACCCGTTAATGCCGCCTATTAAAAATAACAATTTGCCGTTGCTGTGTACACTCTCCTCAACAAAGGAGGCGAAAGCGAGGCTGTCCAAGGAGCGTCCCGCAGGTGTGAGGAGCACCACGCGTCCCGTGAATCCCTCAAGGGCCTCTATAGCCGCGTCGGTCTCCTTGCGCACCTGGGTTTTCATGGGTTCGCTGTTGCGGTCCCTGAGACGAATAATGGAAACATCGCACCAGGCGCGGCACAGCACCGCGTAGTGTCCAGCGCCGCTCTCCGCAAAGGGTTCGGCCCGTTTTCCCACGCAAAGGACCGTGACAGAAGGCTTTATTGCCATTGGATTTCTTCGCGTTGTTTCTCAAAAATAAGGCGGATGAGTTTTTCACGGAGCGCGGCATCGATGCTCAGGAAACTGATGTTATTGAAAAGGAAGGACTCGCCGGCCGTGTTTTTTTTCTCGATGCGGACCACCTTGCTTTTAAGTCCGCGAAACGACTCGCCCCTGAAATTAAAATTGACGGACAATACATCACCCAAATGGAACTCCTCGACCGTGCGGAGTTTTACTCCGCCGCCGGAAATGTCCTTGATGGTGCCGGTGAATTTGGCCCCGCTTTTGGCGAGTTCGGGGTCGGCCTCGGAGGCGAGTACGCGGAACATGGCCTCAATGGTCACTTCGAGGCGCAGGTACTCGCGCAGTTGTTTGCGGTCCATCTCGACAACGTGCGCCAAGGTGAGGGACGTATTGTCCGGGCTCTTGGTGATTACCAGGGTGCGGAAGCTGTAGACCGCGTCGCCGGTCTGGATGAGCGACACGGCCACCTCAGAGCCCTGGGAAAAAGCGGCCACCGCCTCCTGTTCTTCGGGATTGACCACTGCCATGGACAATTCGCTGATGTCCCTGATTTTGCTTCTAAACTTGGCGTTGTCCGTACCCTTGACAGGAGATATGTTTATAGGCTGGCCAGCGGACAACTCGCGCGATGAATAATAGCGGGTGCCGGGCTGCAGCCGCGTGTATTCGAGGCGGCTGCGGATGGCGCTGATGATGTCGCAGACACGGAGCAACTCGTCGTGTTTGCCCCTGAGGCGTTCGATCTCGGCACTGACACCCTCTTCGAAGGCCTTAATGCTTTTGAACATAACGTCGGACGTCTCAGCGCCGCTGGCATGGAAGATTCTGCGCAATTCCTGTTTTTCAACATCGTTGAGTCCATGTGTTTTACAGAGGGACTCGAATACGCTCCAGGAGAGTTCGGCGGTCTTCTGCGATTCGCGCCGTGAGCGGAAGAGTTCGGTACCAAACATTAAGAAGACGGCGAGCAGCAGGACGCCGCCAATGCCAAAAAAGATGTAGAGTGATGCGTTGGGCCACGAGGAAAAAATGTCTTTTACCGTATGGGTGGCAGCGTGCGCCGCAACGGGCAGCAAGGCGCACAGGCTCAGGAATACGGGTTTTGCCATGGGCTTTGATTTAGGTTGACAGTAATTTTATATTTAATATATATATATACTTACCTTTTTTTGTCCAAGTCAATCGTTTTCTGACGCAAGCAAGGAGCATATGAAGCGCATATCGGTAAACGAGATAACCGAAGGCATGGTATTGGCAAAACCGGTTGTCGGGTCCGGAGGTAATATCCTCCTTGGCGAAGGTACGGAGCTTCGTACCACCCTTATTTCGCGACTGCGCAACTGGGGGGTACCTTTTGTGGTCATCCAGAGCCAGGAAGGCGAAATTACCGAGGAAAAGATCACGGCATCACTTGATACGAAACGACAGGAAGTGGAACGGGTATTTGAACAGGTGAAAAACCATCCACTTATGGCCATTATTTATGAAGCGACAAAAGAGCATTTTGGGAAGGCATCATGATTACCGCTAGCACAATCGGATCACAGGAAAAGCTGAAACTGGCGGTTGACCGCATTACGGGCCTGCCAACGCTGCCGCAGGTCATCACTGAAATCACCCGGCTCATGCAAAATCCCCGTACCTCCGCCGAGGAGGTGGGCAAGGCGCTCATTATGGACCAGGCGCTTGCCTCAAAGGTACTCAAGCTGGTCAATTCCGCTTTTTACGGGTTTCCGGGCCGCATCAATACCATTACCCACGCTATTGTCATACTCGGGTTCAACACGGTCAAAAATATCATTCTTACCGCATCCATTTTTGAGACACTGGGCGGCAAGGGCGGAGGCCAGAAGGAATTTGACATTGAAAAATTCTGGCTCCATTCGATAGGCACCGGGGTCCTTGCGCGTGAAATATCGAAAAAGCTCAACTTCAAGTTCTTTGAAGAATGCTTCCTGGGAGGCCTGCTCCACGACCTTGGTAAAATCATCCTGTATAAATTCATGCCCGAGGAGATGGACAAGGTGCTCCAGGTACAGAAGGAGGAAAACTGCCTTTTCTTCCTGGCTGAGAAAAAAGCGCTTGACGTTACCCACGATCAGATTGGTGGCTGGCTGACCAGCAAATGGAACCTGCCCGAGGATTTACGCAACGCGGTACTGTATCATCACATGCCCATGCTTTCGGGAAAATACGCCATGATGGTTTCGATCGTCCACATTGCCGATATCCTGTGCCGCGCGCTCTGCATTGGGTCGGGCGGGGACTCCACCATCCCGGTTGTCGATGAAAAAGCGTGGGAAAAACTGAAATTTTCGCGGCAGCTGATAGACAAGATCTACAGCGACATCGATTTAGAGCTCGAAAAGGCCGCGGTCTTCTTTCAGATAATGTGATCTTTCGCGCCCGAGTCTGCGACCAACAAAGCACAGAGAATTGTTTTTGAATCGATTATTTCTTTTCGTTGCACCAGCCATAACAGTTTTTTAAACGGCATACTTACCTGTTCCACGAATTCTGTTTTGTCGAGTTTCAGCGATCCGGTATTCACGAGATCCGTTCCCGCAAATAAGGTGATGAAACCCGTGGAGTATCCTTCGGCATGGGCATAGGTAAGCAGCTTTCTCAGGCGCCGCGGCCGAAAGCCGGTCTCCTCGGCGCATTCCCTGCGTGCACACGCCGCAGGAGTTTCTTTTTTGTCAATTACTCCCGCCGGAATTTCCAGAATGGTGCGGCCAATTGCCGGTCGGTGCTGCCGTACCAGATGAACAATGCCATGATTGTCGATCGGCAGAACAGCCACGGCATCGCGCACGCGCACAATTTCCCTTAATGCGCGCTTACCGTCCGGCAGGGTGATGGTGAGCCGTTCGAGAGAGAGATAGGAGCCGGTAAAGGGGCGTTCCCGCTTTGTTACCGGCTCGAACAGAGGATCGTGGCGTTTCATGACCAGGGGATTTACCAGCCGAGCGAAGAGTCTTTTTTCCGGTTCCAGTCCGCCCAGCCAGCGGAGCCTATTTTTTTCGCGTCAATTGGCCGAAGCGCGCAATTTGTGCCATTGACAATGGAAAAGGCCCGGCGTTCCTCATCGAGCATGGCGCGGAGCTTCTCTTCCTGCTCTTTCTGGTGTTGCTCAAAGGCTTGCTCTTGTTCCGCAGCGTATTTTTCGAACTCCACGTCCGCTTGGGCCGCATAGTCCTGGAAGGCCTTTTCCTGCTGTTTCAGGTATTGTTCCATGTTCTTCACCAAGTCGATCTGCTTTCCCTGCTGCACGACAAAGACCGAATCGCGGCCCCCTGTCTTGTTTGACAATAACACGCCAATGGCCCCCTTGAAGACCAGGTATTTTGAGGCATTGGTATTGCTTTCAACGGCAAAGACCGTGCCCCGGATGGCGGCCGAGGCCGTGGGCGTTGAGACCTCGAAGCGTTGGGGGCCCACCAGCCGTTTCACATTGACCCAGATAGACCCTTTTACCGCGTTGACTTTTGTCAGCGAACTGTCAATGGCGCTTACCACTACAAGGGCGTTTTCATCGATACGCACCACACGGTCACTGGCCAGGGTCACTTCGCAGCGCGACTCGGCCTTGGTGGCCACTGCGTCGTTTTCGAACAGGGGCAGCCGTATCCGGGCCTTTACCCACGATGAGTCACTGCTGCGTTTAATGAATACGTCGCCAACCATGTCCGAGACCTGGCCCAGGGGCTGTTTTGCCCACCCGGCATTTGCCAGAAAAAAAATCGCGCAAAACGCGGCGGTTATTTTATGCATTTGCCCTTGACCTGTCCCACGAGGTTATCGGCAAGGGGCCGCAGATTGGTGATGTCAAAGCCTGAGGCGCTCATGGCGCAGAGGGCCGTGCCCTTGCCCGAGTCAATGATGCGCGCGTCGACCTCGATTTTTCCCGCGACCACACTGGCGCTGCCAATGAGGATGAGTTCCGCGCCAGCCAACTGGGCTATCTGCAGGGCCTCGCTTTGTTCAACAATACCGCTTTGGCCCAGGGTCTTCTCTTCCATGATCTTGTTGATCTGGGAGCGCTCGACCACGTCGAACTTGCGCGAGTTGATGAGCTTGGTGATAATCATGTCGGAGACTGACTCTGCAAGGTTGTACCAGTCGGTATAGGCGCTCATGTTTTTAAATGGGAAGACCGCGATGGTGCGCTTTGGCGTATCAGCGCCCGCCCCGCAGATTTTATCGAGTATGAGTTTTATGTCGCTCTTGATGCCCACATTACCAATGCCCTGGGACACTGATTTGCCAAGTGTGCTGCCTGTGCCCTTGCCTATTTTTTCGAACGATACAATGCTTTTACCGTCCTGAATCAGGGCAAAGCCCATGGTCACGTCGCTTTTGACAAAGGTACGCGCTTCGGAAAGGCCCTGAACATTGCCGGTTTCCTTTGCGGAAAGCGATACCTCAATCGTGTTTTCAGACGCCGTGTCCATTTGCACGTCGTATTTGCCCAGAAGTTTTATGGCTTTGTCGGTAAGGTCGATCTGGTCGGCCCTGAGTTCGGGCGCGACCTTGACTGTTATTTTTGCCCAGCAGGGGTTTGAATTCACCTTGTAGGTAAAGGTCTGGTCGGTTGCGGCAAGGACCTTGCGGAGGGTCTCGTTTACCGGGAGCCTGACGCAGGTAATGTATTTGTGGCTGCCCACGGCGCTGTTCACGTTTTCGCCCAGGCTGAACGATGCTGAACCCGATTCATCGGTGTATTTTTCCATGACAGTCTTTTTCGCCTCGTCCTTGAGTTCAACAAGGGTCCCCGCCACTGGTACGCTTTCCGCACTCACGGTGATCATAAAAGGCGCCTCGGGTACCATGCCAACGGTAAGTTCCTGGTTGTCGCCCGCGGCCTTTTCGACTTTGATTGAGGCAACACACTTTTCGTAGAGCGCGGCAATGTCGTTTACCGACACGTCGATCTGTTCCGCGGCGGTGACCTCGGCTGCGGCCGAGAGTAGGGTGCGCTGTTCCATGATGTCCGCGATGTCGCGTTTGGCGGCCGAGAGCTTTTTCATGCCCTGGCCGATTTTGCCGGCCCCGATATCGGCCTTGGCGCCGTTCATCTGCGTGGCAAGGTCTTTTTTCAATTCCTGTATTCTTGCTTTGGTGTTGGACACGAAGTTGTTTTTATCCAGGACCGCGAGCGCATAGTAGATTTTACCCTGCTGGGCGGTCTCGACCACCTGGATGCCCTGGATGTCTCCTGAAGTGGTGAGCTGCGCGCGCGATGCGGACTTGGAGGTTGTCTTTTCAGCGCCATTGATGGAGAACGAAGTCATTTCATCGAAGGTAGAGGCGTTTACTTTTACTGAAATCTGCTTTTTGACTTCAACCATGGCGCTCTGCTTTGCGGCATCAGCGCCTTTTTCTGAGAGGCCCACGCCTACAAAATAGAGCGCGTTGGGATAGCCCTGGTGCTTGCCCGTGGTAATCCAATCATTTGCGGCGAAGAGCGCGACAGCCGCGCACAGCAGGCCAATCCGGGTGAGAAGAGTGGATGTCATGAACAGGTCTCCTTTCTTAGAAAAAACGGCCGGCACAGGTGCCGGCCGTTGTATGGTTCACACGAGAGGGCATTATTGCTGGCGGTGTTATTCCGGCTGGACCCCGCAGATGATCAGTTTGCGGTTGAGAACAATCTGGGTCACCTTGGCCGTACCAGTCATTTTTTTCTGGATAAAACGCATGACATTGCGGGCTTTCTTGAAATCGTCCTTTTTCGCCCACACATTGTAGTCCATGGTTTTGTCCGTTGCCACGTTTTCCTTGTTCTTCGCAAAGCCTTCGTCAATGCAGTCGGAGATGGCGTCCTGGACAGTCTGGATATCGTCAAACCCGCTGGTGATGTTGAAGATAAGTTTGTACTGGATGCCGTCGTTGAGGTCCTTGGTCCAATAGGCGGAAACACGTGCGAGCACTTTGTCGATGGCGTCGTTGATGGCCTCTTCGACCAGGGGTTCCATGGCAGCGCCTGCGCGGGTTTTGCTGTAGCCGGTTTCTGTTCCAAGCAGGCGGGCCGTGGTGGTTTCATAGGCCTTGACCTGGACGGAAGCTTTGCCGTTTGTCACTGTTCCGGCAAAAATAATATAGACGTCAGAACCAAGGGCCAGGGCGATCTGATAGGCAATGTCCTCTTCTGCGCCTTTTACCTCGGCCTGCATCTTGGACTGATCGGCAAGCTGCTCGGCGGCGCGGGGAACAGCCACCTCGTAGGTGCGGGCAGTGAGATAGCTTTCAATTACCGCTGCAGCGTGTCTGGCCAGCGGGTTGGTGTCAAAGACCTGCATGGGGGTTTGGCCCTTGGGGGTCTCGGGGATGACCATGATGACCGGATTTCCCTGTGCAGAGGCGAGCGCGTCCTTTGACACAATCACGTTCTTTGCAGCAAGATCATCGGTGAGCTTCTGCTTGTTTACCCTGAAGAGCTTGGTCATTTTCACGCCTTTTTCTCCGTCGGGCAGCTTGGTCTTTACTGTTGAGATGACCTTGTCAGCTTCCCACGAAATATAGACGTTCACATTTTCGCCTTTGAAGAACTCTTCGGCAATGCCTTCGAATTTAGTCTTTGCGTCAGGCGAATTGAGCAGCGGATCCGTGCCGCCGACGAGTACAAACCAGACCGCCGACTTGCGCGCGTCGAGCAGTGCGTTCTTTTCCATGTCGTTCACGAACCAGCCAGTCTTGCCGCCCAGGCCAGTCGCACTGATGGTAACTTCTGCGGACGAGAAACTCTCAACAAAGGTCGCCTGATTAGACAACGGCTTGTTGGATTCGTCCTTGGCAAAAGCGCTGAAGGCCAGCAGGCCCACGCACAGGAGTGAAGTGATTAATTTCATTATTTGTTTCCTTTTCTATAAATGTTACAGACCAAGACGGCCGCGAACCATGTCAACAGGATCGAACGGCAGCGATGGCGGAGACCAGGTGAGACCAGCGTGAATGCCAATGCCTGAATGGGGGAAATCACCAGTCTGCCAGTCGCTTGCGAGAGTTGCTGATTCAAACCGGATGCTTAGATCTGCTATGAGGGCCGGGGTAAGGTTAAATCCGGCATTGGCTCCTGCAAAAAAGCCCATTCCCGAGAAGGTTTCATCGATGCTCAAGCTGAAGGCACCCGCACCAATGGATCCGCGTGAGGCTGTGGCTGAAAATGAAGCCAATCCGGCTTCAACGCCCAGGGTGAATCGCTTGACCAAAAAGCGTTTCATAAGAAGAATATCGAGCTGCCCGACCGATGCGCCGTCCGAATATGTGGCAATGTCTGCTTCTCCGGCAGATCCGAGACCATAGCCAACACCGGCAAAGAGCTGGTTGACGCCAAAATGACGGCCAATATTGTATCGTGCGTCGAGCTGGAGCCCCATACCCATGCCCAAGATGGCAGTGTCACCGCTGTTTGCCACACCGGGGAAGGTGCGGAACTTGATTGCAATGTCGATGGGGATGCGGGGAAATTCGGAAAGCACTGAACCGGTCATTGGTTCGCCGGCAACGATCTGCGCCTTGGATTTGTAGCCTTCCTTGCTGTTGGAGTCGGCGACCATGGAGACAACAACCCAGCCGTTAAAGGTGGATTTGACCGAGCCGTCTTCTGATTCTTCAAATTCGGCAATGCGGAATTTATCGTCGGCACGGAGACCTTCATTTTTTCCAAGATCGAAACCGACCTTGCCAGCATCGACTTCAACAACCTGTCCGGAAAGGCGGAATTCGGGCATTTCCTGGGTGGCGACCAACAGATTGCGGGCCGCATTTTTTACGCATGAACGGAAGGCGAATTCTTTGTGGTCAACAAGTTTTCCGTCCTTCATGAAGGTTTTACCTTCTTTTGCAAAGCCCATGGATTTGGTCATTTTTTTGACCACCAGCTTGGCCTGGGCCTTTTCGCCCTTGGTTGATATGCGGTACCAGAGAATACCCACATCCATGAGCATTTTGTACTGGCCGCCGCTGGTGAGTCCCGAGTAGCTTTTACACACGGGGATGAAGATAAAGGCTGAGTTCATGACTTTTGCGATTTCAACATCGCTAAAGCCGAATTCTTTTGCCTTGATGGCGTAGAAGGAGTTGCGGTCAGCCTCGCTGGTGTAGTTTTGGGCGCGCAGTTCCTTGTTCAGATCGACGATGGCCAGGATTTTTGGCACAATGGTTTTGTCCATAATCTCGGCGATATTGTCGATGGTGATTTCTTCCTTGGCATTTGCCTGGGCCACAAAGTCGCTGATGAATGACTGGGGAAGAGGATTGTAGTCGAAGCGGGGCATCATGAGTTTTTCCTTGATCTTCTCAAGGGTGTATCCCACGTATTCGCCCGGCATGCCGCGCACTGATTTGTCCATGAGCCAGAGCGCGTCGATAAAGGTGACTGACTTGCGTTCGTATTTGCCTGCTTCGGTTGTGGCCGCGTCCTGCTCGGCTTCGGCGCTTTCGAGAAGCGCCTGGTTGTCAGGCGCGGGTGCTGCCTGTTCAGCGGTTTGTGCTGCGACCGGAACAATGGCTGCAAGAACCACGATTAAGGCTATTGCAATGATCTTTTTCACATGACCTTCCTTTTTTGTTTATGTTTTTGTAATTACTAGTTGTTCTGGAGTTTGTCGAGTTCCTTATCAAGGTTCTCAAAGCCCTGTTTGGCGCGGAATTCAGAGAGTAGGGCCTCGCGCGAGGTAAGCGAATTGGTGACCTGCTGTTTCACGAAATCTTTTACCGCAGGGTCTGTGGTGTTGAGCACTGCCAGGGAATACATGGATCCATTTACAAATTCGCGGCGTTCAATGACCACGCCAATAAGGTTCTGGTCTGTGATGGAACGGGTGACGGACTGTGAGAACTCAGTAACTTCAGGGCTGTTGATGCCTGATTCCTGCATGAACTGGGAGGTCATATTGGAGATCTTCTGTCCCAATATCTTCGCGATCTCTGTTTTTGCATTGAGATCGGCAATGTCTTTTGCCAACTGGGGGCTCGCTTTTTTCGCAATTCCTGTGCCATAAAGTTTGCCTGGCGCAGAGGGAGGGTTGAGGACAAACGCGGGCATGCCGGACTGGTCGACCGGAGCAGCCTCTTTTGTACCGCCGCAATTTACAAGCATGAGACTGAGACCCAGAAGGGCCGGAACGAGGAATCGCATGAAACCTCCAATTGGGTTAAGTTGTTGTTATTTATGACTTACAGCATTTTCTGATCCAATAGTATATGTTTTAAGTATTTTTACAGTCAAGGGATATTAATACATATTCTGTATTTGTAGTTTTTATAGTTTTAGTGACCATAGAATTAATCAATGAGACGAATACTAATATTGATGCTCTGCATTGCCGCTGATAAAAAGGGCGTTGTCTGGTTTGGCCATTTTTTTAGTCTCACCTGTCTTTTAAAAAATGCGACGCTTGTCCGCTATACGCCTGAAAATGGCCTGCTCAGCAAGGAGATAAACCAGGTGCTCTGTACGTCAAAAGGCGAGTTGTGGGTCAGTTATATGGGCAAAACCGCCAAGGTGAGCAGGTCAATGGACCAGGGAAAAAACTGGGAGCATTTTGAGCCTGTGACAGTCAAAGGTCTTGGCATGCAGGAGCCGGTTGGTCTTGGATGGTTGGAAAAAATATAAGCAGGAAGAAAAGGGGCTTGCCAGTTATCGCGTCTGGGACGTATTTGTTGACGCGACAAACGCGGTCTGGTGCGCATTTGTACTCGCGATAGCCCAGATACCCGATGGGACGCTGTGGTTTGCTACGGCCCAGGGTGTCAGCTCGTTTGCTGGTGAGAAGAGACCCCGTGCGTAGTGAGGGACCATCCTGTTTTTCTCATGCAAGCAATTTTTTTAAAAGTTTGGCAAGGTCGCTGCTCCGGTAGGGTTTGGCGGCCATGCCCGCAAAACCGAATTGTCCGGGATGGGCCAGCACCGGGTCGTTTGAATACCCGCTTGAGACAATGGCCCTGACCTGCGGATCAATATTTTTCAGCTGCTCAAGGGTTTCTTTGCCGCCCATGCCGTTAGGAATGGTAAGATCAAGAATGACCACGTCGAATTTCTTTCCCGCTTCCATTGCTGCCTTGTAGCTTCGCAGGGTTTCCTCTCCATGCATGGCAACCGAGACATTGTATCCAAGATTTGAGAGCATATCAGTGGCAAGGTTGCGCAAAATAGGCTCGTCGTCCATAATTAGGATGCGGCCCGTGCCATGCGGCGCAATGTCCGCGGCGTTTTCCTCAGCAGCCAGGGGCCCGGTTGCGGCGGGCAAATAAATTGAAATAGCCGATCCTTTGCCCGGCTCGGATTCAACCGTGATTGTACCGAAGTGTTTTTTGACAATGGAATATGAGATGGCAAGCCCCAGACCGCTACCCTGTTGTTTGGTGGTGAAAAACGGGTCAAATATCTTTCCCGCCATTTCGCGGGGAATACCCACACCCGTATCAGCAATGGTGATGCGGGCGTAATTTCCCGGAGCCAGCGGAGGTATCTGTCCCGCACCAAGGACCAGGGTTTCTACTCCTATTCTGATTGTGCCGCTTCCAGGCATTGCCTGGCGCGCGTTAAGTACGATATTACTGATGAGTTGAGAAATCTGGCCTGGATCAGCCTCGCATGGCAGTTGCTGCTGGGCAAAGGTGTATTTGCATACGCAGGATGAACCGCTTATGGCAAGCTCGGCAGCGTCCCGAATAAGCGGCTGCAGATCAACGGGCTTTTTTGCCGGGCTGCCGCCTTTGGCAAAGGTAAGGAGCTGATTGGTGAGGTCTTTTACCCTGTTGAAGGCGCCCATTGCCCGGTCAAGATAATGCGCTGGCTTTTCATCGGCCGAAAGCAGATTGCGCGCCATGTCGATGTATCCAAAAAGACCTGAGAGCATATTATTGAAATCGTGGGCAATGCCACCCGCGAGGATGCCCAGGGAATCAAGTTTTTGGGATTTTTGCATCTCGTATTCCAGGCGTTTGCGTTCTTCCTCGGCCTGTTTTATCTTTGTTTCATCAGTATAGACGGCAACGATCTCACCGGATGCTAGTTTGTACACATAGTTATCGCGCCATCCGACAATGCGATCGTCCATGTACTGGCCAACGGGAAAATGTTCCGGAGCGCCTGTGCGATACACCCGCTGGAACACGGCGAAAATGCCAAAATCCCTGACACCGGGAAAGGCCTCGGTGACCCGTTTTCCTAAAACCTGCTCGCGCGGCATCTGTTCCATGGCTTGGGCTGCTTTGTTGAATTCCTTGAAGATAAAATCGTCCCCATTGTCCACGACCTCGTACACAGCCACGGCTGTCTGCATGGTATCGATGAGCATGCGGTAGCGGCCTTCACTCAGGACCATCTGCTGGTTTGCGGCGCGAAGCTGCTGTTCGGTCGCCTGAAGCTGTTGGTTCGCGGCCCGGAGCTGCTGTTCGTTAGCTGTCAACTGCTGGTTTGACGCCTTGAGCTGCTGTTCGCTTGCTGTCAGCTGCTGGTTGGTGCTGTCCAGCTTACGATTTGCATCAAACAATAGGTTCAGCATTGCGGTGCGGGCGCTGACAAACCGTATTGAGGTGACGAGCACATAGATAAAAAGGACCACGCACAAGACAAAAAGAACAATTTGGATCTTGTGAAACGCGCTGATTTTCTCATCAATTGTCGCGTGGATTTCTGCAGTGAGGCTGTCCGCGCGCAGAATGAGTTCGGTAAAAAGCGAATCGTATGAAGCGTCAGAAAGTGAACGGTCGGAGAGCCTTTTTTGTGACAAATCTTTAATTGATAGAATGATGATAGAAAAGGTGTTTGAATAAGAACAGATGCCCGTGGTGCAGGTATCGGGTTTTTTGACCCCCAGGACTTGGTGCATGCAGAGACGGCCTGCATGGGTCTCTGCGCTGTCGAGGCACGGCCAGAGAGAATCGAGCGTCTGGTCAGGATCGCCCGCGAGATATTCCTCGAATGCAAGGTGGGCGCGAATGGCTTCGTATTTTGCGTTTAGCGCTGCATGTTCAATGGGCAGCAGCGTACGGGTGATTGTTGATTCAATGTGCAGGGAATAGGCGACGAATCCTGCGACAAACAACCCGAGCAGCGCTGCCGGAACATAGATCCGGCTGGCGCGTGTGAGGCGTTGTCGCCTGGCCGTCCTTGGTTCAGGGCCTTTCTTCATGGGCATAGGAAACCTCCCTCAGATTTACCAGTCCGGCATCCGAAGCATCGCCCAGACCGCAGAAGACCTGGCCTGTTGCGCAGTGCAGAGTAATGCGCCGCCGTAAAAAACCGCCAAGAGAAGAAGCGGCAAGGGGCAGGCTTAAGTCGTAGAGGGTCTGCAATGCGCTGTCTATGTTCATTTCACAAATGGTATCTTCGTGCCGCTGGAGCACATTGGCCCCGCCAGCGACAAAGGCGACCAGGGATTGGGACTTCGAACCGCACTCAAGAAGCCGCTGCACCAGTCGGGCTGCCGCGTTCGAAATGTATTTTGAGCACATTGTCCGTGCCATGTATTGGCGCGCTTCCCGGCAGCATGGCATGGGCGAGTCCGCCCGCGCACGCCACGGGATCATAGAGGCCTATGACAATGCATGAGCCGATTGCGCTGGAGACAAGCGCCGTGTTCCCGGTACCTACCCCCACCTCACCGGTCTGGACGTCGATGACATGCCGTTCGTAGCGCATAAAATTTCACTTTGTAAGGATACCGAAAATATATGTTTGTTATTTTCCGGTATCAATTGAAAAAATGAAACTATTTGACCTTGCCAATAAATTTATTATTTTTTACAATCCTTATGATACGAAAAAAATCAACCAAGGAGATTCAATGGCAGGCCAAATTAAGCGATTAATAGACACGATTATTACCCAGCGTGCAAAAGGAAATACAACAATTATGTATACGACAAAAGCAAAATTGACGTTGAAAGGGGTTAATCCCGACTTGTTTTCAGATACATCAGCCGACGATCCCGAAACTATTAACCGGCTTAAAGGGATAGCCGCCGAACTCGGCGTGACCATTGCTTAAGAATTTAATAATAGAACTTTTATAACAGGAGTATTACAATGGCAATCAAGCAAGTGTATTCGCTTCAGGAAACGAAGCTGGTAGCCGGTGATTTTAAAAAGCAATTGGGTTCCTTCTCTCCTTCTGTTGTCTTGTTTTTCGCGTCAGTCAGCCACGACCACTCTCTTCTTAATACGGAGTTGCAGAAGGCCTTTCCCGGAGCAAAGATTTTCGGTTGTTCCACAGCAGGGGAAATCGTTACAGGCAAGATGCTCAGCAACGCTGTTGTATGCATGTGTTTCGACAAGGAAACGATCGCCGATGCGCATATTGAGGTCCTTGAGAACATCGCTTCCGAAGACCGGGTGCCAGAAACGTTTAAGAAATTCGAAACGTATTTCAAGACACCAATTAAAGATATGGATGTATCACAGTATGTGGGTATCATCCTTATTGATGGGATGAGCGGGGCCGAAGAGCGCGTCATGGACCGCATTGGCAATTTGACGGACATTTCATTTATCGGCGGTTCCGCGGGCGACGACCTGCAATTCAAAAAGACGTTCGTTTCCTCGGGAGGAAAGGCCTATTCGGGCGCGGCGGTATTGGCGCTTTTAAAGCCAGTCAACGGCTTCGATTTTCTTAAGACGCAAAGTTTTTCTTCGACCGGAAAAAAGTTGAAGGCGACGGACGTTGATGAAACCGCGCGCACTGTCCACGCATTCGACGGAAAACCAGCTATGCAGGCGTATGCGCAGGTGCTTGGTGTATCATTGGCGGATGCCGGGCAGAAATTTATGACAAATCCAGTTGGGCTCAAGGTAGGAGAGGAATTTTATGTGCGAAGCCCCCAGCAGCCGCAGGGACAATCGCTGCGTTTTTATTGCAACATTAAAAAAGGGATGGAACTCGATGTCCTGGTTTCCCGCGATATAGTCCAGGATACGCGCATCGCCTTGGACGCGAAGAAGAAGGAACTTGGCCTGATACGCGGCATTATTGATTTTCATTGCATTTTGCGCACACTCGAGCTTCGGCAGAAAAACCAATGCGATGCCTATGGAAAACTGTTCGAAGGAATCCCTGCGATTGGGTTCTCAACATATGGTGAGGAATTTATAGGCCATATTAACCAAACCTCTACAATGTTGATTTTTAAATAGAACGGGCGCAATTCTACGGGACCCAATCGGGCACGTCGGGCGATATCGCGTGCCGTATACGCGAAAATATGCCGCTGTCTTATTATGCCGCTGTCTTATTTAGTATAAGGCAGCGGTTTTTAGTTTTTATGGTAAATTTCCGCGTACCCTGATACAGGATGACTACCAGGGTGATGCCAAAGTACACCATGTCGCGCACCAGGAGTTCACGGGGGTCTGAAAATTCGCCCGCCTTGTGAAAGCCGAAGCAGCCGCAGTCGAATTGCAGGCCGCGCATCAGATTATAACTGATTGCCACGATGAATATAAGCAGCATACCGTTGATAAGCACTGCTGCCGAACGGGGCCATATGCCAAACACAAGGCAGAGACCGCAGACCAGCTCGAAAAAGGGCAGCATGATGGCCAGCACGTTTATGGTAACCCCCGGCATTATCTTGTAGCCATAGATGACTTTTGCCATGTCGGCCGGATGCATTATTTTATGAACGCAGGAATAGACAAAGAGCCCTCCTAAAAAGAGGCGGCAGGCAAGTTCCACATAGGGATTGCCGAAAAAAGCGGCGAGTTTAGTTTTCAACGGGAAGGCCCTCCGATTTCCATGCCGGGAATCCATCGATAAAGACTTTTACGTGTACATATCCCGCGTTTTCAAGGTTTTCGGCAAGTTCGTGGCTATCGGGACATTCGCGGCCGCTGCAATAGGCCACAATGAGCGTTGAATCGGGGTATGCCTGCCTGAATGGGCCGAACACGCTGAAAAAATTGTCTACCGGCAGCGAGATTGCCCCGCGAATGTGGCCCGCTGCATAGTCTTCGGCAGCGCGTGCATCGACAAAAAGAACGCCTTCGTTAAAATACTCCTGCGCCTTGGGCAAGTCTATCTCCCTCGCCTGGTTGATAAAATCGTGCTTGGCCTTTGCCGATATAACGCCTTTTGCCGTGTCCCACTGGCCAACCAGGGCGATGCCGCGAGGGGAAAGCGCATTGACGATAAAGGCCAACGCTATGGCGATAAGGGCAATGACAATGCATCCTTTACTGGTATTGATTATTGCTGCCATTTTTTTATCGAGGCCCCTATGCGTTTGGTGAATTTTCTGCCATCGGCGAACGAAACCGAAAGATCCACATGGCCATATCTGGTTGAATCGACTGGAGCGGTTATTTTTGGTTCTATGGAAAAATCGAAGGTCTGATTAGCCTGAAGCGTGAGGCCTGTAACGGGAAAGCGTTTGCTGAACACCAGTTCCTTCAAGTCCGTGACCACGTTAATCTCTGTCAGCGGAGACTGGTGGTCATTGGTCACGGTAAATGCGATCTCTTTTTCCTGAGTGGTTTTCCCGTCCTTTTCACATGAAAACTTGATATAGGTTGGATTATACGACCAGACGCGTTTGATATCAGCCGTGAACGCGACCACTGCATAGGGCTTTTGCGGATCGTTTGAATAGACCGTGACGGTCTTGTGCACATTGCCGAAGAATTTTTCTGAATCAAAGGTGATTTTCAGCGCGCCTTTTTCACCGGGAGCCAGCTGTTTCTTTGCCATCTCGGGAGCGGTACAGCCGCACGAGCGGTCGATTTTGCCGATTACCAGGTCAGCGTCGCCCGTGTTTGTTATCTCACAGGAATACGAGACAATGTCGCCTTGGATGAGCGTGCCCATGGAAAAGGAGTCGGGAGCAACAACAATGCGTGGAGCAGCGGTAACTGTGCAGGCAAGAATAATGGGTAAAATAATAGCCGACAGGCGCCTAAGAGTCATGGGAGAAAAGTATTAAATTCGGCGGGCTGATATCAATTTTTCTCTGCTGGTTTTTTGTCGGCTGTGTCTTGTTTGTTAAAACTTTGCACGTTGAACGAGAAGATATTGATTTTGGACATGATATTGGGCGGATAGAGGTTGCCGTCGTTTTCGAGTGAAATGACCGGATATTTGCGTTCGTGCGCCCACGGACCATAGATGGACTCGATTAAGCGGCCGGGCAGACAGGCAAAGGGTGCGATAATGACAATGCCTGAATATCCCTGTTCCATGGCTTCGGCAGCTACCGAAGGCGAAAGCGTTGCCTCGGTGGCAAAATCCGTAGAAGTGAATTCGTCGGCGCGCGCCATTATTTTCATCATATTAGAAGGCGCGGCCGGGAAAATGCCCGAGGCCTGGAAGGCATGTTCAATTTTATGCTGGACTTTGTGCTTCCACCAGAATTCTACACGCAACAGCGCCCGCTTGAGCAGGTAGCGGGTGACAATTTTGTTCCACAAAGGTTTTTTTCTGTACGCCAGCTTCAGTTCGTATTCGCGCATGAAATCGAGATAGTGTATCCACTCGGAAAGGCCCGAGATGCGCGCCATGATACCCCATTCGGTAAGGGTGTCGATGAGCGATTGCACTGAAAAGTCATCGCGCCGCACGTAGATTTCGCCCACTACCAGGACTTTTTTAACCGTGGTAAGATCGCGCGCCAGAGGCAGAGTACGCAGTTTTAGGGACATTTCATGGATGACCTTGGGCAAATCGCGTGACAGATTGCCGCTGGCAAAGACCTCGATCATTTTTTTCCAGTATTCATCGGCAATGGCAAAGCCGTCCTCGGGATTTTTCAAACAGACACGCATGCCGCTCTTGAGGTCTTTCATGGCATCGCCCGCGCACACCGCATGCCAGGCCATGAGCGTGAAGCCGCGTCCAAGTTCGGAGTACGAATTGTCAGAATTAAGTTTGAGCAGCGCGATGTTGGGAAATCCTTTTTCGCGTAAAATTCGGTCGAAAAAGACCGCGTATTGGCCCGTGCGGCAGGGACCGGTGGTAATAGGCATAAAGAGCACGTAGATTTTTTCAGGGTCTATAGTAAACTCGTTGAAATAGCGGATAAAGGCGCCTAAAACCAAAAGCGCGGGAACGCACTCCTTTCCGCTGGCAACATTGCGCGCAAGCTGGAGCGAGGTGCGGTCGGGCACGGGCAGGGGCACGGCATTGACCCCGCACCTGTTGGCGATGGTGGCAATGGCTTCGGTGGATTCGCTGCCCATGGAGGGCAGGAGCAGGACCACGCGTTTGTCGAGCAGGTCGATTTTTTTGCCGGTCTGCAAATCTTCAATCTTGATGTTTTTATCGGCGATTTTAATGTCGTACCGACGATCGAACACGGTACCGGGTTTGAACATGGCGCTGCGCGCGTACCCGTCGATAATGTCGAGAAAAGCCTCGATGCGTGTATCGACACCCGCATCGGCAGTGTGCGAATCGAGTTCGAGCACCAGGAAGGGCTTGGTGCCGTTTATCCAGCGCATGTAGTGGAGGATAAAGGAGTCGGGCGCGCAGGAAAAATTGGATAGATAGCACTGGTAGAGGCTCTTGTATTTGGCGATGTTTTCCGCGGCCCGCATGTTTTGCTGTCCATAGTACCAGTACATGTTTTCGTAGATATCCGCGTTTTCGAGCGGAACAAAATCAAAGGGAATGACCGTGAAACCGCGCGAGGTAAATTTGCGCGGGATACCCATGTTGGTGTAGTGGGTAAAGGCGTTGTAGGGTCTTCCGAAAACCACTATGGCGCGCCGGCCTTCGGCCTCGTACCGTTCCATGGCGCTTTTTCCGATCTCATTGGCTTTTTTAAGGTATTTGAGGTACGCGACCACTCCTTTGCGGAATGCGTGGCGGCCTTCTTTTGCTGAAAAGCCCAGTTTTTGCGCGGTTTCGATAAAAGGTTTACCGCCTTTGTCAAAGCCGTGAGCGAAGTCGATGACCGGTCGCAGAATTTTTTCATCAGGGATCTGGAATGCGGTGCGGATATAGTAGGGGAAACCCTGCACAATAGGGCACAAGCAGGCGTGGGCATCGTCCTGCATGGTTTCCATGAACTTGAAATGCGGCAGGAAATAGTAGTCCACATTTTTTTTATAGAGCTCTTCGGTCATGGCGTGCGCGATTTCACCCGGATAGCAGAAGGGCGCGTTCATTTTATCCAGGCCATCTTTGTCCGGTGTCTCGGACAGAATGGTTTTTACGCCAAGTTCCGCAAAGAAGGTGGCGTAGAGCGGCCACAGGTTGTAGACTGAGAAGGCCTGGGGAATGCCGACAACGAGATCTTTTTTCGGTACGACCTTTGAGAGATCGGGAGCGAATTCGGAAAAGAGCATGGTGTGGCGTACGGCAATGAGATCTTCAACCTTTGCCTCATCGACCTGTACTTTTTTGCGGCTGTTGGCGTATTTGTTGCACCTGCCGCCGAAAAAGTAGCGTGAATCAGCCACGCGGAGCTTGCGGATGGGGCAGTAGTTGTCGCACGATTTACAGACGAATTCGCCCTCATATACAATTTCGGCAGCGAGAATGGCGTTGAACGAGAAATCACCGGCATCGAGCAGGCCGTCGGCGTGTTTCTGCTTGGCGAGTATGCCCACGCCAAAGCAGCCCATGAGTTCGGGGTCGGGCGGCACCACAATGGGCTTGTTTACCAGTGCGGCAAAGGCCAGGGGGATGCCGCTATTTTTTGCCACGCCGCCCTGCAGCACAACGCGATTGCCGATGGAACGATTGCCTACAACGCGGTTGAGGTAATTATGTACAATGGAGTAAACAAGGCCGGCCACGATGTTTTCGCGGCTTGCGCCTTCCTGGATGGCCTTGCGTATGTCGGAATTGATGAAGGCCGAGCAATGCTCGCCGAAACGGAGCGGCGCCTCGGCCTTTTCGGCAATGGGACCAATCTCGGCTGCCTGGTGTATATTGAGATCTCCGTGGGCTGATTCCTCGAGAAACGAGCCAGTACCCGCGGAACACGCCTCGTTCATTGCATAGTCGACCGGCACATTGTTTTTCAGATATACGTATTTGGCGTCCTGGCCGCCGATTTCAAAAATGGTATCAATTGATTTGTCAAAATAGGTGGTTCCCACTGTGTGTGCGATGATTTCGTTGTACACGCCCTGGGTTTGCATGAAGACGCCCAGGATCTCGCGGGACGAACCGGTGGTTGCCGCAAGCGTGATATGGATGGGACTGTCGCCGATTTTTGCGAACACCTGCGCTTTGACCTCTTCAATGCATTTTTTTAGCGCCTTGACTGGATCGCCATGGGTGCGGCCATAGTGTGAGGCCACAATGAGCTCACGTTCCTTGTCGATGAGCGCGACCTTGGTGGTGGTGGAGCCGCCGTCGATACCTAAAATGTATTCGCGACCCGCCTCGACCTCGCCGTGACGCGGGGCCATATAGGTAACCTTGTCGTGGAAGGGGGTGAGTGACGGCATGCGCTCGAACGATACTTTTTCGTGGACAAAGACTTCGTCAAACGGGGGCAGGGGCGTGCCGTCGCGGCCCGCGATGATTGCCGCGCCATAGGCCTCAAAGTAAGGCGCGCTTTCGGGAATAATGAATTCGACCCGGGGCATGCCTTCGCGCAAAAATTTTATCAGGTGGCTGTTTTGGGTAAGGCCGCCGGTGAGCAGTACAAAGCCGCTCTGGATTTTGGCTTTTTTCAGGAATTCCATGACCTTGACAGCCATGACATTGGAGAGCGAGAGCACAATGTCGCCCTTGGCCGCCTCGCCTTTGTTGAGCTTGTGGGTGCAGTCGCTTTTCATAAAGACCGAGCAGCGCGAAGATAGTTTGTGCACCTGTGCTCCCTCGGCAAGGCGTATGCCTTCGGGGATATCGAGGTCCATGCGTTTGAGCTGCTGTTTGAAAAACTCGCCCGTGCCCGAGGCGCACTTGTTTCCGGAAAAGGAGTTGATGACGCGGCCGTCAGCATCGATGACATAGACCACGAGGTCTTCACCGCCCAGGGCGACTACGGCGCGGCAGGCAAGATTGTCGCGCACAAGCACTTCCTGGATGGCCATTGCCTCAATGACGCCGTGGGCTGCGACCTGCTTGCGTCCCTCGTTGCCTGTGACCACGGTGGTTATATCTGGCTGTACGCCCAAATCCTTGAGCATGGTCACCAGGGTGGTACGTACGTCGCCGTCGTGCGCCCTGACGCTATTGGCAACCATGGCCTGGTCTTCGAGGACCACGATTTTAACACTCGACGCGCCGATATTAATGCCGCATGTTTTCATAATATATCACCGGGAGCGGGTATCAGTAAAAGGATGTAAAAAATAATAAATACACGGGTATAGGACAATGCAAATCACCCTTATGGGTAAATGGCAGGAGGCGGCGAAGTGTCCGCAAGTGACGGTTTCAGGCTCACACAAAGCCCCATTTAAAAACAGTCTCTGAAAACCCCTTTGTATTTCGTCCTTTTTTTTGGCTCCACCATTTTTTTTGGACCCGCCTCGCCGAGCGCGAGGCGGGCGAGTAAAAGAAATGGTGGAAATCCCGGTATTGGCAGCTTCCCGGTGATCAGCTTTTAATCTTACAATAGCATTACTCAGTGAAGGCTGCCTGGGATGAAAAGGCCAGAAAAGAAATCCCTGTGGTAATCTTGGCGCTGGGGTCTTCCTCTTTTTTTATCCAGAAAGGCCTGTCAGAGAGCCTCTCCGGCCGTTTTCTGCTGTATCGCTTTCCTCATTGGAGCTTTCCGGAAATGAAGGCCCTGTACGGGTGGGATGTGGATAAATGGATCTTTTATGGCGGGTA